>Ga0163150_10008586_pt1 | contig 11581 bp, 11 predicted proteins | sample OliLakLV19P2IB_FD_148628 | JGI IMG/M metagenome (GOLD analysis project Ga0163150, IMG submission 148628) | Freshwater microbial mat bacterial communities from Lake Vanda, McMurdo Dry Valleys, Antarctica - Oligotrophic Lake LV.19.P2.IB | ecosystem: Environmental > Aquatic > Freshwater > Lake >...
CAACCCGCCTGGCCGAATGGATGCTGGACGCCGCCGGAATTATGGTCGTCCGGGAGGGCAATATTTTGGAATTGGCCGGCCAGCAGCTTTCCGTTGTTGAGGCCTGTAGCGGTCTGCGCGCGCTGCATTCACTCGTCTTCTTCAGTCTGACCTACGCCTATTTTTTCGACAATCGAGCCTGGGTCAAGTGGCTTCTCCTGACCTTGGTTGTGCCGGTAACGGTGACCGCCAACGCGGGCCGGATCGTCACTACCGGCCTTCTCGGCCAATACGACCGGGAACTGGCCATGGGAATCTACCACACCATTTCCGGCTGGATGCTGTTTGTCGTATCCATCGTGCTGTTAGTCGCGGCCAAGTACGCGGCGGTATGGATCGCTGGCGTGGTGGAAAAGGTAAGATCCCGGGCATGAAAAACCGGGCTTGGCTTATCTCGCTGAACGTCATTTTGCTCCTGCAGGCGGGAGGGGTGTACTTCTTTTCCCGGAAAGAAGCCGCCCCGGCCCTGGCGCCGTTGCGGGACATGCCCGCCGAGATAGGCTCCTGGCGGGCGTCGGAAGATATCGAGATGGACATGGAATCGCTGCGGGTATTGAAGCCTGACGATTATCTGATGAGAAACTACCGGTCGGCCGACGGGACCCTGGCCAACTTGTACATCGCCTATTTTCGTACCCAGAAAACCGACCGGGCTCCGCACAGCCCGCAAAACTGCCTTCCCGGCAACGGTTGGGTATCCAGTGTGCGGGATGTCGTCCCGATTCCGGCTCCAGCCGGTCCGGAATTGGAGGTGAACAAATTTGTGGTGGCCCGCGGCGAGGAAAAGAGCGTGGTCCTTTATTGGTACGAAACTCCGACGCGCCCGGTATGGAGCGAACTCAGCGGCCGATTTCAGTTGATGGTCGATTCTTTTCTACATAATCGCAGCGATACTGCGTTGATTCGGGTAATTCTGCCGATAGACATGGAGGGCGATGAGCGAGCCGAGCGGGCAGCCGTCAGGTTCGTCCAAGAGGCACAGCCTGTGATTCGCCGCCAAGTCGGAATGTGGCAGTTGGGAGAGATATAATAGCGGGTTACCCGCGCTCGTTCCCCGGCGCCACAATTCTTTAACATCAACACTCATGTTCCCCCCTATTCTTCGTGGTTTAGTCCTACCCATGACGCTGGCTTTTTCCGTTCTGGCGCAGCCTAGTCAACAGCCGCCCGCACCGACAGTCGAAACGCTGAAAATAAGAATTTTGGAAGGTGCCGGGGCGGTTCACAATATCGCCACCGGGATCGCCGCGCCGCTCGTTGTTGAGGTCCGTAATTCGAATGAAGGGCCTGTTGAGGATGCGGAGGTCACTTTTGAACTACCGGCCAGCGGCCCCAGCGGTTTATTCGCGGACGGAAAACCGGTTTATACAACGAGGACCAACTTTCAGGGACAGGCAATCTGGCAAGGATTGCGGCCAAATAAACAAGAGGGTTCGTTCCAAGTGAAAGTCACGGCTCTTTTGGGGCAACAGTCGGGACGAATCTCCGTCCGGCAGAGTAATTCACTGCGGGATTTTGTGGACCAGCCAAAGAAAACGCGCTGGCTGACCAAGAAGAAAATATTGATCCTGGCCGGTATTGCCGGGGGCGGCGTCGGAACCTGGCTGGCGCTTCGTAATGGCGGACCCACGGCAATCACTTTATCGACAGGTCCGGTTGTATTCGGTCCTCCCCGGTAGGAGCATTTCATGGCTGTTCATTCATATAGATACATCGGGCTTGCCGGAATCTACCTCTGCGCCGGTTGGGCGCACGCACAAACAGGCCGCGTCGCCGGCCCGGGTTTGGGGTTCATTCACGATACGGGGTCCCATTCGCTCCGGCCGATTCTCGGCGTTCCGGGGTCGGCATATCTTGGCCCTCCGCTCATGGAAGAGATTTCGTTTGCAACGGTGGCGCCGGATGGGAAATTGGCGCTTGTATGGAAAGGGAAGCAGGCCTTTTTTTTCCGGCCGGATCTCGATCCCGGCTTTACCCGGCTTCCCGAGGGAGAGTTAGCGGAGCCAGCGCTTGCCGCCTGGGCAGCGGACTCTTCCGCGGTAGTGCTGTATGCGGAGACCGCCCGGCGTGTACAGACGATCCGCAATCCGCCAACGGGTCCCGAGATCGACCCCCCTTTTGACCTGCCTGTGGAAGGCGTCGTGACGGTCCTCTCGATTACCTCCCGCGCGGGTCTGGTCATGGCGGGTATCGGGCAGGATGGCGGCAGCGGCTTTTACCGGATCGAACGCGGCGGCGCCCAGTTGCTCGCGCGGATGGAAAAACCCGCCGGCGCCGCTTTCACTAGCGATGGCCGCCGGTTTATCGCGGCCGATGCCGCGGCGAAGCGCATTGTCGAATTTGACACCGGCACGTTCTCGGTTCTCTCCAGTACGCCGGAAGATACCGTGGAAGCGTCGGCTCTAGCTGTTTCGACCGATTCCAGGGATGTGTACGTTGTCAGTCCCTTTTCCAAAACCCTGTCCGTCTACGACCGCGAGTCATGGCGCAGAATCGCTGAAGTGCCCCTCGAATTTGAACCCGGGGGAATCTCGCCGTTGGCCGGGAAGAACGTCTATGGGTTGGCCGCCGGCAAACAGCCGGGAGACCCGGTTTGGATTCTTTCCGGGCGTCCGCCCGCCATTTATTTTGTACCGGGCGGCTTAGCGGCGGCCGCGGTATCCGGAGAACCGCAATGAATCGCCGCCGTTGGCTACTCTATTCTTTCCTGTTTTTCGGCGTGATTCGGCCCGGCCTGGCGCAGACGGCGGCAATTCCATTCACGCTCCGCGTACAGCAAGGCGCCAGCAGCGGCACCGTTAGCAATGGCGGAACCGTCGGCATCGCCACCGATGGCATTGGCCGCGCCGCCACAGTGACTGTCTCCTTCACCTATAGGGGAGCGTCCACCGCTTCGATTACGGCGGTCGATCTCGCCGGATCGACCCAATTTACGGTGACCCGGAAGCCGCAAGTGCCGGCTGCGTTGAGTCCTAATGGGGAAGTCAACTTCGACGTGACGTTCACCCCTACGGCCAGCGCTAGCGCTACCGCGCAATTGGCGATCTCATGGACGGAGGGCACCACGCTCGCCGGCGTGTTCCTGGTGAATTTTACCGGCGCCGCGCCGGAGTTCGCGGTGGCTTACCTGTTACAGAACGATCAGAATGCCATCAGTATCGCCGATGGAGGAACGATTCAATTCCCATCGACCCCGGCAAACTCGATTACCACGGCTACCGTCATCCTCTTAAACCGCGGAAGCGCGCCTTTGGATCTCCAGTCGCTGACCTTTACTTCGGCCGGGCAGGAATTCCAGGTGTTGGGGCTTCCGCTATTGCCCGGGTCGCTGGCGGCGGGAGGCAGTGTGCGCTTCACGATTCGCTATGCGCCACGGCAAAGCGGCTCCCATACGGCGAGTTTCCAGATCAAGCTTCTCAACCAGACTTTCACCGCGATTATACGCGGCACATCCACCGGCCCCGCGTTCAGCTATGAGTTACTGACCGATTCCCTAACCTCCCCATTGCTTCCCAACGTGGCGGTGAATCTGCCCGATACGGACTTAGGTGTGACCCGCAACTTCGTCGTGCGGGTCCGTAACGATGGAGATGGAGACGGGGTTGTCGCCGGAATCAGCATACTCGGTCCCGGCTACGCGCTGGCCGATCTTCCTTTTCTGCCGCTGACGTTGACCCCGGGCAGTTCCGCCTTTTTCAGCTTGAATTTCTCCCCCACGCTACCGGGCCGGGCCATAGGCCGGATGCGTGTCGGCAACGATACTTTCGAATTCCTGGCAAATGGTCTAGGCGCCAGGCTGACCTTTTCTTATGGTACCGGCCTGGCCGCGGTGGCCATTCCGGCCGGCGGCGTCATTGCTTTCAATCCAACTCCAGTGGGCGAAAGGTCGAGTCTGGATTTCACTATCGCCAACACCGGTACTATGGAAGCCGTATTCGCCTCCATTTCCACTGCATCCAATGGAGAGTTCAGCCTCTCCGCGGTTCCCGCCTCCCCGATTACGTTAGTGCCTGACGGAAAGCTTGTGCTGCGGATTACTTTCTCTCCGATCGTTACCGGATCGATTACATCCACTTTGCGCATCGATACGCTGGGGTTCACCCTTACCGGCATCGCGCGCGCGCCGGCGGCATTGCAGGGATACCGGTTCAGCGGATCCACTGGACAACAGGACCCGCTGCAGCAGATACCCGTCGGAATTACCTTGAACGCGCCGTATCCAGCCGATGTGACCGGGGTTCTGACTTTGAGCTTCACCTCCGATAGCTTCGCCGTGGATCCGTCCGCGCAGTTCGTCACCGGCGGCCGCGCCGTGTCGTTCACGATTCCGGCCAACACCACAGCGGCGATTTTTCAAAATAATGCCCAGCAGATACGGCTGCAGACCGGGTCCGTGGCGGGGACCATCGTACTGACGCCCTCCTTCTCATTGAGCAACGGCGTGAGCATCACGCCAAACTCACCGCTTTCCCTCTCTCTTACGGTTCCTTCCAAAGCACCGGTCGTTGTGGCCTTCGAAGCGGTGACAACCGTCTCGCCCTCCGCCTTCAACCTGCTGGTGACCGGATACGCGACCGCGCGCAGCCTCACTCGTATGGAACTGCAGTTCACGGCGAAACCGGGGTCGACGCTGTCGAATGCGCAATTCACGCTGGATCTGTCTTCCTTGGCCGGCACCTGGTACCGCGGCGGCGCTTCTCAGAATTTCGGCAGTCTGTTCACCGCCGCCATCCCGATTACCTTGCAAGGCCTGCCGACTCCCGGTACCAACTCCGCGCCGCGGCCGATATCCGACTTTCTGGAATCCGTTTCCGTAGTTTTAGTCGGCGATCAGGGCCGGTCAAACTCCATGAACGTTACTCTGCCCTGACCGGGAAGCAACGCCGTTCCACTAACCGAATCGCCCGTGTCTTGTCGAATCCACATTTCGGCTACGTTCACCGCTGAGCCGGTCCAGGCGCCTCTCCAGTTCCTGTGCAAGAATGCGGGACTGGCCGTGGAGACCGGATTTGCTCAATATAATCAGGTTTTCCAGCAATTTCTGGACCCCGGCTCCGAATCGGCCCGCAACGCCTTCGGCGTTAATGTAGTGCTGGTTCGCCTGGAGGATTGGACCGGAAGCGCCGGTCATCAGTGGCCGCCAGGCGGCGGAGCGGACGCCGCCCGCCGCATCGTCAGTACGGCCGGGGAGTTTCTGGCCGCTCTGCAGGAGGCCTGTGAACGCTCACCGGTCTCTCATATTGTCGTGCTGTGCGCGGAATCCCAGACGGCCTCGGCGAGCGAGGAGTTCCGGAAAGCCTCGCTGGAAGCGGCGGAACTATTCAGCAAAGCGATCGCCCGGATACGGGGGGCGCACTATATTGGCCCAACCGATAATCTCCGCCTGTACCCAGCCGGGCAGCATGACGATCCGGCCTCCAACCGGATGGGGCACATCCCCTACACGCCGGAGTATTACGCGGCCCTCGCCTTGACCATTGCCCGCCGGGTGTATTCTCTCCGGGCGGCGCCGCGCAAGGTGATTGTACTCGATTGCGACAACACGCTTTGGACGGGCGTGGCCGGCGAAGACGGCCCCATGGGCGTGGTGATCGACGCGCCGCGGCGCCGCCTGCAGGAGTTCATGCTGGCCCGCGCCCGGCAGGGGTTTATTCTATGCCTGTGCAGCAAGAATGTCGAAGAAGACGTGTTTGCCGTTTTTGAAAGCCGGCCGGAAATGCCCCTCCAGATGGCGCATATTGTGGCGCACCGTATCAATTGGCGGCCGAAATCGGAAAACATGGCGTCCCTTGCGGAGGAATTGAATCTCGGCCTGGACAGTTTTATTTTTGTCGATGACGATCCGGCGGTCTGTGCCGAAGTCCAGGCCAACCGGCCCGAAGTGCTTACCGTCAACCTCCCGGCCGATGCCGGCCGGATCCCGGAAATGCTCGAGCATATCTGGCCATTCGATCGCATGGAGGTCACCGCGGAGGACCTGAAACGGACGGAGCAGTATAAGCAGAACTTCCAGCGGGAACGGATCCGTAAATCGACCGGGAGTTTCCTGGATTATCTCGCCAGCCTGGAGCTGAAAATCGACTTACGGCCTCTCAACGAAGAAGATCTGCCGCGCGTCGCCCAACTCACGCTCCGCACCAATCAGTTTAATTGCACCACCATCCGCCGGGCCGAGCCGGAACTCCGGCATTTATGGCAAAGTGGCGCAATCGAGGGGTTGACAGCGCGGGTCACCGACCGCTTCGGAGATTACGGCCTGGTAGGCGCCGTCCTGTTCACCGTACAGCCGGGAGAACTGGTTGTCGATTCGTTCTTAATGAGCTGCCGCGCCCTCGGACGGGGCGTCGAACACCGCGTCATCGCCACTATCGGCGCCACCGCCGTCGAGCGGGGTTGCACCTCCGTCGTCATTCCCTTCCTGCCGACTCCGAAAAACAGACCAGCCCATGACTTTCTAATCTCGTCCTTTGCCGCGTATGTTGTCGAAACCGGGAATGGGCAACGGTTTCAACCGCCTGCCGCCATCGCCGCCGCATTAGTCGCCCAGCATGCCACCGCGGCCCCCAGCGAGGAAGCCGAGGCCGGTACCGCTGTACCCGCGACCGGCCCGGCGCCGGCCAATTGGACCGAAATGGCGTTCGAGCTTTACCGGCCGCGTCAAGTGGTGGCGGCGGTGGCAAAGACCTCCGCGGTACTGGAATCCGGCATTGCCACCCGGCCTTACGCCGCTCCGGAAACGGACATGGAAAAGCATCTGGCCCGCATCTGGGAAGAGATCCTCCATCTGTCGCCGGTGAGCGTGGAAGAGGATTTTTTCGCCCTGGGCGGAGATTCGTTTCTCGCCGTTCGTCTCTTCGCGCAAATTGAGGCGGAAACCGGTAAAAGTCTGCCCTTGACGGCTCTGTTTGAAGCGCCGGCTATTCGTAAATTGGCGGCTTTGTTGGAGCAGGGACCGCCCAGGCAGTGGGCCTCGCTCGTTCCCATTCAGCCGACCGGCGACCGGCCGCCGCTTTACGTGGTACACGCGGCCGGAGGGAATGTTTTGTTTTATAAAGATTTAGCCCGCTATCTCCCCCCGGATCAGCCTTTGTATGGTTTGCAGGCAAAAGGTCTCGGCGGAAAGGAAGAACGCCACCGGCGGGTTGAGGATATGGCGCGGCATTATATTAGCGAGATTCTCGCCTTCCAGCCCGCCGGCCCCTATTATCTGGGCGGCTCGTCGTTTGGCGGCCTGGTGGCCTATGAGATGGCCAGGCAATTGATGGCCGCGGGGGAAGCGGTTGGGCTGGTCGCACTTTTCGACACTTACGGAAAGGGGTACCCCCGCTACCGGGAGGCCACGGTCAACATGCGCGGATTATTCAGGCTGGGCGACCGTTTCCGGCATCACTGGCGCAATCTCAGCCTTCTCGACGGTTCGGCAAAATGGGCGTATATTGCCGCCAAGGGGAAGAAGGCCAAAAACCTTTTCCGCCGGACGGCCCGCGCGAAGAAGGATGAGATCCAGCAACAATACCGGGCAATCGCCGGCGCGGATCTGGGTGAGCCCTTGAAGAAAACACAGAATGCGATCCAGGAAGCGCTGGACCGGTATACCTATCCGCCGATTGACGGTCCGGTTACGCTCTTCCGGGCCGAACAACAGCCGGCGGGGATTGAGCCGGATCCGGCTCTGGGTTGGCGCCCGCTTGTGCGCGGCCATCTGTCGATCCACGAAGTGCCCGGCGCCCACGGGGCGGTTACCGTGGAACCGCACGCGGGCCCGCTGGTGAAAAAACTGCTGCCGGTTCTCGACCGCGCGCGGGAACGCATTCTTGCCTCGCCGCGATCTTCACGGCCGGCCCTCGCCGTGCCCCCCCCCGGGTCTACCCATTGAGTGCGCTGTATTGAGGCTGGCGACAGCAATGCGGGCGGCGGCAAATCCGCGTGCTCCTTTGGTCAGCATTGACAAGCGCGCATGGGATGCGACGGAGAGGGTGAAACGCCGCCGGAGATCGGCCAGGGAGGGATCCGCCATTTCTTCCTCAACCGCCGCGGCTGTGTATCCCGCCGCTAACCAGGCCAGCAACAGCCGCGTGGCTGTCAACCGGGCCGCCCCCGCTTCCGTCTTCCCCAGCAGTTCCCGGAAGCTGTCCCATTCGCCTCCGCCCGGGCCTTCGGTAATTTCCCAATCGATCGCATCCAATTTGGAGACCAGGATATCCGTCCGGTAGTCCCTATATAAGAAAAACCAAAGCATCCAGAGGAGCAGGAGAGTATGGGAAGAATACCATATCGACGCCATTTCCGTACTCACTGCGCGGCCTCCGCCCCGGCCTGCGTCCGCCGCTCTAATGTTGCGATGCGGCCTAACAGGCGCCGCCGGTCCGCGCGTCTTAGATTGCGTTGCTGCAGTCCGTATAAAACACATCCCGCGCCAAATACAAACGCGAAACCGCGAGACACTCGAATGTTGCGGGCAATACTTAACCAGGCGCGGGCGGCAGATTCTGTTTCCGTTAGGGCCAGCGCCGTGTCGCGAATGACAAGAAGCAGAAGAATCGCCAATACCCATGGCAGGACAAACTGGGCACAGAGCGACGTCAGGTGAATCAAACGAAGAATAAGTGTTCCCGGCATCATACTCACAATAGCGTGCTTAGACGGTATTTCAGGGGCCGCGCGCCGCTGACGGTGCGTCCGAAGCTATTCAGGAAAGGTATTCAGAATCAGCGGGACAGCGAATTTCGCGCTGCTACGGTATCGAAGGCCTCATTAATTCGTTCAGGCCCCGCCGCCGTTGTTGGCGCAAACGGAGACCGGAAGATCGAGCGCCGCGTTCAGCCGGAGTAGACTCCGCGTGCTATCCGTATAGTTATTTGGCAGAGTCACAGCCGGAGCCGCACAGATGAGGAAGCTACCCATCGCGCAGAACTGCGCGATCTCCCAGGCATCAAGAGACTTGGCCGCTTCGCCAGCAGCCATTCCGGCGGAAGCGGCTTGGATCGCCCGGGCCAGCAATTGAGCGTCGCCGTGACCAACCACCTGTCCTTCCGGGCGGTCGTAGCAATCGTCCCAGGGCATTCCGGCCGAAGCGGCGATACCTAAGTCGAAAGCCGCGGCGGGCGCTTGCGTACCGGCCGGCCGCCAACCGGACTTTCTGGCCGTTGCCAGAGTTTCGCTCCAGGCTGCGGGATCAACCTGCATCATTTTACCCGTTCGTTGAAATAGAACTATCACAACACTTTCCCTGCCTTTCGGCTCTATCGGCTGAGAGGCGCGGAAACTTTAGCGGCAATTAAAAAAGGTTCGTCAGAAGAATCTGTGGGTGAGTTCGCGTTCAGGCAGCTTGCCAAGTGAGTGATACAAGGCCATTTCGGTGATTCGGAAGGTCCGGAAGTCGTAGGATTTTCTCATCGTGACTTTCACCTTGTTATTGAGGCCTTTGACGACACCGCTGGAGAACTCTTTCCGGGCCTTGAAATAGTTGAGGATGAGGGGGCGGTGGGCGCGTAGCATCTTCACGACGTTCTTGAGATGCTTGATGCGGGAGCGCATGAGAGGTATTTATGGCCCTTCGCATATTGGAATTCATCCACGCCGATCACGCGAATCAGTGCCAGGACCCGGTGCTCCGGACCGTACTGAACCAGATACTGAACGGAATCGTGGACTTTGTCCCAGGTCGTGTGGAACCTGAATTATGCACGGAATCGGCTGATCGCCGCCAGCCGAGCGCAGACACCAACCCTTCTCAGCGCACCTGCGCCTCCACCTCCGCCGCCAGTCAAAAGTAAGTTTATCTAAGTCCCGTCAAGTTTTCCGCTACCGTTTCTTCCCTCCTCAGCACCGAACTCTGTCTCCAACTGCCACACCGGCTTGAGTTTGCGTCTCGTGAATAAAATTCTATGCACAGCCAACTCCTAAAAAAAACGGCATGGCATCCACATCACTCCAGCGCCACTGGAACCACCGGCGCAAAACTTTCGCCAGACGGCACGACCGCTCGCAACCTTCCCATCAAGCGGTCGAACAACCCCTTCTCCGCGTAGTTCTCGCTGTAGCTGATTCCCGTCCGCCCGGCGTGTTTCCACATTTTGGCAGGGATAAACAGAAATCGCAGGCGCGCGGTTGCCAGCATGGTGTGTTTCATATCTTCCACCTTTTCCTTTTCGTTGCGCTGAAACAGCAGCAGCCAGCAGTTCAGGTTGTAAGCCAGCATCGCCATTTGGAAATGCACCGCGTTGGTGTCGAATCTCCCCGACGGATGCGCCGTCAGTCCGGCGTCGTTGTTGGATTCCTTGATCAGGTTCTCGCAGCGCGCCCGCTGGTTGTAGAACCACACGATCCAATCCGGCGGTTGCTCCTCAATGTCGGTAACGAATACCCGGTATTTCACTTTCCCGCACTCAAACAACTGGTATTGTTCGACCGCATCCTTTTCTTCGCCGTCCTCTTCTTCCACATGGTCGTAACGCAGCGCCACGAAGCGGAATTCCTGCTTCCATCCATCCGGCTGGTAGCGGAACTCGCACTCGGCATCGGCATCGGTCATAGGTGAGGGTTTCCACTCCGCTTTCCGCAATTGGTTTAGCATCGCAGCGGTTTTGCGCGCCACCACGACAAACCGGCAGTTCCACCTCTGATAGCCTTCGACCGCCTCACGGCAGTAGAAGCCCGAGTCGGCCCGCCCGTAGCGCTGCGCGCCGTTACCGGCAAACCCGGTGAAGACTTCGTCCAGATGATCGGCGATTTGCTTGCCTGTGGGATTGTGTCCGTTGCGTAACTGCCCGCCAACAAACTCTCTGGTCTCGTTCAGGAAGGTGAGGATCGGTTGATAGCTCTTCTTGCCTTTGTTCTTCGGGTTGTAGCTCTTGCGCCCTCCCATCTGCTTGCCGTAGAGGGTATGCACCGTCGTGTCGGTATCGATGGTGAGGGTCTTCAGTTGCACGTTGGCCGCCGCCCACACGCGCTCCCGCATCAAGCGCTGCAATTTCAACAACTGCTTGCCCACGCTGATGTGCAGCGACGCCAGAAACCGCCACATCGTCGATTGCACCGGAACCTGATCCACCTGTAGAATCCCCGTCAACAGCGGGTCCTTGGCGATGAACTTGATTTGGCTGAGACGTGAAAATCCGAGATAGATACTCAGCACAATTGCCATCACGAACTTCGCGATGCTCATGGCGCGGGGAATGCGGCTGGCTGTGATCAGCTCTTCCAGCAGTTTCTCCATGCCCAGTTTCTCCAGCATCGTGGAAACGGGTAACAACCCGCCGTAGGCAGTCAGATTCTTAGCTTTGAAGTCATATGGCGTGGAAGCATTGATTTTATTAGGCTCCGGCTTCTTCCCGCCAGCCCCTTGATTGACGGGCGTTTTGGCGCTATTCTGTTTTCTGTTCTTCACCTTTTGGGTGACCTCCTTGGGGTTGGATTGGCGAAGCGGCGAACTTCGCTAATCTCTGTTTTACCCCATGTTTATGGGGTCACCCAAGGGGTCCTTCTGTTCGCTGAGCCGATTCAGGGCGAACGCTATGCATTGATCAGGTGGAACGATTCA
>Ga0163150_10008587_pt1 | contig 11580 bp, 8 predicted proteins | sample OliLakLV19P2IB_FD_148628 | JGI IMG/M metagenome (GOLD analysis project Ga0163150, IMG submission 148628) | Freshwater microbial mat bacterial communities from Lake Vanda, McMurdo Dry Valleys, Antarctica - Oligotrophic Lake LV.19.P2.IB | ecosystem: Environmental > Aquatic > Freshwater > Lake >...
CTGTGCGCCGCTGCCGATTGAAATTTCGCGCGCTTCAAAAGTAAGATTGCCCGAATTACCGCTGGAAGCGCCGTTCAAATGATCTCCGCCTGCAACAACGCGGCTGGAAATCGTCACGCCGTCAGCGACTGTAATATGATTAGTGGCCTGAAAAGTTTTATTCGCGCCAGAAGTAAAATCATTGACGCTGATTGTTAAATTCGTCGGATCAATTAAGATTTCGCCCAATTCTCCGCCGTTTATGCCGGCGCTGGCTTGCATCGAACCGCCCTTAATGAAAACATCGTCAAGCGCGCTGAATTCTACGAAACCGCCATTACCCGTTTCGCCCGCGCCCGCGTCAATCAATGCTGAACCATCGAGCAATGCTGATTTCTGACCATAGATAACAATGATGCCGCCATCTGCATTTTCACCGTTACCTTTTGCTAAAACTTGCGCGCGGTCCGTAACCGTAATGTTATCGCCGTGAACTTCAACCTGTCCGCCGCTTTGATTCACGCCCGATGCATCTAATGTTCCCGTAATAATAATGTCGCCGTTGACTTCTTGAATCGACTGAGCTTCATTGGTGCCGCTAATATTGATCATTTGATCGAGCGCTTTTTCACGCGCCGCAGCACTCAGAACAATCACACCGCCATTAGCTTTGATTACGCCGCTGTTTGAGATGACCCCGTCAATTAATTTACCGTCCTTGTCATAAACCTTGGCCTGTTCGCCGGTCAAACCCTCGACATTAATATCGAGAACGCCGTCACGGGTAAGAGGAAAAGAAACTTTGTCGCCGGCAACAAGCGCAACCGCGCCGCCGTCTGCATTGATCGTTCCAAAATTATGCACGCCACCGTTTGCAGCAACCAAAGCTAAAACGTCCTTGGTTAAACTGTTGATCATGCCCGTATTTAAAATTTCGCCGCCGTTATATCGCGCGGTTTTGGAAAGTTCAACGACACCCTGATAAAAAGCTTCGGGATTGATTCCCAGTGTGGAGAGAAGTAAAGGACCTGTGGCATCCATATTTCCGGTATTGATAATTTGCTGGGCAATTAAAGCAATATTTCCGAAAGTTGAAACATCGCCGAAATTAAAAAAATTACCGAAATAAAAAATACCGTGACCATCAAGCTTAAGCGCACCCAAAGCATCGACAACTTTAAAAGATGCTGTCTCACCTTCTTTAACGGTGACATCGCCGACTTCAGTGGATTTGCCGTCTTCAACCGTGTATTCCTGTGCATGAAGCGGCATGGAATAAGTAAGAACGTGCAGTACCGCAAGAATCACTGCCAGAAATTTATTCGCTTTTTTCATTCTTCGATTTCCCCTTACTTTGTTGAGTACAACTCAACCAAAAAAGATTTAAATTTATTCACGCAGCAAAAAGATGTGCAAAAACTAACACACAAAATCCAAAACTCAAGTTTGCCGATAAGCCTGCTAGCAGTTGCTATAAGGGTTCATTTTATACGCTAAATGCGGCCCAAACGCCCGAGCAAAACCCTTACGGAATTTCGGCCGAAATGCCGTAATAAAAGGCGCCTCTGGCTCCGTCCACGGCTTTATCGCCAATGCGGCCGCCCCATTGCGCGCGTCCATAAATATGATCAAACAAATGTAGTTTTACGCCGCCGCCGAGTCCCGCTAAAAATTTACTTCTGTCTTCGCCGTTTAAGCGATGACGTAATGCACCCCCGCCAAAATCAAAAAATCCGATTGCCTGAACCTGCTGGCGCAAAGGTTCACTTGAATAAGGCAGTTTCCAATCCTCCGGAAAAAAATAAGTCGGAACGGAAAGCTCGTTCGTTAAAAGCCCGCCGTAATCCGCGAGATAATCGCCTTCCGAATAACCTCTCACCGAAAAGGCGCCGCCCAAACGGAATTGCTCAGAGGGTGCAACGCGGTCCGGAGTTAACTGCATATTTCCGCGTACGGTAAAAAGCATGCCTTTGGGCAAGCGTTGATAACGGATGAAAGTACTGCGATAAATAAAAAACTGTCCGCCCGTTCCGGTACGTGACGAACTCGGGTCATCGATACCGTTCGAGCCCATAAAATTCGCGAAGCCAACATGAAAAGTATGCGGAAAATAGGTTTTGCCGTGGGAATCGCTCTCTTCCAAATTGACGCCCATATTTAAAATGCGCAACTCATCGGTGCCGGCTTTCTGGCCCAGAATTTTATTTTGAATGCTTTTCGTGTCAAAGCCCGCGGTTAACGCGGATTCAAGATAAGATAAAACCTTGACCGGCTGAATCACTTCCATGCCGTAAGTGGATGCCGCGCCGCGCACATTCAAATCGCGAAATGCTCCGCCCAAATGCACCGCGGAACGGGAATAAGAAAAACCGATGTTCGTGCGGTAAGGACCGACGGGGATACGATACTGAGTGCCAATCGCCCAAGCTCCCGAACCAATTTGAAAGCGCGTCGCAAACGTATCCATTTGGCCCAATAAATTATTATGCGTCACACCGACACCCCAGCGTGTCAGCCCGGTGTTTTTCGTGCCGAGATTATTGACATCCATATTTAAGTGCGCCGGAAATTTATCTTTCACTTTGAAAACAATATCCGTCGTGTCTTTTATCGCGCCAGGTTTAAGGGATGCCTGGGCTTTGATGTCGGGCTGTTTATTCAAATAAGAAAGCGCGGACTGGAGTTCGGAAAAATAAAGTACCTTGCCGCTCGGTAAATGAATCGCCCGTTTTAAAACGCGCGCGGAATACCAACGGTTACCTTCCATCTGAATCGTTCCGATGCGGCCTTCAATCACCACAAACTCAACCATACCGTTTGATATTTTTTGCGGCTGAACATAAACATAGGCTGCAATCTTTTTCTTATCGCGGTAATAGGATTTGATTTTAGACGCAACTTTTTTTAGGTCCGTCAGATTAACCTGCTGATTAATCCACTCCGCGGCAAGTGCTTCGAGTTCCGCAGTGGCAATCGTTTGATTGCCCGTGACGCGTACGCCCTTTAATTCAAATTTTTTTTCAGCTGCTTCGGATTCCGGCACGGTTTCTTCCGCCACGGTCTCGGCATGGGGCGTTTGCTTGTAGTCGCGGACGCCTTTCTGCATCTTCGATTCCTGCTCGAATCTCTGCTGTTCGGCACCGGCGGTTTCGCGCGCTGGGATCTCGTCAGCGGCATAAACAGAAGTCACCGCAAAAAATAAAATAGCCGCGCTGTGAATGGAAATTTTTAAAGGCACTCGTTTTCCTAGGGATTTTAAGCGCAATTTTGGGGGTAAAAACCGACGTAGTTTAGTGGGTGTTCCCTGATAAGTCAATGCAGAGATTGGCCAAAAGTCCACGGGAAAAGCAACGTGGGTTTATACCTCTGTAGGAGTAGGTTACTTGACGAAAAGCTTAGGCTGTTTCAAATATTTTCTTTGCTGAAAAGCGGGGTGCGGCCGAAGGGTTTCATCCAAACCAGAAAAACGGGCATGATGATCAGAGTGCAAAAAAGTGCGATAAAAATTGTCAGCGCGGTTAAAACGCCAAAATGAACCGTGGGGCGAAAGCTCGCGAACACACTCGAAGCAAATCCAATGCAAAGAATCATATTCGATGTAATGAGTGAGGCTCCGACATAGCGATAAGTGTGATGCAAAGCTTGCAGATAATTGCGCCGCTTTTTAAATTCCATTTTAAAGCGATTAAGAAAATGAATCGCTTGATCCACAACGAGACCCAGCACAATGCCTGAAATCATTGCGGTGGGCATGGAAAGCTCAATTTTTAAAAAACCCATCATGCCGTAAACTAAAATAATCGGAAGCAGATTAGGAATGGAGGCCAAAAGCCCCACACGAACGGATCTAAAAAAAATAATAATCAAAATCAGGATGGCCGCAAAAGCCGCCAGAAACCCGCGCATTTGATAATCGACGAGTTTCTTAGCCATTTTACCAAGGAGCGTCACATTACCGGTAATTTCGCAATCAAAGTCCGCTGACAAACGCTGACGAATGATTTCTCGAATTTGATTTTCTAAAATTTCTCCGTCACGCGTTCCAACGGCCCTCACTCGAGCTTCCATGCGAAGCTCTTGAAAGTCGTGTGAAATCCACTGCAAGGTATCCGCTCGACTGCGTTTCATCATTTCATTCAAATAAGTGTCAATGCGTTTATCATCGTCAGGGATCCGATAATCTTCGGGTTTATTTTCAACCGCTAAATTAATTCTTTTGACCAAACTTGTTATGCAATTGACTTTGCGAACATCCGGGAGTTTTTCAACTGCCGCTTTAAAGTCATCGATTTTCTGCAAAGAATCATGCGTTAAAAAGGGTTGCCCATCTTTGCGACGAAAAATAAAAGCCATCGTATAAACGCCCGTCACATGGTCATCGATAAAATGCGTGGCCTTTGCGAGCGTGGATGTTGGCTTAAGCTGGCGCACTAAACTGGTGTCCACCTCAAGCATTCGCAATCCATAAACCGCAATAAGCACCAAAAGAATGGTGATTAAAACCATCAACCGGCGCATGCGATATTCAATGTGTTCGATAAACTCAACAATCGCTTTTTCAACCCAAAAGTTACCCGGCCCTTGCTGGAAAAGAGCAATCGGCAAAAGCGGTAAAAGCACGGGCACAACCACCATGTGAATGACAAAGGAATAGAAAGTTCCCAAACTGGCAAACATGCCAAAATCTTGAACGGCGGGCACCGGATCGGATAGCAATGAAGCAAACCCGATCATGGCAATAAAATGGGTTAAAAAGCAGGGCTTGGCGAGCTGCTTCATGGTGATATAAACCACATATTTAATGCCCTTCGGATCTCGGCGATGATTGCGGCGAATCATCACAAACAAATTAATAAAATGAATTGAATTCACCACCGCAATAATCATCATGACGGGCCCCAGAAGCGAGGTCACGACGTTAATTTCGCGGCCAAAGAAAACCACACTCCCCATAGTCCAAATGAGAGTCATCAAAACCGAGGCCATGGCTAAAAAGACACACACCATGCTTTGATAAATCAAAAAAATACACGTCATGAGCAAAATCACAATCAGCGGAACAAAGATATATTGATCGTGGCTGATAAACTCGACAAATTCGGTTTGCTCAACCGGTGAACCTGCGAGGTGGAACTGCACATCCTCCGCCTTTTCCTGCTCGAGCAAAGCCTTCACACGCTCAAGCAGATTATCGTCTATCTTATCGGTTTTCGTTGAGGGCTTGATGTAAATTAAAATCGTGGCATGTTTTCCATCCGCTGAGACCAAATTTTTGACGTAAAGCTCATTGGATAAAATATCTTTTTTAAGGTCGGACAGTTCTCGATCGCCCGTAATGGCTGAATCAATTGCGGGCACCATCTCCACGCCTAAAAACTTGTGCTTCAAATCCATCACGGTGGCTAAGCTGACAACACTTTCAACTTGGGAAAATTCAGAAATAGCTTTGGAGAGGTTCTTAAGCTTGGCGAGGCGGCTCTTCGTAAACAAATTCGGTGTCGCCATCGCGACAACCATCATCTGGTCACTACCATAACGTTCGCGGTATTTGGCGTAATACTTGAACTCAGCGGATTTCTTAATAAAAAGCGAATCCATGGTGGGATCAATCTTTAAATGCGGCATTTGCCGCAAAAAAAACAACGTGATCCCCATAAAAATAATAAAAAGCGGCCACCGTAAATAAACGGTGACGCGGCTAAGTCGTTCAAACATAGGGATGTATTTTATAGAACAAGCACGAAAGAACAAGGATGTTCTTTCGAGATTGACGACTCTTTATAAATCTAAAACAGGACATTTCTATCCGGCGTTGACACAAAAACTTTGCTTCTGTTCTTTCTTCTGACTTACGATTATAATTCCGCGATGTATTTTCACTGGTCTTTGATTCCAGCTTTTATTCTTATGGGTGTTTGGCTTTATCGCACGATTTTCGCCATTCATACCGTGCTCATTACTCCCAAACTTTCTCCCGCTTCCAATTCACAACGCAATGCAACCGCTTCCGTCAGCATTCTCATCCCTGCCCGAAACGAAGAAAAAAATATCGGCATTTGCATTCGCTCGCTCTTAACTCAAATTGGTCCCCGTGACGAAATTATTATCGTGAATGATCGCTCAACAGATAAAACCGAAGATATCTTAAAAAGCTTGGGAGCGACTTTGACTTCGAGCCACGAGCCACCAACCACGAACCACGAAGAAAAACAACTGCGCTACATCAACTTAACGGAAACCGATGAAAGCTGGACCGGGAAAAATTATGCGATTCATCAGGCCGTGCCATTTGCATCGGGAGATTGGCTGCTTTTCACCGACGCGGACACAGAGCATTATGCCGGCAGTCTCGCGGCAACAGTCGCCTATGCTGAGAAAAATAAAATTGACTACCTCACACTTTTTCCGCAATGCGTTACAAAAAGTTTCTGGGAGCATGTCATTCAAACCTGCTCTTTTTCTTTTATCGGCCTTTGGTTCCCCACTCAGCAAGTCAATAATCCTCAATCTGAGCGCTATTTTGCAAATGGTCAATACGCACTTCTTAACCGTAGCCATTATCAAAAAATTGGCGGCCATGCTGCGGTCAAAGCAGAGTTTCTTGAAGATTTTGCCATGATGAAAAAGACGAAACAAGTCGGTGGAGTCGGCATGGTGGGAATTGGTGTGCATCTTTACGGAACCCACATGTATGATGGACTGGCTCAAATATGGCGCGGCTGGAGACGCATCTATCTCCACGGATTTCAAAAAAAACCTTTTGTGCTTTTTTTTAAGGCGATTGAGTTATTTCTCTTTTCGGTCCTTCCGTTTTTACTTTTCCCTTTCGTTAGCTGGCTCGGCTGGATTGATCCGCTTCACTATTTTTGGCCAAGCATGCTGCTCAACGCGGCAATGATTAATATTCTTCTCGTCGCGTGGCAAGCAAGCCATGTCATCCGTTCACGCCACGTCTATTCCCTTCTTCACGCACTCGGAGCCTTCATGCTCGCGCTTATTTTTATCGATGCCATGAAAGTAGCCATTACCCGCGGAAAGACGAAGTGGCGATGATGAACAAGTCAAAGCTTAAAGTGTAAATCTAAAAACCATATCTCAAAGCCTCTCAACTAACTTTGAAATATAATTTTAAAACCCTTAGTTTACGACGAGGTAGCCGACTTTGACGGCGTAGCCGATGAGGGTTCTCAGGAAAGCGGCGTCAGTCACGGGAAATTCAACGCCTGTTCCTTTGAGCGCTTTCTCGGTTTCCGTGATGTCGAACGTCAGCAGATCATTGGAGTAGCCAAGATAAGGCCTGAGCATATCAAAAACATATTTCTCATCGGGCTTGAGACAATCCGGATCAAAGTCATCGGGATCCACAAGTTCAATCGACGGAACCTTCGGATAAACTTCATCTTTTAAATCAAGCAGCATGCCAATCGTCGGCGGATCTTTCGCAACCAAGTGAAATGTTTTACCGATATTCGCAGAATTTTTTACAAGCGCCATCGTTCCGTGAATCACAAAATCAATCGGAACAATATTAAACCGGTGATGACGGCGACCCACGAGTTTTGAAATCACGCCATGCGCGAAAAGTTTAAAGAAAGGATAAATCACGTTAAAGTCGGAAACTTCTCCCGTCTTAGAGTGACCCACCACAATGCTGGGGCGAATAATAATCACGGGCAATCCTTCGGATGAAGATTCGCGAACTTTGGTTTCAGAACGAAACTTGCTTGATTCATAAAAATTGGCGTGACCCGGATTCGTTGGCAAGCTATTTTCGCGCGAATGACATTTTTTGAGACTGCCGGCAACATAAGCTGTCTGAAATAAACAAATGTTTGCAACTTGCCTTTGAAGCGCCAAATGCGTGCGATGTGCAAAGCTTGCTCGGTGCCATAAAAATTAATCTTCATGCAATCTTCTTCGCTACCATTCAGCGCCGTGAGGGCAGCGATATGATAAAAATCATCAACCTCTAAAGATAGACTTTGAATTAATTGCTCGGAAAGACCCAGATTAGGCAAAGTGACGTCCCCTTCAACAATGCGAATGCGCTTAAAATGCTCGGGCTTAATTTTTCCATCCAACAGCTTGCGCACACGCTCTTCGGCGGTATGTTTGTGAGAAGAACGCGCCAGCAAAACAACCTCATCGGTTGTGTCTGATAAAATTTGCCGTACTAAATCGCGCCCCAAAACTCCGGTCGACCCTGTAATAAATAATTTTCTCATATTGCTTAACGCAACCCGCTTACCGCGTAACGCCTTGAATGGGCGTGTTGCGTTGAGCGTTGGTCGTTAGTCCTTGTATTTTCTCATTACCAAGCAGACATTCTGCCCGCCAAATCCAAACGAATTGGCAATCGCTACATTCACATTCGCCTTGCGAGCATGATTGGGAACATAGTCCAAATCACATTCGGGATCAGGCTCGGTTAAATTGATTGTCGGTGGCAACACAGAATCGCGCATTGCTAGCAAACAACTTTGCGCTGCCACGACGCCTGATGCTGTGATCATATGCCCTAACTGCGATTTAATCGAGCTCATGGGTGTTTTCTGAGCCGCGTCGCCAAAAACTTTTTTAATCACGCGCGTTTCAGAAGCATCATTCACCGAAGTCGAAGTTCCGTGGGCACTAATATAGTCAATTTCGCGCGGCTGTAAACCTGATTTCCTGAGAGCTTGAGTCACGGCATCCGCCGCGCCTTTCACTTCGGGGTCCATATCCGTTAAACGATAAGCGTCGGCAGTACAACTTTGGCTCAGAATTTCACCATGAATTTTTGCGCCGCGTTTTTGGGCATGCTCTAACTCTTCTAACACCATTACGCCGCCGCCTTCGGCCATCACAAAACCATCACGATTTTTATCAAAAGGTCGTGAAGCTTTTTTGGGATCATCATTTCTTTTGGAAAGTGCGGTCAGCAAACTAAACCCAGAAATACCCAGCGGATAAATCATCGAGTTCGATCCGCCGGCCAACATAAGATCGGCATCTCCACGCTTAATTAACTCAAAACCCTCGCCTAGGGCTTGAAGCGACGCGGCACATGCCGTAATACAATTTGAAACGGGTCCGCGTAAATTAAAAACCCGCGCCAGATGGCTCACGGTCATAAAGGACTGCGATTCAAGTTCGAGGCCGCCGGTTAAATACTTTTGTGCATTGCGAATATAAAGTTCACCGTCAACTTTGCCATCAACGGTGGAAGATGCGATCAAGTTCTTTGCGAACCCTTCTGAATCGGTCCCGCTGTCACCGGCTGCAAAATAAATTCCAAATCGTTCCGCGTCAAATTTTCCGTCACTGAGCTTGGCTTGACGCAAAGCTTCTTCAGCGGCTTCTAAAGCAAAAAAGGTTCCGCGGAACGCTTCTTTTAAAAGCGGGTCGTGATCATGCCATTTTTTAAATGGAAAGTTTTTGACTTCACCCGCAATGCGTGTCGCAAAACCGGACGCATCAAAAATCTTAATCAAATCAATCCCGGATTCACCTGCAATGATGCGATTCCAAGTTGTTTCAAGATCGCAAGCCAAAGGAGTGACGGCTCCCATGCCCGTGACAACGACACGTCTTTTCATTTGAGCCTCATCGGGGACAGACCCCGTTCCCTGACAAAAACGATCATAGGGGTCTGTCCCCCTGCACATATTTCTTGAAGATAAGCGCGGTGTTTTGGCCGCAAAAACCAAATGAATTAAGCATCACGTTTAAAATTTCTTTTTTAGTCTCCTGGCCCGGAAATTGATTTTGAAAAACGGCCATGACCGCCGCAGCGCTTTCAATTCCACCTGCAGCATAAACCGTGTGACCAATCAACGTCTTTAAGACCGTGACAGGAATTGGACTTTGCGCAAAACAAGCTTTCAGCGCTTGTAATTCGAGTTTGTCATGATCATGTAACCCGCTGCCATTAGCGATCACACCATTCAAATCTGAAAATTGAATTTTGGCATCTTGGATTGCGCGCCGCATCGCTTTCTCTTTTCCTGATGAATCATGATGCGCAGTCGGACTGCTATTACTATCCGGAGCTGATCCAAACCCCGCCACTTCAGCATAAATTTTTGCGTTACGTTTTTGTGCATGCTCGAGTGACTCAAGCACTAAAACACCGGCGCCCTCGCCCACAACCATACCATTCGCTTGGTCTGAAAGAGCCTGATGTGCTCCGGTGGGCGAAAGCATATTGAAAAGTTTAAAGCGGCAAATTCCCATCGGGTTTAGCTTTGAGTCTGCTCCTCCCGCTAGCATCACATCCGCATCACCACGCTCAATCACGCGCGCCGCTTCACCAATGGCTTGTGCACCGGAAGCCGCTGAAAAAGTGACCGTGTTTGAATAACCGCGCAAACCAAATTCAATCGTGACATGACTCGCGGGCATATTAGGCAAATATTTTAACATCCAAAGCGGAAAAAAAGACGGTGAGCCCTCACTGCCGAATTTTTCCATGGAAAAAGTTCCGTCCGGTAAAACTGCTTTTTGATAGCCCGAAGCTAATTCTTCTAATTCATTATTAATCACGCAAGAACCCATCACCACACCGCTTCGCGCGAGATCAAGCGCTGTCGGATCAATACCCGCATCTTCAAATGCAAGCTTCGAGGCTCCGACCGCAAATTGAATATCACGTGACATCAACTTAATATTTTTACGATTTTTAACATACTGTTTAGGATCAAAACCAGGCACTTCCCCGGCCATCAGAGAAGATAAACGAACAAGAGGCTGCAAAGCCGACTTGCCTTGCATACAAGCTTCCCATAAAGGCTTCCATCCCGCCCCGGCCGCGCTTAGCACTCCAAGCCCTGTTATAACTACTCTGTTTTTCATGTTAACTTTGGGTTTAACGCAAAACGCTCAACGCCTAACGCATGAGTCGTTCTGCGTTAAGCGTCAGGCGAAAGAATTTTCTCCCTCACCTTATAATATTCTAAAAATTCTTTGTGAAATGTCACCGATTTTCCGGTCCCCACCAAATCCCCCGCATCAATTAGAAAGAATTTGGCGGACGCAATTTCATCAAAACCTGACATCACGTAAGCTTCAACCCAAGAGCCCTGATCACTGACACCATGGCGTGCAAAAGCTTGGACGACTAAATCGGGACTCGATACTCGGGACTCGGGGTTCGAGAATTCCGCGTTTTCAACTTTGGCAAAAACCAAATTGGTTTTAAAATCTTTGGCCGCACCAACCAAAAGCCCGCCCGTTTGTGCCATAGCCTCAAGCATAAGGACTTCAAAAGCATAATCTGATTTCCAATATTTCATTATTGACCGGGCGGATTTTCCGGGGTGAATGTCTTCAACCGATGAAAGAATTCTCCAGCCAATTAACTGATCTTGATCGTTCATAAATATATCTGACCTATTTAACTCCCGAAGCTAGGAGTTCGCTACTCGCTCCGGGAGTTTTTATTGCTATAACCTTTGCACCAAAATTATTTCCTAACTTAAAAAAAGTTCCCTCGCCGACAAGCCTGGAATTGACGCAACGCATTTGAAAACGGCTGCCCTTGATTTTTTCAATCCACATCCCTGAAAAACCTTTCAAATCGGTCCATGCCAAGCTCGATGACTTAAAGAAAGCTTCTTTGGC
>Ga0163150_10008588_pt1 | contig 11579 bp, 6 predicted proteins | sample OliLakLV19P2IB_FD_148628 | JGI IMG/M metagenome (GOLD analysis project Ga0163150, IMG submission 148628) | Freshwater microbial mat bacterial communities from Lake Vanda, McMurdo Dry Valleys, Antarctica - Oligotrophic Lake LV.19.P2.IB | ecosystem: Environmental > Aquatic > Freshwater > Lake >...
GACGTGTATTGGCGGACGTGGTGAGGATGGTGCGCACGATTCGTCCCCTCGTCATCACGTCGGTGTTTGTGGGAGGGCCTTCCGACGGGCACGGCAACCATCAGACCGCCGGTGCGATGGCTCGCGAGGTGTTTAAGGCCGCGGGCGACCCGAACGTTTTTCCGGAGCAGATTCAAGCGGGACTGCGACCGTGGGCGCCGCTGAAGGATTACGCACGGACGCCGTGGATCGGACGCTCGGAGACAAACTTCGCGGTGCATGTCGAGGTTCCGCAAGGGACGTACGATCCGATGCTCGGCGCGAGCTATGCGCAACTCGCGCGTGAGGGACTGGGCTATCAGCGATCGCAGAATGGCGGTCCGAATGTGCCTGACTCGGGCGCGATTGCGACCACCTACCATCGATTCGATTCGCTTGTGCCGGCCGGGGAGAAGGAAGAAAGTTTCTTCGACGGTATCGACATTTCGCTGGCCGGAATGACGAGTCTCGCCAAGGGTGGGGACAGAGCGTTCCTGGTACAGGGCCTGGCGAAGATCAACGGCGCCGTTGAAGATGCGATGCGGCGCTTCTCCGCGGCTAGTCCGGAACGCTGCGCTCCGGCTCTGGCCGTGGGCTTGAAGGAAACTGCCGCACTGCTCGATGCAGTGGCGCGCAGCGGCTTGACGGAAGATTCGAAGTACAACCTCAGACACGAACTCGAGATCAAGCGAGCGCAGTTCAACAACGCGCTCGCCGAGGCGCTTGGATTGTCGGTGAGCGCCACCGTCGCACCTGACGTAGAGCCGAGCGCGCGGATGCTGGCTTTCATGGGCGCCGCGGAGACGTTTCGAATCGCTGTTCCAGGGCAGACCTTGAGCGTCAAAGTGCGCGCGGTGAATGCGAGCAACACGCCGGCTACCCTGATTCGAACCGGGGTCGGAATGGCGCAGCAGTCGGTCAGTCGAGAAATTTCCGGAAACGCCGCGGTGGAAGCGAAGATCCAAGTCATCGTTCCGGCTGATGCCCCGAACACGAAGCCGTACTTTTCGAGGCCGGACATCGAGAAGCCGTACTATGACCTCAGCGATGAACGATTGCTCGGTCAGCCGGTGACTCCGTGGCCGTTTGTGGCGCACGCCGATTTCGTGTACGAAGGTGCGCCGATCCGCCTGGGCGCCGTGGTGCAGACGGTGAAGCGCGTGAACGGGCTCGGAACGGTGCTGGAGCCGCTGGTAATTGGTCCGTCTATCAGCGTCGCAATTGCGCCGGGACACGGCGTGTCGCCGCTGGATGCACGTTCATTTCCCGTGACCGTCGCATTGCGGAGTAACGTGAAGGGCGCTGCTTCGGGCGTCGTACGGCTCGAGATGCCCGACGGGTGGACGTCGCAGCCGGCGTCGATGCCATTCAGTATGTCGGCCGATGGAGAGAGCCGTTCAGCGGCCTTCGAGGTGACACCGGCTCGGCTTGAGGAGAAGTCCTACGCAATCGCCGCGGTGGTGGATCATGCGGGCAAGCAGTATCGCGAAGGTTTCAAGATCGTTGGGTACCCGGGGTTGCGCTCTTCGTATCTATACCGGCCGGCGACGCTGCGGACGACGGGCGTGAACGTAAAGGTCGCGCCCGGGTTGAAGGTCGGGTATGTGAGCGGCTCAGGCGATGATGTACCAGCGGCGCTCGAGCATCTCGGAATCAAGGTGACGTTCTTGAGTGCCGCTGACATCGCGACGGGCGATCTCTCACGATTCAACGTGATCGTGCTGGGTGTAAGGGCTTATGCCGCGCGTCCTGAACTCGCGACGCACAATGCGCGGTTGCTTGAGTGGGTAAAGAACGGAGGTACGGCGATCGTGCAATACAACACGCCGGAGTTCGACCGTAACTTTGGGCCTTATCCGTACACGATGGGCAACAACCCGGAGGAGGTGTCTAACGAGGCATCGAAGGTGGAGATGCTCCTGCCGGCGCACCCGCTGTTCACCACACCGAACAAGATCACGGCGAAGGATTTTGAGGGCTGGGTGGAGGAGCGCGGCTCAAAGTGGATGCGGTCATGGGATCCGAAGTACGAGGCGCTGCTCGAGGCTCATGATGAAGGTCAGGAGCCGCAGAAAGGTGGCTTGCTTTATGCCCGGCACGGCAAGGGCGTTTGGATTTACGCGGCGTGGGCTTTTTACCGGCAGCTGCCCGAGGGCGTGCCGGGGGCGTACCGTTTGTTCGCGAACCTGCTGTCGGCTAAATAGGGCAAATCTTCATGCAGCCGGCCGCGACGGGACTGCAGCAACGATGACCGGTCATGGCGAGTGACGCCTGGACGTGGGCAGGAGTCGCAGCCCAGGAACACCGCTACGCCATCGAATGCCGCACACCCGAAGAAACGTACCAAAGAACACTCCCATTGCCGGCGGGCTCTGAGATGATTCTGTCCCGCCGGAATAAATATTCTAAATGAGCCAGAACCTCAAAGAGGGCGAAGTGATAGTGGAACGGGCTGAGGTGACGGTCCCAGAGAACCGGTACGAGGTGGTCAGCTGTTTCGGGCTTGTTTCGGATCGCGCTCATCAATTGCTCGCAGCGCTGCTCATGATGAGCTTCGGTTCTTGCGATCCACTCGCGATGACCGGTGAACGGCGTCCCGTGCGACGGAATAATCGTGTCGATCTCATACGGCAGCAACGAGTGGAGTGAGTTGAGGTATTCAGCAAGGCAGTCGCGGCCGGGAAGCCAACTGATGTTGGGAGTGATCTTCTCGATCAGCAAATCGCCGGCGTAGATCGCCCGGTGACTTGGCCAGTAGAGGCAGATGTGTCCGACGGTGTGTCCCGGAGTCCAAACGATCTGAGCTGGTCCGAGCGCGGTCGCGATCTCCTCGCCGCCTGCGAGTGGGACATCGGCACGGACAGGACGGAGCGCGGCACTTAGATGCTTTAAGGAATGATGGATGGCGCCCACCATCGAATCGGGCGTGCCTGCGATGCGAAGGCCATCGTCGATCCAAGGCGGGTGGCTGGGGTCGATCAGCGTGTTGAGATGGTCAACCTCGTCGCGATGCATTATGACTGTCGCGCGGGTGAGGCCGAGCACGCGGGGAAGGAGGCCGATGTGATCGGGATGCATGTGCGTGATCAGCACCTGGCGGATGTCGGTCCACGCAATGCCCAGTGAACCGAGCGCTTCCGACAGTGCGGCGAACGACTCGTCGGTGTCCATGCCGGTGTCGACGAGCATGTACCCATTGGCTAAACGGACGATGCCGACGTTGACATGATTCAGTTCAAAAGGTAGCGGCAGGCGGATGAGCCAAACGCCGCTAAGCGGTTGAATTATGCCCGGTTGAATTATGCCCGGTTCGATTATGCCCGGCACGGACTCGCTGCGTCGGCCGCGTGATAAGAACTTCGGACCAATGGGCCGGACTCGACGTGCGTGAATCCGAGTTCGTAGCCGTACCGCTTGAGATCGTCGAACTCGCTTTGCGGAACATAGCGGATGATTGGCAAGTGCTTCGGCGATGGGCGCAGGTATTGCCCGAGAGTGAGGATATCAACCTGGTGCGATCGCAAATCGCGCATCACCTCGCGGATCTCGTCCAAAGTCTCGCCGAGGCCGAGCATCAGGCCGGACTTGGTCGGGATGGCGGGCGCCATCCGCTTCGCGTACGCGAGCATGTCGAGTGAACGCTCGTAGCGCGCCCCGAGTCTCACCTGTCGATAGAGGCGCGGGACGGTCTCGGTGTTGTGATTGAGGACTTCAGGCTTGGCGTCGAGCACGATGTCCATGGCTTGGTGCGAGCCTTGAAAATCCGGGACGAGTACTTCGACACCGCAGCCGGGGATGCGTTCTCGAATCGCGCGAATGGTCATCGCGAACAACTCAGCGCCGCCGTCCTTGCGATCGTCTCGATTGACGCTAGTGATGACGGCGAACTTGAGACCAAGCGTCGCGCAGGCTTCGGCAACGCGCCGAGGCTCGTCATAGTCGACGGGCAGTGGTCCACCTTTTTGGACCGCACAGAACCCGCACCGGCGCGTGCACACGTTACCGAGAATCATGAACGTGGCCGTGCGTTGGTTCCAGCACTCCCCCACATTTGGACAGGCGGCGCTTTCGCAGACGGTGTGAAGGTTAAGGTCGGCGACGAGTTGCTTGAGCTGCCGGTAATTCTCGCCCACTGGGGCGGGCGCGCGCAGCCAGGACGGTCGCGCAAGCGGCTTTGGTTCGATTGAAACAAGCATTACGTTCATTGTCTTACACCATTGGCGATTGCGCTAAACTGAACTCAAGTGATTTCAAGGTAGCCTCTTGACTCGTACCCTCCTGTTTTTTCTCACACTCCTGGCTTTCGCGGTCCTGCGACCCGCGTGCGCGAACGCTGCGGAGCAGGCGGAACTCAACGGCAATGAGGCGCTGTTCACGGTGATGGCGGCGATCAACGCCGCGGGCTACGACGTGGATTCGCAATCCGCGGCCAACCATCCGCTTCGCAAGCTGGTACGCGATCATCTGGCCGGACAGAAGCTTGCGAGTGTCGAGGAGTTGAAGCGATTCTTCGCCGCACACAAACAGAAAAGCAATAGCGCGGAACTGAGCCAGTACATTTCGTACGCACTTTCGGTGCACGGCCCACCGTCTTTCGAATACCGTTTCAGGCCCAACGAACTTCCACCGGATGTTGTACCGCTGGCCGGGTTAAGCGAACAGATGGCGAACTTCTATCGCGAGGCTCGCATCAGTGACATGTGGGAGAAGTCACAGCCCGCATTCGAGAAAATTCTGGCTGACTATCAGCCGCTGGTGACGCAAGGCCTGATACAGTCGAACGCCTACCTGCGCAATCCGACGAGTGGTTTTCTGGGGCGGCGCTTCCAGGTGATCGTGGATCTGCTGGGGGCTCCCAATCAGATCCATACCCGAAGCTACCGCGACGATTACTTTATCGTTCTCACGCCGTCGGCTGAACCGCAGGCGGACGAAGTCCGGCATGCTTATCTGCACTACCTGCTCGATCCGCTGGTGCTCAAATACGCTGAGCAGTTAGACCGCAAGCGTCCGCTGTTCGACTATGCGCAGGGAGCGCCGGCGCTCGAACAGAACTACAAGGAAGACTACTTTCTGCTGGTGACTGAATGCCTGATCAAGGCCGTAGAGGCCCGTTTGACGCCGGGTGGCGCGAAGAAGCAGGCCATGGTGGAGCAGGCCCTTCGTGAGGGGTTTATCCTGACGGGCGCTTTCGCCGATGCGCTTCCCGTATATGAAAAGCAGGACCAGGCGCTGCGGCTCTACTTCAAAGAGTTGGTGGATGGAATCGATTTGAAGGCGGAAGTGCGGCGATTGGAAAAGGTTCAATTCGCGAAAGAGCGAGTGACGAAGCAGCCGCAAGCTACAGCGCCGCCTCCGCCACCGGAGCCGGTGGGAATCGCGAAGGCGCTGCTTGAAGCCGACGATCTCTATCGCGACCGCAAGCTTGAGCCGGCGCGTGAAGCGTTTCTGAACATTCTGAAGATGCCGGATGAGCAGTCGGCGCACGCGAAAGCATATTATGGTTTGGCCCGAGTCGCGGCGCTTCAAGGCAGCGGCGAGTTGGCGCAGCGGATGTTCCAGAAGGTTCTGGAAATGCGGGCTGACGAGGAGACGCGGGCATGGGCGCTGGTTTATTTAGGGCGCATTGCCGACCAAACCGGCGAGCGTGATCAGGCCGTTGAGAACTATCGATTAGTGTTGGGCCTCCAGGGCGCCACGGCTGGCGCGCGTCAGGCGGCCGAGCAAGGTTTGAAGCAATCTTTTCCGAATCAGAAGAAATGAGAGAGCCCGGCCTAGCCAACGCCGGATCAGACAAGGAGTTTATAAAAAATGAACAAGACAATTGCAACAGTGCTGCTGGCCGTGACTTGCGGGACAGGTTTGTTGATGGCGCAGGCGAAGGCTCCTGCGCCAAAGTCTCAGAAGGAAGTGGACGCGTTGATGGCGATTCAGAACGCCACCACACCGGACGCGCGGCTCGCCGCGATCGATAACCTGCTGACCAAGTTCGCCGATACCGAGTTCAAGGTGTTCGCATTGAACATGGCGGCCGCCACAGCCCAGGTGAAGGGCGACACCGACAAGATGATCATCTACGCCGAGCGGACTTTGGAAGTGGATCCGAAGAGCTACGCCGCGATGCTGATGCTGGCGCAAGCGTGGGCCGCCAGGACAAAAGAATTCGATCTCGACAAGGAAGAGAAGCTGGCGCGAGCTGAGAAGTACGCCAAGGATTCGCTCACGTCATTGCAGACGGCGGAGAAGTTTCGCCCCGACATCACGGACGAACAGTGGGCTGCCTACAAGAAGGATTCAATTGCACAGGCGCATGAGGCACTCGGTTCCGTGGCTCTAACGCGCAAGAAGTACGACGTCGCCGCGACCGAATACAAGATCGCGCTTGAAAGCGCGAGTTCACCGGACCCGGCCACTATGGTTCGCCTCGCGAGCGCCTACAGCCAATCCGGCAAGCACGACGATGCACTTGCGCAACTGGACAAAGTGCTTGCGATCCCCGATGTGAATCCGCAGGTGAAGCAGGTGGCTCAGGCCGAGAAGACTCGGATAGCGGCGGCCAAGGGCAGCGGTGCAAAACCCGCGGCTCCGGCCACGGTGCCCCAGGTAGAGATCAAGAAGTAGAATCAGAGCCGAATGCGGGCGGACGCGGCTGTTCTCGAAACGGCGCTGGGCTATGGGTTCCGTGATCGGGAAACTCTCGTCCGCGCGCTGACTCACAAATCGCGGGCTTATGAGGCTGGGCCGCCCGGCAAGCCGACGTTGGATAACGAACAACTGGAGTTTCTGGGCGACGCGATCCTCGGTTTCATTGTGAGCGATTGGCTGGTCCGCCGTTATCCGTCTCACCCCGAAGGGCGCCTTTCAAAACTGAAGGCGCACCTGGTTAGCGCCAACCATCTGTTCACAGTCGCACAGCGGCTTGGCCTGGGCCAGCACATGCTCCTCGGGCGCGGTGAGGAAATGAGCGGTGGGCGCGAGAAGAAAGCGCTGGTGGGCGATGCGATCGAGGCAGTTCTGGCCGCGATTTACATTGATGGCGGCGTGGACGCGGCTCGCGAGTTTGTGGAGCGTTTCGTGCTGGCCAACCCGGAGCAGTACGAGTACCATGCCGACTTCAACGTTCCCGATTTCAAGAGCACGCTAAAGGAGACCGCGCAGACTCTGAACCTGCCCCGCCCCATTTACATGATTGTTGAGGAGACTGGCCCGGAGCACGCCAAGACATACACCGTCGAGGCGCGCGTGGGGCAGCAGTTTTCAAGCCGGGGGTGCGGCCCATCGAAGAAGTGCGCGGGGCAAAAAGCGGCGGAGTCCATTCTGCAACAATTGTCTCAATGGGGCAAATAGAAGTTTTGCCGACGAAGGTTGAGGACGCCTGGAATCGCGGTGACATTGCGGCCTACGCCGCTTGCTACGCGGAAGGCGCCCATGTCGAGTGAATCGATGCGCCGCAGAACGTGCAGCGCTTCTTCGAGGCTTGAGGCGAGGAAGAAATCCAGGCCAGCACGACAAAGTGGAACGTCGCGATACGAGCCGTGAGCCTGCCCGCGAGCGTGCCTTCGCGGCCGCGATTTCCGCGCGACGCGGGATACGTTAGCCGGGCGGGCGAACTACGGGTGGCGCGCGATCAGATTAGATTGAACGCGGCCATCGCGCCGCGCTCGATGACGCGCTGAAGGGCACTCAACTGAGGACCGCGGTGCGCAGGGCTACCGCACTATCGGAGTCGATTACAGTGGTGCACGCCGATGTCGAATTGAAGGGAGCGACGGCGGTTTGGGCCGTGAGCACTTTTATGCGCGACGGATTGATTGCGGCCGCCCACACCAGCGAACTCTGAGATTTACCGCGCACGTTCCTCAAGCGGTGGGTGCGTACGGAAGTAGTCGCCGAGCGCTTCAGTGAGTGAAGTGGAGAGTTCACCCGCCGGGGAGGTTGCACGCCGCCGCGATGGCTCGCCGAATCTCGCCTTCATGCGGAGGAACAGCGCTGAGGCGGCATTGCGATCGTAGCCGGCCTGGCCGCTCATACGTTTTCCCTGGGCGTCGGCGTCGAGTTCCTGGTGCCGTGCGAAGCCGATGGTTGCGAGGCGGTGGGCAAACTCCAGCATTTCGCCGGCCAGCGGTGACCCGGCCTGCTTGAGCTTCAACTCGTACTGGTAGCGCTCGATGCAGTGGCGCTGGTCAACATGGGCAATCTCGTGTCCCAGCACACTCGCCAGTTCCGATTCAGACTGTACGAATCCAACGAGTCCTTTCATGACGAAGATCTTGCCGCCGGGGAGGGCGAAGGCGTTGATCGCGGGCGACTCGATCACGTGGAACTCATATTGGATCCCGGGCCGCTGCACATGCTTCACGAGGCGCCGGCCGACGGTCTCGATGTAAGTGCTCTGGGCCGGATCCTCACGCTCGCCCGCGAGTATCATCGACGCCAGGTCCGCACCCAGACGCATCTCTTCGGCATCGCTCACGCGAGTTGCCTTCATCCCGATCTGATCCGCATCACGAAGGACGTCGGACCAGAGGTTGAGGACGGACGAGAGACCGACGCGAGTGTCGGGAGTGCCAAAGGTGGCCAGTGCCGATCCTCCGGCGAGCGCTCCCAGAACCAATAGAAATTTCGAACTGAGCATAGGTGTGGCTCCTTAAAGAAAACGCTGGATGCGATCGCGGAAGCGGGTGTAGATCCACGACACGCTGAGCAGCATCAAGCCGAGCACGATGAACGACAGGATCCGATAGCCGGTATCGAGATTCCGTAGGTCATAGATAAACAGCTTCAGGATGCAGACGAGGAACAGGAACAATCCGGAGAGGCGCAGAGTGCGGTCGCGGAGCGGGAAGCCGGCGCCCAGCAAGACGATGCTTTGCAATCCCCACGCGACGGTGAGCACACTGCCTGAGACCTCATGAATCAGCAAGACTGACGTGAGCACGGTGGCGAGCAACGCGAAGTATGTTCTGGCGTAACGTTCGATGCTCGAGCGAATTGACGGCATGGGCAGCATGACTTGCGCGGTGTAGAGACACAGGATCACGAACACGCCGGTGGCGATTCTACCGGGGACTCCGCCGAGAAGTTCAGGCGCGTAGAAGTTGGTGGTGAGGCTGCGGACAAACGCGGCGGCGGCGATCAGGTAGGCCTGCCAGCGGAAATCCGCGATGTCTTTGCGTTGGCCCAGCGCCAGTACGATGACGGCGAGCGCGGACCATCCGGTGACGGTGAGAGTCCGCCCGAGTTCAAAGCGAAGCAGCACAAAGATCAGGATCGTGGCGGCGTGCAGGTAGTAATGGGCGAGTCTCGATGCTGCGATTCGCTGCCAGACGTAATAGAACGCCGCGGCGACGGGCACGACTGTCACGATGCGGTGAGACAGCAATCCCGTCACGCCACTGTTGGTGAAGTTAGAGAAGAAGAGGCGCGTGAACGCCGCGGCGGCGACGACGTGGCCTTGACGTTCGATGCCCTTCATGCCGGCGACGACGCCCACCTCAACGAGCGTGATGGCGAGGGCAGCCCAGGCCGGCCCCGCGGCCACCGGTGGGAGCACAGCCCAAAGTCCCGCACAAGCAAATACGGTCGCGGATCCGGAGGCGACGTTCATCGCCCGGCTTGACTCACGGGCCGACCAGATTCGGGCAGCGAACGCATATGCCGCGATGGCCGCCTGGAGAGCGATCATGCGGCCGGCGAGAGGCCCGACATTCCGGAGCGGGATGAGGTTCACGATGGCTACGGCGGCCGAGCCTATAGCTGCAAGCGCGAAAGCCTGAGTCTTGAAGTCGGCGGGCACTCCACGGACGCCGAGTTCGAGGAGCGGGATTGCGAGTACGATCCAGGCGACGCCAATGTAGTCCAGCGGCACTACGCGGACAGCGAGCAGCGCGAGTAGTATCGTCACCGCCCACGAGCCAACCCGGCGCAAGCCGTTACGTTCGGCGTCAGGCAGGCGGTCAGCCGGCGAGCGGAGCGCGCACCATACAGCTGCATAGCCGAGCGCCGCTGAGAGACCGAGGGGGATCCACGGGAATTGCCGTGCAGGCTGGTTGCCCGCGGCGATCTCGGTCTGATGATAGCCTGTGCCGCCCAGGCCGAGGGTTGCGGCGCAGTACGCCTGTAGCCGGAACTCCTGGAGCCGTTTCATCCATCCGAACGTAAAGAGTGTGGCGGCGAGAACAAACCACGCCATACCGAGAAAACGCTCCGGAGTTTCAAATCCAATGACCAGCGCGATGACTGCCGATGCCGCCCAACTGTACCCGATCGCTGCCCGATCGAGATAGCGGTTGAGGTAGAAGACCGCGGCCGAGAGAATCGTGATTGGCGTCCAGGCGTGCAATGACCACGCTCCTAGTGTCGTGCGCGCGGGCGATACTGCATCCACCGCGAAGAGCTTCAGCAGTTCCACTCCAAACAATGCCGCCGCCAGTTGTTTCGGGTAACGTTCGGCAAAAACGAGGCCGGCGATGAACAGGCACTCGGCTTCGATAAGCAATCCGAAGCCGGCCCAGCCTCCCTGAAAGCGAAGTAGCACCGCAACCGCGGAGAGAGCGGCGGCGATGGTGATGGGGCCTTCGTAGCCGCCGGAGAAGATTTTAGAAAGCGACGTCGTGTCCGCCGGAAAACTCGATGGAGGGCACAGGCGGGTTCTGAGGATCGCGCTCGCGAAGTAGGCGCCGGCGACCGCGGCTGCCACCAGGTACAACTGGTCAGGCGATGCCTTTGACCATTTCAGGTACGACAGTCCGGCGAAGGCCAGAGCATTGAGCGGCAGGATGAGGCTCTCGCGCAATGCGTAAGGAGTCCGCCGGCTTGCGCGTATCAGATCGAATGCCTCGAACAGCAGCCAATACAGCGTGAAGATGATTTGCGCCTGCCAGGCGGGCGATCCGGAATCACCGCGCGACATCAATGTTCCGTAAGTCGCGAGGAGGCCGAACAGGGCCATGCCGGACCAGTTGAAGCGGTAGGCGACGTACAGCATCGAGCCGGCGAGCGGCAACAGCGCAACCACCGACAGCGACGTCATGGGCGTGACGCCGAGGCTGACGAAGGCGACGAAGTAGGCGAGGCCGGTCAAGGTCTGCGATTGGTAGCGTAGCGAGTGCACGATCATGCCGGTGGCCACTGCCAACAGGAGCAGCCCGCCGAGCAGCGGCGAGTGAATGATCCTGGTCGCGTCAACGGCTTGAGCGGCGTAGGTTGTCAGGTAGAGCGCCGCCCAACCGCCGCCGAGCAGACCGGTTGCGAAGGCGCGGTAGCGTTCGCGGCGAGCGACCACGAAGCCTCCAACGAGCATCGCTAAGCTGACAGCGAAACCAATGGCCGCTCGTCCCGCCGCGCCTAGCTGGGTAAAGGAATAACCGAGGAAGAGCGCGATGCCGATGACGAGCACCAGCACGCCCAGTTTGTTGAGGAGGCTGCCGCCGACCAGAGCCTCCCACTCTTCGCCGCCCATGCGTTCGCGCATACGCTCGGAAAACGTGGGGCCGGGCGCGACGGGCTCGGGAGCGGGCACGGCTTTGCGGGCCATCGCGTACGCAGGCAGTGGAGGCGGT
>Ga0163150_10008589_pt1 | contig 11579 bp, 9 predicted proteins | sample OliLakLV19P2IB_FD_148628 | JGI IMG/M metagenome (GOLD analysis project Ga0163150, IMG submission 148628) | Freshwater microbial mat bacterial communities from Lake Vanda, McMurdo Dry Valleys, Antarctica - Oligotrophic Lake LV.19.P2.IB | ecosystem: Environmental > Aquatic > Freshwater > Lake >...
AATAAATGCGTCCCCAAAAGGCAGAGCTGATGAGCTACAATCGCGCTTCCTTTTGCGCCAGAGTCGCACCCATGCGTGCCAGTCGTTTCCGCTTTCCTATCTGCCTTGCGCTACTGTCGGTCGTTGCTACAGTCACTAGCGTCCGGGGCGACGCCGTTGAGGAAGACATCCTGGTGACGGCCAGTCGTGTGCCGGAAGACGCCCTGACGCTGCCCCTCGCCTGGTCTGCGATCAACAACGCGACGCTGGCACTGGTCAGTCCCATCCACATCAACGAGATCATGCAGCGCGTACCTGGTGCGTGGATCAGCCGCGGTAACGGCCAGGAGAGCATCATCGCCCTGCGCTCGCCGGTATTGACCGGTGCCGGTAGCTGCGGTTCGTTCTTTTCCGCAGCAGACAGCATCAGCCTGCGGGCACCGGGATTTTGTAACGTCAACCAGTTGTTTGACTCCAATTTCGAACAGGCGGGCCGCATCGAAGTCATCAGGGGTCCGGCCACAGCACTGTACGGCTCCAACGCCATGCACGGGGTCATCAATGTCATCAGCGCCGCGCCTACCGCGCAACTGGACCACAGCCTGGCCGTCGAAGCGGGGTCCTACGACTACTACCGCAGCAAGTACCGCTACAGCGACACGCTCGGCCAGCATGGCATCAGCGTCAGTGCCAATGCCACCAGCGACGGTGGCTACAAGGACGATTCCGGCTACGATCAGCAAAAGGCCATTCTGCGCCACGATTATAATGGCCAGGACTGGGATTTTCGCACCGTGCTGGATTCAGCCAATCTCAAGCAGGACACTGCGGGTTTCGTCGCGGGTTACGACGCCTACCAGGACAGTGATCTGAAAAAGAGCAATCCTAACCCCGATGCCTACCGGGACGCCTGGTCGGTGCGCCTGTACAGCGCCGCCAGCGTGGCGCTGGATGACAGCAATACGCTCACCCTTACGCCCTACCTGCGTGATAACGAAATGGAGTTCCTGCAACACTTCCTGGCCTGGCAGCCCGTGGAGGAAAACGGGCACGATAGCCTCGGCCTGCGCACCACCGTCCATACCGATGCCGGTGGTCTGCGCTGGGTGAACGGCATCGATATGGAGTACACCGACGGTAGCCTGAAGGAAACCCAGGACGAGGACTTCAACCCCAGCATCCCGGCGGGTGTGCACTACGATTACCAGGTGGGTGCCACAGTCGCAGCACTCTACAGCCAGGTGCGCACCCAGTACGAAACGCCCTGGGAATTCGATGGTGGCCTGCGCCTGGAGTACACCAACTACGACTACGACAACCGGGCCGGTGACGGCGCGCCCTGCGGCGTGGAGGTCACCAGTTGTCGTTTCTATCGCCCGGCGGACCGCGAGGACGACTTCACCGATTGGTCACTGAACACGGGGGTCAGCTACAGTCTTACCCAGGACCACATCGCCTATCTGCGTCTCGCCCATGGCTTTCGCGCGCCGGATACCTCTGAACTGTACCGGCTGCAATCCGGACAGGAGAATGCCGACCTGGACTCGGAAAAAATCGACAACGTGGAAGTGGGACTGCGCGGTAACTGGCAGGGCAGCCTGCGTTACGACACCGCCGTGTACTACATGCACAAGGATGATGTCATCTTCCAGGATGCTAACCGACAGAACGTCAGCGGCGCCCAGACCCGCCACTATGGCGCCGAGTTGAGCGTGGACTATTCGCTCAGCGACACCTGGTCTGTGGCTATGGATGCCAACGTCGCCAGCCACACCTACGACAACCGCGTCGAACTGCTGGGCAGTAGCGGCGACATCAAGGGCAATGATATCGATACTGCGCCCACCGTTTTCGGCAGCGCGCGGCTGGGCTGGGATTTTTCCGCATTGACCAGACGCAATAGCCGGGCCGAGCTAGAGTGGGTTTATATGGATTCCTATTATCTGGAGCCACAGAACGCACACGAATACCACGGCCACTCCCTGCTCAACCTGCGCATTACCAGCGACCTGACACCGCGCTGGTCAGGCGGCCTGCGCATGACCAACCTGCTGGATGAGGATTACGCCGAACGAGCGGACTTCGGTTTTGACGAGTATCGCTACTTTGTGGGCCAGCCACGGGGTGCCTATCTGGAAATCCGTTACCAGTTCGGGGATGTGTAACACCCACACGAAGGCGCAGTAGGGTCCCGATTGTGCTCTTCTGCGGTGCGGTGGTGCACCATTTAAGGCCAGCGCATTACTGCCCGACCGTCCACCAACTCGCAGCTGTCATAAATAATTCCCTGCTTTGCAACAAAGTGGACACCGGCTTGGTCCAACATTGTTTCTGGCAAGCTTTTTGCTCTTTTTAATGCAGAGCACGCCGAGCACACGCAATTCACCCCACCCACCACGACGCACCGCGCTGTGGAAGGACGCAGCATGACGGAACTCGACTTACATCTGCAAACCATTGCAGCTTCCCGTAAAGAGCAACCCGCCGTGGCCTTTTTCGATCTGGACCGAACCCTGATTGCGGGATACTCGATACTGGCGATCGCACGGGAAACTGCAGAGCAGGGAGCGCGCCGGGGCAAGCTGGGGCAGTCGGCACAGGTCATTCGGGACATTCTCAAGCACAAAGTCTATAGCTCCGGCAGTAACTACCACCGCCTGGTCAGGCGCATCTCCAGGACCCTTACCGGTGTCTCGGAAGCAACACTCAGCACACTGGGGGAACAAGCGTATCGCAAGCATCTGGCGAAAGCACTGTACCGCGAGGCTATCGCGCTGGTGGAAGCACACCGGGCGGCGGGCCATACACTGGTGATCGTCAGTGCCGCCAGTCGCTATCAGATTGAACCGATCGCGCGCGTACTGGGCATAGAGGAGATATATTGCACGCGCCTGGAGGTCGTTGACGGGCGCTTCACTGGCAAGGTGGTTGCGCCCCTGTGTTTTGGCGAGGGCAAACTGCTCGCAGCCCGACGCAGCGCGCGCCAGCACAACGCACCCATGAAACACTGCTGGTTTTACTCGGACTCCAGTGATGACCTGCCGTTACTGCGCAAGGTCGGCCATCCCGTTGCGGTCAATCCGACCGACAAACTCGGCGCACAGGCGCGGGCCAGTAACTGGCCGCAGTTGCAGTTCTCGACCCGCGGCATGCCCAGCCTGGAGAACATTGCGCGCACCCTGCTTACGGCGCAAACCGTCGTGGCGACGACCGCCATCGGCATGCTGAGCAAGCGACTGGGACGCGACAACTTCAGCAACGCCAACCAGCTCACCCGCCTGCTGGGTGACATCGGCAGTGCTTTCGCCGGCCTGGACTTTGAGATTGAAGGTGTGGAAAACCTGTACCGGAAACGACCGGCCGTTTTTGTATTCAACCACCAGAGCCTGCTGGACTCTCTGGTCCTCGCGCACCTGCTGCGCGAGGACGTGGTGGCGCTGTGCAAAAAGGAAATGTCGGATACTCCGGTGGTAGGGCCGCTGCTGCGCCAGGCCGATACCATCTTCGTGGACCGCAGCGAGTCCGATCAACGGCATGTGTTGCAGCGCGCCCTTGAGGTATTGAAAAGTGGACGCTCCCTGGTGATAGCCCCGGAGGGTAGCCGCAGTACACTGGGGGACATACAGCCGTTCAAGCATGGGGCCTTTTTTATCGCGCGCAAGGCCGGTGTCCCTATCGTTCCCATCGTGCTGCACAACGTCAAGGACGCACTACCCAAAGGTGGCTGGCTGATTCGACCCGCTACCATACGGGTGACCGTGCTACCGCCGGTGCCCGCAGACGCTATACGCAGTATTCGCGCCTCGAGCCGTGAGCTGGAACACCGGTATATTGAGTTGCTGGGCCATTCGCCCCTGGCTGCCCTGCCTTATGCCGCCCACGCTGTGTCCTGACCAGCGCGCACTAAGACATTCGCCGCGGAGCATGCGCACTGCCACTCGCCTTGCAGCAAGCGAACATCACACGCATTGCGTTCACTCCGTGAGAGTCACTCCAAGGATCAGGCCTGAAGAGCGAATATCTTAGCCGTCTGAGCGATCAGGCCTGATCCCCGGAGTGACGGCTCGGTATCGACACTGCGCGTGGTACTTACACTCCCATCGCGTGTGATTTAAACTGTTCACGTGTCTCATGGTTTCTCCCTGGTGTGGCGCTTGGCGGCTCACACTTGGGCGTTACCAGTGGATTCCCGGAACTGTCAAACTCTGGGTGCCTCCCCGGCAGAGCCGGGGGGTCGCGCTTTTGTACTGGAGGGCATACCTCAGGTCAACCATGGAAACCCGCGGCGACCCTGCAGACCGCCCGTGTGGATCGCCAAAATCGGCGCGTCTACAGACCACTCGCCTCGCATCCGCCAGCATGGCGGAATCCTGCTCACCGCGAACAACGCCCACCGTGGCAATGCCGTGGTGATGACCCAGCGCTGCCAGGGCGTGCAGATGATTGGACCAGACGCCACCCAAGGACACCACACGAGGAACTGCCAGATGTGTCGCTTCGCTCAGAAAGTGGTGCAACTTGAAGGACTTATTACCCGGTGCGGGGCCGCCGGTTTGATCCAGGCGCAACAGGGACACATGCGCCAGCGACACCCCCAGCACCGGCGCACTGCCCAGCTCACGCAGCAACGGGTCATGCAGCAACAGGTCAATGGCGTGGGCTATGACAATCCCACGTTATTTTTCGCCAGCACCTGCTCCGCGCGATAGCTGGAGCGCACCAAAACGCCGGACACAACTTCGAGAAAGCCTTTTTGCAGGCCCCACTGACGATACTGCTCAAACTCTTGCGGAGTGACATAGCGGGCGATGGGAAAGTGATTGACCGTGGGCTGCAGGTACTGGCCGCAGGTGAGAATATCGACGTTGGCCGCGCGCAGGTCGTCCATGCACGCCATGATTTCAGCCTCGGTTTCGCCCAGTCCCAGCATCAGGCTGGTTTTGGTCAATACATCTGGGCGGTATGCTTTGGCATGGGCCAGCACCGCTAGCGTCTGTTCGTAGCCGGCGCGGGGATCACGCACCGGATGGGTCAGGCGGCGGACCGTTTCGATATTCTGTGCAAATACCGCGATGCCGGAATCCAGAACAGTCTCGACATCGCCAGTAACGCCCTGAAAGTCCGGCGTTAGCGCCTCCACCGCAGTCTCGGGGTTCAACTCATTAACGCGCTGCACGCAGGCCGCGTAATGTGCTGCCCCACCGTCAGGCAAGTCGTCCCTGTTGACGGAGGTCAATACCACGTACTTGAGGTTCATCAATTGTACCGAGCGCGCGGTATGCTCGGGCTCTGCTGCGTCCAGCCAGCCTTTGGGATTGCCGGTATTCACCGCGCAGAAGCGGCAGGCGCGGGTGCACACATCCCCCATCAGCATGATGGTGGCGGTACCCGCACTCCAGCACTCGCTCATGTTGGGACACTTGGCCTCCTCACACACCGTCGCCAGCTTGTGCTGATGCACGATACCCTGCACCTTCTCGAACGTGGCACCGCCACGCACGCGAATGCGCAACCAGTCGGGTTTGCTAAGGCGTTGGCCATCGCCAGCAGAGGCCTTGATACCATCTTTAATGACGGTAATGCCTCTGTTGTTGACGAATTTTTCTCCGCTGCCCACCTGTACGGCGGGAATGCGATCATGGTCGGACATAGACCCTTTACCTGGCATAGCCTGGGGGAAGGAGGGAATTATAGCGGTTTAAGTGCACGTAACACACCTGACAAATGCACCGATGACAAATGCACCGATTACTGATCCCGCACAAGGTTGGGCAGCAGCGACCGGGTTTAGTATGATGCCGAAGTAGCTGCCTCAAGGAAGCGCTGTCGATGTCGAGAAAAGTGTCCGTTTGGCCAGCACGCATGGATGTGCTACAGAGTCTTTCCGGGCTATTTCTGGTGCTTTTTGTCTGGGCGCATATGTTCTTTGAGTCCAGCATACTGCTGGGCAAGGACGCCATGTATTGGGTGTCCAGGATGTTCGAGGGAGAACCATTGTTCGGCAAACCCTATCCACTGCTGGTTTCCGCTGTAGGGGTAGTCGTTTTTCTGTTGATAGCCGGCCACGCCCTGCTGGCCTTGCGCAAGTTCCCGGGCAACCACTGGCAGTATGCGCAGTTTCATCGTCACATGGGCGGCCTGCGCCACCCTGATACCACGCTCTGGTATGTGCAGGTCGTCACGGGTTTTTGCCTCTTTTTCCTGGTGTCTGCACACTTGTACATTGTCATTGCGCAGCCCGGCAATATTGGTCCCTATGCCTCGTCTGATCGTGTATGGAGTGGCAAATTCTGGATACTCTACGCGCTTCTGCTGGTAGCGGTACATTTTCACGCTGGCATTGGCATGTACCGTCTGGCCATGAAGTGGGGTCCGCTCTCCCCCGCAAACACTAAAGTTGTTCGTGCCCGCCTGAAAGTTGCCATGTGGTGTATCGTGGTCTTCTTCCTGTGCCTGGGAACTGCCAGCCTGCTCACCTACATGAAGATCGGCTACGAGCATGCCGATCACGTGGGCGAACCTTACATACCCGGCGTTGCAACACCGCCCGGAGAGGGTGCCTAGACCATGCAGATTATCTACACCGACGTACTGGTCATTGGCGGCGGGCTGGCGGGGCAACGCGCGGCCATTAGCGTAAAACGACGCGGCCACGACACAATTATACTCAGTCTGGTACCGGCTAAACGCTCACACTCAGCGGCGGCTCAGGGCGGCATGCAGGCCAGCCTCGGCAATTGTGTTGGTGCTGCTGGCGACGATGAAGATTGTCATTTCGCCGACACCGTGCGCGGCAGTGACTGGGGGGCGGACCAGCAGGTGGTGCGCATGTTTGCTCACACTGCGCCGAAAGCCATACGGGAACTTGCCGCCTGGGGCGTACCGTGGAACCGGGTACAGCGTGGCGCACACGAGATCACCGTGGACGGCCACAAGAAAACCGTCTCGGAGGCGGCCGCAGCCCATGGGCTCATTACTGCACGCAATTTTGGCGGCACCGGCAAATGGCGTGCGTGCTATGTATCGGACGGCACCGGCCACGCCATGCTGTACACCCTGAGTAACCAGGCCATTGCCGCCAATATTCCCGTGCACGAACGCATGGAGGCACTGGCGCTCATTCACGACGGGCAGCGCTGCTGCGGGGCCATTGTGCGCAACCTGATGAGTGGCGAGATCCTGGCCTACGTCGCCAAGGCCACCTGCATCGCCACCGGCGGCTTCGGCCGTATCTACCGTGTTTCCACTAATGCCATTATTAACGAGGGCATGGGTGCGGCCATCGCTCTGGAAACCGGCATTGCCTGCCTGGGGAATATGGAGGCCATACAGTTTCACCCTACCGGAATAGTTCCTGCCGGCATTCTGGTCACGGAGGCCTGTCGCGGTGACGGCGGCCTGCTGCTGGACAGCGCGCACCGGCGCTTCATGTCGGACTATGAACCCGACAAGAAAGAGCTGGCCTCCCGCGATGTCGTAGCGCGTCGCATGGAAGAACATATCGCCGCCGGTTACGGTGTGCACAGCCGCTTCGGAGCGCACCTGTGGCTGGATATTCGCCTGTTAGGAAGCAGCCATATCGAGCACAACCTGCGCGAAGTCAAAGAGATCTGCCGCTATTTTCTTGGTATCGATCCGCTGCAGGACCTGATTCCCGTCAGACCGGCACAACACTATTCCATGGGCGGCGTGCGCACCGACCACCGGGGCCAGAGCCCGCAGTTACAAGGCCTGTTTGCAGCGGGGGAATCGGCCTGCTGGGACATACACGGTTTCAATCGCCTGGGTGGCAACTCGGTGGCGGAGACCGTGGTGGCAGGCATGATTGTCGGTGACAGTATGGCGGACTTCTGTGACTCCGCGGATGGTGCACTGCACATCTCGACGACGCTGGCAGAAATGTTCGCCTCCCGCGAGCAACAGCGACTGGCCGCGATCACGGCCTGCCGGGGCGGCGAAAGCGCCTTTGAGCTGACCAGACTGATGCAGGATACGATGACTGAAAAGGTCGGCATATTCCGTCACGGTGAGCGCCTGCAGCAAGCAGTTGCCACCTTGCAGGAGCTGCAGCGCCGCGCCTGCAAACTCTCCCTGCGCAGCAATGCGCCGGGGGCCAATCCTGAACTGGTGGCCGCGTACCGGCTGCCACGCATGCTGAAGCTGGCACTGTGCGTTGCCTGCGGTGCCCTGCAACGCACCGAGAGTCGCGGCGCTCATTATCGCGCGGACTATCCACGACGCGACGACCGGGAGTGGCTGCGGCGCACCCTCGCCACCTGGGCGGACCCGCAGGCCGAACTCCCGGTCCTGACGTACGAAGCGCTGGACATCATGCGCATGGAATTACCCCCGGGCTGGCGCGGCTATGGCGCCCACGACTATATCGATCACCCGGATACGAGCCGGCGCCAGCAGGAAATTGATACGATACTGGCCGACATGGGCACTGCGGACCGACACCTGCGGCAGGCGGCACTGATGCCCTTCATGCACCTGATGCCCGAGCACCTGCGTGGGCGCAATCAACGCCTGGGAGAGGAATAATGGACCGGATCCCGGCGCATGAGATACACCGCACCCTGCGCATACAGATACTGCGCCACAATCCGTACGATCCAGGCAGCATGCCGAAGTTGCAGTCTTTTGAACTGGAAGAAGCGGATACGATGACGCTGTTCATCGCCCTGAACGAGATTCGCCAGACGCAGGATCCGTCCCTGCAATTTGATTTCGTGTGCCGCGCCGGTATCTGCGGCAGTTGCGGCATGATCATCAACGGGCGCCCTGCCCTGGCCTGCCGTACCCTGACCAGAAATCTGCCTGACATTATCATTCTCGCGCCGCTGCCAGCCTTTGAATTGATCGGCGATCTTTCGGTCAACACCGGTAAGTGGATGCGCGGCATGTCCGAACGGCTGGAAACCTGGGTACATGCGCAGCACCTGGAGCAGGTCAATATCGACAGCATGGAACACGCCATGGAGCCGGCACTGGCGGAGCAGATCTATGAACTGGAGCGCTGCATAGAGTGCGGCTGCTGCGTGGCCGCCTGCGGCACTGCCCAGATGCATGAGGACTTCGTCGGTGCCGTGGGACTCAACCAGATCGCACGCTTTCGACTGGACCCCAGGGACGAACGCACCGATGCAGACTATTACGAGTTGGTGGGTGATGAATCCGGCGTGTTCGGCTGCATGACACTGTTGGGCTGCGAGGACATGTGCCCCAAGGACTTGCCACTGGCCGCACAAATCGCGTTTTTACGCCGACGCATGGCGGTAGCAGGACTCTGACACTAATCCAGCAACCGACTCACTGCCTTCGACACCGAGATTTTGCCCTGGTCGAAATAGGCCTCGTGGTTCTCCTCGATTTTCGGCAGGTCATACAGGTAATTGACCATAATGCCCGCTGACTGCTCCCGGCCTTTCACCGACATATCCGCTGCGCCGTGCAAGCCGTGTAGCTGGGCGCCATTGCCGAGGTGAAAACGGGCCACTGTATCCCGGGGCAACTGGCCGGACTTCACCTTCAACAAATAATGTGCGCAGAGTTTGAGCAGCGCGTCATACACCTGCGCATCCACTACCCGGCCCACGGGCTCGCGCACCCGATCGACAAGTTCATCGGCGACCAGGCCGTCGAGTGCACTGTCGAGTAACCATTTGCGAAAACCCGGCACCGGGGACAGGGTGACAAAGGTCTTCAGTGTGGAAATTTCTTTTTTCAATTCCTCCACAACGCCCTTGATAAGGAAATTGCCGAAGGTAATACCCGCCAGACCGGGATGGCAGTTGCTGATAGAGTAGAACACGACGGTGTTGACACGCTTGTCCAGCGGCTTGTCCCGCTCCTGCACCAACAGCGGCGCCAGGGCATCGGGAATTTTGTCCGTGAGGGCAATCTCCACAAATACCAGGGGATCGTTGTCCAGGGCGGGATGGAAAAATGCAAAACAGCGGCGATCCTCGCGCAAGCGACTGCGCAAATCGTCCCAGCCGTTAATTTCGTGCACCGCCTCATAGTGAATAATTTTTTCCAGCACGCTGGCCGGGGACGACCAGTCAATCCGACGCAACTCCAGGAATCCTTTGTTGAACCAGGAAATAAACAGGTGCTTGAGATCGGAATCGACGCCTCTGAGCTGGGGGTGCGAGCGCAGTACGTCCAAAAGATGTCCACGCATCGCCACCAGCGTACGGGTCCCGTCGGGCGCGGTGTTGATACGGCGAAACAGTTTCTGGCGCGGCGCCTCCGCTACCCGGTGAATGGCCCACAGATTCTCTAAACTGCCATTCTCGCGATAGCGCTCCGCCGCCTGCAAGATAGCGGCACTGTCGACGTCGAATTCAGTGGCCAGGCTGGTAAAAAAACCCACCCTCTGTGCTTCAGGCAGCCTTTGGTAGCCAACCACCACCTCACTGGCCAGTGCCAGACCCGATGCCTCACCGCGGTGCTCCAGCAGATCCCGGCACAATGCGATCACGTTGGCGGCGGTTTTCGGCGACGACGGTTGGGAAGCGCGACGCCGCGCCAGGAGTTCCCGCCCGACATCCAGCACAGAGCTCAGAGTGCGGCCCAGCGTCGTCATGGTCCGACCCGGAAGATTCGCGTAGGTGGGTGGAGGAGACTCTGGTGGTGTCTCGTGCTTGACCCGTTCTTCTGCCATATTGTTTGTCTCTGTACTCTCCCGTTACCACTATAGGGCAAACGCTGTCCCCTTGTTACTTCTGTAAGGAACAAGTGTAGCGAGAATCTAGAAATCTGTGCGCCAGATAACACTTCACCTGCCAGAATCCACGTTTTTCTGCCGCGTACCGCCTGTCGAGTCAGACCTCACCTGATGGCCATAGCGAGCGGAATGCCTTACTCTACTTCGTATCAATCATGGGAGGAGGAAAAATCAGATGAAACAAAAAGCCCTGCTTATTGCCCTGTTGCTGGGTGTGGGCCTGCTGGGAGCCTGCGCACAATTCGAAAGCAAACGCGGCGTCGAGGTCAATTGGCAAACAGCCGTTACCGATAAGCTGACCAGGGGGGAGAGCACGCGCGCCAACGTACTGGCCCTGCTGGGGCCGCCGTCTCAGGTGATTGCCCTCGATGGCGAGACCGCTCTGTACTATCTGTTCGAGCAATCCCAAGGCGACGGCCTGGTCCTGATCGTGTACAACCGCATGCGTATTGATACCCGGTACGATCGGGCCATATTTTTCTTCGATGAGAAGGATATCCTGACCGAATATTCCACCCGCATCTACGCACCCGATGAAGGCTAGATCGGCACCCATTGTTTGCACGCTGCTGGCCTGCTGGCTGTTGACAGCCTGCTCCCAGTGGCGCTATGACCTGGGCACACCACTGCCGGCAACTGACCTGCCGCAGCAAGGTATGTCGCTGGCGCAGGCGCTGGACCTGCTGGGTCCGCCACAGCGCATGTCGGCTACCGCTGCCGGGTTTGTACTCGCCTGGGAGCGCTGGCACATCCGGGAGGATGCCATCGGGGTGAGCCTTGGCGCATTGGGTGCTGATTTTCTATCGGCAGACTGGGGTGAGATGCGCGTCCGCGGCGAATTTCTGCTCCTCACCTTTGACCGGCAACA
>Ga0163150_10008590_pt1 | contig 11579 bp, 12 predicted proteins | sample OliLakLV19P2IB_FD_148628 | JGI IMG/M metagenome (GOLD analysis project Ga0163150, IMG submission 148628) | Freshwater microbial mat bacterial communities from Lake Vanda, McMurdo Dry Valleys, Antarctica - Oligotrophic Lake LV.19.P2.IB | ecosystem: Environmental > Aquatic > Freshwater > Lake >...
GCTGGTCAAAATCAGCGAAACGTTCGCCGCTAACCTGAATGTCAGCGCGATCATCGGCTCTTATGATGACGCGCCGACTGAAACCAATTTCGCCTCGCAGTACAAAAACCTCACGCATCACTATGTTCACCAAACAGGTAACGCAGAAGCCTCGACGTTCTGGGGCGCGTGCGGAGCAGTTCGACGCGAGGCGTTTGAAGCGGTTGGTGGCTTCCATATGGGCTATCGAGCTATTGAGGACATCGAACTTGGCTATCGGATGAAGGCTGCCGGATATCGCATCCGCTTATGCAAAGACTTGCAAGGGACACACCTCAAGCGCTGGACGCTGGTTTCGCAGGTGCAAACCGATTTCTTTGGGCGGGCGCTGCCGTGGACGCGCCTTATCCACCGCGATAAGCACCTTATCAACGATCTGAATCTCGACATCTCCAGCCGCTTGAGTACGCTTCTGGTAGGGCTGCTGCTGCTCATGCTGCCGTTGGTATGGGTCGGGGCTATGTGGGTTGTTATAGTGTGTTGTATGCTAGGGCTTCTGGTTTTGAATCGCCGCTTATATCGTTTTTTACTGGTTAAACGCGGAGTATGGTTTACCCTGCGGGCGATCCCGTGGCATTGGTTTTACTATTTCTATAGTGCAGTCGCCTTCGCTATAGGGACTATTCGTTACAAACTGGATAACAGGACAATCCGACAAGCCGTATGATGCCCAAAAACGCACATGTCGCCATTATTGGCGCTGGCCCGGCTGGGCTAACGGCTGCTTACGAACTCACACGGCACGGCTACACGCCGCAGGTGCTGGAAAAAGGCGAACGAGTCGGCGGCATCTCACGCACCGAAGTTTACAAGGGCTATCATTTCGATATTGGCGGGCATCGCTTCTACACCAAAGTAGACGAAATCTCGCGGTTGTGGCACGAGGTCATGGGCGAGGACTTCTTAAAAGTGCCGCGCCTCTCGCGCATCTTATACGACGGCAAGTTCTATCGCTATCCGCTGCAACTCCGTGATACGGTATTCAAGCTCGGCATGGTCGAAAGCGCCTTGATTCTGTGGAGCTATCTGCGCGCTCAGGTCAACCCGTACCCCGTTGAAGACACGTTCGAGCAGTATGTTGTCAACCGTTTCGGGCGGCGGCTGTATGACCGATTTTTCCGTATTTACACCGAAAAAGTGTGGGGCATTCCCTGTAACCAGATTCGGGCGGATTGGGCTGCACAGCGTATCAAAGGGCTGTCGATGGTATCGGCGGTTCGTAATGCGCTGTTCAACACCAACGGCGGCGACGTGAAATCGCTCATCGAGGAATTTCATTACCCGCCGCTGGGGCCCGGTATGATGTGGGAGCAGTTCCGCACGATCATCGAAGCGCGTGGCGCAAGTGTGCGAACAGGCGTCGATGTCCGCGAGATTAGCTTAGACGGCAAACGTGTCTCGCACATTGTCACCAGACACGACGGCGAAACAAGCACACGGCATGTTGATACGCTGATTAACTCGATGGCGCTGCGCCAGTTGATAGACCGCATCGACCCCGCGCCGCCGCCAGCCGTCGTCGACGCGGCCCACAGCTTGCAATACCGCGATTTCATCATGGTTTGTCTGATCGTAGATGCCCCTGATTTGTTTCCCGATAATTGGCTGTATATCCACAGCCCGCAGGTGCGGGTCGGACGTGTGCAGAACTTCAAAAATTGGAGCAGCGCCATGCTGCCTGACCCAACTAAAACCAGCATCGGCATGGAATATTTTTGCAGCAAAGGTGACGATCTGTGGAGCATGACCGATGCCGATCTGCTTGCGCTGGCCGCAACCGAGATGCAGCAGCTAGGGTTGGCGTCGGCCAGCATGGTCGAGGATGGTACGGTGGTGCGCCAGCTTCGCGCCTATCCTACTTATGACGAACACTACATGCAGAACGTCGGTGTCATCCGGCATTACCTCGACGGTATCACGAACCTGCAAACCATCGGGCGTAACGGCTTACACCGCTACAACAATCAAGATCATTCGATGCTCACGGGGCTGCTGGCGGCTAGAAACCTGATGGGTGAGAGCCACGATTTATGGTCTGTGAACACCGAGCGTTCGTACTATGAGGAGTTCGCTACCACCGCCAAACAGCCAGCGCCAACAGCGCCGTTATCCGAAGATGACGGGGTTGATGTGCAAGCGGTTGCGGACACTGCGCGAGAGCAGCCATCGGCGCACAATCAGTGATAGGGTTGTGGCCAGCGCCGCGCCTTCTATGCCGTAGCGTGAAATCAATATCCAGCTAAGAACGAGGTTCAATACGGCGCTGATAACGCTGGCTTGCATCACATCGCCCTCAAAGGCGGTCATTTGCAGCAGCGCGACAACCGACCCCTGCGCCAGCATCACGAAGCGCCCGACGGATAGAATCAGCAGCGCCCCATATGCCTCTCGAAACTCCGCGCCAAAAAGCCCTAGCAGCGTCTGGCCAAAGACCACGTAGCACAATAAAACGACCAGCCCCGCCGCCACCATAGCGCGTGTAGCGAACTGCGTCACACGCAGTAAACCTTCGCGGTCATCGGCATGATATAAACGCGAAAACACCGGACTCAGCGCGGTTGAGGCCGCCATATCAATCGTGAGCATGACAATGCCGAACTGCGCTGCGATGCTGTAGATACCTACGGCTCTGGTGTCAGCGAATAGGCCGAGCATAATCGTATCGGTGCGCGAATTCACCAGCGTTAGAGCCGCCGCTCCTGCGATTGGCAAGGACACCCGCAGCCAACCGCGTCTATCGCCTTCACTTGGTATTCGTGTGGCTTCGGCTGGCAGTACCCGTCGCAGCATATAAACAACCAGCAGCAGCGAAACACACGTCGCCGCAAGGTTGACCACCATCGCCACGAGCGGGCTGGCGGAGCTTTGCAACCAACTGCTTGTGCCAAAAATCAGCGCGATAAACACCAATGGACGGATCACTAACAAGGGCACTTGTCCGCTGACCACATGGTCAAGCGCGAGTAAAGCGTGGTACGCGAACTGAATATAAGCGCGCAGTGGCAGCAGCGGCATCATCAGCCAGAGCGTCAGCATCAAAATGGGGTCACTGTCGCTGGTGCTTCTGCCGAACGCCGCTGCGCTCAACAACAAAACGACGGCAATCAAAGCGCCCGATAGATACAGGTTGAGGCGGTTGGCAAAACGCCATAAGCCATGTATCGCGCCCCAACGGCCCGCATGGGAATCGGCGGCGAAACTGCGTAAAATCAGGCGGTCAAAACCGAGAACAGGCAGCACCATCAGCAGGTCGAACCACGCTTCGGCATAGCTGTACACGCCATAATTCGCCGCGCCCATCAGCCGCGCCAGCAGCCAACGTATCACGAACGTCAGCAGAATCGAAGCGCCCCATAGCAGCATCGTGCCGCTTGCGCCCTGTGCCACGCGCAGCAGCAAATCGTCACCGGCAAAACGCCGCAGCGCTCCGGTCAAGCGTTCAGTGACGCTGTTGAGCATTGCGGTTTAGCTTGTAGGCGAAGACCTGAGAAAAGTATCCGGCGGCGTTAGCGATGTGCGTCAGTCCGAGAAGCAGAACCACTCTCAACACGTCGCCATGTGTGCCAGCGTATTCCCGTAAGTTATCACGCCACAAGCGCCAGTTTCGGTGAAAAGTGGTTTCTTCGGCCAGCGTACCACTGCCGCGTTCTGCCCGTAGGTGATGGTAATAGTACGCGCCCTTGCCGTAGGAGAAATGCTGTTTGAAGTGTTCGCGCAGGCCCGAATGATGGGCATGATACACCAGCGCGTCGGCGGTGTAATACAACGGCAGTCCTTTGAAGCGCCAGCGGTCACAGAGTTCGCGGTCTTCTGACACCCATGAGAATTTCCGCTCAAAGCCGCCTAGTTCGCTGAACGCCTGTCGGGGCACGGCCATGTTCATTGAAGCGAAGAAGCGCGCTGTTTCAGGCGGCGTGTTGTGGTGTTGATAGAGCATATCCATCAGTAGTTGACTGGTTCGGGCGTAAGGGTCAGCGTCTATCGCGTTGATGATGCGCCCGCCGAACAGAGTACGCTCGGCGGTTGTCCCACGCGCTGCGATGGCCTTTGCCAACTCACGCAGCCACAATGAGTCAGGGCGGCAGTCATCATCGACAAACGCCAGAAAATCGCCGTGTGCGGCATCCGCGCCCACGTTACGGGCCGCGCCCGGCCCGTGATTATCAGGCTGCCTGAGCAAGCGCACGTTTAATTTATCCGTAAACGATTCGATGATGCTGTCCAATGGCTGCGGGCTGTGGTCATCGACCACGATCACTTCAAACGGGGCGTAGTCCAAATGCGTCAATGCTTCCAGACACGTTCGCAGCTGCGCCGGACGATTGTAGGACGGGATGATGATTGAGAAGAACGGCTCGTTCATTCGATAATATCGATTGCGGCGCGATCCGCCTCGTTGAGTTGTTCACGGCGGCTGAGTTCAAACGGCGCGTAGCGTTCGCTCGATTTGCCACTGCCAAGCAGGTAGCCCGAACCTTCACCGAATGCATGAGCGGCCAGCATCAGCAGCAGCGCGGGCAGTAACCTGGGCAGTTCGCGGTAATCATCCGGCGATTGACGCATGGCCGCAACGATGCGGCGCAGGCGCACAAGCGGAATCAACGGCGCGCCGACGATATACACCAGCTTACGTCCGACGCTCCAATCCTCAGCGCGTTTGCCGCCGAACCAGCGCCCGCCCCAATAGTCATGGACGAGCGCCATACTCAGCCGCGAGATGTTCGCATGGTGTATCGCGGTATCGGCGACGAGGTACAAAGTTTTGCCCTGTTTCTCGATATCGAAATGTAAGATACGTTCGACTTCGCATACCGATGGAAGCTGATCGCCGTATGAAAGCAAGAAATCTCGACGATAGCAGGTGTTGTGCCCCGCAAGGGCGCTGACCGCCCGCGATTCCTGCTCAAATATAATCATCCAGAAGCCGTTGATGAAAGTCGCTTGGCTAAGACGCGACATCACATTCGCGCTGATGAGCTTCGGCCCGGCGGCGACGACAGCCGGATCGCTGCGAAAGGCTGCGACCAGTTTTTCAGCCACATCCGGCTGCGGGAAAGCATGATCTTCCGCCAGCGCGACAAATTCTCCGGCTGCCTCATGAACACCTGCCGCAAAACCTACCCCAACCGCTGACAGTTCGGGAATGGTTATCACACGATAGCTGTGAAACGGGCGCAAGAATTCTTCCTTGATGGGCACGTCGCGCAAATGTTCGGGGCGTACAATAATCGCTTCGATCTGGTCATGGATGGTTTGCCGTCCCCAGTAAACCAGTGTCTTTTGCAGCCAGTCGAAGCTACGGGACATCAACAGAATGATGCTCAGGGTCGGGCTTTCGGTCTTGGACAAAGCGTTCTATCCCTTCGGGCAGGTTCAGGTTTTCAAGGTGGCGCTCACGCGGGCGCACATGGTTATCGCGCAGGGTTTCCAGCTTGGCCATCGCTCGATGAACATCGCCAGCACCGAACAAATAGCCGATACATTCCCCGAACGCGCTGATGACGAATTGCAGCAGCATCACCGGAACGATACGCGGGAATACCGGCGTCGCGGCTAACGTCGGCCAAATGCGGCGCAGCCGCACGAACGGGATCAACGGCCATGCCGCCGCGTACATCAGGCGCTTGAGCGGCGGCCAAGCATGTATACGAAGGCCGGCGAAACTGCGCCCCGCGTAAAAGGTGGTTAGCATCCACGATGACCACTTCGAGAAATTCATGTGGTACATTTTGGCATCAGCGTTCAAATACAATTCGTGGCCCTCTGACCGCAGCTCCCAGTGGATAATCACTTCTGCCGTCATCTTGTCGGCTAATTGATCGCCATAAATCAGCAGCAGATCACGTTTATAGCTGCTGTTGTGACCCGGCAAATAATCACGCGGGCCGCTTTGGGTTGGCGCGCTCCACAATCCATAGCCCATTAAGAAATCGCTCCAACTCAGCAGTGTGTCGGGGTTCGCGTTAAACGCCTGTGCCGCGACAACGGCATACGGCTGCTGGTGCGATTCGAGAAGCTGCTCTGCCCAATCCAGTGCGTGAAAAACGTGGTCTTCGGTCAGTGTGACGATGGGAGCTTTTGCCGCGAACACACCCGCCGCGCATAACTGACTCAAGACCAGATCGCTCTCCGTTCGCAACAACTGGTGGCTGTGGAAATCGCGCAGCAGCGAGACGTCCAGCCCGAAGGACTCCGGGGGTGTCGGCGTTACGATCACCAGTTCAATCTCCCTAACGACGCTTTGCCCGCGCAGTGAGTTGATCGTGCGCCTGATCGTGGCGAATGTGCTGTAGGTCGGCAAAATCACAGACATGCGTGGTGCGGTCATTCGCTGAACTCCGTCGCTACTTCGATGGGCCGCTGTGTGTTGATAGACTCGATGGCAGCGTGTACCGCCTGTAATGCCCGCACACCATCCTCAATCGTGGTTAGCGGCGGCTGGCCGGTACGTACACAGTCGAAGAAGTGGTCAAGCTCATAACGATAGGACTGCACGTAATCGCCGCCTTTGGGCAGTGACTCGAAAGCGTGAGGCAGCGCCCGTGCGAAGTTCGTCCACTGTTTGAGCCAGAACGCGCCGCCACCAACCGGAGCATGAATATCATTGACCTGTAAGCCGTCAAAACGGTAGCCGTTGATGCCGATATGTCCGTTCGTGCCATAGATGTCAAGCTGCATCCGCGCCGCGCTGCGATGCGAGAACAATCCGGTGGCGATGATGCCGCCAGTCATACGGGCGCTGACCGCAACCGCCGCCTCGCCGCCCTCAATCGTGTGGTGATAGGCGCTGACGGACTCGAACTCTGCCCCTGTCAGGAAGCGCCACAGGTCGAAATGATGAACGCCAAGCTCGAACAACGCGCCGCCGCCCTGTGAAGGGTCAAAGCGCCAACTCGACGGCGGCTCGGATAACATGCGCGCACCGATCAACTGGGAATTGAGCGCGTGAGTATCAGAACTGCGCTGCCGCAGCAGCGTTTGGGCCGCCTGCACCAGCGGATGCCAGCGCTGGTTGAAGCCAATCATGGCGATCTTACCCTCAGCGCGCTTTTGAATCGAGTGCGCTTCGTTCATAGTTAGCGCGAGCGGCTTTTCGATGAATACCGCTTTGCCCGCATCCAGCGCCGCGATTGCGACTCCGGCATGATGCGCGGTTGGTGTCGTTACTAACACCGCATCCGCATCATCCAGCGCGTCCGTATAGTTGGTGTAGTGACGCGCTACGCCGAACTGCGCGGCGGTTTGTTGGGCGGCATCGGTGTCTATGTCCACAACGGCTGTTACGTCGACTCCGGTCATTTGTTGTAGGTTTTTCAGGTGGAATTGTCGTGTCACTGTGCCACAGCCCACGACAACAACGCGAATAGTCTGCTCGCTCAAGTCTTGCCTTTCTGTTGAGGGATTAAGCCTACCAGAGCTTTGATGTTCTTCCAACGATGTGTGTGCTGCATTCTGTGGAGATGGGTGAGTTACCGAAACTTTGCGGGGAAATCATTTAGATCAGCGAAGTGGCCTTACAGCCGTTAAGATACCAAACTGCTGTGGAGTGTATCGCCGTTGAGATATTCGACCTGAGTCAATCCGGCGCGTTTGCTGACGGTCAACTGTCCGCCATAGGGCGCAGTGAAACTACCGGAAGTCGGCGATACATCATGATAATCGCGCCCTACCGCCACTGTCACGTAGCCTAAGTGCGGCTGACGCTTATTCGTAGGGTCAAAGGCAAAGGCGCTTAAACCGCTCGCTGCCGGGAGAAACACTTCGACCCATGCGTGCGACCCGCCTTCACCGAGTAGATGTCCCGAAACGTAGCGCGCTGGCAGTCCCGCCGCGCGGCAAATGGCAAGCATCAAGTGAGCGTAATCCTGACACAGCCCTTGCCCAAGCACCAGCGCTTCGGCGGCGCTGGTGCTGACGGTTGTCACACCGCTCTTGTAGCGCATGGCGTTATAAACAAAGTTGTTGATATGCAGCGCCAGATCGTGATCGGTGGTCGCTTGTGACCTCATCTGGTGAGCGATGACATGGATTTCACTATTGGGCATCGTCAGGGGGGTGCTGTCTAAGAAGCATTGAGCGTCAGCAGGCGAAAGCGCTGTGCTGTCTAGATCATGGAGTGCGCTCTCAACGATCATACGGACTTCAAATGAGACAACACAATCCGCCTCTGGCACTTCCAGTTCCAGAACACGATTGCCGAAGCTGTCGGCGATTTGCCGGATTGCGACTGGCGAAGGATTGGCCGCCAACTGGTGATCGAGCAGTTGTTGAGCGCCGAATCGATCAGCCGGGACGATCATCAAGCGCTGTTTCAAGTTGTAGATAGGGCCGGGATAGACATACTCAAAGCGCTGATAGAAGTGGGTGCGAATGCGCCGGACATTGGCCCAGTCCACAACCCGATAATCGATAAATTCTATGTGCTGCGACCCTGACACAGAGGAGTTATTCATGAGGTACGCTGCTTTCTATCGGGAGCGTATTGAGCCGCTGACCTTCATCGACCTGATCGGCCCACACTTGGATCGTCATCATCTGAGCGATGCCGTAAACTGTCGCTAACGCCACATCCACCGCGTCGCGCCCACGCGCAATCAACACCCGTCCGGTGCGAGGACGGTTATGGCGGGCATCAAATGTGTGCCACTCGCCGTCCATATAAACCTCGAACCATGCGTGAAAGTCCATCGGTGCTGGATCAAACGGCACGTTGATGTCCGGCAGATAACCACAGACATAGCGGGCAGGGTAATTCAAAGCCCGACAAAACGAGACACCGAGATGCGCGAAGTCGCGGCACACACCGCGCCGCAGTTGGTAAGCATCCCAACCTGTTGTGCTCGACGTGCTGCCAGTGCCGTAAGTAACGTTGCTGTGCAGCCAATCACAAACCGCCTGCACCTGCGCCCATCCACCATCGATATGCCCGAATAACTGCCATGCGTCATTGATGAATAGATCGGACGGGCAGTGGCGGCTGGGCAGTGTGTACATCAGCACATCGTCGGGTAAATCTTCGACAGGCGTTCTCAGCAGAGCGGGAAGTGTTGGGTCAGGGGTAGGCGGGACTTCTGCAATCGCAGCGTAGGTGATCTCCAGCGCGCCAAGTGGTGCGACAAGCCGCCAGATGAGATTGCCAAAGCTGTCGATATACTCTTTTAGGGGAATGTCGGGATTAATCGTCTGCTGTTCTTCAATTAGTCGATGATTGTATTCTTGCGGTGGGCGAACGACGAGCATCATCGGAGTTGGGAAGGTGCTTTCGTACACGATTCTGCAACCTACGTGAACACGCATCGACATCGCCTTATAGTATCTATCACAGCGCATTCTAGTGGCTTCACGCAGCTTTAGCAATCAACAAGGTCAATAAGGAATAAGGCAAAATATTGGATGTAACTTGCAAATGATGTTTCTTAGAAATAAAAAGCCCCGATCAACAACCGGGGCTACGATGCACATTATAACGAGCAATGCCCGTTACCGTCGAGCGGCGAGATGAGTACAGCGCTTTTAGAAAGGTTTCCCTGTCTAAGACGGTAGCACTTCTTCGGTCTCAGCAGGCTTCCAGGCCTCGCTGCCAATCTCAGTTAGCAGGTAAAGGGGATTCGTAGGGCGAATGTGTGCATGGGGAAGTGGTTCCGCCCGTTGCAGCCAGCCTTCGGCCACCAACTGCTCACACACTCCATCGCGCATATAGTCGGTGACAGTTCCATCGGCTACAGCCTTGTCCATGACCTGCTGACGCCGCACATCTAAAGATGTCAGTTGACCGCGCAGCGTTTGTTGCAGCGAATGTAGGCGCTCCAAATTTCTTTGGGCCAAATCGCCTGAGGACTCATCGGTTGTGTGGGTCAATGATTGACGCCAGTGATTTTCATTTTGTATGATGGCTGCCATTGAATGCTTCACATGCTTTTCGTTACTCATATTCGCTCCTACTATATGGAATTTCGAGCTTCTAAAATATTTGTCATCGAGCGTATACCCGGCGACTCTTCGACGATCAACTCATAGAATATCAGCGGCTCATCTCTATATAGCGGATCACTACTTACACTTTAGCACGTTACGAGTGTCATTGTATTGTATAACCCATGAGAATTTATCGTTCGACAGTATAGGAATGGGAAGTCGAACGCTGACCGATGTTGGTCAGTGACCCGTTGCTACAACCCCAAAACTTAGGTATTCTTCGCACCTAATTCCGCATACAATAGAGCTAAATCAGAACGTATGATCTAATCACATAGTCAGCAGAAACCATATGCCACAATGGACTGAGAGCGACATTCAGACACATGTGACCGATGCAAACACGCTGCACGATGGACGTGCGCTTGCCAGAGTCGCTAAGTGGAGTGGTTTGGGGCGAGACGATCATGCGGCGTGGGGGTTGGCGCAGGGCAGTGGCAAGAACCTTTACCGTGTCTGCGTGGCGATTGACGATGCCGCGACTAAATGCTCATGTCCCAGCCGTAAATTCCCGTGTAAACATGCTGTAGGGCTGATGTTCCTGCTGGCGGCGGACATGGTCGCGCTGTCGGACGTGCGGCACGATGCCCCTGTCGCTGTAGAACTGGTAGGCAAGCGGAAGGTGGTTGAGCGCGTCCTTGAGCAGCAGCGCGCCAAAGACGATACGGAACAGGCTCAACGGGCGGCCGTCGATGCGCCCGAACCAGAATTCACGCCGGATGGGGTTGTAGAAAGAGGAAGTCATGAACCGCAGCTAATCGCCTTCGATACTACGAACCGCCTCGATTGGTAGCATCCCGGCTTCCAGAACGGACTGAAGCCCCGGAAAGTATCTATCCATTGTCAGCACATTTTGATAAACCATGTTTTTGATGACCGGGAACGAAAGAGCCGCCATGTCGCCCTCGACATCGACACTGGTTCGGTACTGTACTGTGCCAGTTTCATAATTGATCTCGAAACTGCCGATAAACAAGCTAAAATTTGCCCGCATCAGGTATTCGGCGGCGGGCGGCGGCGTTAGTGGGCAGCGGTGTTCGCATGGTGGCGCTGCTGGCGCTCGGTGATAAAGGCGCGCCGAGCTTTGACAGCCATAACGCCGAAGCGTTCGCGGCAATGGGCATTCCGGCGTTCGCGTGTACGCCGGACGTGTTCCCCGATTTGATGGCCGCTGCGCTGGAAAAGCGCGACCTGATGGCATGGGTGGCCCAACTCGACTAATTGGCGGCCATTTTGAGCAATTTGAACAAGGACTTGGTTCTAGGCTGAGATTAGAATAGTTGTAAACGACAATCATTGAGAACGGAATCTCATATGTCATTGCTTACCGACAACACCGCTTTGATAATCATCGACGTGCAGGACGGCTTAGACAGTCCGAAATATGGCAAGCGCAGCAATCCCGATGCCGAAAGCAATATGGCGCGGCTGCTGGCGGACTGGCGCTCAAATGGACGCCCGATCTATCATGTGCAGCACATGTCCACCGAGCCGAACTCGCCGCTGCGTCCTGAATTACCGGGCAACGCCATCAAGCGCATTGTCGCGCCGCAAGGTAATGAACC
>Ga0163150_10008591_pt1 | contig 11578 bp, 13 predicted proteins | sample OliLakLV19P2IB_FD_148628 | JGI IMG/M metagenome (GOLD analysis project Ga0163150, IMG submission 148628) | Freshwater microbial mat bacterial communities from Lake Vanda, McMurdo Dry Valleys, Antarctica - Oligotrophic Lake LV.19.P2.IB | ecosystem: Environmental > Aquatic > Freshwater > Lake >...
ATGTGCTCTTGCGGGATATCGCCACGGAGAACCAATCGCAGGTGGTGATGGTGACGCACTCCGAGGTGATTCTGGACGAGGCGCTGGATCACAACCTGACGCTGCTGCTGGAAGGGCGGGCCGATGACATCGCGGCCAAGACCGACATTCGCAATACGCTGAAGCACTTTGGCGCCGAGCCCGGCGAAGAGGCTTAGGCATGAACGAGCTGCAACCCTGGTCCGGTTTCGATCGGCTGGTCGACGCGCTGGCAGCAGTACAGGCGAAGGCCCGCGATGCCGCGGCGCGCTCCATCGACGAGATCCTGACCCTGCGCAACTGGCTGATCGGTGCATGGATCGTCGCCTACGAGCAGGAAGGTCGCCCCGCGAGCAAGGAGTCACCATGCTGATTCGCCGTTTGAAGGTCGCCGGTCTCCTGTCCTTCGGGCCGCAAGGTATCGACCTGCCGCTTGAACCGTTGAACGTGCTCATCGGACCGAACGGTTCCGGAAAATCGAACCTGCTGGAGGTGCTCGCCTTGCTCAAGGCCTCCCCGACCAACCTCCCTGAGCCCGTGAAGGAGATGGGCGGAGTTAAGGAATGGCTGTGGAAGGGACCGGGTTCCAAGCGCGAGGCGTCCATCGACGCAATTGTCGACTATCCGGCAGGACGTGGGGCGGTGCGCCACGTGCTCGAGATGACCGAGCACGGCGGACGCTTCGAGGTCACCGACGAACGCATCGAGAATGAGCAGCCGCACCCCGGAAAGGACGATGCCTATTTCTACTACCGCTTCCAGAAGGGGCATCCGGCACTGAACGACCTGTCGGAAAAGCGCAGGGGACTTCGCCGCGAGAATGTGAAGCCGGAGGAGTCGATTCTGTCCCAGGTGCGCGATCCGGAGATCTACCCCGTGCTCCATTGGCTGCAAGAGCAGTACGGCGGCATTCGCCTCTACCGCAACTCGGCCTTCGGTCCCTCGGCCGCCTGGCGCCGGGAGCAGAGCGCCCAGGGGCGCGGCGACGTCCTCAACGACGGCGGCGAGAACATGGCCCTCGTACTCTCCAAGATCCGTGCGCGCGTCAAGAACGAGTTGATCGAGTCGCTGCGCAAGCTCTTCGACGGCATCGTAGACATTCACCTTACCGTCGATGGAGGAAACGTACTCCTCTTCCTCGAGGAAAGCGGTGGGCGCGAGATCCCCGCCACCCGCCTTTCCGATGGAACGTTGCGTTACCTGAGCTTGCTGGCGATCCTGCTGCATCCGGACCCGCCGCCGCTGGTCGCAATCGAGGAGCCTGAGCTTGGCCTGCATCCGGACGTGATACCGCATGTAGCGGAACTGCTAGTCAGCGCGTCTCAGCGCATGCAATTGGTCGTCACGACGCACTCGCGCATGTTGGTGGATGCGTTGTCCGAGCAACCGTCGAGCGTTGTGGTCTGCGCCAAGGAGAATGGCGAATCGCGGCTTGAGCGCCTCGACCCGGCGGTACTGATCGGGCCGAACAACTGCGGCAAGGCGAAGGCCCGCGATGCCGCGGCTTACGACTATCGATCGGAGCTACCGGATCATTAGGTTCTGGATCAAGATCGTCAGGAAAGTCGATCCAACCGTCGCGGCGATGCCTGCGATGACGATGGCCCGACCTTCCGCAATTGATGCCTTGTTCTCCGCGTGGCGGACTCGCTCATCGAGCCTTATGAGGTCTAAGCGGGGCGCGACTTTGTCGAGACGGAGATCGATCTTGACAAGCGTTTCCCGGAGGTGGGCAATGGCGGATTCGAGTTCGGTCCGCCTGACGAGTGTCACCTCCACATCCTTTTGGTGAAGGTGGAACTCGTTAATCATGTGAAAACGCGCGTCCGTCGCGGCCACGTATGCTTGCAGCGCGTCGTCCGTCGATTTCGAGAGCCGGTCGAAGAGTTCCTTGAGACTTCCGAGCCGCTCGTCGAGCTCTCGTTGAGTCGTCAACGGCGCCTCAACTTTGGTTTCAAGGCTTGCGACCCGCGCGAAGAGCCGATGGATAGGCCTCCTTCTGCGAATGGATGGTGCTTCGGTCATGGCTGACCTCCGGTCCCTGACGAGCCTGCCCATGGCGGGGCGGTCCTTCGCCCCGCCTTTTAGCCAACGGCACTCTAACGTTTTGGGTTTCGGCGCCGCCCTCGAGGTCGACGATCGACCACGTCCCGAACGTGACGCCGCCCGTGCAGGACCGCATCTTGCGCTGCAAGAAGGAGGGCGCGTTCTATCTACGGAGAACAGGATCGGCCCATGGTAAACGTTCTTCACGGCTTTCTTCGGCCGTGGGGAGCTTTGGGCGTCCGGCCCGTCTTGCGGCAGTTCCGACAGACATCATAGCGCTCGCCGACGCAGCCACGTTCGACCTCAAAGAAAGAGGCTCGGCTACGGGTGAACCTGCAGCCCTGGCATTGCGCCCTGGTGGGGCCTCGGTCGAGGCGCAGCCCTTCGCGGACGATCTCGTCGCGCAAAGACTTCACACCCCAGGAGTCGAAGATGCTCACCGGTTCAAGCCTTTATGGGATCGCGGTTCAACGCCGCCGGAAAGCTGACCGGACACCTCCCCGTGTTTCGATCAAATAAGGATATCACGGCGCAGGTGTGGAGTCTAGAGATATTCCTGGCTATGCGGGGCTATCTGAGGCCGGAGCGTCGGAAGGATTCCTGGAATTCGCGGAGCTTGACCAGCGGGATGAGCGCGCAGACGCAGTTAGGGTGGGCCGGGAGCATTCCCTCCGCCCTGTCCAGGGAGTAGGGCCCCTGCTCGTGGAGGGCGATGCAGATGGGGCAGGGGTTCTGACCTAGAAGCACCTCGACTTGGACGTCGACGAACATGGAGGCGTCGACTTCCCGATAGCTCTGGATCTGCGCCAGGTGGTGGGAGCGCAGGACCTCCGTGCGGGCGATCATCCGGCTACGGACGATTCCGATGTTGTCCAGATGATGAACGGCATCCGCTGCGATCGACCGGGCGATCACGTTGGGGTTCACTCCGCTCGCGATGCCCTGCGATAGCTGGATCGTGAGGCCCTCGATCATGGAGCGACGGACCGCAGCGTTGGTCACGGCCTGCACGGTGCGCAGGTCTTCGAAGGTGCGCGAGAGAATGAACTGCACTCGGTCGCGGTGTCCCTGGGTGAGCAAGAATCCAGCAGTCGCACTGCCACGGGGGAGCAAGCCCAGCTCCCCCGGGAGAAATCCGGCCCGGATCATCTCGGCGTTGGCTCGATCGACTCCCTGCTCATAGGCCCTCAACAGGTAGTCGTCCGTCCACGTCCCGTAAGCTCGGGTGGGGTCGGCGGCCCCGAGCCCTCCACCGAGTGGGCCGAGCAAGCCGATGCGCGGAGCACCCTGTCGGGCGATCGAGAAGACCTGCTGCTCCTCGAGTTGCTCCAGCCACGCCATGAAGAGGCGGACTTTCTCGGGGTTGCGCAGGAAGGCAAACTGCTTCGGGTTGAGTGGGCTGTTGGCGCCGAATCTGTGCCGCGCCGCCTCGGCAATCCCGAAGCAGTCGTGGTCCACGATGGAAACACGCACGTCCCGGATGACGGCGTTCCACCGGCGGGTCATGTCAGCAGCGAATCTCCGGCGGAGCCCGGTTGTCCGGCTGGGGTCCATGTTTCGGGCGTTGAACGCCATGCGCCGCTTCGGGGGGGCAGGCCGCTTTGCCGTGGAAAGCCGCAGGAAGCGGGGCATCTACCGGTCGACGATCAGAATGCAGATAGTGCGCGTCTCTGTCTGCTCGTCCCCCGATCCGGTCGTGATCGTATTGGCGACTTCGTACTCCGCCTCCAGGGCGCCGCCGGAGAGTTTCACCATGGTCTGCCGGGTCCCGACGTCTTCATCTTCGACTGAGAGATCGGAGGGCACGGACCAAGTGGACGTCTCGATGAAGACGTCGGCAGGAAGCCAATCGTCCCAATCCAGCCCGTACCATCGTACGGAGGTCGGGTCTTTCTGGTAGGTCTGGATCGGTTCGGCCATGTCAATCTCCCAAAGTGCCGGGGTTGGACTTTTCCGCCCGGACTTCGATGATCTCATCTTCCGTTCGGACCTTGAGGAACCTAGCCTCCGCAGGGACTTTCGCCGTGGTATGCAGCGGCATGCGGATCCGCCCGCCGAGACGCCGAGCGGTCAGGGCCAGAATTTCGATAGATACCTCGCCCATGAGGATGATCTGGTCGGTACTCGAGATCAGCGCTGCGATTTGCTCTGGAGTGAGACTCAGCCCCAGAGCATCCAGCGTAACGGCCACAGCCCCCGGCTGGACATCCATGATCCCTGCGCTCGTCACGATCGCGACCGTTTGCAGCGGGACTAGAACCGCTCCAGGCACGACAAAAAGGTCGTGGGTTTCCGCCGCCATGGCGAGGGCTCCCATGACCACGAGGGCAAAGTCGGAGCCGACTAGTATGGTCAACGCCGCCGACTGGATGGCCAGGGCGTCCATGAGGAGCGCAACGCCACCGGGGACTACCGAGGATGGCAACGCTTCCAGCTCGAGCGTGAGGGCCCCTAGCGCGGTTGCAACCCCACCGGGGACCACCAGGAATGACCGCGGGCCAGCGGCGAGATCAAGTGCATCCATCGCGACCAAGGCGGCGCCCGGGATCACGGAAACCGCCTGGGATACCAGGAGAACGGCCATGGTGTCCGCCGCCACTGAGACAGCGCCTGGGACCACGACAACCCCCTGCGACTCACCGACGATCGGGAGCATGTTCATCGCAAGGGAACGGGCGCCTGGGACAACGGTAAGGTCAGCCGCCTCCAAAAGCCCGTTCAACTGGTCGAAGTCGATACCGATCGCAGGGATGTCGCGAGTCAGAACCATGGCGCAGATGGCGCTGCATCGCGTGTCGTGGACCTCCGGATACTTGTAGTCGCCGACGCCGATCTGGAGAGTCTCCAGCTTCGTGCGATCCCAGTCGCCTCCGGTGGGATCGGTGGCCAAGACGAACTGGTAGGTCTCGAAGCTTGGGCCCAGAGCATTAGATCCCGTTTCGACAGCATCAAGCTGTTCGACTAAAGTGCCCCCACTACGGATGAGAAAATGGAATTGGTGCCCGGTCCCAAGAGAGTTGGTTCTCAGACGGCCGACCAACTTGACACCGTCGATTGCGACGCCTGACGGGATCCCGCAATCGTTGGGTTGATCGACGGTGAATTCTTGCCACTCGCTTACACCGTAGGGGCCGTCGTTGCATACGGTAGAGAAGATGTAGGTAGCGTCGCCATCCGAGCCGCCGGTGTCGTCTTCCCAGTCGTCGACGTCGGCCCACTTGTTGGTCGCCGCCGGAAACTCGGTCCACTGGCTTTCGTCGCCATTCCCGATGGGATCCATGCGCCACACGCGCGGATTGAGTCCGACGAAGGCGGTATTGCAGATCACCAGGTCGTCGTAGTAGATGATCATGGACCGGCTCGACGAGTTCCGATTCGTCCCGATCCCGATCCTGACGTAGCTGGTCGCGGTGGAGTGCGTTGCGGCTGTACCGCTGAACTGACTGACGTTGTTCAGCAAGACCTCGTAGGGGCCATCCGTGGAGACGCTCGTGCTGCCGTCGCCGACCTTCACGTCCAGCCGGTTCCAAGCGTTCATGTTGACGGAATTCGCGCTACTGGCGCCGATCTGGACCTCGGCTGATCCGTAGATCTGGAGGGTCCCGGAATTGTTCAACCTGACTTCGAACTTGATGTTGACACCCGGCGCACGGTTGACCGAGAGGATCGCCTGGGCGCCAGACGTCGTCAAAGCGGTCGGCTTGAAGAAAACCGTGTAATACCAGGTGCCGGCGCCTAATATACTATGACGAAGGTCATTAACGGTGCTTTTACCGAATGCCGCATACTGAGGATTCCCGTCAATCTCTTTGACGAGTTGTGAGCATTCGCCAGCGTGGAACTCAGAGGTGACGACATCGAGGCCGCCCGACCCCCCTATTCCGGTTTGGGCCTCCTCCCCGTAGTCGGCGTCTATGCCTCCTGTCTCCCAGCCATAGAATGCGATCACTGCCACGTTATGCCTTCCTTAGGTGAGAGTCACAATGCCGACCGCGTTCCATTGGATGGTGTAGTTGCCACCGTTGGAGGCCGTGGTTCCGAGTTCCCAGACGGCGATCAGGAAGTCGGTCGCCCCGTCTACGTAAAGGACGGCATGACTCGGTAGTCCGACGTTGAGTCCCACGAAGGTCACGTCGGCCGCGTCGAAGACGGCTCGGTCGTTGGTGTTGTCCTGGCTGACGGCTTTCGATCCGACGATCTGCCCGCCGGCTGTGTAGCCCGTCCCGGACTCCTCGTCGGCGCTGACATCGGCGAAAACGGCGTGCGTGTCGATGTTGACGGTGTGGCCTGCGAGGAGCGCGAGTTTCACTACGTCCGCAGACAGATCGATCGTTCCCAGGAGCAGTTGCTCCTTGAGGTTGTTGTAGACGACTCCGTCACCTTCGGCCATGACCGGGCTCCTTTCCCTGCGCTCTTGCGCTTGTGCCTACTGACCCGCCTGCAAGGTCCGCGGTCTGCACGAGACCGGCCGCATGCTGACGATCACCTCCGCGGGCTCGGGCTCTCCTCGCCGAGCGCGTGCTTCCATCTGTGCCTCGACGAGAAGCCGGTTGAGGTTGAGCTGTGCCGGGATCATCTGCTTCCATCTCGGGTCTTGGGAGGACCTGGCCTCCAGGAGCACCCTAGACAGGACCGCCAGCTTCACCTGGAGTTGTCCCACCGACTGCGGCTGCGATTGTGGCGTCACTCTCTGCCTCCAGCCTGTTCTGATTCGCGATCTTCGTCGCCAGTTCCATGATCTCCTCAACCCGGTCCTTGTCGAATCCCAGGACGTCGGTGAGGAAGATCTCCGGTGGGAGCATCTCGTCGATGCCCGCCGAGTTGTTGTACTTCGACAACGCGTCTGCAATCCGCGACGCGGTATCGGCGATCTCGCTGGGACGACGGTCCTCCAGGTCAGCCCACACGACGCGGTACTCGTCCGTTTCGGGCGCTGGGAGGACCCCGACCGCAATGAGGCGATCGACCGTCGGCCGGAGGATCTTCGCCTCACAGATGACTCTCTGGCGTTGCCTGATAATGGTGGACCAGTTCGAGTCGTCCTGCCCCGAAGCCAACTGCCCGGCCTCGGATCCGAAGAGGATTCGCTTTGGGATCCCCGACGCCGCCGCAATCAGATCCTTGCACACCTCTGCGTGTCCACGCGGATCCGACACCTGCGGCGCGAGGTTTTCAACTTTCATACCCTGGAGGCGCATGTAGCGCTTCAACCCGTGGACGTACTCCTCGATTTCGTGGTTGAACTTCGAGAGTTCCTCGTCAACGGGCATCTCTACCCCGTCGTTGAGGACGAACCCAAGGCCCATGAAGGCGCCGCGCCAGAACATCTCGGTGCCGCCGGCCGCGATCGTCTCGAGGTCTTGAAGTCGATTGAACGGCGCTTCCAGCCGCGGAATACCCTCGACGTCTGACTCGAGTGAATCCGAGACCACATGGATAACGCGCGACTGATGCACCCGGATCGGTCGCGCCTTGTGGATCTTCTCCGTCCCGATCTTCACGTTGACGTCGTAGAACTCAGGCTTGCCGTAGCGCGGATCCTTCGTGTCCTCGAAGATGGAATAGATCCGGGCGGTCTTCTGAGAGTAAGCATTGCAATAGAGAAGGCTCGTCGCCGCCGTCACCTCGGTATCCATCGCTCCGGCGTCGTCGAAACCCAAGACGAGGATCGCATACGTGCCCAGGCAGGCCAGCCGGTCTACCCTGGCCATCTTGTCGAAGAGAGCGGACTCCTTGGCTAAAACGGACCAGGCAGCTTCGAGTTTTGTCGTTTTGCCCTTGCGCTCTTCGATTTTCGGCTGGGAGCCCCAGCTCCGATCAACCGGACGGTCGATGATGGCCTTGGCCACATCGCCCCTCCGGTATCGATGGTCGTAGTCGTCGAACTCAAGTGTAGTTTTGTAGCCACAGGCCTCATAGAGGTCACGCTTGCCCGAATGAGTCAGCCCGAGACGGTTCAAAAGTGACCATCGCTCGGCCACGGCTTCCATGACGTGGACGGTCGCACGCTGTTTCAACTCGTCGACATTGACTGCAGCAGCCTTGGCCGATCTATTTTCTGGCATGTCGGCTCTCCCTGTCCTCGAGATCCGCGAGCGATGGACACTCCCATACTAGCGCAACCAAACCGCTCGAAATCAGTTACCCCAGCTCCCGGCCCGATTGCGGTTCGTCAAAACGTGAACGGCGCCGCTCAAGCAGTCGGTTTGATCCGAGACGCAAGAGTCCGAACCATCGAAGTTCTCCAGCTCGTTGAGAAGATCTTCAGTCCACCGCCCACGCACGATCTTGATGTTCCCCTGCTCCGCCTGGGAAGATGCCGGCTTCGCTCGGATTCCCTTACGCTCCCGAACCAGGTTGACCCGAACGTTGTGGCCAGCAAGGTAACGCACTACATCCTCGACCTCTGACTTTCCAGCCTGGCCAGGATCCTGCTCCAGCCACGAACACGACCGCGGGCCGTCCGATATAGCGCAATTCAAGATCGTCTGGCGCACTTTCAAAGGAGTCGACTGGAAACGGTTGACGTCCATCACGAAGAACTCTCCCTGATCCGATCGGCCCACGGACATCCCAACCGTCCACGAAGCCTTACGCGTCGATTCGCCGGCTTTGATCTCCGTCGCAGCCCGGTCCCAGTACCGAACCATCTGCAACCGGGCAGGGGCAGCCTCCACGATCGGGAACCACTCCCGACGGAAGAACTCACCCGCCGTCTCCCGAACGTCCCAGTTCCCCCCTAAAAGCCGCAGGCGGTCAATACGCGGCATCGCCATCAAACGCGATTCGTAACCAGGATCCTTCTCCATGAGGGCCGGATTGTCCTTCAACCGGGCGCGGATGAACGTAAAGCTCAAAGGCCGCTCTTTCTCACCCACGCGCGCAATGAGCTCCTCCCTGCTCGATCCCCAATGAACCACATCGTCTTGCAAAACAAAGTAGCGGATGATCCCAGAACGCTCCTCGATGGGGAACCCGTCCTCGCCGATCCACCAAGACATAAATGAACGCAGGAAATGATCAGGATGCGGGTTGCAGGTCGCCCTCATGTAAGGACGGACCCCGCACGTCGACCGGTTACGGGATAACATGTAAGTCCAAGACTTCCAGCCGAAAGACTCCAACTGATCAAACCCAATGAGCGGAATCTGCGCGCCGTCCCACGAGAAGCGATCGTCCTCGTTCTGCATGTGCGCAAACTGGATGGTGGCCCTGCTCGGGAACCTCCACTGGAATTCCGACACCCGAGGCACTCCGCCAAGAAGCGGATACATCGTCGTAGCCTCGTCCCACATCCCCCCAGTGTTGCGGATCTGCTTCAACGTCCGACGGAAAATCACGGCCCCAAATCCAGGGTTCTTCACGCTACGCAACGGCTCCAGAAGCAACCCATACGTGTTGTGTGTCGGGATGTAACTCTCGCCCGCCAGGTAAAGCCCACTCGCGTTGTCCACCGTAATGCAACGCATCGCCATGTCTCGCTCAGCCCGGTAAATGTTCAAAATTCGGCGAACCGGCCGACTGTAGCTAAGAGAACTGGGGGCGTTCTTCGCCCGGAATCCCCCACGGTGACTCAAGGGCAAATCCCTCGCCAAGCACCGCTGCAAGATCACATGCTGCGGTTTCCGGTCAAGATCGTCGTCAAACAACGAGGCGTGTATCTCACGCGTAGACCGAACCACTCCCGGAGGGTATTTCCGCTGAGGATACCTGTCCAGGTCACTCTGCAAGGTGGTCAACCACAAATGATCCGCGCACGCGTAGATGCTCGAACCATCGTCAAACACAACCCGGAAGTTCGGCCGCCCGTAAAGAATCGGATGAACTACCAGAACCGGAATAGGCTTACCAAATTCCGACAACACCAAATCTCCAACCCGAAGACGCCCAATCGTCGTCCAACCACTCGGCGTCGGAATCGGAGTCGTTAACCGCAGGGCCTTGCCCCCACCAGCTTCCCCACCATAAACGCATACGTCAGCCGGACACGACAGGAACTGCTCCTGCCTCCCAGCCTGCGGACGCAGTTCGACGCTACGCCGTCTCTTCGATAACATCCTGCGGCTTGGCCTCCTTGGCCACCTTCTCCTCAGACGCAACCACGCCACGGCCGTTGTCAGGCATGTACACCGTCACCGATACCCCAGAACTGTCCTTCAACCCATCCCTCTCCGCTATCTCTTCGCCAAGCTCCACGCGCTCCTGAGCCATCCCATTGGCCATCATCTTGATCGCCTCCGTCACGCTCATCTTCGGACGCTGGCCACCCTCAATCTGCTCCTTGAGCCCCCGAAACCGAGCACTGGCTACCGCCTGCTGGTCCATGGCGTGCGCAAGACGCCGCTCCCGAGCAGCCTCACGTACCGACTCCACCTGAAGACGTACCCGCTCGTGTCGCTCCTCGTCGTAACTACGGACACGATCCGACCACTTAAACGTCGCCGACCACACCCTCCACCGCTTGAACCACTCCAGGTCCAAATGCCCCCGAACCTCCACTATCGCACTAGATATGCTCCGAACCTCCGGCTCCATGTTCCGATACTGGCAATAAGCAGCCCACGCACGATCAGACTCCCGAGGCCGACGATCCGTCACCAACCTCACCTCGTCACTTCTGCGCCCCATACCCCCACCTACCTCCCAGCCGAAAGAACCGGACCAGACCACGGCGGATCCATCTTCGCGTGAAGCTTCCCATCACCAGGAAGCTCCTCCACCACCTCACCAGTCCGTAACTCCCACCACGACGCAAAACACCGGCGATGACATCGCACCCCAAAGTCCCGAATATCCTCGAAACACAGAAGCACCAAACCCTTATTCCCAGCAGAACCCCGGTCCATCGCCTCAAGCCGACCCCTAATCACTCCCACCCCATAACTCTCCAAAGCAGCCACGTAAAAACCGTCGAACGCCTCATCCCCCACCTCCCCAGCTCGACTCTGAGCCAAAAGCCAAGAAGGCGGAGATAACTCCACGAACGACTGAAGACGAACCCGATACGCAATGCGAAACCTCGGAGCCCCCCGCGAAATCCTTACCGGAACGTATCCCTCGTCCCCCAACTCACGATGCGAATATCGAGCCGTCCACAACTTCACCGGCAGTTGTTCCCCTCATTCACTTCAACAATAACCCCGTCAGGATCCGCGCAATACGTCACGTCAAAACTCCCAGGACCAAGAACCCCCAAAACAAACCACGGCGTAGCCCACGTAGCATTCACCGAAATGTTAGGCCCAATCACCCGAACCCGCTCCACCCCATCCAGCTTCATCGCAACAACCGCACCACTAACCGCCGCCGTACCAACGTTGCGAACCACCGCACGAACCGTCATCACGTCCGAACAATTCGGAGCCACTGGCGAAAACTCAAGCGAAGCAATAGTTAGGTCCGGCTGAGAAGGACACGGCGGAATGACCAACGTCGCAGCACCCGACACCATCGCAAAACAAAACAAGAACACCGCCACAAAGAACAAACGCATGAACCCCCCCCCCTTAACGAT
>Ga0163150_10008592_pt1 | contig 11578 bp, 15 predicted proteins | sample OliLakLV19P2IB_FD_148628 | JGI IMG/M metagenome (GOLD analysis project Ga0163150, IMG submission 148628) | Freshwater microbial mat bacterial communities from Lake Vanda, McMurdo Dry Valleys, Antarctica - Oligotrophic Lake LV.19.P2.IB | ecosystem: Environmental > Aquatic > Freshwater > Lake >...
AATGTGCTCGCCGTGCGAGCGCACATCGACCTTGTACCAGGCGAGCACATCGGCGAAGCGCACTTGCGCGCGCACCGCCTTGAAATCCACCCAGGTGGTGGCCATAGCAATCTCCTTTCGAATAGGGGTAATGATTCACTGGTCGCCGAACGGCGATCAGGTGCAATCCGCCTGCTGCGGAAACGCGTATGCATGAAGTACGACGCGATTTGCCGTGAGCACAAAACGAATGCCCGACGCGAGATTCTGATGGGATCGTTTCGAGCCCATGTTGAAATCGCGCGAGCGAAGCTTGTGCCGCAAACGATACGGCACGTCAGGCACTTCGGTCAGGTGCATGAGACGCCGTAGGGCAGTACGTTCAGCTTTCGTCATGATCAATACTCCTCGGGCAAGAGAATGGTGGTGACGCTCCGATCGGCTTCAGTGATGATCCAGAACTTCGTGCCCGACCGATCGTGGTACACCGACAAGACGCGCAGGCCTTGTGCAAGTGCGGCCTTGTTGGCCTCGACATCTTCGGCGCATAGGTCACCCCAATCGCCCGCTCGGTGGCGCATCAACGATGCATCAACGTCTGGGCGATGGAGCACGTCGAGCGCGCCTCGCGTGATGACGAGAGAACCTAGTGGAAACAAATCTGGCATGACTAACTCCTTGTGAAAGTAGAAATTCGGCGAGCAGCGCTGCTCGCACCGCAGAAAAAGAAAAGCCAGCGACGGTCGCTGGCTCAGAAAGGGAATCACTCTGCGTTAGCCGGCGCAGCGCCGTCTTTGACGCCCGCGTGGGTGATGAACGTGTGGCAGTCGAGCAAGAGCTTGGCGACGATGGTTAAATCGTCGTACCCAAACGAGTGACTGTCCTTCCACGTCTCGCCGTCTTTGTAGCCGCGGGTGACGGTGACGCTGTGGAAGACCCCCGTGTCCGTTCGATTCTGCCAGATCGATGCCCGCAGGCGTCGATGGCGAATGGTGTGGATCGGGGCATTCGCGCTCTTTTCGGCCGCCGGTGGCGGCTTGGACGGTGGGCCTTTCGATACGGTTGCCATGGAATCTCCAATGTGTGTTCCTGCGCACAACACCACTCGCCCGATCACGCGATCGGGACGCTCAAGCGGGCTCGCATTCAGGAACGGGTTAGGTGGAATCAGCAAGATTGGGCTGAGGGTTACACCTCGTCGCCAGGTTGCTCGGCCGACGGATAGCCGGCCTTCAGAATAACGTCGGCTGCCCGGAAGATGCGCTTTGCAGATCGGAGCGGAATGGTGTTGTCGCCACCCGCCTTGAGCCAGCCTTGAATGTAACCGCGGGCAGCGTCACACCCGGGAAGCCCGAGCGATTCGCAGATGATCAAGGCGACACACTCAGCTTCGACTTCCCGCAGCGATCGCGGCGTTGCGTCATGATCGTCCATGCGACCGAGTTCTCTAGTGTGTTCGAGAACCACATGCGCGGCCTCGTGGAAGAGCGTCTTGTGCGGAAGCGCCGCAATGAGCGACACCGCCACCTGACGCTCGAACGCGTATCCCTGCACGTTGCCATCTGCATGGCGAAACGTGATCCGTTCAATCCCGAGGTGATAGAGCGCATTGCGCTCGCCCCACGCGGGAAGTTCGGTCGGCACGTAGTCCGCGCCGTCTGTTTGGCCGAGTACGAACCACCGCCGCTTGAGGACGAATACCGGAATTGTGTCCCAGTGACCCGTCCGCTCGGCGCCGTCTCCCGCGACCACGGATCCGCCGTCGTCTTGCGGCGGCTCTGTCGCCTTCCGCCGAACGCGGATCGGCATGCACAATTCAAGTGCACGCTCGCCGCGTCGGACCGACCGGTTGAGTCGCCGCCACCCGTCGAAGGTGTTGATCGGCCCAAGCTCGATGCCCCGTGCAATGCACTGGCACCACGCGAGAATCTGATTGCCCGCGGAATAGTTCCAAAACCGACTGTACGTGTCTGAAATCAACCCCGGTTTCGATACCGCTTCGACGAGCAGGGCCGCCCAGTCCGGGCGGCGCTGCTCCACCGATACGTTCGATGTATGCATCACTACCTCCTGCCCCTTGTTGGGGCGCAAATTGTGAAAGAGCGTGAAGAACGAACTCCGCAATTATCAAAGCACGAAACGACGCGATGCGCGAGGGATAACTCGCTTGACGGAACCACGACGTACATGTTTCGCTGTGAAGGGAGGCGTGCAGCCGGCACCGCTCCGATGGTGACCACGGCCGTACCCAACTGCGAGTCGCAGGTGGGGTGGTCGTGTTCATCATCAATTCAAGAGGAGTGTGTATATGGCCCGCAAGAAGCTCATTCGGCGCTTCGAACCACGATACGGCGTGAGTGAAGCAATGCTCGAGGTTGAAGCAGCGTATGTTGCCCGCGAACTTGAAGACTACCTCGTGCTGTCAGCGAACGACGTCACGGCAACACGCAACCGGCGCCGGCACGACGTGACCGCTGCCGATCAGCAACTGCGTATGTGTCTTGCGTCGCTCGGCGATCGACCGAGGGCGGCGCTTGAGGCATTGTTCATCCGCGACGTCCACCATATCGCGCTGCTCTACATCCACGTTCTGCAAAGTGATCGGATTGCAGCGATCGTTGATCAGCCGGTTGCGGCGCCCGGAAGCGCACCAGTACCTGCGGCCGCCCACGAGCCGATCCTCCCTTTTCACGAAACGCTCTTCGGCGAGCCGTAGTCCGTACAAAAACACGCCACCGTACCGGTGGCGTTTTCTTTTAATCAATTCACCTGGCCGAACCAACGCCGCAGTCGATCTTCCACGATCGATCGCGGCGTCGCGTACTTCTGCCGGCAGTGCCGCACGATCGCGTCGTGCCGCCCAAACCGAGGGAAATCCGGTAGGTCCGTAGCGCCGAGCACGGGATCGCCGTGCTCGCCCTCAACAAGCAACTTGGTAGCGAAGGAATAGTTGCCGAGCGAGGTAAAGGCACTTCGCGAGAAACCGCCGCCCAATTCACGCGCCAAATACTCGGCGTCCTGGTCACCGACACGGAATGCCACGATCGACCCGACGTTGCCGAGGATTGCGTCGCGAATCGCGGGCGCGGTGCCGCTCAAGTGCTGCGCCGCAAGCGTCAGCGATAATCCAAACTTGCGTGACTCCGCCATGATGGGTGAAAAGCGATTCGTGCCGAACGAGCTGAACTCGTCGATGAACAGAAAGAATGGTCGGCGGTTATGTACAAGAACGTTGGTGCGACTGAGGGCCGCAAGATGAAACTCCGTCACGAGAAGCGACCCCATCAAACTGGCCGCGTCTTCGCCGAGTTCTCCCTTCGAAAGGTTTGCGATGAAGATGCGGCCGGTGTCCATCATGAATCGGAGGTCCACCTTGCGTTTGATCTGCCCGAGCACGTTCCGAAGCGGCTCGACCATCAGGAACTGTCCGATCTTGTTCTGAATCGGCGCAATCGCTTCACGCCGAAATCGATCGTCGTACCGCTCGTATTCGTTCGTCCAAAACGCCTGCACAACCGGGTCATGCACCTGCCGCAGCACCCGTCGGCGGAAGTGCGCGTCCGTCAACATTCGCTGGGCGGCGAGCAAGGTCACGTTCTGACACTCAACAAGCGCTGCGAGCGTATTAGCCAAGATGTACTCCATGCGTGGTCCCCACGAATCATGCCAAATGCTCCGCATCGCAGCGATCACGCCGGACACAATGAGATGTCGCCGCGAAGCTGGAACATCATGGAGCACGTTGAAGCCAATTGGCCAGTCCTGATCGGCAGGGTTGAAGTAGACGAGGCGGTCTGCCACGCTCGGTGGGAGCATTTCAAGGAGGTGCCGCGCCAAATCACCGTGCGGATCGAGCAGTCCGACGCCTGAGCCGGCAGCAATGTGTTGCAACAACAGGCTTTCGATTAGGGTGCTTTTCCCCGTCCCCGTTTTGCCGACAATGAACGTGTGCTGCATCAAGTCGCGCGTGGAGGCGACGAGGGGCACCATTTTGCCCCACGCTGATCGCCGCCCGAAGCTAACGGTGTAGTGGTGGTCTCGCATACCGGACCAAATCCCACTCCCGTCGAAGACTCGACTTACGATCTTCGTTCGCACTTTTTCAAGCACGATCGTTCATGGTGTCGTTGATGAAACGAAGGTGAAACGAAACGACCGCATGCGTTGTGTTTTGACGAGCGGCCGGGGTAATGAGTCTTGGTTCGGAAGACGAGCAGTTCGCCCGAAACCGAGCCTGAATTATATCACGGCCGAGTAGTGAAGAGACAACGGCCGCCGCTGGCCGCCCCAGATGTCCCGCTCCCCCATTTGAAATAAAATCATACATGCCCCCCGGCGGAGCCACCGTTCCGGCACGTCGATGGCGTCTGCGTCGTCGAAAGACGCAACGAGCATGCACAGCGGCGTCAAGTCATTTTTAGGAATCGTCGGGATATTCGGTGACTCGGTCGGACGTCAGAAGCAGTTGCGGATGACGCATTATACGCCGGATTCGATGCAGACGGCGAACTCCAATCAACTGTCGATGAGTTTGAAAACCGTTGCCAAATGTGTGGAGTGAGTCTCGCGTTCCTGCGACTACCCTTCCACGAATGCCTTCACTTGCTCACGCACAAAGCCACGCCGCTCGTCCAACGCCAACCATCCGCCCGGGACAATATTCGCAATTTTGTCTGTGATGGGTCACGCGATAAACTCTTCAAGACCTGAGGAGCGTTCGCAAATCTGCATTTTGCGACGAAAGATGACCCGGTCGTGCCGCGGCGTTCATCACGGTCGAGATGCCATTCTCTATGAAATAAGCAGCGTTTAGTGGAAATACTCATGAAATACGGACTTCAGGGAATCGACAAACACGACGTAGGCGAAACCGAACTCTACCTGAAGGCTGAAGTGCTCGCCCGTTTTGCTGTCATCCCTTGGTCAGCGGACAAGAAAACTCGGCTCTATCTGCACCGCGCAAATGTCGACCAATTGATCCTGCCGGTTGCATCAAACGTAGAAACGCTTCCAAGTGAAACGATGCCGCTGTCCTGTCCCTCTAAAATGTCCCCGATCCGAAGAGTAGGATTTCAGGCCTGAAAGGCCTGTGATGAAAAAGCGATTTTCGGATGAACAGATCGTCGGTTTCCTTCGTGAAGCCCAAGTCGGCACCAAGACCATCGAGCAGTTGGCCCGCGAACATGGGTTCAGTCAGAACTCGTTTTACGTCTGGAAGCGTAAGTTCGGCGCGATGAGCGAGCCGGACGTGAAGCGGGCGCGGGAGTTGGAGAAGGAAAACGGCCGGCTCAAGCGGCTGCTGGCCGAGCGGGATGTCGAGATCGACGTCATGAAAGAGATCATCGAAAAAAAGCTCCCGAGGTAGAGGAGCGGCGAAAGCTCGTGCCGTGCTTGTTGAAGCGCGACCTCTCGACCACCCGCGCGTGCGTGTGCCTGGGCATCAGCCGGCGGCGCCTGACCTACCAGGCGACGAAGAAGAACGACGAACTGGTGACGACCTTGAAGGAACTTGCACAACAACATTCACGCTTGGGCGCGCGACAATTGCGACGAAAGCTATTGCTGTGCGGCCAGCGTGTGAACCTCAAGCGTGTGCGGCGGCTGTGCAGGTTGAACGGACTGACATTGAAGCCCAAGCGTCGTCGCAAGCGGCTGGGCATCGGTGCGGGCATACCTTGCCAGGCGGAGTATCCGAATCATGTGTGGGTGTACGATTTTGTTGAAGATCGGACCGACGGCGGGGTGAATGGGGGCCGAAAATTGCGTGTTTTGACGGTAGTCGACGAGTTCACGCGGCGATGTATCGAGGTAGAAGTCGAGCACAGGATGAACGCGAAGTTCGTGGCGCGGACGCTGATGCGACTGTTTCAAATCCACGGAACGCCGACGTACATTCGTAGTGACAACGGCCCGGAGTTCATCGCAAAGTTCCTGATGAATGTGATGAAGATCCACGGCGTACCAGCGCGTCACATCGGTCCGGGAAGCCCGTGGCAGAACGGCAAGAACGAGCGTTTCAACGGCACGCTGCGGGATGAATGTCTGAACCTGGAGACGTTCCATCACCGCGATCACGCGCGGGCGATCGTGAAGCTGTTCAAGCGGATGTTCAACGAACAGAGGCCGCACAGCAGCCTTGGTGAAGCGATGACGCCGCAGATGTTCTGCGAGAAATGGCAGCCCACCGAGATCCCCCGGATGAGTTCATTGCATTTTTTCAATAACGAATACGGAGCGTCCATCAGGACACTCCGTTTTTTACGACGTAAGTGCATTCGCACTAGGGCACAGTTTTTGTGTCTTTACTAGTTCTCCTAGGTGACGCGACATGAAAGAATTCAAGACAGAAAGGAGATCATATGAATTGCTGTCATGAGATGGACGAGTACCAGTTCGGCAAATATGGTCGTTGCGTCCGAGGTACGTCGCGAGAGCAGTCCACGATCAAACTAGTTGAGATAGCAGCAGGCACAGATGCAAAGGAAATCCCCAATGTTCTTTTGGCAATGGAGTTGCGGCCAGCTCCGCTGCTCGCGGTGCTTGGCTTCAACGAAAACTGGCAGAGACCAATCACGGTGATTCGTGTGCTGCCGAGTGGAGGAGAGAACTATTTCTTTGCGACAATCTCACCCAGTTCTGACATTCTCAGTTTCCGGGCTATCTCGCCGCATCAGATTTGTTTTGACTGGATCGTTGCCGCCTGGGATGACCACCGACCTCGAAGGTCGGTGGTCATTTTTTTTCTCGTCCCCAGAATCCCAACTCATCATCAAAATCCTTGACGAAGAACTTCGGCAATTCTGCTTCGGTAGAGTACGCATACCTCCCATGATAACTAGCAGCCGAGCTTCCTTCCGATACCGCGTCGTGGCATACAAGCTGAGCGATTGGTAGACCTGGATACAGCACCAGAGGGCTTTCACCGAGGTTCGTTAGCTCTAACGTCGGCGATCCCTTGTATCCCGGAAGCACCGCTGCTGCGGTCGCTACGACCAATCCTAACCTACCCCACGACGAACGGGTCATAATGGTGCAAAAAGTGTCTGTCGGAATTGCTAGGTATTCGAAGGTCACTCCTAGAATTAATTGTCTGGGATGTAGTACGAATCTCGTATGATATTGTAGTTTAGAATGCTCGTACAGCCGATTGACTACACGATGACTTTCAGACCGGACGGTCAGGTCTTGGCTATCGACATAGGTTTTTTTGGGAACGATTACGGTAGAGCCAAGGCGTATGTCTATTGACCCAGGTCCAAGTTGCGCTTCTGACAACAATGGTGTGACGACGAGCTTCTCGTCGTACGAGTGCCTTTTCATCCGGCGCTTGATTTCCGCCTGATTCAAAACACTCATTTATCGACACCTTCTTTCCAAACTGAAAAAATTCGCTGGATGAATGTCACCTCAAGCGCCTTCGATGTGAGGCGCTCGAGTATATCAACCTTCTCCTGAAAAACGTCCAAATCTTCGAGCGCTCTGCCCAGGAGATGGTGTAAACGATAAACCGCGCTCGCGTTCAAGATTGCATGAAAAGAAGCGGGTTGGCCCAACAATGTGTTATCCGGCACAATGTTGGGAACGATGTTATGGTTCAATCGATCAATCAAGGCCACTACATCGCTGACGATGCACTTGTGATGAGGGATTTTCCATCTGTCGGTAGACGAGAGCTCAAACGATTCAACCGCTTTCTCAACGCATGCTTTCAGTACGTCCATGTTGCTAGAAATGATGTCTTGTATCGCCTTCACTTCGAGCGTGAGCGCGAATCCCGGACAATGATCCGTGGAGTGATCGATTTGCAGCGTTCGTAGCTTTTCAAGAGTTGAGCAGATGGCTTGATCTCCAAACTGAGCACAGCCCTCCGCCAGTTCGTGAAAGAAAGCGTCAGCTTGCGTCCAACGAGATGCGAGAGCGATTCGGAAATTGAAACTAGGATACGCGTGAATGTCTGATGTCTTCGCATGTCCGGTACGTGTTGCTGGAAGCCTCAGCATCATTGCCGTAAGGTCTTGCCCCCAAGAGATTTCGTAGAGAGAAAGTAGGTATGCGGGGCCAACCAATTGAGACGCAATTCGATCGCAAAAAAGTTCCTCTGCAATCGTTATGAAGATTTTTGCCGCGCTGCGCGTAACACGGCCTTTCGCTTCGGAGTCTAGCGAAAGCGATTCGACGCCCGCCTTCGTGGCAGTCAAGAAGGGGGAAGCATGTTGATCTAGATGCGCAATGAATTCTCGGCGACTTGCGGCAACGACTGCATGCCCGAGTTCGTGACCAATGTTAGCATATAACGGGAGATTGAAATCTTCGGCAGACGCCAATTCCAAGCAATAGATCGTTTGGCCAGCTAGAAGTTCCTTGATTCTTGCCTCGTCCAAAACATCCTGGAGTTCGTCGATAAGATTGAGCGAAAATTTGTGGAGATGATAGTTGTGATCATCGGTTAGCGAATAAAAAACGATGGGGCGATCTGCTCCGACCCCAAAAACCTCAGACCAAATTGTGTCGAAGTATTTAGTAACAGGCCAGTGAATTCGCGTTGTCGAAGACAGGGCAACTTGGTTTGCTAACTTACGGAGAAAGAACACTCGATTTAACAACGCTGCAGGATTAGGTCGGATACGATCAATTTGTTCTCGCAGTGTATTGCAGGCACTTTGTAGTAGGCCTAGCGCGAGGCCTGTAGCATCAGTTGGGAAAGAATAGTCGTCTAATGATTGCAGTTCGCGCTGAAGGCGATGCAGCAATAGGAAGCTTTTTGAAAGGAGAACGTCACCTTCGTTAACACCTTCTACCATCTTTCCGTACTCCCGATCGCGGATTCAGCGTCCTTCAATAGCGATCCCAAGATCGCATGCAGAATCCGAAACTCCTCGTCCGGTACTTCTTTCTTCGTAAAAAACGAATTTGGCCATCTTTCAACAAAATACTGAAGCGCAGCGACAAGCAGACTGAGCTTTCGCTCAAAACTCAGTCTGCTTGGTCTTCTCCAATGATCAAAGATCGCAATGTTCTTCAATGTCGAACGAGCGTCGACAATTGCAAAGTGGAGCGACTCATTCGGCGACGCTTCCTGTGTAAGACGCATTCCTGCCTGAGCCTCATCAGCGATCGTGACGCACCAAGCTTTCAGCTCGGAGGCTAAAGCAACCAGACGGTCTCGATCCAAGTCAGTCAATTGTTGAACTTTTGGGTCGAGCGCACGAGCTAACGAGTGCTCAATGGACTTCAGGTGGCTCCAAACTTTTGCCTGAACTCCTGTAGTAGCTAACGCATTGGGGATCATTGTCAGCCTCTCTAGTGCCAAACTGGCTATAAGCATACGGGGAAATGACTTAACCTGCCAAATTAATTTGGATCTGACAATAGCTTGATTATGAGGTACCGAATCCCGGCGATTGATGGCGTTGCTCGGAAGGTAACACGGATATCATTGGAGTTCAGAACTTGGATTCGCGTCATTATGGAATCAAAGCAATCACGCAACTCGGCTTGGGCAAATTCCAGATTGCTCCAAGCGGAAGGGAAATGGATGTAGAGAGATCAGTGAGCATCACTTGAGTGAAAATGGGGGGAGTTGTCTGAATGTCACGGGGCACTTCAAAACCGGCCAGCTTGGTGATGTCCAGACCCCATTCGTGTCCCAATTTTGAGTATTAGGATTTCGCGCTAAGTTGATGGTTCCGGGCCGGGAACTTTACAGCTGCTCCTTCGCGACGAAGCGCGCTGTTTGTTACAACCTCACGTCTGATGAACAGCCGCGTGTTCTCCTTGCGCATCATTCGTAACAGAATCCAAGACTTGCTGCCTCCATGGAACCGGCGGCTCATATCGACGCTTCTCCCAATGCGCGATACAGCTTTGGGTGACACGAGCCGCGCCGCGGAACCCTTTTGCGTAAGGTAGTGGTCAAAGCCGGCGGCGCCTTAGACGATCGCCGAGCGTTCGACATTTTGCGTGTTAGCCCTTGTAGGACCGATATTATGGCGAAAAGGTAGGCGTTGCAGTCAGGGTGATGCGGCGGAAATTGGCAACACAAGCTAATGCTTGTGAGGCCAATGCACCGTTTGTTTCAAAAGGGTGCTTTCCGCACAGACTTATGTCGATTTCACCATCGCCAACGGTGATTCGGTCGGTAAGGGTTTCGACGATCTTGCGTTTCTCTTCATAGTCCAAGGTGGGCCAGCGGGCGCTTAGCTCGCGCGTCTCTGACACGATGAAGTCGGAACTCAGATGGTCGACTTGGAGGACATCGACCGCTGCCTGCCGACGTGGCAGTTCGTCGTCGAGTTGGCGGGATCGCTCCCGAAGGGGCTTATACAACTCCTCAAAGTCAGCGGCTTCAATGTGTTTGCCGGTATACAACTGATACGCCCGCGTCATCTCTTCCCGCACCTTGGCTTGTTCTGTTTCAAGGGCGGATAGAAGTGCCCGTTGTTCAGTCACCGCTTCGTTTGCGTGCGCAAGCTCCGCGGACACCTTCTCCGGGGAAAGGAAGAAGCCGGTCAATTGATCCATGTAGCACGCCTCCAAGTCCATGCTTGGGATACGCCGGCGGCAGGGCGCGCATTCGTACTTGCCGGTCTTATGAAACACATACATTTTCTTGCCACAGGAGCAGTACGTCAGTCCTGCAAACAGGTGCTTGACTACCTTCGCTGGCCGTAGTTTTCGGTTCTTCAAGCGTTCGTCGAGATGCTGATTGCAGGTGTTCCACACTTCTTCAGACACGATGGGATCGACCTTCGTCCACACCCACTCACTTTCAGGCTTGATCGCTCGGAACTTCCCGCCGGCGGCGTGGGCGGTGTAGTTGGCACGGTGCATTCCCTTGGCGGTGGGATCGCGCAGGGTACGCTCAACAAACTGCCCGGTGAACTTGCGGCCTTCGCGGGTGCGGCAGCCCCGTTCGTTGAGCATTCGTGCAACCGCACGATTCCGCCGGTATTCCAGAAACAACTCGTACATGAGCTTGCGAATCGGCCCTTCCGTCGGGTGCAGCATGATCCGTTTGTCCTTCCACTGGTAGCCGAAGGGAATCTTGCCGTTCAGGGGTTTCCCAAGCTTCGCCCGCACCATGACCGAGGCGCTGACTCGGTCGGCGATCTCTTCCCGTTCCCACTGGGCCATCGCGGCGATCATGGTGTAGAAGAGCCGTCCCGCCGGCGTGGATGTGTCGATCGATTCCTGGAGCGAAATCAAGTCAGCGTCGGCGGCCCGAAACAGGTCGGCAAATTCCAGCAGTTCCTTGGTATTGCGGGCCAGGCGGGCCAGCTTCGAGAAGATCAGTCCGCCGATTTTCTTGGCGCGAATGTCCTTGAGCATCCGCTTGGTTTCCGGGTGCTCCATGACGGTCTTCCCGCTGACCGCTTCCAGGTGATACACCTCGCCCACCGTCCAGCCGCGCGCTTCGGCGTAGTAGCGGGCACGCTCCTCGTGATGCTCCGGACTCTCGCCTTTGGCCTGATCTTCAGTCGAAACCCGAATCCAAATGCCGACGGTCCGTTGTGCCTGCTGTTTCGATAAAATACTCATAGAGTCTCCTTTATCAGCGGAGCCATTTTACCCACGACTGCTCCGTTTTGCTCCACAATAG
>Ga0163150_10008593_pt1 | contig 11576 bp, 15 predicted proteins | sample OliLakLV19P2IB_FD_148628 | JGI IMG/M metagenome (GOLD analysis project Ga0163150, IMG submission 148628) | Freshwater microbial mat bacterial communities from Lake Vanda, McMurdo Dry Valleys, Antarctica - Oligotrophic Lake LV.19.P2.IB | ecosystem: Environmental > Aquatic > Freshwater > Lake >...
CAGGCTCGGCACCGGCGGGGGTGGACAGAAACTTTTGCCGGCAGTGGTCACTGCAAAAGTAGAACGTCTTGCCATCGCGTTCGGCGTGGAGTGCGGTGGCTTCGTCCACGGTCATGCCGCAGATGGGGTCTTTGGTCACGGGTTTCGACTCGTTCATGGTCAGGTTCCTTTGTTGAGTGTAGTTAATTTGTGGCCGATCGTGTTCCCGGTGGTGTCGGCAGGAGGATTCCCAGGCGGTGGATTTGACCAATTCGCCACTCCACCCCAGCCCTCAAACACGGTGGCTTCATAGAATAGGTTGATTTTGCAATCAGCGGCGTTCTGGGTCGGAAACGCCAGAGCCGCTATCTTGCGGAGATGGCTTCATTGCTTCTTCTCGAGGTCTTCGATTAGCGCCTTCATTTCGGCGATCTCTTTGCGCTGCGCTTCGATAATGTCGTCCGCGAGCTTCCGAATACGCGGATCGGAAATGTGTGCTCGCTCGCTCGTCAGAATCGCAATCGAATGGTGCGGGATCATCGCCTTCATCCAGGAAACTTCCCCAACCGTTGCCTGACTGCGCACGAGCCAAAGCGACGCGGCGAAAACAACTGCGCTGCCCACGAAGATGCCAATGTTCGCTTTCCGGTTGTCATACATCTTCCGCATGAAGCCGAGCATGATAACGGCCATCGTCGCGCCCATGACCAGCGCCATGTAAGCGCGGGTCTCGCTGAAGTAGATGTGGTCGAGCGCGTAGGTGTTGAGATACATGAGGCCAAACATCACGACCGTGGAGGTCGCGATCATCGCGGCGAATTTTGGGTATGGATTCATAACCGTGGGTGAGGTGGGAGATGCGGATTGTATTTTCATTTTCATTGCTGTGTCGTTCGTTTTTGCTTGTTTTGCTGTTACTGCGAAGGCCGTGTTCGCAAATTCATTTCTCGTTACGGCTGCTGGGCTCGTGCGCGTGGACATTATTCACAGCAGGATCCAGACTTGTCCTCCGGCTTGGCGCCGGCGGGGGTGGACAGAAACTTTTGCCGGCAGTGGTCACTGCAAAAGTAGAACGTCTTGCCATCGCGTTCGGCGTGGAGAGCGGTTGTCTGGTCCACGGTCATTCCGCAGATGGGGTCTTTGGTTTCGGATTTCGATTCATTCATGGTCATGTTCCTTTGTTGATGGTTGTTGATACTCTTTTTGAATCCGGCTCTCGGTTCATTTCGGTTCATCCGACGCTTCTTCCCCTCCTTCTGTACCCGGTGATTTCTTCAATCTCAGCAGTCGCGCGTTGATGGCCACAATCACCGTGCTGGCGGACATCAGAACCGCACCGACTGCGGGGCTGAGCAGCACGCCCCAGGCGTAGATCGCTCCGGCCGCCAGAGGAATGGCGACCACGTTGTAGCCCGTGGCCCAGAAGAGATTTTGAATCATCTTTCGATACGTGGCGCGAGAAAGTTGCACGATGGCCACGACATCCAGAGGATTGCTCCGCACCAGAATCACGTCGGCGGTTTCCACTGCCACATCGGAACCGGCTCCAATGGCAATGCCCACATCAGCCTGGGCCAGCGCCGGCGCATCGTTCACGCCGTCGCCGGTCATGGCCACCAACACGCCCCGGGACTGGACTTCTTTGACTTTGGCCGCTTTGTCCTGCGGCAGGACTTCAGCGAAGTATTCATCCAGTCCGACCTGATCCGAGACCCATTTGGCTGTCGCTTTGTTGTCACCTGTAAGCATCATGCAGCGGATGTCGAGCGCCTTCAGGGCATCAATGGCCTGCTTCGCTTCGGGTCGTACGATGTCGGCCAGCGCAATCGCTCCTTTCAAGTTCCCGTCAACGAGGACAAACACGACCGTCTTGCCTTCGGCCTGCAATGGCTCAACGCGTTTGTCGATGAAATCGATTTTCTGCTCGCGCAAGAAGCCAGGACTCACCACCTTGATCTGTTTGCCTTCCACTCTGCCTTCGGCCCCTTTGCCGGGGATGCTTTTGAAGCTTTCCACGGGCAGTTTGGTTTCCGATGCGGCGGCGATGGCCTTGGCAATGGGATGTTCGGAATTCGCGTCCACCGAGGCCGCGTACTTGCGTAGCGTTTCTTCGTCGATATCCTCGCTCAATATGAGCGTGTCGGTCACGCCAAACCGGCCCTCAGTGAGCGTGCCGGTCTTGTCAAAAATGACAGCCTTCAGTTTTCGGGCACCTTCGAAAGCGCCCCGATTACGAATGAGCAGGCCGTTGCTGGCCGCCAGGGCCGTGGAGACGGCCACGACCAGCGGCACGGCCAGGCCGAGCGCGTGCGGACAGGTGATGACCATGACGGTCACGGCTCGCTCCATGGCGAAGGCAAAATCATGGTTCATGAAAACCAGCCAAATCACCAGGGTGAGAACGCCGCTACTGAGACCAATCACGGTGAGCCATAGCGCGGCGGTGTCGGCGAGGTTTTGGGTTTTCGACTTGCTTTCTTGAGCCTGTTTCACGAGGTCGATGACCTGCGATAGAAACGAATCCTTGCCGGTTCCTTTGACTTCGATGGTCAGCGAGCCTTCGCCATTGATGGAGCCACCGATGACCTTGCCGCCAGTCGTCTTGGTAACCGGGGTTGATTCGCCTGTGAGCATCGCCTCGTTAACCGAACTCTCTCCCTCCACAATGACACCGTCTGCGGGAGCTTTCTCACCCGGTTTGATCAGGACCCTGTCATCCACCGCCAACTCGCTCAGCGGCACGTCCTTCACGCTGCCGTCGGTCATGAGTTTATGCGCGTCGGAGGGCATGAGTTTGGCCAGTTCTTCCAGTGCCCGTGAGGCACCCATCACCGACTTCATCTCGACCCAGTGCCCCAGCAGCATGATGTCGACCAGGGTGGCCAGCTCCCAGAAGAACATCTTGCCGGTCAGGCCGAACACCACGGCGCTGCTGTAAAGATAAGCCGTCGTGATTGCGACAGCGACCAGCGTCATCATCCCGGGCTTCCGGGAGTTTATCTCGTTGAACAAGCCTTTGAGGAATGGCCAGCCGCCATACCAAAAAACCGCAGAAGAAAAACCGAACAGGATGTAAAGGTCGCCGGGAAACCTGATTGCTTCTTGCAGCCCAACCAACTTTTGAAGCATTGGCGAGAGGATCAGAATCGGCAACGTCAGGGCCAGCGAGATCCAGAACCGTTTCCGAAAATCCGCCGCCATGTGCGCGTGATGACCGGCGTGACCTTGATGTTGATCAGAGCCGTGGCCCGAAATCCGGGATTCGGCTTCCAACCAATTCTGCTTGGCGTGCCCCTGCGGACGCCCCTCGTTTTCGTAGAGGGCGTATGCCTTCTTCGCGACCTCGTCGCGCGCCGGCTTTGGGGCGGATTTGGCTGGGTCGTCGTGTGTCTTCATTGGGAATCCCTGCTCATCTCGTCTATCGATCGAACATCATGCATCTTTTCCTGGTGTGTGGAGTGTCTTATGTCCAAAGCGAGGAATGAAACGCGGCACACGGCGGCACTCCGTACATTCAATCATCTCTTCCTCCCCACACACCGCTCGCCTTCCAATGGGTTTTGCTTTGCTACAATGTTGGGACTCAAGTTTGCCATTTCTGCATTCAGTGCCGTGTATTCTTTCCACTCCTCAGGAAGGTTGTCTTCGTAGAAAATGGCTTCGACTGGGCATTCGGGCACGCAGGCCTCGCAGTCGATGCATTCATCCGGGTGGATGAAGAGCAGTTGCTCGTTCTGGTAGAAGCAGTCCACGGGACATACCACGACGCAGTCTGTGTATTTGCAGTCGAAACAAGGTTCAGCAACCACGTGAGTCATTACGTTTCCATCAGGTGGTGCGAGCTGATTGTTCCGCAGCAGCAGCCCGCTTCGTCGACAACGGGTAAACCCGTAGCCCGATGCGTGTCGAGTTTGCGCCGAGCTTCTTCAATTGGCTCATCCATGCCGCAGCAGGCAGACGCCGGGCGCATAATCTCCTCAACCGGGATTTCTGAGGGCCGCCGGTCATCGGCCGCCACGCTGTGACACACGTCACGTTCCGTCACGACACCCACCAAACGGCGGCTTTGTTCATCCTCTACCACGGGAGCGCAACCGCATCCGGACTTACGCATCGTCTCCGCGGCACTCCGCACTGTATCTTGCGGCGAGCAGCAAGAATGCATCTCAATCGTTTCCATCTTGTCTTTGCAACATGTCATCTCGACTTCTCCTTGGAATTAAATGGATTGACAGGGAACTGGACCATCGGGAACTTCGAAGGCCCGCCCATCAAACTGACGCCGCCTCTTTCATGATTTTGACAATCGTGTCTTCCACCTCCTGCGCAACCTCTTTCAGTTGCGGGACGTTGAACATCGCCAGAAGTTTGGTTGGCTTCAATGTTGCCAGAATAGTTTTCCCGTCCTTCTCGTAAATGGAGATCCGGCAGGGCAAAGCGGTGGAGACGCTCATGTCTGCATCGAGCACCTTCTTCGCCTGCTGCGGCTGGCAGACCTCGAAAATCAGGCATTCACGGGCAAATTCCGCCCCTTTCTTCGTCATGGTTTCTTGGAGGTTGTGAACCTGCATGACGCCAAAGCGATTGGCCTCGACGGCCTTCTGCAAAGCAGACGCAGCGTCACTCACGGTTTTGTCAGTCGGGACATTGATCAACATCGATTTCCTTTTATGGCTAAAAACGCATTTCACATGCGGGTCGCGAAAGCACGGCTATTTCCTGGACAGCTTGTTGATCGCAACGACCAGCAGAACGATCACCAGAACACCGACCACCGTCCAAAGCCACATTCCTCCGCCCATCCAGCCATTTCCCCAGCCGTTCATATGGTCCATCAGAAAACCTCCCTAGTTGCGCTGCGACCAGCCCACCACTGAGCTCACAAGAATGTGAGCGGAGGCAGCATTATCATTTGGAGAAGCGGGCAGGGTCCCGCTTCAAGTATGAAAACCACAGGCAAGCGGTCCGTGTACGACCACTGTCTGGACGCCAGTGCTGCATGTTCCAACAACGCAGCATACGCCAGCCCCCAAACAGCCACGGAGACGCAAGTCTTTCAGCGACCGTGCAAGCCCCCATCCGAAATCGCCGGCGGACAACGAATGTGCTGCGGTGTGTTGGGACGATCAGTAATTACTTCTGTTCTTTGTGATCATCCTTGGGGACGGTATCCGCTTTTTTGTGCATGCCCTTCATATCCTTCATCATCGGGCACTGTGACATGGATTCCTTGCCCATCTGCATGTGCTCCATCATGTGCTGCATCATTTTCTCCTGCATCTTTGCATGGCTGGCATCCCGCGCGGTCCGCTGCTTCACCAATTGAGTGACGATGTCTGCCAACAGATCCATTTTCTTGTCCTCCGGCGCGCTGTTCATCTTGGCAAGCTGCGAGGTGAGTTCAGTATCCTCCGCCTGCATGTCTGCCATCATCTTCTGTTTCTGCTTCATCATTTGCTGGCAGCCTTCCATCATTGTTGCTTCCGGCGCGCTCTTCACCTTATCAGGCTCTTTGTTTTCTTGTGCGAAACCTGTGCTGCAACTCAGCACCGCGACACAAACTGACAACGAGAAAGCTAACATACTTGTCTTCATCTTAAATCTCCAAACGAGAGGGTACGGGTTCGACGAAGCTGGCTAAACCCCAACTTGAAGCGTCGACTCAAACAATAGAACTTTGAAGCCAGCTTTGAAATCGAGTGATCTTTGATTCCAAGCTGGTGGATTCGACCACAGATTTCGCACGGTCGATTCGGACAGCTAAAGATTTTTGGCAAAGCGCAAGCGTTGATTACCGATTCATCGAGACCATGCAACCATACGTGACTTGATACAGGAGTTTTATGCTTTCCCAAGCCATGCAGATATCGAATGAACACTGCGACTGGGCTAGTGGATTTCGCCACGCCGACACCCAAAGGAGTCAACAATAAGTATTGGTGGTCGTTTCCGCCATTCGGTTTTGGTGAACCGGGCGATTCCGCTCAAAGAATTGGCAGTCATCCTGTCGTTCCGGTTGGAAGAGGTTCGGCAATCCTCACCTGAAAATCTTTCCCCCTGGGCAGCCCGACCGGACGGTCGCAGCCACAGATACCCGCTGTGAGCTTCTCGGCTTCGGACGGGCCCCAGGTGCCGGGTTCGTATTCATGCACGGGTTTTGCCAAATCCAGAATCGGTTGCACGACTGTCCAGGCGGCCTCCACGCCTTCCTGACCTGCGAACAGGGTGCCATCGCCTGCTATGGCATCACCCAGCAGTCGCTCGTAGGCGGTCATCTCGTCCGCGTGCGGGCGGTCGACCACTTTGAGTTCCGTCGGATCGCCGATCAACTCCTCGCCAGGTCGCTTCACACGGGCACCGATCGCAATCGTCACGTCGGGACTTAGCCGGAAACGCACATAGTTCGCCTGGCCTGGGCACAGTTTGCTGAGCGCGGGAGGTTTGAACATCACCAGCACCTCGGTCATCGTCGTTGGCAGGCACTTGCCCGCCCGGACGAAGAAAGGCACTCCATCCCAGCGCGGAGAGTCGATATGGAGCCGGGCCGCGGCGAATGTTTCGACGTTCGAGTCGCGAGCGACGCCTTCCTCCTGGCGGTAGCCGCGGAACTGCCCGCGCACGAGGTCCTCGGGACTGAGCGGGCGGATCATCCGGAACACCTTCGCCTGCTCCTCACGGATCGAATTCTGATTCGTCGTCTTCGGCGGCTCCATCGCAAGGAATCCTACGACTTGGAACAGGTGGTTCTCGATCACGTCGCGAATGGCGCCGGACTCCTCATAGAATCCGCCGCGGCCATCGACGCCAAAGCTCTCAGCCATCGTGATCTGCACGCTCTCGAGATAGTCGCGGTTCCAGACCGGTTCGAGAAAGGTGTTCGCAAAGCGGAAGACCAGCAGGTTCTGTACGGATTCCTTTCCAAGGTAATGGTCAATGCGGAAGATACTTGACTCGTCGAAGACAGTGTGTAGCGTGGCGCTGAGCTCTTGCGCGGACTTGAGGTCACGGCCGAAGGGCTTCTCGACAATCACACGCGCGCCGCGTGCGCAGTCCGATTGGCCGAGCCCCTCAATCACCCTCGGGAACACACTCGGCGGGATCGCGAGATAGTGCAGCGGGTGCGCAGCATCACCGAGTTTCTTGCGGAGCGCGGCATGAGTGGCCGGATCACCGTAGTCGCCGCTGATGTAGTGGAGGTGCTCCTGGAACTTCGCGAAGACCGACTCGTCGAAGCCGTCGTCCTGCTCGACGCTCGCGCGAGCCCGCGCCCGGAACTTTTCGATCGTCCAGTCCGATCTCGCGACCCCGATGACGGGCACCTGAAGATGTCCTCTCCCCTGCATCGCATACAGAGCGGGGAAGATCTTCTTGTAAACAAGGTCGCCGGTGGCCCCGAAAACGGCCAGAGCGTCGGAGTGCGGAATGTTCATGAGGTGTTGTTCCACTGGATCAAGGAAATTGCGAACTATTATTCACCATGCCCGTCCGTGTGCCCAGTTCCATGATCCTGGCCACCAGGCATGTTCCCCGGCCCCATATGGCCGTCATGGCCTGTCGTAGCTGGTGTGTCCGCGCCGTTCGTATTTCTCGAAGCTGGTTGCTCCACGGTTTGTGAGCACCCGGCCACGGCGAACAGGCCTGCAAGTATCATCCCGGTTAAGATTTTCTTCATCGTCGGTATCCTTTTTTGTGAAAGTGATAGATCAGGGCGGTGATGCTCCCCGCCGCCAGGGCGACCGCTCGAACGTCGAGTTTCATAACCAATCTCCTAGTGATCTTGTAAGGCTTCTAATGATGCTTGTACCAACCGATTCCCTTGATGTCGTTCCACGAAGTTGTTTGGTGGCACTTAAAACACTCGGTCACGTCAGCACTGGGTTGGCGAGCTACTTTGGCCGAAATCATCTTGAAGTGCATCATGTAGTGACTCGGGGGAGCCTGATGGCAATGCATGCAATTGGTTGAACTGGCCGACGGATGCCGGAACTCCGGGATCGTCCAGTTTTTCACTCCGTGGCATTGAGCACAATCATTCCCGAACAGTTCACGATGCGGATCAATCGTCGCGTGACAGCGGGCGCAGTCCAACACGGCCGCATTGGGTTTGATACTGATGTGATGGTCAGGCTCAACGTCCGCCGTTTTGTGTTGCGCGATCCAATCGAGCAATTGGCGGCTCACCATGCGGTTCACGCCATCATCGCTATCGCTCTGAGCCAATTGGTGGAAACCAATCTCGGCCAACGCGGAATGATCCATCGCGATCGGATGGTTGTGCAATCCTTGATGTTCCACATGGCATTCCTGACAACTTGCGACATTGCCGTGAAATGCTGTTGGCTGGCGTTGCAGCAACGCAGTTTCATTGGCGTGGCAAGCAACGCACTTCGTTGCAGTCGCTCCTTGGACCGATGTGTGACAGGCGGCACAATCATGTTCCAGGAATGCGTGAGCCTGCGATAGCGCACCTGGACTGGCCATGCGCTGCCATGCCGTCGCGCTGAGCAGGCCTGACGGTTGACCGCCTGCGTGATCGCCGAAAAAATAGAACCCGGCAGCGACAGCGATGAAGATTGCCGCTGCGACCAGAAACGCGCGTTGTATGCTCATACCAGCCACCTCAGTCCGAAATAGATTCCGGCCCAGATGTGCAGAACCAGCAGGAGATAAAAGATCAGTGATAGGACGATATGGACAATCGCCGCTCGGCGAAACCAGCGTTTGAAAAACTCGTGTGTGCGAATGGCATATTCCAAATCCGCGACCGATTCGGCAAATCGGGTGACTTCCGCCGCGGCACTACTGGCGTTTGATAGGTCGATACCGACGGAGGCCAAACCGGCCGACAACAGCCGCGATTTCGGCAATGTTTTCGCCTCGTCGGGCGAGCGTTCCAGCACACCCCACGCCGCATCCAGGTCACCGCGAGCGGTTTGTAGCAGCAACAACTTGTCTTTCACTTCGTGAGAAACGTAAGTCAGCATGTACCGCAATACAAACCCGCTGACGACGACGACCAGCATCGTCGCTGTCAAAGATATCCCTAACCAACTGTTGTATTTGTGTCCGGTGTGAATGATCGCGAGCAGTGGTCCCAGAATCCCGGCGTACACGTGTAACGTCATCAACGACTGCAAGGAAACCCTTTTCGTAATCCGTTCGCGTACTGAAGGAATTCGCTTCGCAAGGGGATAAGCGAGTGTCAGCGACATGATCACCGCACCGGCGATTCCAAACGCCGATCCAATCACGCTGCCGGCAAAACGGGGCGAACTGTGGACGGTGAAGCCGAGCCAACCGGCCATTAGCAGCAAGAGCCCTCCACCTACGACTATTTTTTCGCGTTCTTTCATCGTCAAGCCTCCACCGTGATGTCGTTTTGCGGTTTCGCCTGACACGCGAGAATGATTCCATTGGCTTGGTCTTCGCCGGTCAAAGAGTCCTTAACCGCCTGCTTGACTTCGCCCGATTTCATCCGCACTTTACAAACACCACATGTTCCCACGCGGCATGAGAATTGGATTGCGACTCCAAGTTCTTCCGAGAGTTCCAACACCGTTTGCTCCGGTGGGCTGTCGCCCTGCTGCAAATCGAGACGTATTCTTGAGGACTTATTGCTTTGTGAAAACGTGACCTTGGGACCAGTAGGAGTTGAAGATGTTGAGGCAGTCGTTCCCGCCGCTGCCGGACTCGGTTTGGGCGTGCCGAACTTTTCCGTTTTGACGTTCTCTTTGGGGAGGCCTAATTCAGCAAGCATCGACTCCGTTCCTTCCATCATCGCCAGAGGTCCGCAGATGTGGACTCGTCGCGAAACCAAATCAGGAACGGTCTCGGTTAAAAATTCCGGCGTAATGCGACCGCGATGCCCATTCCAGTCGCTGCCTTCGGGGCGGGACACCGTCACGGCAAGATGTAGTTTCGGGTTGCCGTCTTCCAACCGTTTCAACTCGGCGGCGAACATGTAGTCGGTGGCGAACTTGCATGAAAACAGGAAGTAGATCTCGCCCTTCCAAGATGTTTCGGTCAGGTAACGTGCGATACTGAGCATCGGTGTGACCCCGACACCAGCGGATATCAAGACAATGCTTTCAGATTCCTTTCCGGTGAACGTGAACGTGCCGACCGGGCCACCCGTTTCAACGTAGTCGCCTGGCTTCAGTAAATCGACGATATGCCGCGAAACAGCCCCGCGCGGCTCACGTCGAACGGTCAAGTCAAGGTGGTCGCGATGTGTCGGCGATGATGAAATGGAATAAGATCGGATCATCCTCGCGCCACCAATCCAGAACGCCGTGTTCATGAATTGCCCTGGCAAATACGTGAACGGCAATTCGCCATCACCCGACTCTGGCACCAGGCGAATCGTCTTGACATCGGCGGTTTCCAAAAACACATCTTCGATGCGCAAGTAGCCCGCCCATCCGGACTTCACCGGTGAAGGAGATTGCGTGTCGCCCTCAGCCGAAGAATCGACCGCGATGGGTTTTTTGGTAGCCCGTTTGCTCATGCTGGGCTGCCCTTCGCATCCGCGGCCGGCTTGTCGGCACGGGTTGCAGGCGGTGGTGCCGATCCGGCTAGTGCTGGGGCCGATCCCGGTGGTGGCATTCCCTTTTGCGATTCGATCCGACTAAACAACGCGGCAGCGCGACGCATCTTGAGGAAGTACAGAACAATCATCGCCAGCGCGAAGGCGATTAGCAGCAGCATCGAAAACAGGTGAAGAGGCGATGTTCCCCAGAGTCGATCACGCGGTTGAACTCCCTGCGGCGTTTGCAGGTTCATTTCGTTCTTGAACCATTGCATCGCGACCGTTTGCGGTGGTTGGTCTTCCGCCAACGCTTGGCGTGCCGCCAATCCACTTTCCAGCCGCGCAAGGGCATCGTGCATCATCGCCGTTGCCTCGCGCATGGCGTCGTAGTTGTCGTTTTCGGCTGCCTCGGCCAAACGTTGCAAACCGGTCGACAATAGCTTTACGGAAAAATCGATCCGCTCATCGGCCTGGCTCGCGATTTCTTCTCGCTGTTGGGGCGAAACGTCCGCCATGCTCATGAGCGCTGGATACAACGACTTTGGTGCGGGTACCCCCATCTTCTCCATCATGCCGCCCATGCCTCCCATACCGCCTCCCTCACCTCCGCCCATCATGCCGCCGCTCGCGTTGGCGGGACTGTCCGGAGTCGCGGCTTGCGCCGGACTCGGCGGACTATCTGTCGGCTTGTCTGTTGCTGCCGCGCCCGCCTGTTCGGGGTGATGACTCGCGTGTTCCTCTGGCGACATTTGATCCTGCGCCGAAGCTGCAGCGCACAACGGAAGCGCGACAGCAGCGGCATACAAGAACAGAAACTCAAACGCTCGTGTTCGCTTTTTACACTGTCTCGTCATTCGATTTTCACTTCCCTTTTGCGGTCAGTCCGATGTCATCTGCGAGCAAAATGCCTCGCCTCCCTTATTTCGATTGCATCATCTTCATCTGTATCAATTGCATCTGCATTTGAATTTGCATCATCTGCTGCATTTGTTGCTGCAATTGCTGAATCTGTTGTTGCATTTCCTGCATTTGTGGATCTGCCGGATTTGCTGAGGAACTCTCCATCGCA
>Ga0163150_10008596_pt1 | contig 11575 bp, 5 predicted proteins | sample OliLakLV19P2IB_FD_148628 | JGI IMG/M metagenome (GOLD analysis project Ga0163150, IMG submission 148628) | Freshwater microbial mat bacterial communities from Lake Vanda, McMurdo Dry Valleys, Antarctica - Oligotrophic Lake LV.19.P2.IB | ecosystem: Environmental > Aquatic > Freshwater > Lake >...
AGCATGCTGGCCCTTGGCGCGAACCCACACTTTTTTGGGAGCAGCTTGCGAGGTGTCATTGCGCAGCGGCTGGTGCGTTCGCTCTGCACGAACTGCCGTGTGACCTTTGATATTAGTGACGCACCGCTGACGTTTGAAGAAGTAATGCCCTGGCTGGTCGATGATGAGGGCAAACACCTGTACACTGCGACCGGCTGCGAACAGTGTCATAAGACCGGCTATGCCGGACGAACCGGTGTGTTTGAAGTGATGAGTGTCACGCCAGTGCTGCGCAAGATGATTAGCGATGGAGCGCCAGGGCGCGAGATTGAAACACGTGCAATTGCGGATGGAATGATAGAGTTCCGCCGCGGGGGATTGCTTAAGGTCGCTCAAGGAGTGACCAATACCGAGGAGATCATTCGCGTGGTACCGTCGGAGTATCTTGGTCTGTCGTAGAGTAACGTTGGGACAGGTGCTTTTTCACGGAGTGAATATGGCACTTTTTAACCCGAAGCGCCAGCGAGGCGCGTTACCGTTCGGCGATTTTCCTCGCTGGCGCTTCGGGTTACAGACTGAAGTCTCCCTGGCGCATCGGGTTACTGTGTCTTCCTAAGGCGTAAAATCTTCGTCCCCGTTCAGATCCGAGACAAACTGCGCCAGCAGATCCGCGGCGCGGTCGATATCAGTCAGAGAAATCATCTCCACCGCGCTGTGCATATAGCGGTTCGGAATACTGACCAGGCCGGTTGCGACGCCGGCGCGGCTGATCTGCATGGTGTTGGCATCGGTCCCGGTGGCGCGGCCGCTGGCAGAAGCCTGCACGGCGATTTCCTTCGCCTTGGCCGTTTCAAAAAGTCGCTCAACGACAACAGGGTTCATGTTCGGCCCGCGATAAATCACCGGCCCTTTGCCGAGACCGATGTCCCCTTCTTGTTTCTTGTCAACGGTTGGGCAGTCGGTGGCGTGGGTTACGTCGACCGCAATTCCGACGTGCGGACGAATGCCGTAGGCGCTGGTTTTTGCACCACGCAGTCCGATCTCTTCTTGGACGGTGCTAACCGAGTACAGGGCCACACGCAGATTGGTCGCGCGTCGCATGGCTTCCATGATGACCCATAGCCCGCATTTATCGTCCATGGCCGGTGCATTGGCCAGATTATTTCGCATCGCCTGGAATCCAAGCTGCAATGTAACCGGGTCACCGATACGAACCACGGACTCCGCTTCGGCTTTGTCCTTGGCACCGATATCGATCCACAGATCCTTCAGCTTGACCACCTGTTTGCGCTCTTCCTCGGTCAGCAGGTGTATCGCCTTGCGAGCGATCACCCCTGCCACCGGGCCTGCCGATGTCCAGACAGTCATGCGATGACCGACCAGATTCTGTGGATCCCAACCACCAATCGGATTGGCAAACAGATAGCCGTCGCCGTCGATGTAACTGATCAAGAAACCAATCTGATCGCAGTGCCCGGCCAACATGACGCGGAGCTTGCTGTCGCTGTTCTTGTCATCGCTATTTTTAGTAGCGATCACGTTGCCATGCAGATCGGTGCTGACTGAATCGGCAAACGTGCCAGCGTACTTGCGCACGATGTCTTGTACCGGTCGCTCAAAGCCCGAGGGGCTGGGCGTACTGAGTAGATCCTTCAAAAACTGTAGCGAGTTGTCGTCCATGGATTATATGCACCGTTCAAAGATTCATAATGTTTTACCGCAGAGAACGCTGAGTGGAAGCAGAGAAGAAGCCCTGCTCCAGCGTCAATTCCGGCCAAACGTATCCTCATGCCACCAACTTAACTGACTGGATGAGCAACCCTAGTGGTTGAAGAACACGCCATGCCGATCAAGTCAGATTAATTCTAGCGTTAAGTGTAGCGAGAATCGCCTGGAATGCGAAGTGCTACGACAGCGGCCAGCTTCGTTTGCAAATTCACCAGACCGATTTGCGTATCAACGTGCCGCTGGTTGCGGATCGTTTGAAGTCTGCACTTCGGACGCCACTGGCGCTGCAATGGCCGGGCGACTCTTGTTAATCACTGGCGGATCGGGGAGCGACTTTTCTGGCGCGGGTGCCTTGGCATGTTCTGGCACCGCGACTGGCGCTCGTTGTCCACCAGCTCGGCGATCATTTACCGGTCCAGCATTGGCCACATTCGGTGCCGCATGATCGGTTGATCTTCGACCGTTGCCAATGTAGTCGGTGAATCGCCGACCGCAAAAAGTTCCAATCGGAGCAATCAAGAACACCAGACCCAAGCCAGCGGCCAGACCGCCAAAAAACCCGCCAAGGACGATGACAGTCTTGCCCGGCCCGATCGGATAGTTACCGGTATCTGGTTGACCTAGTCGTGTGATCAAGCTTGAGGCGAGTGCCGCGGCTTGACTGGCACGTGCATCCGACAGATCCTTACGCGTCTTGGCCAACACTTCACCACGTTCTTTGACGTCGGTCAGCAGGTTGACATATTCGGCACGCAGCACTGCGACCTTGGTCAAGCGTTCCTCATTCTCGGCGAGTTGTTGCTTCAATGACTGCATCAGTGCGGCGCTGACTTTCAGGTCGGCATCAATGTTGTTCTTGACCTGTTCTACTTCGGCATTGAGTTGGGCGCGGATCTCCTTCTCGCTGGCGAGGGCCGCTAGCACCTCAGGGTGCTCCGCATTCATTTTTCCTTCCAGCAGCGCCGTTTTCAGTTGCGCATCGACCAGACCGTCCTTCAGACGGCGCAGGCCCGGTTGCGTCTCAAATAGCCGTTGCGGTGCGGAGTTCAAGCGCTTGGTATCGTCGACCGCTGAAGCCAATAGTCGCAACTGTTCGGCGTTGGTATCATGCGCCAGTTGCACGCGGCGTAGTTCATCGCGCAGTTGATTGATCGACGATCGAAGGTTGCTCCCCCCAGCGCCACTTTCGGTCAATGTTCGTAATTCGTCCAGATCCCTGCCGACACTTTTTTCGACGGTTTCCAGACGGGCAGTAGATTGTTTCAGTTCATCCTGTGCCAGGTCAGTGGCCCGCTCTAGCTCCAGAATCAGGCTTTGCGCTTTGGCCTTACGCAGCTCCTGCATTTGGTGTTCGAGCTGTTTGTACACGGCGTTATTGAGATCAATGGCGCGCTGCCGCGTCGGTCCATCGACCGAGAGATAGATCACTTCATTACGGCCAAATTCGCTCCCCTTCGGCGGGCTGACGGTGATCGAGCCTTGTAGCTTTTCGATGTCAAACTTCGTCGGATAGGCGGCCCCTTCTTTTGCCGTACTTGGCGGGCCGACTTCGGCTAGCGCCGCTTTGACCACGGTCAGGCTATTCGACATCTGCACAATGGTCTCTTGCGCGGCTTTCATAGCGTCGGTTGTGTCAAATCGGCCAGCACGCGTTAGCGAGTTCCCCCCCGCTTCGTCGCGGACTACCAGCGATTGTGTCGCCTTCCATTCGATCGGGCGGACTAGCGCGTACACCACCGCCAGCAGCGTCATCGCCACGGTCGGCACCGTCCACAGCAGATAGCTCCGCTTCAAGGTACGAAAGATCTGGCCAACATTGAGATTCGACTGTGTAGGATTAGACATGGTCTCATTCCATTCAAAAATCAGCGGTGACAGCGTCCTAAAATGACGCATACTCGGCAGTTAGGGTGTTCAAGTTTAGGTTGCAAAATGCGTTTTTGCCGGACCAGCACTACTGAATTACAAGCTAGATTTGAGTGGATTCCATTGCCCCCGCTCCTCTGTCAGGCTCACGCCCGCACATCCTGTGGACTTGATTTCAGCGAATGACCAGCCAGTTGTGCCGGTTCCCTTGATATTACCGTCAAGGGAGGGGGGGCATGCTCAGACTGTGCCGGCGTTTTCATCGGCGCTACTTTGTCCGGTCGAGGTCAATTCGCTGGACAATCTCGCTCCTTACCGAGAGGACTGGAATCGCCTGCTCAAAGTGACTCCAGGGGCCACGTACTTTCATTCTTATGACTGGCTGGCTTCCTACTGGCGGCATCATGGCCACAGCGAGGACCAGCGACTCCGAACCATCCTGGTTCTGCACGGCGATAAAATTGTCGGCATCGTTCCGTTGGTGGTTCGCCGCGAAGTGACCAAGGTCGGTTTACTGCGTGCATTGACCTATCCGTTGCACGGCTGGGGTAGTTTCTACGGGCCGATTGGTGCCCACCCTCAGCAACTGCTGAATTGTGCAATGGACCGGATTCGGCATAGTCCCCGCAACTGGGACCTGCTGGATCTCCGCTGGGTTGATCAAGCGACCGAAACGGCCGATCACTCGCATCGCGCATTACACTCCGCCGGTTTTCCAGCTCGTCGCGCGCCTTGGCTGGAGAGCGCTGTGATCGAACTGCACGACGGCTGGAATCTGTACTGGGCCGATCGCAAGGCACACTGGCGGACCAATGTCCGCCGCGGCGAACGACGCCTGCGCGAAAAAGGTAAGCTGGAGTTTGTACGCTATCGGCCAGAGCCAAACGCCGATCCTCGCTGGGATCTCTATGACATTTGCGAACAACTAGCCGCCAAAAGCTGGCAAGGTTCGTCCAGAACCGGCACTACCCTATCGCACGACTCGGTGCGAGCCTACTTGCGCGACGCCCATGCCGCCGCCGCTGGGTTTGGTTCGCTGGACATGAACTTGCTCTACATCAACGGACAGCCAAGTGCCTTTGCCTACAACTATCAGTACCAAGGGCACGTTTACGGCCTGCGAGTCGGCTTCGATGCGTCTCTCTCGATGGAGGGGGCTGGTACCGTATTGCAAAAAATGATGATCGAGGATAGTTGCCGGCGAGGGGACTATATGATTGACCTTGGCCCAGGTTCGTTGCACTGCAAACGGCATTGGCGAACCCGGATCGCGGTGGCCGAACGAATGACACACTACAGCCTCACCTCACCACGGGCACAGGCCTTACGGTTACTACACGCCGTCAAAATGCGGTCGAATCACGGCTCGCAGTTGTAATTTGAGTGTGCCACTGGCTCTGCCAGTGCTTAAATGGCGGTGATTGTTTTCGGCTTGCCGATCATCTACCAGTTCATCGTATGCCAACGATGCGCTGACGAAGAACAGAAAATCCAGTATCTACTTCCAACAGTTCTGGAATTCAAGGCATAGTGTCATTCACACTGGCGGAGCCAGTGGCACACAAAAGGCGACGGATTCGTCCATTTACACGGACCATCGGCCTGTTTCTTCAACCTTGACGGTATCAACGGTTATTCCGCTCTCGAAGACTTGATGGCGCGGGTTCTCAGAACTGGCGTATGGCCGGGCTGCTTGCCGACCTTAAGAGGTGGACGCGTGCTGCGCTGATGTAGCGCGCTGTCCAGTCGACGGAATGTTTTCGGGCATGGATGCGCCCACGGTCGATCAGATGCCTTGCGGCAAATGGTCAGTGGTCCTACAGAGCAGATGCGCATCATGCCTGAACAACGTAGTATTCGTACTGATGTTTTTGCGCTAGCCCTTTTTGCGCTGTGCGCCTTCTTGTTGGTTTCGCTGACCAGCTACCGCCCGGCGGATGCCAACGGTTCGCTCATTTATCCTCCGGGTGAGAATGTCCTCAATGCGTGTGGCCGTTCCGGGGCTTTTGTCAGCGAGCTGATGTTCCGGATCGCTGGTGTCGGTGCCTGGTTCATTCTCTTGTCCCTGGCGGTCGTGGATTTCTTTCTGCTTGGCCGCCGGACTATTACTGAACCGATTTTGCGAACGATCGGTTGGATCATGTCGCTGGTGGGTATCTGTACGTTTGCCTCGCTGGCACTGCCCAACGCCGGGCCGGGACCGGTGATTGGCCCTGGTGGCTACATTGGTGCGGCAGGTCGAACGATCTTGGAAATGAACTTTGCTCATGCCGGTGCGCTGATTCTAACGATCAGCGTCATTCTGTCAGGGCTGCTTTTGTCGACCGACTATTTTCTGATTCGCCTGACGGTGGCGCTAGTTCGCAAACCAACGCTGCTGGTCGCTCTGGTTGGTCGCAAAGCAATTTCAAAATCGCCATCAGCAGAAAAGACCGCTCCTTCGGTCAAGATCAGGGGACGCCGTACCGACACGGACGAAGCTGTGCCCGACATCGATCTGGTAACTGAAAAATCCGCCAAAGAACCGGCTGTGCGCGTGCGTGGCAAACGTGGCGATACAGATACTGTTGCCACAGTGGCTGATGAAGTGTCAGACACCGAAGTTGAAGATGACGGCGCGAACGAAGAGGCCGATGCCGAGGATGGTGACGCGACCGCGCCTGTCAAAACCGGTTTAGGTTCCAGATTGGCGTCCGCTCTGCGGATCAAGAATAACGGCAAGAGCGATGCGCGCGATCAGGTTATTGAGGACTTGGAGGCCGCCAGCCGTAACGACGAAGCGATTGACTACGAGCTTCCGCCAATCGATCTGCTATTGCCAAACGAGACGATCTTCCAAGAGGAGCATGAAAAAGAGGTCCGTGAAAAAGCCAAAAAGCTGGAGGCGACCTTTCTCAGCTTTGGATTTAAGGTCAAGGTTGTCGAGATTGAAACTGGCCCGGTGATTGCACAGTACGAAGTGGAACTGGAAGCCGGCCTGCGGCTGTCCAAGATTACCAGTCTGGCCGATGATATCGCGATCGCGCTGCGTGTGCCCAGCGTGCGCATTGTCGCGCCAATCCCTGGCAAGAACACCCTCGGTATTGAAGTCCCCAATGCCACGCGGCAGTTAGTCCGGCTGCGCGAAGTCATTGAAGAGACTAATGGCAAGGCCAAGAAGATGAAAATTCCGATCTTCCTGGGCAAGGACGTAGCCGGCAATCCGATGACGGTCGACCTGGCTACGTTGCCACACTTGCTCATCGCCGGACGGACCGGTACCGGTAAGAGCGTTTGCTTGAATTCGATCATCGTCAGCATGCTGATGAGTCGAGGGCCAGACGAAGTGAAGATGCTGATGATCGATCCCAAGATGGTCGAGCTGAGTCCCTACAAGAGGTTGCCACACCTGATGCACCCGGTGGTGACCGACATGCGTAAGGCCGAGGCGATTCTGGCCTGGGGCGTTGAAAAAATGGAAGAACGATATGCGCTCTTGGCGCGTGCCGGTGTTCGCCATATCAGTAGTTATAACCAGCTTGGCGAAGAAGAGTTGATGGATCGCTTGCAGCCCGAAACGGATGAAGAGCGCAAGAGTATCCCATTGAGCTTGCCGTATATTGTCATTGTGGCAGACGAAATTGCGGACTTAATGATGACCTCGGGTAAGGAAGTCGAGCAGCACATTATTCGTCTGGCGCAGAAGAGTCGTGCGGTCGGTATCCATCTGATACTGGCAACGCAAAAACCAACGGTCGACGTGATCACCGGGCTGATCAAGTCGAACTTGCCGGCACGCATTGCGTTCCAGGTGGCCAGCCGGACAGATAGTCGCGTCGTGCTGGATGAAATGGGAGCAGACAAACTGCTTGGCAACGGCGATATGCTGTTCCTCTGGCCAGGGACCAGCACGCTCTTGCGCGGGCAGGGTACCTATCTGAGCGACGACGAAATCAATCGCGTGGTTGACTTTGTCAGTACCACCGAGCCGCAATTTGCCAAGGAACTGGTTACGCTCAAGCCGAAGGACGATGGTACTGGCAAGACGGGTGCCGACCTGAAAAGCCGTGATGAGCTGTACGAGTCAGCCATTGATGTGGTCATTCGCGAGGGGCGCGGTAGTGTCTCGCTGTTGCAGCGCGCCTTGGGAATTGGTTACGGCCGTGCAGCGCGGCTGGTGGACTACATGGCAGAAGATGGCATCGTCGGAGAGTACAACGGTTCCCAGGCCAGAGAAGTGCTGATCACGCTGGAGCAGTGGGCCGCAATGAGTGGCGAGCAAGTTGAAGCGCCTGCGGCGCCACCAAAGGCGAAAAAGAACCGCATCAAGCCTCTGCCGGTCAGCGCGGATGAGTTAGTGGACGACGACTCCTACGACCGGTCGGAGATGGATAGCGACAGCGAAGATGATGACGAGCCAGATCATGATCCGGACGACGATCCAGGTCCGGTGGACCGATCCGGCTCAAGTAGTCGCGCACGAGGCAGCGGAGCGAGTAGCCTGAAAGGCCCTTCGACGCGTAGCACGACAGTTCGTGGAACGCCGGCTGCACAGCAAGATATAGACGAATACGACTCGGAGGAAGACGAGGACTACGAAGAGAGTGACGACGAGTACGATGATGAGGCAGACGAAATAGAAGATGACTCCGAAGTCTCAGATGCTTTCGACGAGGCGGAGGCAGACGACGATGTCGAAGATGAATCGTGCGAAGATGAGGATGAACCTGTGCCGGTTACTAGGCGAGGCACAAAGTCAAAGCGTTCCCAGACGATCCAGATTTCCGACTCCAAGCCGGCTGCGGGGCAGTCTGAATCCGGCGGTGGCTCAGGGTCGGGTATCAATCCGGCACTGCTGGAGCGGTTGCAGCAGAAGAAACTTCAACAGGCTGCCGCGAACCGGCGAAAATCGGCCTGATTGTCGAATAATCTCTGCAATACATTGCGAACCAAAAGCTCGCGACTGGTGTCAGAAAGGCAGCCCAGCGGTGCAACTTGGCCTGACTTTCGGTTGACCGCCCGGCGTTTTACAGGTAACCTTATCTAGGTAACCAACTTCATCTGCCACGTTTTTTTGGCTGGAATTTGCAATGCTAGCGGCTGCCCGTTCATTTTCGAAGAGTGACGATGGAATTGCGGTGCCCTGCGCAATTTGCGTCGCGATTATTATTCAAATTTCGGAGGTCCGGCCATAAGGGCAACGTGGATTTTACACGCTGTGAATTAGCCCTGTGGTCGAGATGACCTTCAGGGCTGTTTTTTTTGAGACGCTACACTCTAATTCATTCTGCTATCTTCGCGAGCCTATTTATGCGACGCATCCAAATCTACGACACCACATTACGAGACGGCAGCCAGGGGGAAGGTGTCAACTTTTCGCTCCAGGATAAGCTGCTGATCACGCAGCGATTGGATAGTTTGGGTGTCGACTACATTGAGGGAGGCTATCCCCTCTCCAACGAGAAAGACACACAGTATTTTCAGCGAGTTGGTAGCCTCAACCTCAAACACTCGCGCGTCTGTGCATTTGGCATGACACGACGCAAAGGAATCGCCGCCAGCGCCGATCCGGGCATGAAGGCGCTGCTACAGTCCGGGGCCAAGACGATCACGATCGTTGGTAAGACTTCGGCATTCCACGTGACCGAAGTGCTGCGCGTCACGCGGGAAGAAAACCTGGCGATGATCGGCGACACGATCCGCTACCTTTGCGAACAAGGGCGCGAGGTGTTTTACGATGCTGAGCATTTCTTTGACGGCTGGAAGTTGGACCCGGACTACGCGCTATTAACCATTCGCGCTGCGGCCGAGGCGGGCTGCTCGATCGTTGTGCTGTGCGATACCAATGGCGGTACCATGCCCGAAGAGGTCTCGCGACTTACCTTGGCCGCTCAGGCCGGGCTGAACGTGCCGGTTGGGATTCACTGTCACAACGACTGCGATCTAGCCACGGCTAATTCGCTGGCAGCGGTCGATGCGGGGGCGGTTCAGGTGCAGGGGACGATCAATGGAGTTGGCGAACGCTGCGGCAATGCGGACCTGATTTCGGTGACTGCAAACCTGGCGGTTAAGAAGCAAGGGTACGAGGTTTTGCAGGCGGATGGCGTGCGGCATCTGACTGAGTTGTCGCGATATGTCTATGAAATCGCCAATATGAATTTTCGCGCTGGTCAGCCGTTTGTCGGCCAGAGTGCGTTTGCTCATAAAGGGGGAATGCATGTTCACGCCATCGCGCGTGCCACCAGTAGCTACGAGCACATCATGCCTGAGCAGGTTGGCAACGAGCGGCGCATCCTGGTCAGTGAGCTGTCCGGCAGGTCGAACATCATGGAGTTGACCAAGCAGTACAACTTGCAGGATGACAAGAAGCTGATGGATGACATCCTGGCGCGGGTCGTGGCCATGGAAAACCAAGGCTATCAGTTTGAGGCAGCCGAGGCGTCTTTTGACCTGTTGGTACGCCGCCTGGCAGGGCTGTTTTCGCCACACTTTGAACGCCAGTCTTACCACGTCAAAGTCGAAAGCGACCTCCAGGGGGACTTGAAGACCGTGGCGACGGTCAAGCTGAAGATTGGCGAAGCGCTGCGGCATGAAGTGGCTGAGGGTGACGGCCCGGTGAATGCCTTGGACGCGGCTTTGCGCAAGGCGCTGTCGTCTACTTATCCGAGTCTGGCCGACATGAGTCTGGTCGATTACAAGGTCCGCGTGATCAATTCCGAAGCCGGCACCGCCGCCGGCGTACGCGTTGTGATTGAAAGCCGCGACGCCGATGATGTTTGGGGGACGGTTGGCGTGAGCGAGAACGTCATCGAGGCAAGCTGGCTCGCGTTGGCGGACTCTTTTCAGTACAAATTATGCAAGGACGAGCAGCGAGCCGGCACTGTTAAATCGGCCGATCGCGTTGCTGCTCCGACTGCCTAGGCTGCCACGGCTACCACGCGGCCAATGGTCAGCGTCTGGCTGGTGGCTGTTTTAGATCACTTTGAATTCACCCGTTCGTAATTGTGCAGGCTAAAATCTGCACCGATCCATATGTCCACTCCCCCCGTTTCGACGCCTGCCGCAAATTCTTCCGCCGCTGAGGCTCCCGCTGCACAGGCTGAGTTGCCCAAGCAGTTTGAACACGCGGCGGCGCAAGAAAAGTGGTTACAGCACTGGGAATCTACCGGTTTGTTTCACGCGGTGCCGAACGATCCCAAGCGGCCAATACCGTTTTCGATCGTTATTCCGCCTCCGAACGTAACCGGGGCCTTGCACCTTGGCCATGCGCTGAACAACACGCTGCAGGATATTTTGATCCGCACCAAACGGATGCAAGGATTCAATGCCCTCTGGATGCCGGGGACCGACCATGCGGGCATTGCCACGCAAGCGGTGGTGGAACGCCGCATTCTGGAGGAGGAGAAGCAAAGTCGCCACGAGCTTGGCCGAGATCGGCTGGTCCAGCGTATCTGGCAATGGAAGGACCAGTACGAAGCCAGAATCCTTGAACAACTCAAACAGATGGGGTGCAGTTGCGACTTTCAGCGAACGCGATTCACGCTGGATGAAATGTGTGCCAAGGCGGTCCGGCGGACGTTTTTCAGCATGTTCAAGGACGACTTGATCTATCGCGGCAAGCGACTGGTCAACTGGGACACGTTTTTGCAAACCGCGGTCAGCGATGACGAAGTTTTTCATGAGACGGTAAAGGGGCATTTTTGGCATTTGAAGTATCCGATTGCTCCACCAGAACGCGGCCAGAAAAGCTTTCCAAATGAACCCAAATATGTGATTGTGGCGACCACACGCCCTGAGACGATGCTGGGCGATACGGCAGTTGCGGTTCATCCCGATCCGGCGGCGGCGCTGGACGCGGTAGAGGCTGAGCTGACACAAAAACTGGCGGCTGCAGCGAACAAAGACAAGGCGGATGTTCAAAAACAACTGGACGATTTGGCCGAACGGCGCAAGACCGTACTGCCGGGGCTGATCATCCTGCGCGATATGGCGAAGGCCGGTCGCTGCGTAAAATTGCCGCTTG
>Ga0163150_10008597_pt1 | contig 11574 bp, 8 predicted proteins | sample OliLakLV19P2IB_FD_148628 | JGI IMG/M metagenome (GOLD analysis project Ga0163150, IMG submission 148628) | Freshwater microbial mat bacterial communities from Lake Vanda, McMurdo Dry Valleys, Antarctica - Oligotrophic Lake LV.19.P2.IB | ecosystem: Environmental > Aquatic > Freshwater > Lake >...
CTCCTCGTCAATGCGGATGGCTCCTCCACGGCGCTTTACAATATGGAAGCGGATCCCAACGAGACCAAGGATCTCGCCGCCCAGCAGCCCGAAACCACGATGAAACTGAAAGCGGAGGCACTGGCCTGGCGCAAGGCTCTTCCCAAGCTCCCATCCCAAATGCAGGGCTCAGAACTTCCTGATGCAAAGTCTTCGATGCCAGATGAAGAATAATCCATGAAATTTCTAAAGGCGATCATTACTAAGATCAATTTGGGGCTGGCAATTGCCGCTCTGCTCCCCTCTTCGCTTCTCGGCGCTGAGGCGCTCCAGGCCACCATCTCCATTGCTGCGGACAAACCCCGCACGGCCGTCAGTCCGACCCTCTACGGCGTCTTCTACGAGGACATCAACTACGCCGCCGATGGCGGCCTGTATGCGGAGATGGTGCAGAACCGTTCCTTCGAATACCACACCGACGATAAGCGGGCCAAGAAAGCCTCCGCCTTGCCTCCGCTACGCGCTTGGACTCCGGTGGAGCGGAAGAGCATGACCTGCCGGGTCGCCACGGCCACCGCCCAACCGCTGAACGAGCGCAATCCCACCTACGTCACCCTCACCCTTGCAGGCAAAGGCGAGGCCGGCGTCGCCAACACCGGATACCACGGCGGCATACCAGTGAAGGCTGGCGCCATCTACGACTTTTCCCTCTACGCCCGGCGCGGCAGGGGTGCTACCGCGCCGCTCACCGTTGCCATTGAAACTGCTGATGGCACCGTGCTGGCACAGGCCATCCTCGGTGCCCCCGGCGCTGCCTGGGCCAAACAGCAAACATCCCTCACCGTTTCCCGGGACGAACCCAAAGCCCGGCTGGTGGTCACCACCAGCGCGGCTGGCTCGCTCGACTTGGACATGGTTTCGCTCTTCCCCCGCGACACCTTCAAGAAACGGAAGAATGGCCTGCGCAAGGATCTTGCCGAGGCCATCGCCGCCATCCATCCCACGACCGTGCGCTTCCCTGGTGGCTGCATCGTGCATGGTAACGGCCTGGCGAATGCCTACCGCTGGAAGGACACCGTCGGTGACGTCGCCACCCGCAAGCCCAACTGGAGCCGCTGGGGTTACTACCAGTCCTACGGCCTTGGCTATTTCGAATACATGCTGTTCTGCGAGGACATCGGTGCCTCCCCGCTGCCCATCCTGCCCTGCGGGGTAAGCTGCGGCTTCCTGAGACCCTACGAAGTCGCGCCCGAAGGCGAACTGGCGGCATGGATCCAGGACTGCGTGGATTTGGTGGAATTCGCCAACGGCCCCGTCACGAGCACCTGGGGCAAGGTGCGTGCCGACATGGGCCATCCGGCACCCTTTAACCTGCGGTTCGTCGGCATCGGCAACGAGGAGCACGACACCCCGAAAATGCGCGAGTATTTCCCGCGTTTCGTCGCCGCCATGCGGGCGAAATGCCCGGATATTCAGATCGTCGGAACATCGGGCTTGGGCGATGAAATCCCGCTCTTCGACCTAATGAGCGCCACCGGCGTCGACATCACCGATGAGCATTATTACAAGCCGCCTCAGTGGTTTATCGACAACCGTCACCGCTTCGACACCGTGGCGCGCAAGGCACCGAAAATCTACGTGGGCGAATACGCCTCGCACTCGAACACGCAACTCAGCGCCGTGGCCGAAGCGGTTTACCTCGCCGGCATCGAACGCAACAGCGATCAGGTGGTGATGACTGCCTACGCGCCGCTCCTGGCGCGCATCGAGGACACCCAATCCAGGAAGGCCAACCTCATCTGGTTCGATGGCGATCGGGTGTTCAAGACTCCGAGTTACTATGTGCAGCAATTATTCGGCTCCAATCTTGGCGACCATTATCTGACCAATACCGTGGTCTTTCCTGACGCGGCAGTCGTCGATGGGAAGCCGCCGGTGTTGGCGGTTTCACCCACTCTTGCGAGCAAAGATGGCAAGCTGTTTATCAAAGTCGCCAATCCCATGGACGTCCCAATTACGGCGCGCGTCACCGTGCAGGGGCTCAGCGGCATCCAGACTGAGGCCCAGCTCACCACCCTCGCTGGCGACAAAGCCGCTGTTAACAGCCTAACGAACCCCCAGCAAATCGCCCCGGTGGTGACGACCATCCCCGCGGGAGCGAATTTCAACATCACCGTGCCGGCGATGTCCGTGCAAGTTCTGCAACTAGGTGTGGGAAAATCTTGACACTCCAAAACCTCACCGCCTATGCTCGCCCCCCTCTCAACACACTTTTCCCTGCGAACTCAATTTTCCTTCTGCGGTCGAAGGAAGTTGGAGGCATCAACCAGAACAAAATGAAAAAGAATAATTCGAAGAGACTGCTATCGGTCATTGTCCTTCTGGGGGGCCTATTTCCCTGCTGGGGTAGGGCTACCGAGGGCGACGATGTTCTGCTCCTCTCGTATTTTCGAGACAATGGCCAGGCCGGCATCTTCCTTGCCGCCAGCGAAGACGGCTTCCGTTTCACCGAGCTGAATAACGGCAAACCGATAATGAAGCCCGCGCCAGTAAGTTCAGGGAAAAGGTCAAACTCTTAAAATATGAAACCAACCATCTTCTTTGCACTGCTGCTGACTTCGTTCAGCCTCCTGCACGCTGCCGACGCGGTTAAGCCGGCCACCAGGCCCAACATCATCGTCATCCTCGTGGACGACATGGGCTTTTCCGACCTCAGTTGTTACGGCAGCGAGATTCCAACCCCCAATCTAGATGCCCTCGCCAAGGACGGCCTGCGGTTCACGCAGTTTTACAATACTTCCCGCTGCTGTCCCACGCGCGCGGCCCTTCTCACCGGGCTGTATTCGCATGAGGCTGGCGTGGGCCGCATTAACGATCCCTCGAAATTTCCCGGGTATGCGGGTCACCTCAACGACAGTTGCGTGACGATGGCGGAGGTGCTGCAAACGGCGGGCTATTTCACGGCCATGACGGGTAAATGGCACGTCGGTCAGGATTCCGGCGTGGCACCGTGGACTCGCGGCTTTGACCGGAGCCTCAACTCGGCGGCGGGAGGATTCTATTTCCCTGCAGACAAGCATGCAAAGTTGTTCCTGAACGGCCAGAGTATTGCCAACAATGATCCGCGCCTGCCGAAGGATTGGTATTCCACCGACCTGTGGACGCAATACGGCATCAACTTCATTGACGAAGCTGTCACTGCGAAGAAGCCGTTCTTTCTCTATCTGGCTCACAACGCGCCCCATTTTCCATTGGAGGCTCCGGCGGAAGACATCGCGAAATTCCGGGGCAAATACATGGTCGGCTGGGACAAGTTGCGCGAGGCGCGTTACGAGCGGCAAAAGGCCATGGGCTTGATCGATCCCGCCTGGGTCATGTCGCCGCGCCCTGATGAGGTCAAGGCCTGGGAAGCGCTTCCCGAGCAGCAGAAGAAAAATTTAGACCACATCATGTCCATCTATGCCGCCTGCGTTTGGCACATGGACAAGTCCGTGGGCGTGCTGAGGGATGCGCTCCAGCAGCGCGGTCTGCTCGAGAACACGCTGATCCTGTTTCTGAGCGACAATGGAGGTAATGCCGAGTTCGGCGTGAATGGTAAATTGGGAGGCCAAAATCCTGGCGGGCCGGGTAGCTCAGTGTTTTGCGGTCAGTCCTGGGCCACGCTGCAGAACACGCCGTTCCACCTTTACAAACATTTCGTGCATGAAGGTGGCATCGCCACCCCTCTGATTGTGCATTGGCCCGCTGGCATTGCCGCGAAGAACGAGTTTCGCACCGAGCCAAGCCATCTCGTGGATATCATGGCCACCGTAGCCGACTTGGGCGGGGCCACTTATCCCAAGGAGTTTAACGGTCAGGCGATTCTGCCGATGGAAGGCCGCAGCCTGAAGCCGGTGTTTGCCAGCCAACCTCTGCAACCGCCGCGTGACGCCCTTTATTGGGAACATGAAGGTAATGCCGCGGTTCGCGAGGGCGATTGGAAGCTCGTGCGCCGAGGTGCCCAAGGCGACTGGGAACTTTACAATCTCCAGGCAGACCGGACCGAGTTGCATAATCTCGCTGCCGCGCAGCCCGAGAAGGCCAAACAACTGCTGGCCAAATGGACGGCCTGGGCCAAACGGGCCAGCGTTCTCCCTGCGCCCCCCTATCCCCGTGATTATCTCCTCCCCAAAAAAGGACAGCGTGGAAAAGCAAAGGGCAAAGGCGCTGGACAAGGAGCGGGAGAACCCACTGAAAACAGCACGCCTGCTTCTGAAGAGGAATAGCGGAAGACTATGAAAACGATTAACCTCATCACTCTCTCTCTTTGTCTGGCGAAAAACTAAATAAAGGCCGAACTAAGGCGAAAATTGGCAAAACTGCCGGCTGACTAAACTATTAAAAGCATGAAACTTAAGACGCTCTATCTGTTCAAGCAATCCTTCCTCTGGCTGTTGGCCGGATCACTTCCGCTGCAAGCTGCAAATTTGCCGCCTGAGGTGCAAGGCAACCCGCTGGTTCCCGACACGGTTGCCGATCCTTCCATCGTCTGCTTCGATGGCATCTATTATCTTTATGCCACGACCGACATGGGCAATGGAACGGGTTTGCCGGTCGTCTGGAAGTCGAAAGATTTCCTCAACTGGAGTTTTGACGGGAATCTAATTCCGGACGTGAATTGGAAGGAGGCCAACTACTGGGCTCCCGGCAAAGTGATCAAGGTAAATTCCCGCTACGTACTTTTCTTCACAGTTTTTCCCCATGGTTACGTGGCGACTGCGGATAGACCCGAAGGACCGTTTCGCATGGTCGGCGGACCGCCCGTGTTTCAAGGCAAAGGGCCGCCCCGGCCGAACGCCCTGAAGCCGGTGGTTCCCGACATTGACGCCGAGCCGTTTGTGGACGACGACGGAACGGCCTACCTGTTTTGGCGCTTACGAAAAGCTTCCAAACTTTCCCCGGACGGGTTGTCTCGCACCGGGCCAGTCATCACCATTCCTACCAAACGGTCCGGCTATTCCGAAGGAGCATTCCTGTTCAAGCGCAACGGAATTTACTACTATGTCTACACCCTCTCTGGAAACGCAAACTACAAGAATGCCTACATGATGAGTAAGACCGGTCCGCTGGGACCATTCGAGGCTCCGCCGGCCGACGACCTGATTACGTTCAGCGATTTGGATGCAAAAATCCTCGGACCCGGCCACGGCAACGTCATCAAGATTCCCGGCACGGACGATTTTGTTTTCGTCTATCTGGAATATGGTCAGGGCGGCAACGCGCGACAGGTTTATGTGGACCGGCTGTCCTTTAATGCCGATGGCAGCATCCAGCCGTTGCATCTAACTCATCGCGGAGTGGGACCGGTCGGCAATGCGCCGCAGCCAGTCAATCTGGCGTTGCGGGGAACGGCCACGGCGTCCAGCGAACTCAAACCGTGGAACTCTACCATCACCGTGCAGACAGACCATAATTTTCCCCTTCAACCGCCTGTCAAAGGTCTCGCCCCTCGCGACAAAAAATTTGGACCCACGAAAAATATTTCACTGTTACGCACGTTTTCACCCGGAAACGCCATGGATGGTTCCAACGGCACCTGCTGGCGGGCCAATGATGATGACGCCAAACCGTGGTGGCAGATTGACCTCGGAAATTCGCAAGTCATCAAACGAGTGGAAATGGCGTTTTTCACGCCCACGCTCGGTCATGCGTGGACTTTAGAAAAATCCACCGATGGCCAGAAATGGGAGATTTGCGGAGAACAAAAAACTCCTGCTATCCGCTCGCCACACATCGTCGAAAATATCGGCGCGGCCCGTTTTCTCCGAGTCAACACTCAAGCGGGGAGTCCTGGACTTTGGGAGTTTAAAATCTTTTAAGCGTGTCTCGAAAGGAATCGTTGCCCCTTAAAATATTTGCGTCCAAGCAACTATCAAGAATTTGAAATACGTAATCAGCAAATAAGTCACCCCAAATGAAATCCTCCACGTCTCTCGCAAAACTAATTCGTCCGCTCGTCGCCACGGCTTTCGCCTTGTCTCTGGTCGCGCTCCCGGGCACCGGTTATTGCGCCGAGTCGCCGTCGCTTACTGTTTCGCACTTGCGCTGCGAAGGCCTGGACACGCCGAAGGTGGTGGATACCACAGCCCCGCGATTTTCATGGCGGCTGGATTCCACGGCTCGGGGCGTGCAGCAGACCGCCTATCAACTACGCGTAACGGAACTTGGCGCCGATGGAAAGACGGTCGGCGCGCCGCAGGAAAGCGCTCGCGTGGCATCGGATCAATCGCAGTGGGTGGAACTGCCCGGATTCGTGGCGAAACCAAAAGCGCGCTACCAATGGCAGGTGCGGGTGTGGGACAATCAGAAGAACGACAGCGATTGGAGCCCGGCGGTAAACTTTGAAACCAGCCTGCTCGGAGGCGCATGGGAGGCGGATTGGTTGAGCGATGGGATGGTTGTGGCCCGGATGGCCACCACTGGCGGAAAGGGGATTCGCAAAAAAGTCGGCGCTGCGAAGTCCGCGCCGCCCGCGCGCAATTTCCGGAAGGAATTTAAGCTGCCCAACGCCCCGGTGCGCGCGAAGCTTTACCTTTCCGCGTTCGGGGTCGTCGAGCCGTGGGTGAACGGCCAAAAGGTGACCGAAGACCTGTTCATCCCTGGCTGGCCGGATTACTCAAAACGTAACTTTTATGTGGCGTATGATGTCACCAAGCAGCTCCAGACTGGTCCGAATGCCGTTGGACTGGTGTTGGGCGAAGGCTGGTATAGCAGTACGCTCATCCTCGGTAAGCAGTATGGGCCCACGCCCATGGTCTCTGGCTGGCTTGAAATCGTTGATCAAGCAGGCAAGACCACCGTCGTCGCAACCGACAGTTCGTGGCAGTGGGCGAACGGGCCGATCCTCGAAAACGGCATTTACCCGGGCGAAACCTTCGATGCACGCAGAGACGATGCGGGCTGGAGCAAGGCGGCTGGCTGCGCCTGGACTTGGCAGCCAGTGAAAGTCGAAGCGAAGCCGAAGGTGCCCATGATCGCGCGGTATTCACCTCCGGCGCGCCGCATTCAGGAGATGAAACCGGTCTCCCGCAAAGAAATTAGACCCGGCGTGTTTATCTATGACATGGGCCAGAACATGGTCGGTTGGGTGAGGCTGAAGGCGCAAGCCGCCGCTGGTCAGCAAATCAAGATCCGCTTCACCGAAATGCTCGCTCCTGATGGCTCGCTTTATACAAAAAACCTGCGCAGCGCCAAGGCCACGGCACTTTACATTGCCAAAGGAGATGGCGTCGAAACTTGGGAACCACGCTTTAGTTACTTCGGTTTTCGCTATGTCGAAATCAGTGGTGTGACTGCACCTGCGGATGATGCGATCACCGGTGTGGTCGTGCATGCCAATTTGCCGCGCATCGGACAGTTTGAGTGTTCCAATCCGATGTTGAACAAGCTTTACTCGAACACGCTATGGGGGCAAAAAGGAAACTTTGTGGAAGTTCCTACGGATTGCCCACAGCGCGATGAGCGGATGGGCTGGACTGGGGACGCGCAGGTATTCTGCAACACAGCCAACTACAACATGGCCTGCGGCCCTTTCTACCGGCAATGGATGGCCTCCGTGCGCGATGGTTACCTGGACCGAGGCGGTTATGGGTCGGTTGCTCCGGGAGCCAACATGTTCAAAGTCGGGGCCGCCGGATGGGCAGATGTCGGCGTGATCGTGCCGTGGATGACCTGGGTGCATACCGGTGACCGACGAATCTTGGAGGACAATTTTGCAACCATCCAGAAGTGGATCGCGCTGTTAGAACAGCAGGCTCCCGATGGTATCCGCCGAATGGACATCAAAACCGGCTACGGTGATTGGCTGGCTCCCGGCAGCCCGTCGAATCAAGGCTCGACACCATACCCCTTGCTGGCCACCGCCTACTACGCCCAATCCACCCGGCTCGCAGCGGAAATAGCGACCGTGCTGGGCAAACCGGACATTGCTGCCAGATACTGCGAGTTGTTGGAAAAAATCAAGACGGCCTTTCGCAAGGAATTCATCAAGGATGACGGGCAAATCACCAGCGACGAACAGACCGCCTATCTACTAGCGCTGGACTTTGATCTCGTTCAACCGGAGTTGCGGTCAAAAATGATTGCGAACTTGGCGCGAACGATTGCCGCAAAAGATAATCATCTGGCCACTGGCTTTCTCGGCACGCCGCTAATTGCGCCTGTGCTCTCGGATGTCGGACTGTCCGATCTCGCTTACAAAGTCGTATTGCAGGAGACTTATCCGGGTTGGCTATACAGCGTTAAGAACGGAGCGACCACTGTCTGGGAACGCTGGGACAGCTGGACGCCGGAGAAAGGTTTCAGCAAAGGCGATAACGCCGCCATGAACTCCTTCAACCACTACGCCTACGGCGCGGTCGTTGGCTGGTTCTACGACACCATCGCCGGCCTCAAGCCCGATGTCAGCGCACCCGGTTGGAAACATTTTGAAATTTCCCCTACGCCGGGCGGAAAGCTGACCCATGCGAAGGCAAGCCTTGAGACGGCCTACGGAATCGCCTCCTCTGACTGGCGGATCGTAGATGGGCGCTTTGAATTGGCCGTGAAGATTCCGCCGAACACCCAAGCTCGCGTCAGCCTGCCCGCCGCCACCATCGAAAGCATCACCGAAGCCGGAAGCGATCTGGGGGAATTACGCGAAGCCTCTGGCTTACGCGCGGAGAATGGCCGGGTGTCGTTCAATCTGACTTCCGGCACCTATCAGTTCGCCGTCAAGCCTGCGGGCAAAAAATAGCTTGAGTGACAAAATATCAATTTTTGAAAATCATAAAAACTTATATTGGAAAATGAAACACCATCAGCCCCTTGCAAAATTAGTCCGATTAGTCCGTCCACTCGTCGCTGCCGTCCTCGCCCTGCCGCTGCTCGCCTCTGCCGATGAGTCGCCGCTGGTCACTCTCGGCGGCGAGGTTGGGGCTGCGGCCGCTGCCAGCATCGCACGTTTTCACACGGTGCCGTATGATTCACTGCCATGGATTCGCGCCGATCTCACTGGGGAAAAAGTTTCCGAATTCGACAACGAAAAGCTCAACAAGGGCAACATGATGGTCCGGCCGTTCAAAAATTATTCCGGCGACATCTCGGGGCGCTTCATCGAAGTCATGGCTCTGAACGCCCACGGTTCGCGGGACGTTCATCCCGCCTTCCGCCCACTACTGGAGGAACTGCCGAAACTCCAACGCGCGGGTGGATACTTTGCTGCGGCTGGCAAAATTGACTGGCAAAAACCGATTGACTACACACCCAAAGGCGTCAGTCCTCGCATGATGCCAGCGTTGTGGGGCAATGCGCGAATGCTCTGCGGTCTGGTGGAAGCCAATCGCGCTTTTCCCGACGACAAGGCGCTGTTGGCGACCGCCAAAAAACTTGGTGATTTCTATGTGGGTATCGTGCCGCGCTTCACCGATCCGGCGCGCACGGCCGAATATGTCAACGGCACCACCTACGCTTCCGGCTACATGACCTGCTGGTTCCCGGCAATGGAAGGGCTGGTGAAACTCTCCAAACTCACCGGCGAGAAAAAGTATCTGGATGCCGCCGTCACCATAGCCGCTTTCTACAAAGACCTAGACCGCCTGCCGATTGACCACTCGCACGGCATGCTTTGCAATCAGGTGGGATTATTGCTGCTCTACCAAGCGACCAAGGACGTTTCCTATTTGGAACGGGTGGAACTGCGCTGGGATGAATTATTGAAGCACAGCATTATCAATCCCGCCGGCGGCATCCCGGAAAAATGCCCGTTGGACGGAGCGACCCAGAAAGGCGATGAAGGCTGCGCCGAAGCCGACTGGCTGCGGCTCAACCTCGAACTGGGGCACGTCACCGGCAAGGCGCGTTACTGGGACATGGCTGAACGCACGCTGCACAATCACTTTCTGCAGAACCAGACGGAGTCAGGTGGTTTTGGCCGGCGCATCTTTGATTGCGATCAAGACGGTGCCTACGGCTTCAAAGGCAGCCAGTCGGAATGGACTTGGTGCTGTACCTTCCACGGTCAAATCGGCTTTGTGAATTTGCGCGAGCATCTATTGGCACGCCGAACTGATACCATGACTTGCAATTTGGCTTTGGATTTTACGAGCCAAGACAAAAACGGCAAGGTCGTGTCCGAACTCCTGCCAGCCAAAGCCGCGAGCGAAGTGATGCGGCAGCGCATCCGCCTTGACGGTCTGCCAGCGACGGTCTTGCGCATTCGCCAACCTCAATGGGCCGAGGCGATCACGGCGGTGGCTGGTGATGGCACTCCCATTCCGCTGGTTTCCGACAACGGATATTGCGCCACCACCAAGCCGGTGAAGAGCGTGGAGTTTATTTATGCCGGTGGCGTCTATGCCGAGGACCGGCATTGCACGCGCTTGCCGCAAGGCCCCGTGGCTGGCCAGCCTTTTGTGCTCTGTTTCGGCCCGAGACTTTTCACCACTGGGGAAAAGGTTGCGTCATTGCCGGGCTGGCCCACCACCATCGCAGCGCTTGAGGAGAAAGGACTGGAACTTTTCTCCGCCAAATCGGGTGGCAAGCACTGCATCTTTGTGTTCGGACAGGTGGCGGCTGCACAAACCCGCCAAAAATAACTGGTAGCAATAGCATTTATGAAACACATCAAACAGCAGTGGCGTGGGAGTGTTGTAGTCTTTTATGTGCTGGGTTATGCCGTTCTCGCCGCTTCGTTGAACGCCGCCGAACCAACCCGACCGCCGAACATCGTTTACTTGATGGCCGACCAGTGGCGGGCTTCGGCCACCGGCTACGCCGGTGACCCGAATGTGAAGACGCCGAATCTCGACCGCCTGGCCACGCAGTCGTGGAATTTCCGCAACGCGGTTTTGACGTTGCCCGTCTGTACGGCCCATCGTGCCTCCTTGCAAACCGGGCGCTTTCCCACTTCCACCGGCATGTTTTTGAACGATGCGCACCTCCCAGATGAGGAGCTGTGCATGGCGGAGATTTTTGACGCCGCCGGCTACACCACCGGCTTTATCGGAAAGTGGCACATCGACGGCCACGGCCGGACAGGCTACATCCCGCCAACCCCTTTTTCCCCGCCCTCCGGTCTAGCCCAACGGCTGTTCAGGAGCCTCCCGCCAAAAGCAAATTCCTAGCAGTAATCGAATTCTTCCTCCGCCTCCACGGATTGTGGCAGGGCATTATCCAACTCGCCCGCCCGCCGCCACCACCCTTCGACATCGAAACCATGGAGCCCATCGAGCCGCCCTGGCAGGCGATTAAAGAGTGGATCCCCGATGACGAACCCGACCTTGATTGGTTCAACCGTCCTCGGAATCCCTCCAATCCCGACCTAGACGGCATCGATCAAAGTCCGACGTGGAAACCCGAGGAAATCCACTTGGACGACGGACGCACTCTGGTTCTCGAATACACCTGACGCCGCCCATCGGTCAAAAAACAACCGCTGCCAAAAAACTTCTTGGCAAAGCGGTTTGGAAAGCTATGTTTGCGACAAATCAATTTTGCCGTAAAACCTCTTACTCCCGCCAGATCCCGGCGTTCTACGGCGCATTCTCCCTTTCAGCGTTTCAGTTTTCAGCTTTACGC
>Ga0163150_10008600_pt1 | contig 11571 bp, 11 predicted proteins | sample OliLakLV19P2IB_FD_148628 | JGI IMG/M metagenome (GOLD analysis project Ga0163150, IMG submission 148628) | Freshwater microbial mat bacterial communities from Lake Vanda, McMurdo Dry Valleys, Antarctica - Oligotrophic Lake LV.19.P2.IB | ecosystem: Environmental > Aquatic > Freshwater > Lake >...
CGTCCGAACCAAGCAGGTAGTAGAGCGTCCCGAGCTTGTGCCAGGCCTCCGCATACGAAGGGCAGGACCGGATCAGCTTCACCAGCCGCGTTTCCGCAATGTCGTAACGCTGGGCGGCGATGTCGCTGGTGGCGCGGTCGAGGACGGCTTGCGCGCCCTCATTCGGGTGCGCCATCCAGACCGACCAGATGCGCTCCTCCATTGCGAGGGCTTCGGTTTCTTCGCGCGCATGGCCGAGGCGCTTGAACAGCGACGGCAAGACGAACGGGGAAGAGGCGGCGGGGGGGCGCGCCGCGAGCCTTGCGATGAGCCTGAGCGTGGTGCCGTAGGCCAATTCGGGGTGAGACCTCGAATGTGATGCGGCCAGTGTACGGCATGCCGGCGCTGCGCGAAACATCTCCGGCCGCGAAGTCATCGGCTCGACCCGCGGTGTTACCTTCGCGAATGACCGACGCTCTCCACGGCCGCGCCGTTCTGCTGCTCGCGCTCGCCGCGTTCACGTCCGCGGCGGCCACGCGAGCAATCGACCCGCTCCTGGTGCCGATCGCGCAGGAGTTCGGCACGACACCGGGCGGCGCCTCGGTTGCGGCCACGGCTTTCCTGCTCTCCTATGGCCTGCTGCAGTTCTTTCACGGCCCGATGGGCGACCGCATCGGAAAGTATCGCCTCGTATTCTTCTATACCGCCGTCTCCAGCCTCTCGATGTTCGTCAGCGCATGGGTGCCGACGCTCGAGGCGCTCGCGGCGGTGCGGCTCGCCTCGGGCGCGATGGTCGGCGGCATGATCACGCTCGCGCTCGCGTGGATCGGGGATGTGGTGGCCTACGAGCACCGCCAGAAGGTGCTGGCGAAGTTCATGATCGGGCAGCTCGTTGGCGTGGGCGGCGGGGCGGCGATCGCGGGGCTGGTCGCGGAGCTCTACGGGTGGCGCATGGTGTTCGTTCTGCTCGGTTTTGCAATGCTCGCAGTCGCTCTCGGCCTTTGGGCGGAATTGCGCTCGAACGAGTTTGCGCGCCGGGTGCCGCGGGCGCCGGAGCGCAGCTTCGCGGCGGACCTGCGCGGGGTGTTCGGGTTGCTGCGTCGGCCCTGGGTACGCGTCGTATTCGGCGCGGTGGCTTTCGAAGGGCTGCTCATGTATGGAAGCCTCGCGTTCGTACCCTTGCACCTGCATACGACACTCGGCATGAGCGTCGGCGCAAGCGGCGCGATGGTCATGTTGTTTGCGGGTGGCGGCCTCGCCTATGCGTTCTCGGCGCATTTGCTGGTGCCGAGGCTGGGGGAGCAGGGCATTGCGCGCGTTGGCGGTGCGAGCATGGCGATTGGCATGGCGCTGACCGGCTTCGCACCCAGCCCGTTCGCGGCGATGGCCGGGCTCTTTCTCGCGGGCGTGGGGTTCTACGGTTTCCATAACACGCTGCAGACGAATGCCACGCAGATGGCGCCGGATGCGCGCGGCTCGGGCGTGTCGCTGTTCGCCTTCGGAATGTTCGGCGGTTCTTCCCTCGGCGTGCTGGCCGGCAGCTTCTTTGTCGATGGGGCCGGCACGCGCCCGCTATTCGTCTGCGGCGCCGCCGGGCTCGTGTTGCTCGCCGTATACTTTGGCGCGCGGCTCGGGGGTCGCCGGGGGGCGCCTTGAGCGCGGAGCACACCGAGTACGTGCTGCGGACACTCCATAAAATGCGGCGGCGCAGCCGCCGCTTCCCTGAACGAGTGAGTCGAAGAACTCGTTGGTCTCCAGTTACCCGCGATTCACGATATCGGATCCGTAAGACCATGGTTTACGCGAAAGCATGGTCGGAAAACCTCAAGACGTATAACGTGCTTGGTCACTCGCGCGCCGCTCGCGGCGTGTCGGGTGCACCAAGGGGTTCAAGGGGTTAGGCCGCCGTGAGTTTGACTCTGCCAACATTGCCGAGCTTCACACGTTGTGTCGCCTGCCAAAGATCGTAGTTGCATTGCATCGCAAGCCAGCTTTCGGGCGAGCGGCCAAGAGCCTTCGAAAGGCGCAATGCCATCTCTGGGCTAACGCCACTGGCACCAGTGAGAATGCGATTCAAGGTTGAGGCAGCCACACCTAGCTTTGTGGCGAGTTCGCGGCCGCTCACGTTGTTCGGCAAAAGATACACCTCGGTAATAAACTCGCCCGGATGGGGCGGTTTGTGCATAGCCATTAGTGATAGTCCTCGTAGTCCAGGACGTAGGCGTGTCCGTCCTTGAATTCAAGAGTCACGCGCCAGTTACCATTCACCCACACCGACCAACGACCTTGCTCTTCCCCCTTCAAAGGGTGTAGCCGAAACCCTGGACTGCAAGGCAGTGTTATGCGGCTTTTGCTGCATGAAGGAGAGAACGCTTGACGGTCTGAGGAGGCTCAATATCAACGAATCGATCCGCTGAAAAAAGATAGTCTTCACCGCTTTCGTCCACCACCCGCATGTCGCCATTCGCCGCCGCTGCCTCGTCTGGAATGATGCGATAAATCTTGTGCAGTTCTAGCGACGCCGGGTAATCGTGGTTGTCGATACACACAACAAACTGCGTTACGCGAGATTTACGTTGTCTCATGAGCTATTCATCCAAGTAGCGCTTGCGTTTAAATTCCTTCTTCCCAATACCGTGTGCTTCGTACCAATGAACTTCGGCAAGCCGAATTTCTCCTCTCCGCAGCCGAACTTGGGCAGACCCCTTCATCTTCCTCCAGCGACCTTTGCCATAACTGCGCTGCAACCGCTTTAGGTCTCGAATACCGCGCCCACTGGCAATCGTTTCAAGAACCGTAACATCGCCGACGATCTCGAAGTCCATGCCTCAATTGTGCCAGTCTGCGAGAGGCTCGTCGTTAGGCCGCATAACGAATAGCGTTTATCTGACGCCGAGACGAAGCTGAACCGAAGGCACGGTGTGCTTGGCGTCAGATAAACGCTATTCGATAGTGGCGATGAGCCTGCGCATCCTCCGGCCAAGCCTCGTACGCTGATCGCCGCAGTCCGCAGCTCCATACGCCTTAAGCATTACAGCCTGCGGACCGAGGAGTCGTACGTCCAGTGGATTCGCCGTTTCATTCATTTCCACGGCAGGCGGCACTCAACGGACCTAGGGGCAGCAGATGTCACGGCGTTCCTTAATCACCTCGTGTCGACCCGCGACGTTGCCGCCGCGACGCAAAACCAGGCGCTCTCGGCGTTGCTGTTTCTTTATCGCGAGGTGCTGGCGGAGCCGCTCGCGTGGCTGGACGGCCTGGAGCGCGCCAAGCGCCCGGCGCGCGTGCCGACGGTGCTTAGCAGGGCGGAGGTCTCGGCGCTGCTTGCCCGGATGAGCGGGACGAAATGGCTGATGGCCGCGCTGCTCTACGGTGCGGGTCTGCGCCTGCGCGAATGCCTTACGTTGCGCGTGAAGAACGTCGATTTCGATTACAAGCAGATCGTCGTGAGGCATGGCAAAGGCGCCAAGGACCGTCGCACCCTTCTGCCTGAAGCGGCGATCGAGCCCTTGCCCGCGCACTTGGCGCGTGTGAAGGCGCTGCACGAGAAAGACCTGGCCGGTGGATATGGCGATGTGGAGTTGCCGCACGCCCTCGACATCAACTATCCCAATGCCGGTCGGCAGTGGGGCGTGGAGACGACGATGATCTACACGCACGTGATGAACAAGCGCGGGCGCGGAGTCAGGAGCCCGCTGGACCGCGTGGAGCAGCGGCGCGCGGCTTACGAGGTTGCTTGAGCGTTCCGCACTGAATATATTGGATCTGTAATCCTGGTTGACCTGTGATCCGCTCTGCGATTGGTTCTAACGAATCAATTGTTCAACATACCGCTATTCCAGCGGCACGCCCCGCGTCCCCGCAACCTCCACCGGCGAGACCGGCGCAGGGGTCTTGGGTTGCCCGCGGTGCTCGGCGGGAACCCCCCGTTCAGCGTTGAAATTTGCCACACCTCGCGCCAGGAACAAACCACCGGCCGGCGTAACCCTGCTGGGAAAGCGCCGGCCGGGCACTAACGTTTTTTACGAGCTCATCGCCCCGCGGATGGGGATCTTGTGGCCCTTGGAATACATGCACTGCAAATACGCAGTGTCATAGCGCACTTGCGGCGTGACGGCGCCGGCATCGGCTGCGGCCGCATTGCCGAAAACCGAACCGGTCAACTCGTTGCTGTCTCGCAGGCTCAACCGGCCGCGGACGCTTGCGACGATCTCGGGCTCGCCCAGGCCCATTCCCACCGGCAGCGGCGAATTGTCGCTGGCCTTGACCTTCGCCGTGGCGCGGCACGCGATGTCGTCGATATTGAACTCGGGCATGCTCTTGCCGCCGCCCGGCAGGACCGCTACCGAGGGTCCCCCGTTGGCGGGGATCGTCCCGCAGGCGCTCGCGATGAGCGTGGCCGTGACGGCTGCTGCAATCAGTTGCAGCGTCTGACCTGCGTTCCTGAATTTATCGTGAAGATTCAACATGAGAAGCTCCTTACCCTGTTGCACGGATTATTCGCGGATCGGGTACGGGGTTCCGTGCGTTGATTCACATACGGAGTGCTAAGTGGAGGAGAGCTGGGCGCTAATTTTCCAGGCGTCCTTCGGGTCCTTCCCCCGCCGGCTTCGTCTCGGCGAGCCGCCCGCGCACGAGCGCGATGTGGCTGCGCAGCGAATACAGCTCGTCGGTGTACGAAAGCGGGACCGCGATGCGCTCGACCTTGGCATCCAGCCGGTTGAGCTCGTCCAGCAGATCCTCGCGCGCTCGCTTGCCGGCCGAAAGCGCGTCCTCGATCTGCCGAAGCTGCCGGTACCAGCGGAAGATGCGCGAGCGGATGCGGAAGCTGTAGAGCGGAGGGAGCACGCGCCCGAGCGGGATCAGGATCGCGATGATCGAGAACAGCACCACCCACATGCGCTCGACCAGGTTGGCCAGCCAGAAAGGCAGGTAGCGCTGCAGCAGCGGGGGGCCGGTCTTGAAGAAGCGCTCGGCCTCGGGCGCGAGCGGGAACTCGATATCTTCCTTGGAAGGGAACTGGCCTGCGCGCGCGAACCATCCAGGCTCGCCGTGGATGCCCCGCGCGGCCTGCACGAAAAGCTGGATCAGGGCCGGATGCGTGCCTTCGCGCGCAACCAGCATGGAGGTCGGCGCGACGAGCCGGATGTCGCGCGGCGGGATATCGCGCGGCAGGTCGACGACGCCGCGCGGCAGCGTCACCGCCTCGAGGTACCCGAATTTGCGCGTGTAGGCCTCGGACTGCGTGAATTCGAAGAGCTCGATGCCGGGCGTTCGCAGCAGCATCTGCAGGATCGGCGCCTCGGGAGCCGAGACCAGCACGACCGCCTCGATCTCCTTGGCGAAGAGCGCGATCGCCGCATGGGTCGGGTCCAGCCGGTTGAGCGCCACATCCTCGCGCTCGAGATTGTTGGCGCGCAGCAGCTTCATGAAAAGGTAGGTCGAGCCCGCCCCGCGTCCGCCGCTGCTCACCCGCCAGCCGCGGATCTGGTCGAGGCGCTCGAGTTTCTTCCCAGGCAGCTTCGCGGCTGCGTCCTTGCGATAAAAGATCCACACCGGCTCGAGGAAAAGACTGCCCAGGGCCACCAGCGGCTTGCCCTCGCCTTTTTCGTCCTCGGCGCGGATCGCCTCGCTCGAGCCGCCGCGCACGAAACCAAAATCGACTTTCTGCTTGGCGTCGCGCAACAGCCGGCGATTGGCGGAGGAGCCTTCGGTGGGCTTGAGGACGACTTCGATATCGTGGCGCTTGAGCGCCGCGACGTAGCGTTTGCCGAATTCCGCGTAGTCGCTTTGCTCGGGGCCCGTGGCGAGCACCACGCTGCGCGGCGGATTGGGGTCGAGCAGGAAATACGCGCCGATGAGCAGCCCCAGCGCGATGAGCACGAAAGGCCCGACGGTGAACGCGAGGTCGCGCGCCGAGAGCAGCGTATTGCGGAGGTCTGCGCGCGTCATCGCCCCGGCGCGTCGTCAGCGGAACCGGCTATTCAATCTTGATCCCGCGCGCCTTGACCACCTTCGCCCAGCGCTCGTTCTCGGCGCGGATGAACGCCGCATAGCTTTCAGGCGATCCGCCTACCGTCGTCATGCCGCGGTCGTTGAGCTTTTCCTTGACGTCGGGCAGGGCCAGTGCCGCGTTGAATTCGGCATTGAGTTTTGCGACGACGTCCCTTGGCGTGGCGCTGCGGACGATGAGCCCGAACCACGTTGCAGTGATTGCCTCGGGATGGCCCTGTTCGGCGAAAGTCGGCACGTCCGGCAGAATCGGCACCCTTTGCGCGCTCGAAATCCCGATCGCGCGCACGCGCCCGCCGCGGATCTGGCCAAGCGCGCCGGGCAGCGAGTTGACGCTCGCAACGATGCGGCCGCCCATGAGCTCGGTCATCGCCGGCGCATCGCCTTTGTACGGGACGTGCGTGAACCCCGCGCCGGTCAGCGTGCCGAGCAGCTCGATGGTGAGGTGCGAGCTGGTCGCAGCCCCCGGTGAGCCGAACATCGCCTCGCCCGGCTTGGACTTGGCGAACGCGGCAAAGTCGGCGAAGTTCCTGATCGGAGAATCGGATTTCACCGTGAGGATCACCGGGATGTTCACAAGATGCACCAGGCCGATGAATTCCTTGAAGGTGTCGTAGGGCAGCGAGGCGAACACCGCTGGGTTCGTCGCATGCGGGAGCGCGACCAGCACCGTCGTGTAGCCGTCAGCCGGCTGGCGCAGCAGGTACTCGGTGGCCACGCGCTCGTTGGCGCCCGGCTTGGGATCGACCAGCACCGGCTGGCCGATGCGCGCCGAGACCTTTTCGCCGAGCGTGCGCGCGAGGAAGTCGGTCGGGCCACCCGCGGCGTAGGAGAGGACGATGGTTACCGGCTTGGACGGGAACGCCTGCGCCTGCGCGAGTATCGGCAGGGCCGCCGCGGCCAGGGCTGCGAGTAATGCACGGATTTTCATTCAGGATCTCCTTGGACACCGGCTCATTGGGGAGCGCTTCGGCCGGGGTTGAACCGATCATACCCAAGACGCCGCGCGGCGGTCATGCGCGCCGGGCATAGGTTCGTTAGTAGGGCAGCCCGACGTAGTTCTCGGCCATCGCGGTCTGCGCCGCGCGCGAGCTGGCGAGGTAGCCAAGCTCGGCCTGCTGGATCTTCTGGCCGAAGGGGCCGTCGTCGGGAAGCCGGTGCAGCAGCATCGTCATCCACCACGAGAACCGCTCGGCTTTCCAGATGCGTGCAAGCGCGCGCGAAGAATACGCATCGAGCTCGGCCTGGCTGCCGCGGTAATGCGCGATCAGCGCTTCGGACAGGTAGTGCACGTCGCTCGCCGCAAGGTTGAGGCCCTTGGCGCCGGTGGGCGGCACGATGTGCGCGGCGTCGCCCGCAAGGAAGAGCCGCCCGAAACGCATGGGCTCGGCCACGAAGCTGCGCAGCGGCGCGATGCTCTTCTCGATCGAGGGGCCGGTGACGAGGTCGCGCACCGCGTCCGCGTCCAGCCTGCGCCGAAGCTCGTCCCAGAAGCGCTCGTCCGGCCACTCCTCGACGCGCTCGGCAAGCGAGCACTGGATGTAGTAGCGGCTGCGGGTCGGGCTGCGCATGCTGCACAACGCGAAGCCGCGCTCATGGCAGACGTAGATAAGCTCCTCGGAGACCGGGCGCGTGTCGGAGAGCACGCCGAGCCAGCCGAACGGGTACACGCGCTCGAAAGTCTGGATCGCCGCAGGCGGCACGCTCTGCCGGCACACGCCATGGAAGCCATCGCAGCCGGCCAGAAAATCGCATTCGACTTCTTGCTCCACGCCGTCCTTGATATACCGGACGCGGGGAGTGGTCGAGTCGAAATCGTGAACGCTCACATGATCGGCTTCATACACGGTCTTCGCGCCGGCGGCCTCGCGCGCATCCATGAGGTCGCGCGTGACCTCGGTCTGGCCGTAGACGACGACGTTGCGGCCGGTGAGGCCTTTGAGGTCGATCCGCTGCCGGCCGGCGCCGAAGCTCAGCTCGACGCCGTCATGCACCAGCCCTTCGGCGTGCAGGCGCGTGCCGACGCTCAAGCGATCGAGCATCTCGACCGTGCCCTGCTCGAGCACGCCTGCGCGGATGCGCTCGAGCACGTATTCCTTGCCGCGCTGCTCGATGATGACGGCTTCGATGCCGGCGCGGAGCAATAGCTGCCCGAGCAGCAGGCCCGCGGGACCCGAGCCGATGATTGCAACCTGCACGCGCATCATTAAATGGGGGCAGGGTCGAATTTTCAGGCGAGCAGCTGGCCGCCATCGACGACGATCGTCTGGCCGGTGATCCAGCTCGCGGCGTCGCTCGCGAGGAAAAGCGCGACGTTGGCGATTTCCTCGGGCGTGCCGAGGCGGCCGAACTTGAGGCTGGCGAGCACGGCGTTATAGAGCTTGGGCTGCTCTGCCTTGCGCTGCTCCCAGGTGCCGCCGGGAAACTCGATCGAGCCCGGGGCGATGCAGTTCACGCGGATGTGCTTCGGCGCGGACTGCGCGGCCTGGGTGGTGGTGTACTGGATCACGGCGGCCTTGAGCGCGGCGTAGGGCGGCGTGCGCGTGCTCGGCGCGAGGCCGGCGATCGACGAGATGTTGATGATCGAGCCTTTCGATTTCTCGAGATGGGGCAGGGCGGCGTAGGAGGCGCGCACCGTCGCCATGAGGTCGACGTTGATGCTCACGGCCCAGCCGGCCTCGTCGTCGGTGGAGCCGAAGCCCGAGGCGTTATTGACGAGGACATCGATGCCGCCGAGCGCCTCGGCTGCCGATTTCACGTAGCCGATGATCGCGGGGCCGTCGCCGAGATCGCAGGTCGCGCCATGCACCTTGTGCCCGAAGCGCTTGAGCTCGGCCTCGGTTGCCCGCAGCGCGGACTCGCCCCGCGCGCAGATGGACACATTGGCGCCCGCCGCCGCGAAGGCCAGCGCGATCGAGCGGCCGATGCCGCGCGAGCCGCCGGCGACGATTGCGTTCTTGCCCTGAAGTTCGATCTTCAACTATTTCCCCCTGTATGGATGGGCGTAATGGCGGCCAGTGTAAACGCGAAATCGCGGTCCTCAAGGCACGGCGGCGAGCCTTGCCCAGTCGGCCGACGAGATCCGTGCAACGATGCGCGTGTAAACGCCGGGCACCAGCACCACCGCCCAGCCTTCCTGCACCGTGAGGCGCGTGGCTTCCCAGAAGATGCCCTGGTGGGCGAACAGCATGTGGTTTCGCCCGACGGGCGGTTTCTCCGCGAGCAGGGCGCGCACGCCTTCGATGCGCTCGGGCTGCTTCACCACGGGCCCGTCCGAGGTCAGTGCTTCGGAATACGCGATCGAATCGGAAAACGCTCGCGCCGTCTGCCACACGCGGCAGTAGCGGCTCGACTGGTACTTGGCCACCGGCAGGTTCATGCGGCGGAACTGCTCGCCCGCGGCGCGCGATTCGGCCAGCCCTTCGTCGCTCAGGTTGCGCTGCGTGGAGCAGTCCGAAAGCGAGAATTTCCCGGCCGCGCGCGACTTGGACTCGAGTTCGAGCTCGGAGCGTTTGGTGAGCCCGTGCCGCATGTAGATCACGTAGCCGCCCGCGCGCAGCGCCCTGGCGATGTCGGCGGGCGCAGTAAGCTCGGGCGGCGGCTCGTCCGGGGCTGGCGGGGCGAAGTTGCGGTCCGGGTTGATGCCGTCCCCGCCCCCTCTGGTGCCGCAGCCAGCGAGGATTAAAATTGCCAAGATAGGAAATGAGACTGCCCTGATCGCCGCTCTGGTACTGGAGTTTTGAAAATAAAAGTTAAACATTATTCTCCCCTGTCTATAGCAGGGCGCTGCCCCACCCGCGTGAGCACATGCTAGCGGGATTGGCGCCCGGCGGTTAGCCTACGTGCATGCCCCCCAACCGCCTGTCCAGTGGACTGACGCGCCTGACCATCCTCGGCAACCTTGCCGGTGCGCTGTTCACGTTCGTCTACTTCAATTTCCTCGATCGCTCGGCGCACGAAGGCACGCCTTCCCTCGGTGCCGGCGTGGTCGTGTTCTTCGTGCTCTCGTTCTCGGTGCTTGCGCTCGGCGTGCGCGCGCTCGGCGTGCGCTGGTCGCGTCCGGTCATCGCAACCGTGGGGGCGCTGCCGGAGGATGCCAGGGGGCGGGAACTGCGCAGGCGGGCGCTGCTGGTGCCGCAGTTCTTTGCGCTGATGTCGTTTGTGGCGTGGGCCATTGCGTCGCTGCTCTGGGGCGTGTTCTGGCCGCTCGCGGTCGGCGAATTCAGCGTTACGCGTGCTTTGCGGCAGATGTTCGGCATGGCGCTCGTGGCCGGGCCGATCGTCGCTGCGATCGTGTTCTTCAGCGTGGAGCGCATTTGGCGGCTGGAGCTGCCGCGCCTGTTCCCAAAAGGCGACTTGAGCGCGGTGGAGGGGCCACGCCTGCGCGTGCGCGCGCGCATGGTCGCGATCTTCCTGCTCATGAGCCTGGTGCCGATCGCAATGCTGTCGGTGGCGGCGGTCACCCGCGCCAACGCAATGCTCGGCGCGGATGCGCAAGCCGCCGAGGCGATCATGCGCAACCTGATCCTCGTGGTGGCGGTGCTCGCGATTGGCGGTTTCTTCGTCTCGCTTCGCCTCGCAGGGTCCGTGGCCGGCAGCGTGGCCGGGCCGCTGCGCGACGTGCAGGCCGCGATGGCCGAAGTGGGGCGGGGCTCGCTCGATGCGCAATGCGCCGTGGTGTCGAACGACGAGATCGGCGAGGTCGCCGAAGGGTTCAACCGCATGGTCGCCGGCCTGCGCGAGCGCGAGCAGATCCGCGAGACCTTCGGCAAGTACGTGAGCCCCGAGGTGCGCGACGAGATCCTCGCCGGGCGCGCGGCGCTCGAAGGCGGCACGCGCGAAGTGACGATCCTCTTCGCGGACCTGCGGGACTTCACCCCGTGGGTCGAGTCGACGCCGCCCGCGCAGGTGGTGGCGGACCTCAACGAGTATTTCACCGCGATGGATGGCGCCATCCGCGCGAACGGCGGCCTCGTGCTGCAGTTCATCGGTGACGAGATCGAAGCGGTGTTCGGCGCCCCGGTGCCCGACCCGAACCACCCGGAGGCGGCGGTGCGCGCAGCGATCGAGATGCGCTCGAGGCTCGACGCATGGAACGCGAAGCGGGTGGCCGGCGGCAAGCAGCCGCTGCGCCACGGCATCGGCATCCACACCGGGAAAGTGATCGCCGGCAACATCGGCAGTTCCGAGCGGATGTCCTATGCGCTGGTCGGCGACTCGGTCAACCTGACTTCGCGCATCCAGTCGCTCAACAAGGAGTTCGGCACGCAGATCCTGATGAGCGGCGTGACCCGGGCGCGGCTGCCGCCGGGCGCGGACTTCAAGCTGGCCCCGCTGCCCACGGTGAAGGTCAAGGGGCGGTCGGCGGAAGTGGAGGTGTTTTCGCTGGGGTAGGCGCGAGGGTCGTCGGATCGCCGAGTTCATGTCCTCACTCGCATGGTCTTAAGTCTTTTCGAGATCCGCTGAAGCATTGCCACTACAAGTTAACCGGCACATGCGATCGCAAGGAACGCCTCATCCAGCGCGCCCGCCACCACCGGCTCCCACCGCCCGGGCCCCTTCCCCCCCGCAGGTGATATG
>Ga0163150_10008603_pt1 | contig 11569 bp, 16 predicted proteins | sample OliLakLV19P2IB_FD_148628 | JGI IMG/M metagenome (GOLD analysis project Ga0163150, IMG submission 148628) | Freshwater microbial mat bacterial communities from Lake Vanda, McMurdo Dry Valleys, Antarctica - Oligotrophic Lake LV.19.P2.IB | ecosystem: Environmental > Aquatic > Freshwater > Lake >...
TCTCACCTGTGCTCGACGAGTCGCCCGGCTGCAGAGGGACTTTGATGCCAGTCTCGATGCGGCCGCAGTGATGCTCGATCTGCTCAATCAGATCGAACAGTTGCGCGCTCGCCTGAAGCGAGCCGGCCTGGCTGTGGACTAGGCCTACGGGACAAGGGCCGCGGGGAGAGCCGAGTCGTCGGGCCGCTCTTCGGTCTCCACTGTTGCCTGTGGTTGAAACCTGGGCAGACGTTGAGGTTCTCATGATCGACACTGTTACGGGCCTGGACCATGAGTGACCTGATGCGTATCCTCTGTCCCCGGTGCCAGACCATCAATCGCGTTCCGGCAGCACGCCTTGCGGATGGCCCTCAATGTGGCCATTGTCACGAGCGGCTGTTCACCGGACACCCGATTGCGCTGACGGCGAGGGACTTCGACCTGCACGCCATCCGAAGCGATATTCCACTGGTCGTGGATTTCTGGGCGCCGTGGTGCGGGCCCTGCCGAATGATGGCTCCGGCCTATGAACAGGCTGCGAAGATTCTGGAGCCACAGCTTCGTTTGGCCAAGGTGAACAGGGAGGAGGAACAGGCGCTCGGAGCCCGCTTCGGCATTCAGAGTATCCCGACCGTGATGTTGCTTCGCGGAGGGCGTGAAGTGGCGCGGCAATCCGGGGCACTCGGCGCGCAGGACATCGTGCAGTGGGTCCGGGCCCATCTGTGATTCGAGCCTTCGACGAGGATGTGGCTCAGATTGGTGGGTGGGGGGAACAGTCTGTCTTGATCGCAATAACAGCTGGATTCTATTGAGAGGTGTTCGGAGTGTCTCAAAGTGTGTCGCGAGCAAGATACACAGGTAGGCACGTGCTCGTTGGAGGGGCAGGTCTTGGGATTCTCTCTGTTCTGTTTGTCGCTGGTTGCACGAAGGCCGAACATCACCACGAAGGGCAGCGGTCTCACCCCTATCTGACGTCCGATACCAGGCATCCCATTCCGCTGGCTCCGACTGCAGGAAGAGAACATCGCGCGGTGATGTTGTAGCACCTGGAAACCATCCAGGTCATTGTGAATGCGTTGGTGGAAGAGGACTACGAGCTGGCAAAAGGCTTGACCGAATCCCACCTGGGATTTTTCATGCATCGGCATCTCATCTCACCCGCCCGGCCCCAGGCGCGCCAAGACGCGCCCTTCCCCGAGGCGAGTCAGCAGCCCGAGAATGTTCCACCAGCCTATCACGACTTGGCCATGGCGCATCACGCGGCGGCGGAAGAGTTGGCGCGCATCATCCCCACGAAAGATCTGAAGCAGATTCTGCCGCAGCTCAATAACGTGCTGAAGGCCTGCGTGGCCTGTCATTTGGAGTTTACAGTTCATAACGGTTCGTGAGGCGTGTCTTACGGGATAAGAGCATATGGCCGATGGCGTATCGCTGAAGACATACGATAGGAGCTAATGGCTGATTGCTGATAGCATGAACGAGGGAACGTTCTTTTTGTGGCCTACATACGATCTGACATTGGCCATCAGCTAGATGCCATATGTTTTTTGCTTACATGAAAGGGTGATGCGATGATCGAATCGATGCGTACAGCTCTTCAACGACTCTTTCTCGCCTGCCTCCCGTTAGTGGTGATCCAGTTCACAGACATCTCTCAGATGAATGCCTGGGCCGGTTCCCCGCCGTCGCCCAAGAGCATCACGGCGGCAGGCGATGCCGAGCGGGGCAGAGCGGTCTTCAACGGGAAGGGCCTGTGTTCGTACTGCCATGGCATTGATGGGAACAAGGACCAACCGCCAAAACTCACAGCCGACACCACCGCGCTCATCGCGCAGCTCAAGCCTCAACCGACCGACCTCCGCAATCCAAAGGTCCTATCCCTAAAGACCGACAAGCAGCGCGCGCGTGCAATCAGGGAAGGACACCCGGGCACAGGCATGTTTCCGGACAAAAGGATGACGGATCAGGAGATCGCCGACACGCTGGCTTACCTCGCGCTTCTGCGGCGTGAGGGCTCCTCGAAGAAACCGTGAGAGTGTAGCAGTAAAAAGCATTTAGACTTATCTAAGTTTATTGATATGCCAATCACACATCTTATATAGTCTCTCATATGAAACCTCTGGAGTTCGTCGGTTCCAGTCTTGACGACCTCAAAGAGTTCCCGGCAGAAGCCCGGCGTGCGGCTGGTTTCGAGTTGGGCTTTGTTCAGCGTGGCCTGGCGCCATCTGATTGGAAGCCCATGAAAGAGGTGGGTGCCGGCGTCCGGGAGATTCGAATACACGTGTTGGGCGAATGGCGCGTGCTCTAGCCCGCAATATTCATGAAGGTTCGTTGCGAAAGCGCGCAGACGCCAAGCGAGACGGGCACTTGGAGCCGTGAAGCCCTGAGGCATACTCATGCAGTATGTCGAAGGGCTGAGCGGCGAGACTGCCCGTCGCAGCCGCGTATCCGCGCTTGCAGCAGAAGCTTCATGAATAATACGGGCTAGGTGGCCATGTTCGTCGAGTCCGTCTATGTGCTTCATGCGTTCCAGAAGAAAACGCTGAAGACCACAAGAGAAGACATCGAGTTGGCTCGTACACGCTATCGAAAGATCAGAGGCTTGAGATGAAGAAGAAAACGACCAAATTAAGCGGAAATGTCTTTGTGGATCTTGGCTTTGACCCGGCCGAAGCCGCCGTGCTCCAAATGCGCGCAAATCTCATGAGCGATCTTCGCCTCTACATCGAGAAGCAGAAGCTCACTCAAGCTCAGGCGGCCAAGCGCCTCGGCATTGCGCAATCCCGCGTGTCCGACCTCGTGCGCGGGAAATGGGACAAGTTCAGCCTTGAAATGCTCATCACCCTTGAAGCGCGGCTTGGGCGTACGGTGCGTGTCGAGTGCGCAGCCTAGCAGGATGCGGAAAAAGTCCGCCAGCGGCGTTCTCACATCGCTCAGAGGCTCAACGTACCGAAGCGTACGCCTCGCCTCTTCGCTCGCTGCGGCCTTGCTGGACGGCCATTTTGCGCATCCTGCGGGCTATTCTGACGCGAGATGGCCCGAGTGCGAAGCGCGACGTAGAAAGCAATAATCGAGTTTTTCCGCAGCCTGCTAGTGTCTGGCGAGAGTCTGCACGCAATCTGTAGGAGCGCATCATGAGCAAAACCACGACCACTCGGTACGATGTTGCCGAGCACCTTCGCACACCCGAAGAAATGGCAGCGTATTTGGAGGCTTGCTTGGAGGATGCCGATGGCGATGCCTCCTTCATCGCCAAAGCATTGGGCGATATTGCCCGCGCCAAGGGCATGGCACAGGTTGCCAAGGAGGCCGGTCTTTCTCGCGAGAGCCTGTATAAGGCGCTCTCTGGTGAGCGGAGCCCTGATTTCGACACGATTCTTAAGGTGGTAGGAGCGCTCGGGCTGAAGTTGCATGCCGAAGCAGCCGGTAGTCTGCTCCGTGCATCAAGATCTCGTGCGAGCAGTCGCACGACAAAGCGCCGTGCGGCGTGAGGTTTTGAATGTTTATCTAGCCCGCGTTATTCATGAGCACTTCTGCTGCAATCGCCGATCCGCTGTACTTGCGCGTGAAACGTCGTTCGTCCGGAAGTGGAGTTTCTAGTTTCAGGTTCCAAGTTTCAAGTTCGACCTCTGAAATTCACCAATGTGACTCACACAACTTGAAACCAGAAACATGAAACTCGAAACACTTACACGAGATACGCTTCACGAGGAACGCGCTTTCAGGCTATTTCGTCCCTCGACTGTGCTCGGGACCCTGAGCTTTGTCGAAGGGCGACGAACAGTCATGAATAACGCGGGCTAGGGGTGCGAAGACGATGAGAGACCATTACGATTTCTCCAAGATGAAAGGGCGCAAGAACCCGTATGTCAAATACTTGAAGCAACCGGTCACGATGCGGCTGGATCGCGATACCGTTGCCTATTTCAAATCGATTGCGGAGGGAATGGGGATTCCGTATCAGAGCCTGATCAATCTTTACCTTCGCGACTGCGCGCTGCATCACCGCAAACTCCAAATGAAGTGGGCGTCGTAACGACAGCTCACGTCAATGAGATCGCCAACGAGCGGCGCGGCATCACGGCAGACACTGCCCTGTGGCTGGGACGCTGCTTTCCCACCACAGCGGAATTCTGGATGAATCTTCAGCAGCGGTATGAGTTAGAAGCTGCCCGCCGGGAGGTCGGCGTGGCGGTGGAACGTAAGGTCGCGGCACTTGATTGAGCGGGGTAGAGCGTTCGTGCCGTTTATGTTTGGTGGGGTAAGGGGTCTGACCCCTTAAATCCTTCCCTGGGTAAGCATCTGTATGATGCTGGCCGTCGCCTGATTTTGTCGCTGTTAAACCGATGGTGAACTTTTCTCAACTCGAATCCTCGCATCCACGATTCTGCACCCTTGGCCTGGCGGCAGGGCGAAGATCGGGTTCAGGTCGAGTTCGCTGATCTCGGGGATTTCTTCGACGAGGCGAGAGAGCCTCAACAGTACCTCTTCGATGGCCTCCACATCCGCTGCAGGATGGCCCCGGTAGCCTTGCAGCAATCGATAGCCCTTAATCTCGCGCACCATTTCAGATGCGTCGCGATCGGTGAGGGGGGTAATCTTGAACTGCACGTCCCCCAGAATCTCCACATGAATTCCGCCAAGACCGAACGCTATTAAGGGGCCGAAGAGCGGATCGTGGGTGACGCCGACCATCACTTCAACCCCGCCTGACAGCATCGGCTGCACGAGCACACCTTCCATCGCGTCCAATTTGTTTTCCTGTGCGAGCCTGGCCCTGATCGCCTCGAATGCATTCCTCACGGCTTGTTCATCGGCCAGGTTCAGATGCACGCCGCCCATCTCGGTCTTGTGCAAGATCTGGTGGGACGCGAGCTTGACGGCGACGGGAAATCCCAGGTCACAGGCCAGGGCCGCCGCCTGGTCTTCGGTTCTTGCGACGCCGCCATGCGCCAGAGGAAGTTTCGCGGAGGCGAGGAGGGCTCTGGTGTCCTCGACAGTCAGCCAACCGGGCCCTTCTTGAGACAGGGCCTTGGCACAGATGGCTCGCGCGGTTTCGATGTCGATATCGTCGAAATCCTGGATCATGCCGAGCGGCTGGGTGCGCCATGCTTGATACCGGGAAGCTTTGCCGATCACGACGGCCGGATGTTCGGGAAATGGAAATGTGGGGATCGTTTCGCCTGCCGCATGAAAGGTTCGTGCGAGATCTCCTTCCGCCATCCAACAGATGTAGATCGGGATGTCGGCGCCACCGGCTGCTCTGGCAGTGGAGATCCCGCGCATGATCCCGTTCGCAATGCCTGCCTCGTTGCCGGCCATCACGGACATATAGAGGATAATCAGGGCATCGATTTCATGGGAGGCCAGGAGGGTAGTAATCGCGTTGGTATAGTGGTCCGAAGCGGCGGATGCGATCAGATCGACCGGGTTCTTTAGCGAGGCGGCGGGAGGCAAGAATGCCGACAGGGCCGCGGTGGTCGTCTTGGACAGCTCGGGGACAGACAATCCTCCCGCTTCGCAGGCATCGGTGCAGAGGATGGCGGGGCCGCCGGCATTGGTGATGATGCCGACGCGCTTTCCTTTCGGCAAAGGCTGGTCGGAAATCCCTCGGGCCAGGGCGAAGAGTTCATCCAAGGTGTCTGCGCGGATCACTCCGGACTGCTGAAAGAGTGTGTCTACTGCCACCTCGCTCGATGCGAGTGCGGCGGTGTGCGAGCTGGCCGCGCGCCGTCCGGCAAAGCTCCGACCGGATTTGATCGCCACGATCGGTTTGCGCCGAGCGACGCGGCGCGCAATTCTCGCAAATCGTCGAGGATTTCCGAAGGACTCCAGGTAAAGGAGAATGGTGTCGGTGGAAGGGTCGTCTTCCCAATATTGGAGAAGATCGTTCGTGGAGATGTCAGCTTTATTTCCCAGGCTGACGAATGAGGACAGGCCCAGCTGTAATCGACGGGCCGCGGCGAGGATCGCGAGTCCTAGCGCCCCGCTCTGCGTGGCCATGGCCATGCGACCGGCGGGAGGAAAGGTTGATGTGAATGTGGCGTTGAGCCGAATGGCTGGATCGGTATTCAATAGCCCGAAGCAGTTCGGTCCGATCATGCGCATACCCTGTTGACGAACAGTCTCCACGAGACGGTCCTGGGCCTGCGTTCCTTCAGGGCCTGATTCGGCAAAGCCTGCTGAAATCACGATCACGGAGCTGATGCCTTTTCCGGCGCAATCGGTGAGGACCGGCAGCACCGTATCACGTGGCACGACAATCACCGCCAGATCGACGGCGCCGGGGATCGCAGTGACAGACGAGAAGGCAGTCAAGCCTGCGATGGTTGCCGCCTTGGGGTTTACCGGATAGATGGCGCCACGAAACTGGTTGCCGGCGAGGGCTTCGACGATCCGATAGCCGATGCTCGTGGGATCGCGGGACGCTCCGATCACGGCCACGGAACGAGGATAGAAGAACGGGCGAAGCGAGGCGGTCGTCGCAATACGCTCGCGCAATTCCAAGCGGGTTGTCGTGCTCTCGGTCGGGTGCAGCGAGATCTCGACGTGCATGTCGCCGCCTTCATAGGTTTCATGGGTCGGGTACCCGGATTCCCGGAAGACTTCTCGCATGGCAGGATTGTCACTGTGTGTGACCGCCCACAGTCTGGTGAAGCCGCGGTGTATGGCCAGCATCGCCAACCGTTCGAGCAGGATTGTTCCCAGACCTTTCCCATGAAAGTCGTCGTCGACTGCCATGGCCACTTCGGCCTGATCGGCGGTTCGCGCCCAATAGGAGCCGGCGGCGATGATCCGCGGCTGTCCGGCGATGGTCCTCGTGACCACGACGGTGAGTTGTGTGGAGGGGTTGGAGGAATCACAGAGCGACGCGGTGGTGTCGGCAGTGGGCGCGGTTTCAGAAAAGAACCGATGACGCCTGGATGCTGGTGACAGCCGATCGATGAATCGTTGCATCATCGCCTGGTCCTCCGCACGGGTAGGGCGGAGGGATGCGGTCGTGCCATCGCGCAGGATGACCGGTCCCGATTCCCGGTATTCGGATGACAGAGGCGGTTGGAACAATGGGCGGATGTGTTTCATGCTCGGTCACCCACTCGACTTGCTGCAATCGATGTCGCGTCGGTCTCGCTCATTCCGCCCATGTCGTCCTTTCCCAGATCTGCACCATCCCAAGGTTCGACGGAGAATACTCTTGGTTTCCTGTTGAGGCAAGTCTGGCAAGCTGTAATCCTGTTGAATCGTCCAGCCTGGGGCACTCCTTCCATGCAGGGACGGAACGGTTACCTCAGCCAGTCGGGTTTCATCAGTAGGAGGTTCTTGCCGCCTCGCAATGGGGACAGCCGGCGCGAACAACGACTTCAAGGTCCTGGACTGGTTCACCGGCTTGGACCACGGTCCCGCTCCCCAGCGCGAGCAGGACAAGGCAGAAGCCGATCGTGCGGACGAGTTCCCATATGCGTTGGTGTGGATGGAACAGGATGTTGAGCTAGTCGACCGAGCCAAACGGCGTCCTGCTTCTGATATACGACAGCGCATCCAACATCTGTTGGTCTGTCAATGTGCCGCGAAATCCATGCATGGGAGTGAATAAGATCCCGTTGGACATCGTGATGAGCAGCTCCCAATCGGCTTTCGCGAGCAGGCTCTGCGATTGGAAATTGGTAGGCCGGAGGATCAGGTATTGCGCCTCGGGCCCATTCCCGTCCAATGTCTCGCCATGACAACGGAGGCAGTATTGTGTATAGATCGCTTGCCCCTCCTTGGGATTTCCCCGGGCGGTTTGCCCGATGGCCCAGGAACTGGCCAAGACCATCAGGCACACCGCACTGATCACGCTGAAGACTTTCATGTTGGAAACCTTTCTTTGCTGAGCTCTATCAGCCGTGGACATTCATACATTCAAAGGCGGTTCTGATCCGGATGAGGAAGTCATCGCATGGGAACTGAGGAGGGCCTTGAGCATCGTCTGATCGGCGGTCAGGGAAGAGAGTCATGTCACTTGCTTGTCCGACAACTGCTCGACGCAGCCATTGAGCGTGCCGTACTTCGGATAGTCGGCTTCCGGGATCTCCAGGCCAAAGGTCTTGTGGATCATGATCACAAGATTGAGAAAGTCTATTGAGTCGATATCCAGCTGATCACGGAAGCTGACGTCGGGCTTCAAGGCCGTCAAGTCTGCCTCCGGCGCGATCTCGCCAAGGAGACGAAGGACCGTCTGTCTGATTTCATCCGGCATGAGCGGAGTGTTCATAGTTGCTCTGGTTCCTGCAACAAACGATCGATGACTGAAAGAAAGACCCCACCGCGGTGGCCGTCGGTCACGCGATGATCCGCAGACAGGCTTGCGGTCACGACCGGCCTCGAGACCACCTGTCCCTCGATGGCCCACGGGCGTTCCACAACTTTTCCGAAGCCGACTAAGGCGACCTGGGGCGGGTAGATCACGCCGAACACGGTTTCCACTCCCTGTTCACCTAAGGCCTCGCGCATAAATAACATGACTAAGTATTCTTTCGTGCTGGCGGGACCGTGTAGTTCCAATCACCATGAAATTTGTCCAGCTTGAGATTGAGCGAGGCAACCTCCGCGTCGGTAATCTTGATGCCCGTCGGGTACTTGCCTCGATCAAGTTCGGCTCGAATCGTCAGGCCCGCTCGTGTCGTTGTGTTGGCGATCAGGTTGACGATGACTTCGTGACTCACCAACGGCCGACCTCGCCAGTTCTGAGTGATGTGAGAGAACATGCGATGCTCGATCTTGTTCCATTTGCTGGTGCCTGGCGGGAAGTGGCACACATGGATGGGCAGCCCGATGCGCACCGCCAAGCCCTGCAATGCGACCTTCCACAAACGGCACCGACTGCCGTTGCTGCCTCCGCCGTCGGCCGTGATCAACAACGCACTGGCGTGCGGATAGCGGTTGCTGCCCATCTTGTGCCACCACCGGCCGATGGCCTGCACCGCGAACTGCGCGGTATCGTGATCGATGCCCACGCTCACCCAGCCCTCGTTGCGACTCAAGTCGAACACGCCGTAGGGGATGACCTTGCCGAGCCCGGGATCCGGGAAGTCATGAATGTCCACGCGCTCGGGCTCGCCTTTGCGCTGCCACTCTCGCCCGTTGTTCTTGTACGGGCCTACGAGCTCCTTCTTCTTCGTGTCCACCGAAATTACCGGTTGCCCACGCTGCTGGAATCGCTTGACCTTGGCGTTGATGTGTTCGAACTGCGCGTTGCGGTCCGGGTGCGCGGTGCCCTCCAAGGTCTTGCAGTTGCCCTGCAAGCTGTAGCCGGCCACGTTCAGCAGTTGTGCCACAGCCCTGGCACTGACCGGGTGCCCTTGCAGCGACAACTCTTGCGCGAGATGGCTCGTGCTCTTGCAGGTCCAGCGCAAGGGCGATTCTGGATCACCCCGCGTCAAAGGGGCCACCAGACGATCCAGCTCGACGCTCAACTGCGGGTCGGTCTCGGTCAGACGCTTGCGGCCACCGCCAGGCTTGCGCAAGCGCGAACTGACTTCAGAATCTGGATCGCCTTGTCGGGCCGCCAACTCGGCCAACCCTTTGCGTATCGTGTTCGGCGACATCCCAGTGGCGTCGCTCACCGCACTCACGCCACCCCAACCATAGGCCCGCGCTTCGGCCGCCGCCCAATGTCGACGCGCTCGCTCATCCAACACCGATGCCAGCGATCGGTACTTCGATTCAATCTGCTCTATCGCGGACGCAACCTGCATCCCGCTTTAGAACACAGCGTCCAATATTTATCAAGTTATTTATGCGCGAGTCCTTAGTGAAGAGTGTTACGCTGAACGCCTTCTTCGGCGAGGCGGATTTCCTGTTCGATCCCCGCGCCGTCTATGACCCGATCTGGAACCGTTGGATCATCGTCGCGACCAGGAGGGCGAATTCAGCGGCTGATCCCGTCAAAAAGTTCCGGCTTGCGGTGTCCACAACTTCAAATCCGACGGGTAGCTTCTTCATCTATACTGTGAACTTTGGTGGCGGGGTTATCCAAAATGGCGACTTCTGGGATTACCCCCAGCTAGGTTTTGACCAGGACGCGGTTGTCGTCACCGGAAACGTCTTTTCCTCCTCATCGATCTACAGAACCACGGCGATGGTGCCCTTAGCCAAGGCTCGCCTGTATAACGGCCTGGGGACTGCTGCTCCCCTCTTTACCGGTCTTGCCGCTACTCTGGCTCCCCCGATCGTTCAGGATCAAAATGCCAATGCCTACTTCGTCGCTGCCAATAACTTCGTGCAACTGCATCTCTACCGGGGGACCAACCTAAGCAATCCGGCGAATGCGACCCTGGTGCAACAAGCCTTGGTTGCCGTGCCGACCTACAGCGTTCCGCCTGCTGCGGTGCAACCGGGCACCGCGGTGAAGCTGGACGCCCTCGACCGGCGGTTCGTGAATGCGAGCAGCCAGGTTGGCGACTCGCTCTGGAACGTCCATTCCATCACTTCAGGTGGCTTGGCAACGCCGAAGTTTTATCAGATCGATACGGAGGGCGCCGGGGCGAATTCGATCAAGCAGCAAGGGTTCTTCTTTGCAGCCGGGCCCTCGCACGACTGGAACGCCTCGATTGCCGCGAACGCTGCAGGCGAGGCATTCGTGACCTGGTCATCCACTAACCCAGGCATAGGCGTAAATGCGCAGGTTAGGGTCTCGGGCCGTCAGCCTGCGGACCCGCTTGGAATCATCGGGTCTGGGGTTTCCCTGTTCCAGAGCCCGACGGCCTACACGCAATTTTGTGCGAGTTGTGCTCCGAATGTGACGAGGTGGGGCGATTACTCTGCCGTCTCGCTCAGGCCCAACGCGGCTGGCGCTTGTGCGGCGAACAGGCGGGCATGGGTCACGAATCAGAAAACTAACGGCCCCACGACCTGGGGGACCAGGATCGCCCAAATCGGCTTCTGCTAAGACACTGGGCCGTTCTTCTGCTGCGGCAGCGGGGCGCCGACTGGTGTCCCGTTGCCGAACGCAGCCACAGCGATTGGGTGAAAGATGGTGAACAGTCGACAGGGGTGGGGAATCGTGTGTGTGACGTTGGGACTAGGCCTCCTGGTCATTGGAGATGCCGACAGTCTTGCCCCTTGGAACCCTGATTCTCAAACCGCGACCAGTAAAGAGCAAGAGACAGAACACAAAACGCCCAAAATGGGGGTTCTCGTTGGCCGAGCCACACGGGGACCCTCCTCTTCCGTCGAAAGCCCCGCCGGGCAATTCGGCCCCTCGCCGGCCTCTAATATCCGCATCGTGATCTCTATCGAGGCAGCTGAGGCGATCACGACTGGCCTGACGGATACACGTGGGGAATATCGAATTGATCTCACGTCCGGCAGCTACCTGGTCGAAATTGCTCCCCTCGCCGGGATAGAATATACGAAGGATCTACCAGCCGTGGTCGCCATCTCTGCAGGGCGGGAAACGCGCCTAGATTTTCACATAGACACAGGGATTCGTTAGCCCTGGGGAAGACCTTATGGAGCGGAATCGATGGAAGAGGGCAATGTTCATGTGTGCTGGTCTGCTGTCGATGCTTCTCCTCTCGGGGTGCGGGGGAGAGAGTCAGCCTGGTGA
>Ga0163150_10008605_pt1 | contig 11567 bp, 8 predicted proteins | sample OliLakLV19P2IB_FD_148628 | JGI IMG/M metagenome (GOLD analysis project Ga0163150, IMG submission 148628) | Freshwater microbial mat bacterial communities from Lake Vanda, McMurdo Dry Valleys, Antarctica - Oligotrophic Lake LV.19.P2.IB | ecosystem: Environmental > Aquatic > Freshwater > Lake >...
GCACAACCCGCCGCGATCAGCAGCAGGACGATGGGAAGGGTGCGTGTGATTCGGTTCACTGGAAGCGGTGGCGCAGCTGGATCTCGTCGCGCGTCTTGAGATCGAGGCTTTCGATGTGCGCCGGGAAGGTGGTGTTGCGGATCTCGATCTTGTATTTGCCCGGATCGAGCTTGATGAATTTGCGCGGCGGCGATACACCCTGCGCCTTGCCGTTCACGTAGACCTCACCCCACGGCGTGATGTTCAGGAAAACGGTGGCCGGGATGATGCCCGGCTTCGTGGTGTCGCCCGTGGCGCTGCTTTTCGCATCCAGGGCCCTGGCGCCTTCGGCCTTCGCCGCGTCCGCGGCCCTGCGCGATGCATCCTTGTTTTCCGCCGTGGTGGGCGCCGGCGGCGGGATCTGCGAGGCGGGCGGCGAGGGGGCCAGCACCCTGGTGTCGGGCGCGGGCCTGGTTTCCGCCTTCGGCGGCTCTGCGGGCGCGGTGCCCGGTGCGGTGGCGGGTGTGCTGGCAGCGGCAGCCGGCTTCTGCGCTTCCACCGGTGGGGTTACGGGCGCGGCGGCCACCACGGCGGGTTTCATCTCGACCGGGGTGGGCACCGATGCCATTGCGCTTTCCGGGGCCGTGGGCGTAGCGCTTTTTTTGGTGGCGACCAGCACGCCCAACACCACCACAATCGCCGCCAGGCCTCCCGCCACCATCGTGAGTTTTTTCTTGTCCTGCACGAAGGAGGGGATGGTGAGCGTGACGGTGGACGTACCCGTCGCCGAAGCCGCGCCGGTGCGTGCGCGCGCGTTGGGGATGGTCGCGGAGGCGCGATCGCGAATGCCGTCCTTGGCTTTCTGCAACGCGCCTTCGTTGTGGCCCACCACGTAGATTTCGTGTTCGCGCACGTGTTTGTCGGTGCGCGATCCTTCGTACGTGAAAAGCTTGGCGTATTCGCTCGCCAGGTTGGAGACCACGTCGTAATACGAACGCGATACGACGATCTGCCCGGGGCGCGCGAAGCTCATGATGCGCTGGGCCACGTTGATGCCGTCGCCGATGATGTTCGGGTGCCCGTTGATGTCCTTCACCAGCTTCACCGGGCCCAGGTTGATGCCCATGCGCACGGCGTCATCGCCGGATGCTTCCACCATCGTGGCGGTCATCGCCTCGCGCATCATCGCTTCGCGCAGGCTGAGCGTGACGAAAAGCGCGTCTTCCGGATCGCCGAGGAAACTGATGGCCACGCCGTCACCCGTATCCAGGATGATGCGGTCGTTGACCGGGATGTCCTTGATCGATTCGGAGAGGTTGTTGGTAAGGCTGGCCTTGAGCCTGATCTGCTCCGTGACGGGCTTCTTGGAGTAGCCCACCAGGTCGATGAACACGACGCTGCAGATGAAGGTTCGGTTAGCCGTGTCGAGCATGTGCGACCTGGATAAGCGGCGGAGAGCCGGCCTCGCTATTTAGTTGTGGTAATGCAAGCACTTAACGTGCAATTTTCGGGCAATTCCTAGTTTAACCGATTGCCGCTGGAAAAGCCTGTGAGATCCATCACAGCATCAGCGTTTTTCCACTGCAGGCCGCGCCCGCCGGGCCGAGCAGCCACAAGAAGGCGCGCGCCGCCTGCGTTGTGGAGGGCAGGGTGGAAGGATCTTCCCCCGGGTGGCTGCGCGCGCGCTGCGGGCTGGCGATGGGGCCGGGCACGATCACGTTGATGCGCGGTTTGCCCGCCTGCTCCAGCTCGTCGGCCCAGATCGTTGCCAGCGTCGAGAGCCCCGCTTTCGAAACGGCAAAGCCGCCCCAGTACGCGGCGGGCGCGGCGCCGTGGGTCTCGCCGGTAAAGACGACCGACGGATCGGGTGATTGATTCAGGAGCGGAAGGCACGCGCGTGTGATCGCAAATGGGGCGGCGAGGTTCACCCGCCACAACTGCGTCCACTGCTCGAGGGTCTGGTTGGCGAGCGGGCCCAGCGGGACAAAATGGACCGCGCAGTGGGCGATGCCGTCCAGTTGCCCGAGCTCCTTGCGGATCAGCTGCGCCAGGGATTCGAATTCGGCGCTGCCGGCCGCGGCAAGGTCGAGCGGGATGAGGGCAGGCTCCGATCCCCCGGCACTGGTGATCGCGTCGTAGGTCACTTCGAGTTTGTCCTGCTTGCGGCCCAGCAGCGCCACCGTGGCGCCGTGGCTTGCACATTCCAGTGCCACCGCACGGCCCAGGCCCTGCCCGGCGCCGGTCACCAGTATGACCCGGTCCTTCAGCAGGTCTCTTGCGGGGGTGTAGTTTTTCGGGATCATTTTCTTCAACCCTTCAATCGGGGACGCACCCTACTTTTCGATAAACGGGGACGCACCCTACTTTTGCGATAAATGGGGACGCACCCTACTTTCCCCAAAAGTAGGGTGCGTCCCCATTTATCCGTCCCCATTCATCGCTACTTCCCCCAAAAGTAGGGTGCGTCCCCATTTATCGAAAAGTAGGGTGCGTCCCCGGTTTGCGGGTCCAGGTGGCGATGACGGAGTTGGCGGCCTGCTGTCCGCTCTGAACGGCGCTCTCGAGCGTTGCAGGATACCGGCTCCGAGTGTAGTCGCCGGCGAGAAAAAATCCCGGGGCTGCGGTGGTGTTCGGCGGACGGAAGGCGCCGGGAGTACACGCGAACGTGGCGCGCTTTTCCACAATCGCCTTGGTCCAGAGCGGCGTGGCACGGGGTCCCAGGGCCTCGCAAAGCTCGCGATGGACGAGGGTGCCGAGGACGTCGTTGTCCAGGTCGAGGTGCGGCCCGCTGGCCGAAATCACCGCCGCCACCAGCCCGCGCACGCCCGAAAGTACTTCGCGATCGAAGAGCCACTGCACGTGGCCGCCGGTCAGGCCGAGCATCGGGAAGGGCATCTGCACCGGCGATTCGTACTGCAGGTAAACGGTGGCGATGGGTTCGTGCGCCATCGATTCCAGTCCCCCGCGCAGGTTATCCAGGCCCTCGATGCCGTCGATCAGGGAAGGCACCTGGAATGGCGCCGTTGCACACACGACGGCATCGAAGCTGCGTGTCCTATTGGCGGCGAAGGAAAGCTGCCACTTGCCGGCCTCGTGCCGCGTTTCGAGTACGCGGGTGCCGAGCAATATTTCGCAGCCCCGCTCCCCGAGCCAGGCGAGCGCCGAATCGGGCAGCAGCGCCGAAAGATCCACCGCGGGCACCACCAGGTCCGAATCGTCGCGGCGCCGGAAGAGCGCGTCTCGCAACACGTTCGAGAACGTCAACGCATCGGCTTGCGACGTGGGGGTGTTGAGCGCCGCCACACACAGCGGGCCCCAGAGGAGGGCGTTGAGCCTGGGCGTCTGCCCGGTGTCAAGGAGCAACTGGTCGACGGTGAAACGGGTGTCAGAGACGACTTTTCCATTGCGGCTATCGCCGGGGGCAGCAAAAGTCGTCTCTGACACCAGTTTCATCCCGAGCCGCGCAGCGGCCCAGCGGTCTTTCCAGGACAGGCCTTCCGCGCGCATGAGGCCCACGGCGACGTTGAAGGGGGCGGGCAGGCGCGCGGCGCGAAAGTCGAGATGGCCCGGATTAACCATCGTGAGCGGGAAGCGGCGCACGGCATTGGCCGGCACGCCGACCTTGCGCATCAGCGCGAGGGTGTCGCGATACGCGCCCAGCAGCAGGTGTTGCCCGTTGTCGAGCAGCGCATTGCGATACTCCACGCGCCGCGCGCGTCCGCCGGCCACGCGGTTCGATTCAAAAATCGTCACGGCGCAGCCCGCATCCACCAGGGCCACGGCGGCGGCGATGCCCGCGTATCCGGCCCCCACGACGGCGACTTGCCGGGCGATCAATCGAACACCCACGTCTTCCACGCGATCCAGAGCTTGCGAAGCGGGGTGAGGGTCACGCGCTGTTCCAGCACCTGGAAGTGATCGCGGCGGATTTCCTCGAGCAGCGTGCCGTAGATCGCGGCCATGATGAGGCCGGCGCGCTGGTTGCGGCGGTCTTCCGGCGCCAGCTTCGAAAATGCCACGCCGTAGTAGGCGCGCGCGCGGTCGCCCTGGAACTCCATCATCTTCACGAAGGATTCGCCGCCGCGACGCGCCAGGATGTCTTCCACCGTGAGGCCGAAGCGGGCGAGATCGTCGGCGGGCAGGTACACGCGGTCGCGCCGTGCATCTTCTCCGACGTCGCGAATGATGTTGGTGAGCTGGAATGCGATGCCCAGGTTCTCCGCGTATTCCAGCGTGGACGGGTTGGAGAAACCGAATATCGATGCCGAGAGCTGGCCAACCACGCCCGCGACGCGGTGGCAGTAGAGCTTGAGCGCCTCGAAATCCCCGTAGCGGTGCTGGACCAGGTCCATCTCCATGCCGTCGATGATTTCGTTCATGCGGTGCGCGTCCAGGCCATAGGTCGCGGTGAAGGGCGCAAGCGCCCGCGTGACCGGGTGCTGTGGATGGCCGGCGAAGAGGTTCGCCACTTCCGTGCGCCACCACGCAAGCTTGGTGCGCGCCACACCCACGTCCTTGACCTCGTCGGCGATGTCGTCGACCTCTCGGCAATAGGCATACAGCGCGGTGATGGCGCGGCGTCGTTCCGGCGGCAGGAAGAGGAAGCTGTAGTAGAAGCTCGAGCCGCTTTTCGCGGCCTTCTGCTGGCAATATTCGTCGGGGGTCATTGGGGGAAAACCGGTGTCAGAGACGACTTTTCGCGGGTGCGAGGATCGCCTCCGACACCAGTTTCAACGCGATCCTGGTCCAGTCGCCCACGCCCAGCACCGGCCGATTCCGGAACACGTCGCCCGCGACGGCATCGATTTTATCGGCAATGGCCAGGCCGCCCTGAACGGTCGCCCGGATTTCCAGGCCGACGCGGCCCGGCAACGCGCGGCCAAGGGGTGCGCCGGCGTTCAGCATGTCGCGTGCGCGCGAACATTCGAATGCCATCAGCGCGCGCCATCGATCGTTGGCCTTTCCCGACGCGATCTGTGCCTCGTCGACATCGAAGCGGGCCAGGTCTTCCTGCGGGATGTAGACGCGCCCCTTTTGCCAATCCACCGCCACGTCCTGCCAGAAATTGATGAGCTGCAGCGCGGAGCAGATGTTGTCCGACTGCTCAACCGAAAACCGGGGACGCACCCTACTTTTCTGCGGAGCAGAGAAGTAGGGTGCGTCCCCGGTTTCCCGCTCCGCGGAAAAGTAGGGTGCGTCCCCGTTTTTCGCGTCCCCGGTTTTCGCGTCCCCGGTTCCAACCTCGAAGAGGTGCAGCAGCAGGCGCCCCACCGGGTTGGCCGAGCGGCGCGAGTAATCCATCAGCTCCGCAAACGTCGCATAACGTTTCTTGACCACGTCCTGAGAGAAGGCGTCGATCAGGTCGCGCAGCAGGGGGACGGGCAGGGCGTATTCGCGGATCGCCCAGGCGATGCGGGCAAAGGGGGCTTCGTGCGGGGTGGCGCCGGCCTCGATCTCGTCCAGGGCGCGGGTGTAGCGCGCGAGCCCGGCCAGCCGGTCGGCATCGGACGCCTCCCCCTCGTCGGCGATGTCGTCGGCGCCCCGCGCGAAGGCATAGATCGCCTCCACGGGCGGGCGCAGCCGGGCGGGCAGCAGCCAGGATGCGACGGGGAAATTCTCGTAGTGGTCGACCGGCAAGGGGATTATTCAAGCACTTGAATTTTCTGGATTATATCGGTGCCCCGGCGGCCGGAGGGCTAAATCTGGGGGCGGTCTTTTACGGTATAATTCGCCGACCGCGAGAGTGGCGGAATTGGTAGACGCACTGGATTTAGGTTCCAGCGCCGAAAGGCGTGTGGGTTCGAGTCCCTCCTTTCGCACCAGGTCGCAGTCCCCGGGTCCGCCCGGTCCGCCACCCTCGCGCCGGTCCTGAGGGATATCCAACAAGGAAAATTAGATGCAGCAAGCCGTCCAGAACACCCCCAGCCCGCTGGAACGCAACCTCACGGTGTCGGTGCCGATCGCGAAGATCGAAGCCGAGATCGCGACGCGGCTGAAGAAGCTCGCGCGCACGGTGAAGATGCAGGGCTTCCGCCCCGGCAAGGTGCCGATGAAGATGGTGGAACGCCAGTACGGCTTCCAGGTCCGCCAGGAAGTGCTCAGCGATTCCGTGCAGCAGTCCTTTGCCGACGCGGTCAAGGGCCAGAACTACCGTGTGGCCGGTTACCCGCGCTTCCAGCCGGTGCAGGCCGCGCAGGACGCGCCCAACGTCGAATACACCGCCACCTTCGAGGTTTATCCCGAAGTGCAGATCGCGGATGTCGGCGCCAGCATCGTGAGCCGTCCTTCCACCCGCGTCTGCGATGCCAACGTGGAAGCCACGCTCAAGACGCTTCGCAAGCAGCGGGCCAAATACAACCGCGTCGAACGCGCCGCAAAAACCGACGACCTCGTCAACATCGATTTCGAAGGCCTCATCGCCGGTGAGCCCTTCGAGGGCAACAAGGCGTCCAACTTCACCTTCGTGGTGGGCGAAAACCGCATGCTTCCGGATTTCGAGAGCGCGGTCGCCGGCATGAAGGAAGGTGAAACCAAAACCTTCCCGTTGACCTTCCCGCAGGATTACGCCGAAGCCGTGAAGGGCAAAACCGCCGATTTCACCGTGACGGTCAACCAGGTCGCCGAAGCGGAACTGCCCGCCCTCGATGCGGATCTCGCCAAATCGCTGGGCGTGGCCAATGGCGACGTGGACCAGCTCAAGCGCGAAGTCCGTGAAAACATCGAAAAAGAAGTCGCCAAGCGCATCAAGCAGGCCACCAAGGAACAGGTCATGGAAGGCCTGTACCAGAGCGCCACCTTCGAGGTGCCGCGCGCCCTGCTGGACAACGAGGTCGGCCGCATGCAGGAACAAGCGGTTGCCGACCTCAAGCAGCGCGGCATGACCACGCAGAACCTCACGCTGCCGCCGGATCTCTTTGTCGACCGCGCCACGCGCCGCCTCAAGCTGTCGATCCTGGTGACGGAACTCGTCAAGCGCAACAGCCTCCAGGCCAAGCCCGACCAGACTCGCAAGATCATCGAAGAACACGCCGAAAGCTTCGAACAGCCCGACCAGCTGGTCCGTTGGTACTACGCGGACCCGGCCCGATTGGCTGAAGTCGAGGCGCTCGTGATGGAGGACAACGTCGTAGAATGGGCCATGGGAAAGATGAAGGTGGAGGACAAGCCCACGGACTTCGACGAACTCATGGGTACCAAAAAGGCCTGACATGTTCATCAAGACTCAAATGAACCAGCACCGCGAATTCTACGAAGAGGCGCAGGGCCTGGGGCTCGTCCCCATGGTCATCGAGCAGTCGGGGCGGGGAGAACGCGCCTACGACATCTACTCGCGCCTGCTCAAGGAACGGGTGATTTTTCTCGTCGGTCCGATCCACGACGGCATGGCCAACCTGATCGTGGCCCAGCTGCTCTTCCTGGAAAGCGATAACCCCGACAAGGACATCCATCTGTATATCAACTCGCCCGGCGGCAGCGTCTCGGCCGGCATGGCGATCTACGACACGATGGAATTCATCAAGCCCGACGTCTCCACGCTGTGCACGGGCCTGGCTGCCTCCATGGGCGCCTTCCTGCTGTGCGCCGGGGCCAAGGGCAAGCGTTTCTGCCTGCCCAACTCGCGCGTGATGATCCACCAGCCCTCGGGCGGGTTCTCCGGCCAGGCCTCGGACATCGAGATCCACGCCAAGGAAGTGCTGTACCTCAAGCGCAAGTTGAACGAGATGATGGCCGCCAAGACCGGCCAGCCGATCGATGTGATCGAGCGCGACACGGACCGTGATAACTTCATGAGCGCCGAAGACGCGGTAAAGTACGGATTGATCGATCGTGTTTTGAAGAGTCGCACCGAATCATCGGTGGCATAAGCAAGGGACCATGACGGACAAAGTCGGCGGCGAAAAGCTTCTCTACTGCTCCTTCTGCGGCAAGAGCCAGCACGAAGTCCGCAAACTCATCGCCGGGCCGTCGGTCTTCATCTGCGATGAATGCATCGACCTCTGCAACGACATCATTCGTGAAGAGGCCACGACCGACACCGGCACCAAGACCGCCAAGAGCGATCTGCCGAGCCCGCACGAAATCTGCGAGATCCTGGATCAATACGTCATCGGCCAGGTGCAGGCCAAGAAGATCCTCGCGGTTGCGGTGTACAACCACTACAAGCGGCTGAAAAGCGGCAGCAAGCAGGATGAAGTAGAGCTCGCCAAGTCCAACATCCTGCTGATCGGGCCCACCGGCTCCGGCAAGACGCTGCTTGCGCAGACGCTTGCTCGCCTGCTCAACGTGCCCTTCGTGATCGCCGATGCCACCACGCTGACGGAAGCCGGTTACGTCGGCGAAGACGTCGAAAACATCATCCAGAAGTTGCTGCAAAAGTGCGACTACGACGTCGAAAAGGCGCAGCGCGGTATCGTCTACATCGACGAAATCGACAAGATCTCGCGCAAGAGCGACAACCCGTCCATCACGCGGGATGTTTCCGGCGAAGGCGTGCAGCAGGCCCTGCTCAAGCTGATCGAAGGCACCATCGCCTCGGTCCCGCCGCAGGGTGGCCGCAAGCACCCGAACCAGGAATTCGTCCAGGTCGACACCACCAACATCCTCTTCATCTGCGGTGGCGCCTTCGGCGGGCTGGAAAAAGTGATCCAGAACCGCTCGGACCGCTCGGGCATGGGCTTCGGCGCCGCGGTGCGTTCGATGAGCGATCGCCAGGTCCTCAACGAACTGCTGCACGAAGCGGAACCCGAAGACCTCATCAAATACGGCCTGATCCCGGAATTTGTTGGCCGCCTCCCGGTGGTTGCGGTGCTGGACGAGCTGGATACCACCGCGCTCATGACGATCCTGGTCGAACCCAAGAACGCCCTGGTGAAGCAATACCAGAAGCTGCTCGCCATGGAAGGCGTGGAGCTGGAATTCCGCGAACACGCCCTGCAGGCCATCGCCAAGCGCGCGCTCGAAAGGCGCACCGGCGCCCGCGGCCTGCGCTCGATCATCGAGGCGGCATTGCTGGACATCATGTTCGACCTGCCATCGCTCACCAACGTCCAGAAGGTCGTGGTCGACGAAGGCGCCATCACCGGCGACGCCAAGCCTTTGCTCATCTACTCCGACCAGCCGAAGGTCGCGAGTGGCCAGCAATAAGCTCCCGGCCCCCCTCCGTACCCCCAGCGGGGGCTTGGTTTGTGCCTCCGCCGCCGCCACGTATCACCCCAGATAACCCCAGGAACGCCCATGACCGCCTCCTTCTCCGCCGATTCCCGCGTCCTCCCGCTGCTTCCGCTGCGGGATGTCGTGGTTTTCCCCCACATGGTGATCCCGCTCTTCGTGGGGCGGCCCAAGTCGATCAAGGCGCTCGAAGCCGCCATGGAAGAGGGCAAAAACGTGGTCCTGGTGGCCCAGAAGTCCGCGGCCAAGGATGAGCCGAACCCGGAAGACCTCTTCGACGTCGGCACGGTCTCCACCATCCTGCAGATGCTCAAGCTGCCCGACGGCACGGTCAAGGTGCTGGTCGAAGGCGTGCAGCGCGCACGTATCGGACGCGTGTTGACCGAAAAGCCCAATTTCGAGGCGGAGATCGAACTCATCCCCGCGGAAGAGCCCGACTCCACGGAGGTAGAGGCCATGCGGCGCACGCTGCTGGCGCAGTTCGACCAGTACGTGAAGCTCAACAAGAAGATCCCGCCCGAGGTGTTGACCTCGCTTTCGGGCATCGACGGCGCCGGGCGCCTGTCGGACACCATCGCCGCGCACCTTCCGCTCAAGCTCGAGCAGAAGGAACAGATCCTGGAGATGTTCCACGTCGGCCGCCGCCTGGAACAGCTGCTGCAGCTGCTCGAGACCGAAATCGACATCATGCAGGTGGAAAAGCGCATCCGCGGCCGCGTCAAGCGCCAGATGGAAAAGTCGCAGCGCGAGTACTACCTCAACGAACAGGTGAAGGCGATCCAGAAGGAGCTCGGCGATTCCGAAGAGGGCGCCGACCTCGACGAGCTGGAAAAGAAGATCAAGGCGGCGCACATGCCCAAGGAGGCGCGCGTCAAGGCCGAGGGCGAACTCAAGAAGCTCAAGCTCATGTCGCCCATGTCCGCGGAAGCCACCGTCGTGCGCAACTACATCGACACCATCGTCGGCCTGCCGTGGAAGAAGAAATCCAAGGTCTCCACGGATCTCAAGAACTCGGAAAAGATCCTGGATGCGGATCACTACGGCCTTGAGAAAATCAAGGAACGCATCGTCGAATACCTGGCCGTGCAGCAGCGCGTCGAGAAGCTCAAGGCGCCCATCCTCTGCCTGGTGGGCCCGCCCGGCGTCGGCAAGACCTCGCTTGGCCAGTCCATCGCCCGCGCGACCAACCGCAAGTTCGTGCGCATGTCGCTTGGCGGCGTGCGTGACGAGGCGGAAATCCGTGGCCATCGCCGCACCTACATCGGCTCGATGCCCGGCAAGATCCTCCAGAACATGACCAAGGTGGGGGTTCGCAACCCGCTTTTCCTGCTCGACGAAGTCGACAAGATGGGCGCGGATTTCCGCGGCGATCCGTCGTCGGCCCTGCTCGAGGTCCTCGATCCGGAACAGAACCACACCTTCGTCGACCACTACGTGGAGGTGGAATACGACCTCTCGGACGTGATGTTCGTGGCCACCGCCAACACGCTCAACATCCCGGCCCCGCTGCTCGACCGGATGGAAGTCATTCGCCTGTCGGGTTACACGGAGGACGAAAAAGTCCACATCGCCAAGCAATATCTGCTGACCAAGCAGTTCAAGTCCAACGGCATCAAGGATGGCGAGCTGACGGTCACCGATGGCGCGCTGCGCGACATCACGCGTTTCTACACGAGGGAGGCGGGTGTGCGCAGCCTGGACCGCGAGCTCGCCAAGATCTCGCGCAAGGTGATCAAGTCGATCCTCACCAAGAAAAAGGACAGCGCACACGTCACCGTCAACTCCAAGAACCTCGATAAATACCTGGGCGTGCGCAAGTACACCTACGGCATCGCGGAAAAGGAAAACCAGGTCGGCCAGGTTACCGGCCTCGCGTGGACGGAAGTGGGCGGCGAGCTGCTGACGATCGAAGCCGTGAAGCTGCCCGGCAAGGGCAACACCGTCACCACCGGCAAGCTGGGCGAGGTGATGAACGAATCGATCAAGGCCGCCATCTCGGTCGTGCGCGCGCGCGCCAAGCGCCTGGGTGTGGCGGAAGACTTCTGGCAGACACTCGACCTCCACGTGCATTTGCCCGAAGGCGCCACGCCGAAGGATGGCCCCTCGGCCGGCATCGGCATCGCCACCGCGCTCACCTCGGTGCTCACCGGCATCCCGGTGCGCTGCGACGTGGCGATGACGGGCGAAATCACGCTGCGCGGCGAAGTCCTGCCGATCGGCGGGCTGAAGGAAAAGCTGCTGGCGGCCCACCGGGGCGGCATCAAGATCGTGCTGATCCCGCAGGAAAACGTGAAGGACCTGCAGGAAATCCCCGACGAGGTGAAAAGCGCCATCGAGATCGTGCCGGTCCGCTGGTTCGACGACGTGCTGGAACGCGCGCTGGAACGCTTGCCCCAACCCCTGCCGGATTCCCCCGTGAC
>Ga0163150_10008608_pt1 | contig 11565 bp, 6 predicted proteins | sample OliLakLV19P2IB_FD_148628 | JGI IMG/M metagenome (GOLD analysis project Ga0163150, IMG submission 148628) | Freshwater microbial mat bacterial communities from Lake Vanda, McMurdo Dry Valleys, Antarctica - Oligotrophic Lake LV.19.P2.IB | ecosystem: Environmental > Aquatic > Freshwater > Lake >...
GCCCCTGCCGTAACTGGCCGTGAAGGCGGTTGGCATACCCGCCACTCCCGCCTGCACCGTAAATCCCTCCTGTTTCAGGCGGTCCTGCAGCAAGGCGGCACTTTTGGTTTCCTTGTAACCAATTTCTGCATACGACCAGATATTCATCGCGATGTCGTCGTAGACGGCCTTCGTCTCATCGATGCGTTTGAAGACATCCGGCTTGGATGTTTGCGCTCCCAGCGGCAGCGCCAACGTCAGCGCAAAGGCAAGCAATCGAGGATTCATAAATAGAGCGGACCAGGCGCGGCACCGAGGGCTACGCGAGAATGTCGTTCACCACCTGGCCGTGGACATCCGTCAGCCGGAAATCGCGGCCTTGGAAACGAAACGACAACGCCGTGTGATCAAACCCGAGCAACTGCAGAATGGTCGCCTGCAAATCGTGCACGTGCACCTTGTTCTTCACGACGCTGAAACCGAGTTCGTCGGTCTCGCCGTAACTGATGCCATGCTTCACGCCGCCGCCTGCGAGCATGAGCGAGAACGCATCCGGATAATGATCGCGGCCCAATACTTCGCTCGCGGCCGTGCGCCCTTCGCGGAAGGGCGTGCGCCCAAACTCTCCGCCCCAAACCACGAGGGTATCGTCCAGCAGGCCGCGCTGTTTCAAATCGCGAATCAACGCCGCGACGGGCTTGTCCGTCCGCGCCATTTTTTCCGTGAGTCCATTCCGGATGTCCTCCTTCGGACTCGTGCCGTGGAAATCCCACCCCCAATCGAAGAGTTGGACGAAGCGCACGCCTTGCTCCAGCAGGCGACGCCCGAGCACGCAGTTGTTCGCAAAACTCGCCTCTCCCGGCTTGGCCCCGTACGCCTCTAGCACGTTCGCCGGCTCACGCGAAATGTCCATCACCTCGGGCACACTGGCCTGCATGCGAAACGCGAGTTCGTACTGGGCGATCCGCGTCGCGGTTTCCGGGTGACCGAGCTCCGCGGCCTGCAATTCGTTCAGAGACCGCAACGCATCGAGCGTCTGCCTGCGCATCGCCCGATCCATGCCCGGTGGATCGCCCACATAGAGCACCGGATCGCCTTTCGAGCGACATTGCACGCCTTGAAATACCGATGGCAGGAATCCCGTGCCCCACGCGCTGCTGCCCGCGCTCGGCTGCACGCCGCTGCTGATGAGCACCACGAAGCCGGGCAGGTTCTCGTTCTCGGAGCCAAGACCATAGGTCACCCACGAACCCAATGAGGGACGCCCCTGCCGCGGTGATCCGGTGAAGAGCAGCAACTCCGCCGGCGCATGGTTGAACTGGTCCGTGTGCATCGACTTGATCACACAGAGCTCATCCGCGATCGACTGAAAATGCGGAGCCGCATCCGAAATCCAAATACCTTCACGGCCGTGTTGCGTGAACTGCCGCGGGGTGCCCATCAACTTCGGGGTCCCGGTGGTGAACGCGAACTTCTTGCCCTTGATAAAATCGTCCGGCGCGAGCTGGCCATCCCGCTTCACCAGTTCCGGTTTGTAATCGAACAGATCCAGGTGCGGCGGTCCGCCCGACATGTGCAGGTAGATGACGCGTTTTACCTTGGGCGCAAACTGCGGCGGGCGCACCGCCATCGGGTTGAGCGCAGCCTTGGCTCCACCAAGGAACGGCGATGCCCCGCGCAAGGCCGAACCCGCCAACGCCTCCATGGCAATCGCTCCCAGGCTGAATTGGCCGACATTGCGCAGGAACTGGCGGCGCGTCTGGTGATGAAGTTGCTGCAGACGAAGGTTCATGCGGATTGAAGAAGGGCCACCGACGAATGCTCAAACAAGGTGGCGGAGCTCATCGTTTCATCAAAGCCTCGTCCAAGTTAAGCAACACATTCGCCACCGTGGTCCAGGCGGCAAGTTCGGGGATGCTGACGGATTTTGGCGGCGGATTACCCGGTTGTGCAATCAGAGCCGCCGCCTGCTCCGGCTCGCGCTGATACGTCGCGAGCGCGTTTTCATAGAGGACCAGCAACGGCTTGGCTTCCGCCTCACTGGGGAGTCGCGCGACGACGCGGCGAAAGCCATCGCGCACCCGATCTCGGGTCGAACCGACTTGCGCCACGAGGATCCGCGCCAGCGATTGGGCGGCCTCGACGTAAACCGGATCGTTGAGCGTCACGAGCGCCTGGAGCGGCGTATTACTACGATTGCGACGCAACGTGCAGACTTCGCGACTCGGCGCGTCAAACGTGACCATCGACGGGTACGGACTGCTCCGCCGCCACTCCGTGTAGAGCCCACGCCGCAGACGGTCCTCGCCCGTGCTCGGCGTCCAGTCGAGCGCCGATCCGAAAGCCGCATTCAAACCGAAGGCCGGCTGAAACGGGCGACCGGAGGGACCGTGCGTCTTCGCGCTCAGCAAACCGCTCACCGCGAGCGCCTGATCGCGTACCATCTCGGCGTCGAGGCGAAAACGCGGGCCCCGCGAAACCCAACGGTTGTCCGGATCCAGCGCGAGCGCCTCCGCCGTCACGCGCGAACTCTGCCGATACGCGGCCGACGTCACGAGCATCTTCAAGAAACGCTTCGTGTCCCACTTCATGGCCACAAACTCGAGCGCCAGCCAATCGAGCAGCTCGGGATGCGACGGCGGCTCGCCTTGGGAGCCGAACTCCTCGGTGGTGCGAACCAGGCCGATGCCAAAAATCGCTTCCCACAATCGGTTGGCCTGCACGCGCGCCGTGAGCGGGTTCTTCTCGTCCATCAACCACTGCGCCAGGGTCAGTCGGTTCACGGGCACGTTTGCCGGGATGGGCGGAAACGCCGCGGGCACCCCGGCGGTCACTTCGTCCCCGAGCGCCTGCCAGTTGCCGCGCAGCTGCACGTGCGTTTTCCGCTGCTTGGCCGGCGGGAGTTCGCGCATGATCGGAGAGGTATTCACCGTCATGGTGTCGAGCGTCCGCTGCAACGTGGTGAGGCGTTGGCGCTCCTTTTGCCACTCGAGAGCGACTTCGCGCACGTAATAATCGAGCAGAAGATCGCGCTGCGCCTGGGTTCGATCCGCGTCCGTTAGCTGCACCGCCGCGAGCACGGTCGCGGGCACAGCGAGATGTTCAGCCGCGTGCGGATCAGTCGTGGTGCCGACCCGGAAGTGATTCAGCGTCGCGCCTTCCCGCTCCGACTGCTGCTCGAGCGTGACAATCAATCGCTCACCCGGAGCGAGCCTGATGTCCTCTCCGGGTTCGATGGTCAGAGTATGCGTCTCCCGCGGCGCACCCGCATTGCCCCAGCCGCGCTTCGTTGCGCTGCGTCGACGCACGTTCGGAAGCTTCGGCTCCTGATCGCCCGCCACGAGCGCTTCATCAAACTCCGCCTCGGCAAAACTCGCCGAGACCCGCCCCAGCTTAAATTCACGCGGGTCTCCCAGGTTAAAGGCCCGACTGGGTCGCGGCGCCTCCCGCTGGACCTGCTGCCAGACCGGCTCGCGTGCTTCATCGAGCACCACGACCCGCAGGCCGCCCAACGTGGGGTCCTGTCCGGTTCGTCCCCAAACCACGACGCGCTCCAGCGGCACCATCGACTGCAAATCCAATTCCCACCAAGGATTGTCACTCGTTGCCGTAATGCTCACGGACGCCTTGGCGACTTCCCCTTCGGTCTTTCCGTCGATCGCCCGCGCGGCTTCACCCGCTTCCATCGTTGAACTCTGACTCGCAATTCCGCGGGCCGCTATATTCTCACCTGCGCTGAACACCTGCACCTCGGCGAGGGCCAACGATCGGATTTTTCCCGGAAGCTCCACCCGCACATAACGTCCGCGGTGCACCGGTTCCGCCGGCTTCACCGCCACCCGCACCCGCGTCACGACAAAGTTTCCGTTTTCATCCGCACCCGCGCCCTGCGCGGGCAACGACGCCTGCGGAATCGCTTCCACGCGCAACGCGCTGACTTTCACGCCTCCTTCGACCGGCACGTCCAGGGTGTACGTGTCCTTCTTTTCCCCCGGCGGAACGAACACCCGGCCGTCCGCGTCGACGCTCGCCTTGGCGCCGCTCGCCGTCTTCAGCATCTGCGGCGCCGCGAAGTTCCAGGCGAGACGAGTGGGAAAAATTTCCGCCCATTGGTTTGCCGCCGCCGCCTGAGTCGCCGACGTGGCTCGCATCGTCCTGAGCAGACCGGCAATCTCGGAATCGGCCTCGTGGCGGATACGTTGTTGCGCCTCCGTAAAGAACTCGAACACCGGAGCCTCATCCGCGCGATCCGCGTCTTCGGACTGGTTGAAGATCGCGTAGAGCTTGAAATAATCATGATGCGTCAGCGGGTCGTACTTGTGGGTGTGACACTGCGCACAGGCGATGGACGTCCCCATCCACACCGCGAGCGTCGTGTTGACCCGGTCGATCACCGCGGCGCTGCGAAACTCCTCATCATCCGTGCCGCCTTCCGTATTCGTCATCGTATTACGATGAAAGCCGGTGGCGAACAACTGCTCCTGCGTTGGATTCGGGAGCAGGTCGCCGGCGAGCTGCTCGATCGTAAACTGATCGAACGGCACATTCCGGTTGAAAGCGTCGATGACGTAATCGCGGTAACGCCAGATGCTGCGGGTTTGGTCGTCCGCGTAACCTTTTGAATCGGCATAGCGGGCCAGATCGAGCCAGGCGCGGGCCCCGTGTTCCCCATACGCGGGCTTCGCGAGCAACCGGTCCACATAGCGCTCGTAAGCATCGGGACGCACGTCCGCCAGAAACTCGTCGAGCTCCGGCAAGGTCGGAGGCAAACCCGTCAGATCCAACGCCACGCGGCGAGCAAGCGCCGGTCGGTCCGCTTCCGGCTGAGGCCGAAGTCCCGCGCGCTCCAGTTGCGCCAGGACAAAGTGGTCAATCGGCCCCTTGCTCCATGACTGGTCTTTCAGCCCGGGCAGCGGGTGCCGGCGAGGCGGCTCATAGGACCAATGCTGCGCGTAATGGGCCCCACCGGCGATCCACCGCCGCAACATTTCCACTTCACCCGTCGTGAGCTTCTTGCCGCTGTCGCGGGGAGGCATGACCTCTTCGTCGTCGGCCGTCGTCACCCTCGCCAGCAGTTCACTTTTCTCCGGCTTCCCGGGAACGATCGCAAAACCACCGCCCCCCAGATCCTCCGTGGATCCGGCCTGGGTATCCAGCCGGAGACCGTTTTGGCCACCCTTGCGTTCATGCTCGTCCGGGCCGTGACACCGAAAACACTTGTCCGAGAGAATGGGCCGAATCTCACGATTGAAGTCCGGCAGGGACGCCCCGCGCGCGGCGAAAGCGCTGAATGCTGACACAATCAGGGCCGTGAACGGTAAAAGCCGCATGGAGAGCAGGCGAAGCTTTAATCCTGCCCGCGCACTTCGCAACCCGGATCCACTCCACGGATAGGAGTTTTCCGAATTCCCGCCTTTCTTCCGCCAAGGTAGGGACCGCACTCCGCTGCGGTCCTGATCCGGCCAACGCATCCGTTTTTCAATCGATCCATCCGGTTGCCCACGGAACACACGGAACACACGGAAACCATCCAGAAAGAAACCGCTGATCGACGCCGAGGGAGCGCTCATGCGGATTCACTCCGCTGGTATGCGTTTTCCGATTTTTCTCTTTCCCAATTTTTCGCTTTTCTTCCGCCGAGGTAAGGACCGCTCTCCGCAGCGATCCTCGTTGTGCAAGCGCGTCCGCCTCAAACCTATCCATTTCGTAACCAAACGGTTCACTATCGGGGTTGACGGTCTGGAAGTAACGGGATTGAGCCCGTGATCAAGTGCCAAGATTGGTCTGCCGTCCGTCGCCTCAAATGATCCACCACGCGCTGACCAAAACCAAGGCGGCACCCAGCACGCCGATCAGCGCGCCCACCCGCACCATATCCGCCACTGCCAGCTCACCGCGCGCAAACGCCATCGCATTGGGCGGCGTGCTGATGGGCAGCGCCATCGTGAGCGAAGCCGTTAATGCAATCGCCAGCCCTACGCCGACCTGCGCTGTGGCCCCAGCGGCCGCAATTCCAATCGGCAACAGCAGGTTTGCCACCGCGGTGTTGGAGAGAAACGTGCCGAGCCCCAGCGTAAGAAGTACCAAAGCAGTTACCAGCAGCCCACCTCCCTTCTCCGCCGCAGGCAACCAGTCCACCACCCGTTGGTCGAGCTGCGTCGCACTCAAACCCCAGCCGAGCGCGAACCCACCGGCGATCAAAAGGAGCACGTCCCAATCCAGTTGATTGATGTCACTGCGGCCGATCACGCCCGTGACAAGCAGGATGGTAAGCGGAACCAGCGCCACCACCGCCGCGGAAACGCCATGCAGGGATTCGCTGACCCAGAGCAGAACCGTGATCACAAACGTCACCACAGTCAGGATACCACGCCCGCCGAGGCGCTCCACGCGTTCGTGTTGAAACGCTTGCGCCCCCGTCGGCGGAAAGATTTTGAGCAGGACCACACCCAGCCCCGCCAGCAGGAGAATAACCAGCGGTACGGCGATCAGCATCCATTCGCCAAAACTCACGCGGTGACCCGCGCGAAGCAGGTAACCCAGCGCAATCGCATTGGGCGGCGACGCAATCGGAGTGCCCATGCCGCCAATATTGCAGGCGAAGGGCACGGCGAGCAGCAGCGCCTTGCGGAACGGAGCCTCGCGCGGCAGTTGCGCGATTAACGGCGCCACGAGTGTCAGCATGAAGGCAGCCGTCGCGGTGTTGCTCATCCACATCGAAAAGAGCGCCGCCACGCCGATCACGCCAAACAGCATGCGCGCCGGGCCACCGGAGAAAGGCAGGAGCAGCCATCCGCCAAACAAAACATCCACCCGCTCCTTGACCGCTGCTCGCGCGAGCACAAACCCGCTGAAAAACAAAACGAGCACCGGATCCGCCACCGCTCCCAACACGGTCCGCAACGTCGGCGTCGGTCCCGACCCGAAGGTCCACCCCGGCGAAACCAGCGGATTCGTCAGCAGAAAAACCTCGGCGACGATCACGATCAGGGCTGTCGCGAAAATCGGGATTGCTTCCGTCACCCACAGCACCGCCGCCAGAACGAGGATGGCCGCCATCGCCGCCTGCTCGCGCGGCCAGCCCGCGCGCCACGAGCCCCAAGCCGCCGCCAGCGCCAGGGGAAGCGCAACCATTCCACCCATCACCGCCAGTGAACTCCGCTTCATTCCCACACGCTCACCGCCTTGCCCCATGCGACGCGAGCCGGAAGCCCGGACGACCGGCAGGGATTATGTCCCGCGCTGCGAAGCCAATTCCATTGCCCGTTCAACCGGCGCGGAACGATGATCGTTTGCCGCCAAGGTCGGCGGTGAAGTCGCTGCCATGATGCACGTGGAAAACGCGGATGCCATGATCGGCTTGTTTATGAGCGAAAGCGTGCAACGTTGTCGTCGCCGTCGCGGTTAACCGACGATCTTGATCGCGCTGCGTGCCTACTGCCTGGATCCTGGTGGGTCCATCGAGCCGATCGTACGGAAGCGATGTCAGCGCCTTAAACCCGTGCAGCGTTTGCCGCCAAAAACGTTCGGCGGCCGTATAATTCTTCGACGCACGCCACCCCAAGTAGTCCCGGTAATCAGCGGGTTCCGCGGGCGCGGCTGCTTTGACACCCGTCGTTTCTGCATAGGTCGCAAACACCTCTTGCAGGAGCGCCGGGTACGAACGGCCATCAAGCAGCGCATGATGGAACGTCCAGGTGAGGCGATAATTCGCGGCCCCGAGTCTATGCAGTGTCAGGCGCAGGAGCGGCGCGCGGCCGAGGTCGAAACCCCGCTCGCGATCTCGACGCAAAAAGGAAGCAAACGAGTGCGCCTGCTCCGGCGCACGGAGCGAACGCTCGTCGTATTCATCCCAAGGCACGGATTCGGTGGGGACGATTTCCTGACAGGACCGACCTGCCTCGTCCCAAAAAAAGCGAGCGCGCAGCGCGGCATGCCGGGTGACCGTCCTCTCCCATGCGTCACGCAGGCCGTCCGCGTCAATGGGCTCGGTCAGATCGATGACCAGTTGCTCAACGCTAACTCCGCCACGCGGGTGGGAGAGGCTGTGGAAGAGCATGCCTTCCTGCATCGGCGTAGGATCGTAAAACGGTTGAGGCATGGAGACAGCCCCAGTGATAACATACGGCCCCACGCGCGTCGCGTAGTTCAATCACGCCGCACGGGTGGGGCATCAACCCACCCTGCGCCCTTCGCGGTAAGATAAACGGTGGGCTGAAAAGCGGATGCGCGAACCTAATGAGGACCGCTGCGGAGAGCGGTCCCTACCTCGATCCTCCGGGCTCTCCGTGGCGCGTCCGAATTAACGCCGCGCCTCGCGCAGCAACTCGGCTTTGCGGTCCGGCGGAAGCAGCGCTTGATCCAGCAGCGCTTCGAGCGCCGCGGGATTGGTGGCTCCGAGTCTTCGCGCCGTCCGTTCGATCGCATCCGGGCTTTGCTCGGAACGCGGTAAACTCCGCAGGAGATCGGCCGCCCGTTCCGGCGAGACGACGAGCAAGTTTTCAACCTGCAGGTCAATGGCCTGCTGACGAACACTCGTTCCCGGTATCTGGGCCAGCAATCGCGCGACCGACTCCGGTTCCGGGACGCCCCGCTGGCGCACGTACTCGAGAATCGCCTCGTCGCGGCTCAGACCCGGCGGCTGCGTCGCCAGCCAGGCGGCAAAGGTCGGTGAATTGACGTCATCCCGCGCGGCGATCGCCGCCGCCCCCCCACCTCCCGTCCGGGAACTGCCACCACGCGCTCCGGGGACAGAGGCGCTCGTGCGCGAGGACGGTACGCCGAAACCTGTTTCCACGCCGGCAAACGCCGCTTCACGCGCGTCACCCACGGGCAATTTTTGCGCCCAAGCCAGAGCGGCCTCCGCGTCCACCGCCACCCACGTTTGCGCGATGGCGCTCAGTAACAGCCAGCGATTCCGTCCGTCGGGCAACTGCTCCGCCAATTCGAGCGCGCGCGCCGGGTTCGACTGCGCCAGTTCGAAACCCATACTCGACGTGAGGCGTTCGCGAAGTTCGTTCTCAGGGAGCGTCGCGAGCCACGCGAGTGCCTCATCGGTTCGGCGCCGCGCCCAAGCTCCCGCCGCGAGCACGAGCGTATCATCGCGGGCATTACTCGCGGGAAATGCCTGAATGAGGTCAATGGCCGCAGCCGGGTCCGTTCGCACTAATTCCGTCGTCACTGCGCGTCGGCCCGCAATAGCGGTATTAACCTCTGAAAGCTGTATCGCCCACGCCAGTGCGGCCGCCGGGTCCGAGAGCACCCAGGCCCGCCCCGCGAGGTCAACTGCCGTGGTCTGGGAGGTGCCGGCCGGCAACGCGAGCGCGACGGCCGCGGCCAGTGCCAGATTATCGTCGGCCAAAATCGAAACGACCTCCTCGCCGAGACGTCCCCGTTTGGAAGCGTCCGCCGCATTCAACATCGAAACGGCGGCACTGATTTCACGAGCGCGCGCGCGCCGCACCGCCGAGGCAACGACAGCGGCATCCGCCGGCGCAGGCAATTTTAACGCGGCTGGGGCCGGAGTAATGGTCGGCATCGCCAGCCGGCGGGGAGTGGTCCCGCCGCCTTGCACCGTCGCGGAATTACAACCCACCAGCCCGAAACAACCCCCCATGATCCCGATTCTCCAGGCGTGCAACCGTGTGCGGGTTAACGAAAAGGCAGGCACCGCGAAAGGAACAGTAACCTGTCCCTTGAAGCAACTCACCGAGCCATTCTCAAACGTTGCCGAATACCTCCCGCAGATACTCCAGGCTCTTCGTCGCGATGACTTCCGGGCCTTCATCAAACTTGAAGACCTCGACGGACACCATCCCGTCATACCCGACTTCCTTGAGCGTCGCGGCGATCGGATGAAAATCAACGTCGCCGAAGCCCGGACCTTTCAAGTTCTTGTCGTTGGCATGGACGTAAGCAAATTCGCCCCGGCTCTCGCGCAAAATTTGGGGGATGGGCTTGGATTCGTGGCTCATCGCGCGCACGTCGAGAATGACCTTGAAATGGGGCGAACTCAATTCGTGCGTGAACCGAATCGCGTCCGCCGCGGTGTTGATGAAATTCGTATCCTCGAGCGGCAGCGGCTCGAAACAGATCGTCACGCCTCGTCGCGCGGCCACGGCCACCGCCGGACGAAACACCTCCAGAGCCCAAGTCCAGGCCTGCTCGAGGGAAACGCCCTGCAGGAGACTGCGTTGCTTGGGCGAGCCCACCACGATGATGTTGCCCCCGAGATCCGCGCAACAGTCGGTGAGCTGGCAAAAGTAATCGGCGGTGCGTTCCCGCGTGGTGGCGTCTGGTGAGGTGAGGTACATGCCTTCCGCCTGGACCAACACCCAATGCAAACCGGAGATGGCGATACCGGCGCGCTTCGCCGCGTCCCGGATGCGGTTGCGCTCCGCGGCCGAAATCTCACCGACGGATTTCGCGAGCGTGAACGGGGCGATCTCGACCGCATCGTAACCGAGCCGTGCGCAATAAGTGAATACGTCGTCGATCGTCCAATCTTTGAAGATCTCGTTGCAGATGCCGAATTTCATAGTCGATGGAAGATAGATACCGAAGGGCCCACGGAACACCCGGAACCCATAAAAAGGAAAGACGAAAAAACCAATACCCGAGAGCGCCCGCGAATCCCGCGAATGAAACCAATCATCGAAAAACTCCGGACAAGAGGCATCAAGGCAGGTGCCCACGGAACACATGGAAAAACTGACAATCCTGGATCTGGATCAGAGATGTTTGGTTTTATTCGTCAGATTCGCGGGCAAAGTGGCTTGGCTCGGTCTTCTCCGTCTTCCGTGTGTTCCGTGGGCAAAACTGCCTTGGCACTTTCAACTCAGGTTCATCGGGTCCACATCCAGGACTTGGGTGATGTCATCGGGCCAGGCGAAGTCTTTGCGCATTCGCATCAGCTCGGCGACGACCTTCGTTACGCCATGCGTGAAATACCAGAGCTGCCACCGGTACTGATCCTTGATCTTCTCAATCGGCGACGGCGCGGGCCCGCGCAACTCCACCCGATCGCCCAGTGTTTTTTCGACCAACTTGGCCCATTGCTCGGAGAAAAACTTTAACTTCTCCGGATTGGGCCCGCGGAACAAGTGATGGATCAGGTGCCGGTAGGGCGGATAATTGAAGGCCTTGCGGATCGCCAATTCCGAGGCCGCAAAGCCCGCGAAATCCGCGTGCCGTGAAAACTGGATCGGCTCGGCCTGCGGCGTAAACGTTTGCACAATCACTTCGCCCGCGCGATCACCCCGCCCCGCCCGACCCGCAACCTGCACGAGCAGTTGGAAGGTGCGCTCGTTGGCGCGGAAATCCGGAATGTGCATGGAGATGTCGGCGTCGACCAGGCCGACCAGGGTGACATTCGGAAAATCCAGCCCTTTCCCGATCATCTGCGTGCCGACGAGAACATCGATTTTCCCCGCGCGGAACTCCGCGAGGATTTCGCGAAAGCGGTTCTTCTTTTTCATCGTGTCGGTATCCATTCGTTCGATGCGTGCCCGCGGCAGTACGCGGCGCACGGCCTCCTCCACGCGCTGAGTCCCGAGTCCACGCCAGCGGATGTCAGGGGCAGCGCAT
>Ga0163150_10008609_pt1 | contig 11564 bp, 12 predicted proteins | sample OliLakLV19P2IB_FD_148628 | JGI IMG/M metagenome (GOLD analysis project Ga0163150, IMG submission 148628) | Freshwater microbial mat bacterial communities from Lake Vanda, McMurdo Dry Valleys, Antarctica - Oligotrophic Lake LV.19.P2.IB | ecosystem: Environmental > Aquatic > Freshwater > Lake >...
TTAATAATAAAATAACTGTACAGGAGTGATATGAAATCCATATAAATAAAGTCTCAAGAAATGCTGAAATAATCAAAACCTCGCCTCGAGGTGCTCGATTTAATCCCCACTTTTTCCCCGTTTATCGATTATCTATGTAATATCGACTGCGTGATACAATATTGTCATGAGCCAAATCTCACCCTATGTAAAAGCTAGAGATCTCAAAATTCCGCCTCAAAATACCGAAGCAGAGAAAGCTCTACTTGGTTCAATAATGATACGCAGTGAAGTCATGCACGATATTACCGATACCGTCAGTGAGCAATCTTTTTATTCCAACCAACATCGTATGATTTGGGCATCTATCTTTGAACTCCATACGAAAAATTCCCCTATTGATATACTTTCTCTTTCCTCACGTCTCAAAGAAAAAAACCATCTCGATCAAGCTGGTGGTATGGCTTATCTGACAGAACTTATCAATACTGTTCCTTCTTCCACCAATGCAGAACACTATGCCAGTATCGTAGAAAAGAAACACGTACTCCGCGAACTTCTGCGAGCTGCCGAACAGATCAATGGCTTGGGCTACGAAGAAGAACTCGAGCTTCACGATATTCTCGAAAAGGCCGAGAAAACACTTTACAATGTCACCAACAAATCTGGTTCGCACAAATTCGTCGCCCTCAAGGATACTTTAGCCGAAGCATGGGAACGTTTGGACCATCTTCACAAAACTCGCGATGAACTTCGTGGTGTGCCAAGTGGATTCCCTGAAATCGATAGCAAGCTAGCTGGTTTCCAAAAATCAGACCTTATTATTCTTGCGGCACGACCATCCATGGGAAAGACTTCCCTCGCATTAGATATTGCACGTAAGTCTGCTGTCAATCACAAAGTACCAGTGGCCATATTTTCTTTGGAAATGAGTTCGCAACAATTAGTCGATCGTATGCTTTCTGCCGAATCTCAAGTTGATGCATGGAAGATTCGTACTGGTCACAATTTATCAGCACAGGATGACTTCAAAGCAATTGGTGAAGCGATTGCACGTCTATCTGAAGCACCTATATATATCGACGATCAACCTGGTAACAATATCCTCAAGATGCGTGCGGTAGCTCGACGTCTGAAAAATGAAAAAGGATTAGGCCTGATTGTGGTGGATTATCTCCAACTCATGCTTCCCACCAATGCCAATCGAAACAACGACAATATGGTACAACAAGTCACCGAAATTTCCCGTTCTCTCAAAAACTTAGCGCGTGAACTTGAAGTTCCTGTTTTGGCATTGTCACAGCTTTCCCGTGCAGTTGAACAGCGTGGTGGTAAACCTCGCTTGTCTGACTTACGTGATTCCGGTTCCATAGAACAGGACGCCGATGTCGTAATGTTTATTCATCGTGAATCAGATCAAGACTTAGGTGGACGCAAAGAAGAAGCGGAAATTATGATTGAGAAACATCGTAACGGTCCAACTGGTCTAGTCAAACTTCACTTTGATACAAAGAAAACTACATTCCTCAGTATCGACAAGGCTGACTTTGGCGACTTTAATACATAAAGATGTAGCTATGGACTCTTTACGAAACCTCGAAGATATATTTGCTCGTTTTCCGGGTATTGGTCCACGCCAAGCTAAGCGTTTTGTATATTATATTTTAAGTAAATCACCTTCTTTTATAACCGAATTCATTTCACTTATTGAAGAAGTTCGTAAAGCAACTTCCACCTGTACATCCTGTCATCGGCTTTTTATGGGCAAAACTAATCCAGATTCACTCTGCACTATTTGTATAGATACTAAACGAATACAGACCACTCTGATGATCGTTGCTCGTGATTCCGATTTTGAAACAGTTGAAAAAAGTGGTGCCTATCAAGGTCTGTATTTTATTCTCGGAGGAACTGTACCTCTCATGGATGATAAACCAGAAAAACGTATCCGTCTGCAGGCGCTTCTCGAACGCATTTCCGATTCCCCCGCTCTTACGGAGATTATCTTATCATTCAATACAACTCCTGATGGTGAACATACTACTAATATCGTCAAAAAATCACTCCGTACACTACCGATAACTCATAATATAGCGGTGAGTATATTGGGACGAGGTCTTTCTACTGGTGCGGAGTTGGAATATGCAGATAGTGAAACTATTAGAAATGCACTCAAAAATCGACAAGGGTAGAAAAATAATACGGCTTATTTTCCAGTGATTTCAAATAGTTTCTTTGAAACAACACGAATAACTGTCTTATGATTTATATTCGCAATTAAGGCACTTATCTTATTTTCAGCTTCTTTTGTAATTACAAAAGAAATTAGACCATTTTTATGAAGTAACTCGTATACCCGGCAGACTCCTTTCAAGGTCACGGGTTGAAATATCTTTTTTTCCTTCATCATAATCACGAAGAGACTGAATAACAGCCATGTTATTTTTTAACTGCTTTTCTGCAACTTTCTTAAAGTTATTTTCATTATCTATTTGTGCAAAAATATGCTTGAACATATGAGTATGTTATCACTAATATATATTATATTATAATGTTTCTGTTGATATCTTATCCAGAAGAAATCTATTTGACTGTTTCGATCTTTACTTTAAAGAAAGGTTGACGATGAGTGTTGCGCTTATGATAACGACTTTTTTGTTTGTATTTTATAACCTCAACTTTTGGAGAACGGCCAATCTTGGTGATAATACCACTTACTTCTGCCTTTGAGATGTAGGGTGTACCGATAGTAGTGTCAGTGCCGTTATCAACCAAAAGAACCTTGTCGAATACAAGCTTATCGCCTTCTTTGTATTCACCAATGATCTTTTCAATGGTAATAACATCACCTTTTGAGACGCTGTATTGTTTGCCACCTGTCTGAATAACTGCAAATTCCATAATTAACCTATTTTACACAGTTTCCCAGATATTGCAAGGCCTTTAAAATACTCCACCCTGCCTAAGAATCCGAATCTATTTACACACATACTTATATATAGTATTATCCATGACCAGAGAGGTCTCGTTGAGATCTCGTAGAACAACCACAATCGTATAAAAGGAATTATGAATTCTATTTCACAACACACGACTCCGGTAAAATGGAAGCTCAGTGCGAGTTGCAGACAAATTCCCTTTGGACACTTGAACACTTTCTTGAACTTTCTCCCTGAGCTTCGGAGAGAAGGAGAAGGAGAATTGTCCCTCCCTAAAATTGGCTTTAGTGTTCATTTTAGTGTCAAGGAGAATGGAAGTCGAAGGATACACCAAGTCCTATTTATTTTTACAAGTAACTTCGCTAAAAAGAAACAGACACTCCGCATTACCGTGAACTCAATTTTTTTTACCTTGACTGTTTCAGAAAAAAAAGCGGAGATCAAAAGATTGCGTACTCATCCACTGATGATCCCTATTTACTTAGGCAAACATGCTGCCACAGAGGCTTTCTCGTACAATTAACGAGTCCTCTTCCAAAGCCCAACTAACCATTGGGCTTTTTTTATTCTCTTTATTTACTCTTCTTCGGGCTTTTCCAATACAGAAACTTCGATACCCGGTGCCGAACCAGTAATACGCAACACATCTTTATCTACTTTCTTAAGTTCCTTTCCTGAACTATTGTAATGGTTAACCACCGTTGAAAGAGAGACACCGAGCTTGCCATGATATTCTTCATATTTTTTGAGATGCACACCCAATTCGTTGACCCGTTTGATAATATCTTTTGCCGTCTCTTCGATCTGTAATGCCTTTAGTCCTTGTAAAACAGTCTGTAAATAGGCTAGGAATGACGTAGGTGATACGATAATGACTTTATACTTTCCTGCGGCACGCTGGATGAGATTATCGGTTTCTTCGGCAACCGCACCAATCTTATTGACCAAGAGATCATAATAAATAGCCTCATGAGGAATGAACATAAAGGCAAAATCCAATGTTCCTTCGTCCGGTCGAACATATTTTGCAGTTTCTTGAATACGCAACTTGAGATCATTAACAAAAGCTTTTTCTAATTTTTCTTTCTCAGCCGGATTACGTTCCTCGACTAATTTATTATAATTTTCCAAAGAAAACTTCGAATCAACTGGAATTACCTTATCTTTTACAAAAACCACCGCATCAACAATTTCCCCATTCAAAAAAGGATATTGCATCTGATATTGCCCAGGTGCCAAGACATTGCGCAATAACGTTTCCAAATAATATTCACCGAGAATACCGCGATGTTTTGGATTTTTGAGAATATCCTGCAAGTTCTGCAATTGATCAGCAAACGAAACAACTTGCCTGTTTGTCTCATCAAGCTTTGTAAGACCCTGAGTAACTTCTTTGATAAGCTTAGAGGACTCTGAAAGCTGTGTACGAACGGACTCTTGCATCGAGCGAGATGATTCGTGAATCTTATTATCAACTGTCTTCGTCAGATCACCTACTTTGCGATCCAATGTTCGAGACAATTCATGCATATTGGTATTCATCTGTTCCAAGACCAATTTGACCCCATCCGTATTACCCTTCTCTTCCCCACTATTCTTACGACGCAATAGAAAAAAAGCCAATACGAAATTGATCAGAATTGCTAGAACAATGATAATGATTAGAATAGTTTGCATACGAGAAGTTTACAGGGTGCGAGGATATTTTGCCACCTTCTGGTACAATTAGTCCATGAAGAATATCTGGAAACTGATTCGACGAATAGTCGTATACCCTCTTTTGATACTTCTCAGCATCATAGTCATTACTGTTGTCATAACCAACCTTGTAACAAATCCTTCAAATAATCGTTCATGGAACGATGATCAGAATGTCCTCCCTTTTGCTGAAATCAACAATAATCTTGTCACTATCAGCAACATTCGAAATTTCTCATATGCTTCCACGACCAGTTATATACCACATTATTACGAAAAAACATTTGATATAAACAAACTCATCAAGGTCTGGTACGTCGTCGAACCATTCTCAGGTATTCCAGGTTCTGCTCATACCTTTCTCAGTTTTGAATTTGAAAATGATCAATTTATCTCTATTTCTGTTGAAATTCGCAAAGAAAAAGGAGAATCATTTAGCCCTATCAAAGGACTCTTTAATAGATATGAACTCATGTATGTCATCGCCGACGAACAAGATGTAATCAAATTACGTTCCAACTATCGCAAGGATCTCGTATATCTTTATCCTGCCAAAACTACACCAGCAAAAGTTCGAACACTCTTTCTCGACATGATACAACGTGCAAACGAACTCAGGGATCAACCTGAATTTTATAATACCATCACCAATACCTGCACCACCAACATCGTACGTCACATTAATACTATTACTCCCAATAGAGTTCCTCTTCTTAGTCTCAGTGTTCTACTACCAGCAAACTCGGACAAACTCGCATATGACCTTGGCCTCATAGATACAGACCTTCCCTTTGAAAAAGCTCGTGAACATTATTTTATAAATGACCGCGCATTCAAATATGCTGATGCTATAGATTTCTCGAGGAAGATACGAGAATAGGAACGTGAGTATTTGTTTATAAATTAGTGTTTATATATAATTACAGTATGAAAAATAAAAATATTATTATTTCCGTAGCTTCTTATGCAGTTGCAACAGTTTGGTACATAATCATAACTATAATTGGAACAATTTTTGTAAATAGTGAAAAAACTATTACATGGGATGGTGCGAATACTTTTGTACTTACTATCTTTTTTATACTCTTGACCATAGGAGTAGTTTTTGGTTTTAAAAGTAACAACAAAAAAGAGTCTTCTTGGGCAGGAAACTTTCTAACAGCTTTTGGTATAGTCGTAATACTGGGCTATTTTTTGCTAATGTCCGGTTTCATGTGGTATTAAAAAGAGCCTGCCCGAAAGCAAGCTCTGTGTGAATGAACAATTTTATTTACTCTCAGGAATATACACCCTATAAAATAGTCGTTGGTGATTTGTAGCACTTTGATCGTAGAACAGTACTGTTCCATTTGTATTTACAAGTTCTGCAATATCAATCCAATTGGTGCCAGAGATGTTTGTTGATGCTTGGATACCGTAAGCAAACCCTGCTTGTCCTGTCAGTTCCCAAATTGGTACGCCATTTGTTTTCCTTATTGTGGATACCAATGAGAATGGCTGACTAACTCCCACCTGATTAAGTGTAATGTTAGTGATAGTTACCACTGACTGAATATTAGTGAATGGATCAAGACGAAATCCTAAAACATGACTACTGTTAGGTGTCGCGTTAGGGAATCTCAATGAATAAGAATTAGTGGTTATTACTCGTTCATCAATCGAGCCAATAACTTGATCATCCCAATACACCGATAGTAAACCTTGTGATCCATTTGTGCTAGTGAACCGAACACTAAAAGATACAGTATTTACTGGATTTGTACTGGAGATTACACTGACAAACCATGCAGGTGAACCACTCAAAAGTTTGAGAGATCCAAACCATTTTTGAATAGAACCAGTTGTACTCTCAATTGTCGGTAGTTGAGTGAAGTTTGGTAATGTATTTGGATACGAAATCGGTATTAGTTGGATATCTGAACCGCAAATTGGATCAGGATTCCCCAAATTAGTTAATCCTCCTCTCGTATAATTAGCTAAAGCATAATTCCAATTTCCTCCTTCTTTACTAAGAGGAAAACCAAACCATGAATATCCAGAAGTGATACCACTTCCTGCAATAGTGTTAATATAGAAGTCTACTGACCAACCGTGATAATGAATAGTTTTGGTACAGGACTCTATTTGACCGGTTGTCTGTGATTGAAACTTCCTAATCACCTTTTTTGGACCAAGTTGCGTCACGTTAATATTGTAGACATTGTCTAAAGATTGCTCAGTTACATCTCCCGTTACATCATAAGAAAAATAACTGTCTGCCCAATCTGCTTTATCACCATAATTATCTACACCTGCATTATCATTTCCTACGTAAGCATCCAAGAATGTACAGTGAATACTTGTATTTGGTGATATAACTTTAATCCATCTTGAAGCAGTATCAATCAATTGCGCACCTGCACTATGTCCAATGAGATGAATATGGTCCCATCCTTGCATAGCTAATGCATTACCCAACTTAATCCCTTCCGCTTCTGCATTTACAAGTGCATCCGGAGCAGTAAATTTCCAAGCATTATTTTTCCAATTATAACCATGAACTTGCCAACTACTTAAGGAATGTGAAGCTAAATATATAGCTACAACATTAGACATACTATTCACCCATGTTTGATCAAGATGATTTAATCCTAAAGGACTTGCGAATCTATTAATCCAGCCATGTGTCATGATGACTAAACTATTCTTTCCTACACCTTTTATTGGATAATTTCCATATGTAGGTTGAGACGGAACAATTGTAATCGCCTTATTCCACTCACGTATAACTGGAGAAAGAACAATACGAAAACCAAATCCGTACATTGTACCCTCTGGACGATAAGCACCTCGTCGTGCTGAACCGATAGCTCCTCCCTTATCACTCCAATGACCACCACGTAATATACGATGGGTACCTGAGGATGCCCCAGAAGGATCAATAACTAATCCAATTGTATAATTGCTCCAGTAATCCTGACACCATTCCCAGAGATTTCCGTGCATATCATAGAGACCCCATGGATTTGCTTTATAGCTACCAACCGTGGTGGTCCGACTTTGATATGGTAATGACATTGGTGACTGAACATAGACATTTCCATTAGTCGTATCATATATATAGGAATGCCAAAAAGTAGCATCGGTAACACGTACTATATTACCGAAACTAAATGCAGTGGTTGTTCCAGCTCTACACGCATATTCCCATTCAGCTTCGGTTGGCAATCGAAATACCCAATTTGTTTTAATACGTCCTGCAATACGTTCTTGTTTAGTTAAGATATAACAATAGTTTGTTGCATCTATCCAGTTAACCTGCTCTACAGGCCGATTTAAATCTAATTTATAGTAATGATTAGTGTTAAAGAAACTTGGATTATTTCCAATCACAGCAAGATATTCACCTTGAGTAACTTCATATTTACCCATATAGAACCCACTTGTAAGAGTAACTGTATGTTGTGTTTCTTTGGCACCTCTATTAGCTTCATTCGTAGGACTTCCCATAACAAAAGTACCAGGTGATATCCATACCATATTTAACCTATCTATACTTTCATCACCAAATACCTGTACAACCGATACTAAGACCACGAACAGTGTCGTAGCCATTGCATTAAGGAGCATATTCCTTTTCATATAACTTCTTTCTTTTTGTTGTTTATTTTATTGTCAAAAAAGACACGCGATTGCGTGCCGTTGAGCTAACTACATACATATGTATAACGTTTATTTTTCAAAAAATCAACTCCCATCTTGCTCTTTTTTATTGTATACTTCAGTTATGTTACACCAAACCATTAAAGAACAGATAAAGGAAGCTTTGAGAGCAAAAGATACTATCCGTCTCGATGTCTTACGCAGCCTCCATGCCCTTTTTCTCAATGAAATTATTGCAGGTAATGCGCCTACCGGAAGTGAATTTCTAACAGACGAAGCAGTTCTTATACTGATAAAACGAAGCGCTAAACAACACCGCGATTCCATCGACCAATTTCAAAAAGGTGGACGTACTGACTTGGTTACAAAGGAAAAAGCGGAGCTCGTCATTTTGAATTCATTCCTTCCTTCCCTAATGTCTCGCGATGAAGTTCGTATCATCGTTCAGACTCGGATCGATAAACTCAAATCTGAAGGAATAACCATAGACATCAAGAGTACCGGCAAGATCGTTGGTATGCTTATGAAAGAACTTTCTGGCAAAGTCGATGGAACCGATGTTAAAGTAGTTGTTGAAGAAATCCTCTCCCGAGGCCTCACCTCGAGGTGAGGCCTCGGGATGTTATTATAATTTAGTTATAAAAATGACAAAACAAGAAGAAAATATTAATTCTGTAAAGGAAATTCTTGATGATGAGATTAGGGGTAATTTTGAAAGTGCTTTGAAAAAGATGCACTCGGATTATTCTGTAGTTTGGATGGACCACTCAACACAAGGTAACATTAGAATAAAAAGTATTAAAGATAATGATTTTATGGATCTTATGAAGCAGGCTTATAAAATAAAAGGTAGGAATTATAATATTCAAAATATTGTAGCGGGTGGAGACGTGGTGATGGTTGAGTGTATAGAAGAATATAATGATGAAAAAAGAACTTACAAAACACCTTTAGTTTTGGTAATTATTTTTAAAGATGGCAAAATCTGGAAATCTAGACACTATTGTGATAGAGATTTATCTTTTGAAAACATCGACGACATAAACAAAAAAATAGGTTTAGTATATTAAAAAATCTCCCAAATAAAAATTTGAGAGATCGTGATAATTCATCAGTTTCAGTGAGAATTTTTATGAACCATGAAGTGTGGTTGATGACTTCTTGAGAAAAGAGGCTGAGATTGTTCTCTCCCTAAACCTTCAAGTTTTCCTAAAAGAGAACCATATTCACTGTGAGTATACCACAGTTCTGTGGAGATCATGCTTGATGCCAAAAAATCGTTGAGAAAATCATTCCACTCACGAAACAGTTTGGCAAAGGTCGGTTTCACATTACCTTCCCGGTTCTGTTCGAGGAGTTTGTTGAGATCCCCCTGTTTGAAACTTGAATAGATGAATTCAAATTCTTTTTGGAGTTTACTGGTTAGAGCGAGTATGGTTGCTACACGCTTCGTGAAATTGGCAAGAACACCATAGAACCCTTTGATCTGCATCAATTCTTGCATTTTCTGCCAAGAATAGCTGTTGACCATACCGATATCAGACATATGCTTTCCAAGACAAGAAAGATCAGATGTCTTCAAAGTAGGCAGGTCTTTGAACTGATTTTCATTCATCTGTTTTTTCAGTTTGGACATATGACGTCCCATGTCGATGAGCGCATTTTTAGATTGCTCAAGTTTGTGTTGAATCTTGTCAGGAGATAATGGTTTTGAATCCAGGTCTGATAAGAGAGTTTCTTCAAAAGCCACATTGGCAAATTGAAGCTCTGCATGTGCAAGAGTGAGATACATTGAGACCATCGTTGAGTTACGAAGGTATTTACTACAAGGTGCATGGTTTATTCCGCCCATATTTTTATGTGTGTTTGACCGATTTTAGATCAGTTAAAGCTCACAAGAGCAATATTTTAAAAATCTGATCTTTTATAATATTACCCCCCCAATACATATAAAGTCAACTATTTTTAACATCATGTATCCCGAGGCCTCACCTCGAGGTGAGGCCTCGGGATGTTAAGTTTTATCGAGGTCGGACCTTGGAGTTTACAATCACTCGTATTTAGTCATGAATTCGGTCATCAGTTCAGAGCATCCTAACCAGATGCTCTTTATTTTTGTTCTTTTTTACTTTCCAATGGTTCAACTTCAACAATAAACGTACTTCCCTTTCCTTCTCCCTGAGATTCGACACGGATCGAAGCGTGGTGGGCATTAATAATTTCCTTGGCTACATATAAACCAAGACCCGTACCTTTAATATTAGTCTTACTACCATTGTTGGCACGACTCCACTTTTTAAATAACTTTGGAAGAATCTCTGGAGAGACTCCAATACCAGTATCCTGAACTTTGAATACCAACTTATGAATTGCTTTGTCGTGAACCAACGAAACATTCACATTTCCTTTTGGAGTATATTTGATGGAATTGTCGATCAGATTAGCGATCACTTGCTTTAATTTATCCTTATCGGCATTCATACGATAATCCGCTTGAGGATCAGCAATAGTTAATTTAAAGACAACATTATTTGCTTTATCGATATTTGGTTTCAATTCTGCAATCACATTTTCCACCAAATCTTTGAAATTAACCGTTTCGAACATATATCGAATACTACCCAATTCAATGCGACTGACGTTAAGATAATCATCCACGATCGATGCCAAGGTCGTCGTCGATTCAAATACGCGACTCACCGCAGTTCGAGCTTCGGGTGGTATCGTTCCCATCTCACCTTCCAGAATGAGCGACGTATACCCCTTCATAGCAGTCAGTGGTGCACGTAACTGATGTGTGGCAAATGAAACGAATTCAGATTTCTCACGATCCAAATCCTTCAAACGATCATTTGCACTCTGCAGATCCAAAGCAAGCTTTTGAATTTTCTCACGTTGTTTCACTTCTTTGATGACACTACGAATAAGGAATATACCTACAACGATTGTTATTAGAAGTAAACTAGATTCTACAATTCTTCCTTTTGGAGTTTCCGCGATTAACACTCGAATAAGAATAAAGATCCACAACGAGAAGACCAATAACTCTGTAACAATAATTTTAATATTGAAGAGGGCGTATTGAATAATCGCAAATCCCATAGCTGATATAAAAATGATTGAGCTAGCTGAATCTAAAGGTATCAAGAAAGTAATATCAAAAATAGGTAAAATAAAATTCACAGTTCCAACAATTAAGCCGAATCCGTATAAACCATAGGCAATATACTTGTACTGAATTTTTTCTAATCCATAACTATTTTTAAAAGCTCTAGTTATTAAAAATAGAATGTAAATACTAATAAC
>Ga0163150_10008611_pt1 | contig 11562 bp, 9 predicted proteins | sample OliLakLV19P2IB_FD_148628 | JGI IMG/M metagenome (GOLD analysis project Ga0163150, IMG submission 148628) | Freshwater microbial mat bacterial communities from Lake Vanda, McMurdo Dry Valleys, Antarctica - Oligotrophic Lake LV.19.P2.IB | ecosystem: Environmental > Aquatic > Freshwater > Lake >...
GTGCGCGACCACCAGCGCCGTCAGCGTGCCGACGAGGCCTGTTGCGCGCGCCATGCTGTACATCGCTACTGCAAGCACGATCGCGGGTGTCACGACAGGGCCGAGGAAGAGGCCCGTCAGCACTGCGCGGCTGCGCGCGCCGCAACGGGCGATGCCGAGCGCGGCCGCCGTTCCCGCCAGCACGGAGACGACCGTAGTGATCGCCGCGACCTCGAGGCTTGCGAGCAGCGTCAGGCGCCACGACGCATCGTTGAAGAAGGTGCCCCACCAGCGCAGCGACCACGTCTCGGGCGGCAGCCGGATGAAGCTCTGCGCGCTGAAGGCCGCAGGCACGATCGCCATGATCGGCAGGACCAGAAACGCCGCGATCAGCGCGACGAAGCCGTTGAGTGAAAGGCGCCCGATCACCGATGCACCTTGGCGATGCTGCCGATGGAGATGAAGCGCCCGGCGATGGCGACGACCGCGAGCGCCGCCGCGAGCAGCACCACCGACGCGGCCGCGGCGAGCGGCCAGTCGAGGCGCTCGCTGACGAAGCCGTCGATCAACATCGACAGTGTGAGACTGGACGCGCCGCCGAGCAGCGCCGGCGTGATGAAGAAGCCCAGCGCCAACAGGAACGTGAACGTCGCCGCGGTCGCGACGCCGCGCAGCGACAACGGGAACACCACGCGGACGAACGTGGTGAATGCGGTTGCGCCGAGGCCTTCGCTCGCGCGCAGCAGACCGGGATCGATGCGGACCAGCGCCGCGTAGAGCGGCAGCACCGAGTAGGGCAGCAGCACGTGCACCATGCCGATCAGCACGGCGGTGTGATTGAACAGCAGCGACAGCGGCTGATCCGAGAGTCCGCTCGCGACGACGAAGCGGTTGATCGGGCCGTTGCGCTCCAGCAGCAGCATCCACGAAAACGTGCGAACGAGCACACTGATCCAAAGCGGCAGCAGCACACAGGCGAAGACGATGCCCCGCCACGTGCGCGAGAGGCGCGTCAGCGCGAACGCGACCGGGAATGCGATGAGCAATGCCGTCACCGTAACGACGACGGCGATCACGAAGGTATTGAGGAACACGCGGGCGTAGATGTCGTCGCCGAGGAGCTGCGCATACGCGGCAAACGGGCCGGCCTGCGCGGAGAAGCTCAAGCCCAGGAGGCGCGCGAGCGGCACCAGGAACGCGAACGCCGCAATGAGCACGGCCGGCGCGACGAGCGCCGCGGCACCGAGCCGGTAGGCCACTGCATTCACTTGTGCAGATCCTTCAGAATTTCGCGCGCCGCATTGTGGCCGACGACCCCCCCCACGCCGCCTCCCGGATGCGCCGACGCGCCGCATTGATACAGCCCGCGGATCGGGCTGCGGTAGTCCGCGTAGTGCGGCGCGGGGCGGGCGAAAAAGAGTTGATCGACCTGCAATTCGCCGTGAAAGATGTGGCCGTGCGGCGAGCCGATGATCGCCTCGATATCGGGCGGCGTCAGCACCTGCATGCCGATGATGCCGTCCGAGAATCCCGGCGCGTGCTCGTCGACGATGCGCAGCACGTTGTTCGCGAATGCGTCCTTGCGCGTGGCCCAGTCGCCGTCGGCGAGCGTGTACGGTGCGTGACCGCCGAACAGATGCACGACGTGCTTGCCGGGCGGGCTGATCGTGTCGTCGACATGGCTCGGCATCACCGCGGTGACGAACGGATCGCGTGACCATTCGCCGCGCTTCGCGTCTTCGTAGGCGCGCTCGAGGTACTCGATCGTGGGCCCGATGTGCGTGTACGTCGGGTATTCGAAGCCGCATGCTGTCGCGTCGAACGCGGCGAACTGGGGCAGCCTTTCGCAGGCGATGTTGATCTTGAATGCCGTGGAGTAGGTGCGGTAGCCCTCGATGTCACGGACGAACTCGGCTGGCAGAGACGCGCGCGGCAGGAACTCGAGGAAGGTGAGCTTCGCGCTGACGTTGCTCGCGACGACGGGCGCCTCGATGCGGGTGCCGTCGGCGAGCGTCACGCCGGTCGTCCTGCCGTCGCTGGTGTCGATGCCGATCACTTCGGCGTTGGTGCGGATCTCGAGCCCTTTCGACCGGCCGTAGCTCGCGATCGCCTGCGAGATCGTGCCCATGCCGCCGCGGATGAAGCCCCAGCCGCCCGCGCCCGCGTGCTCGCCCATCAGGTGATGCGTGACGACGTAGGCGGAACCGGGGCTTTTAGGCCCGACAAAAGTGCCGATGCCGCAGTAATAGGCGAGCACCGCCTTCACGTGCGTGCTCTCGAACCATTCGGACAGGTAGTCGTCGGCGCTCATCGTGAAGAGATCGATGAGGCGATACAGTTTGCCGCGGACACGCCGGTATTTCCACAGGAACGCGGCGGTCTGCTTGAACGATTTCCAGTCGCGACACGACGGATCGGGTGGCGTGTCGAGCAGCACTTTGCGCAGGATCCTGACCGACTCCATCAGGTAGCGGTCAAACTCGGGATAGGCTTGGGCGTCCTTCTTCGAAAATCGCGCGAAGCTCGCCTGCGTCTTTTCTACCGAGTCGCTGAACAAGATGTAGTTGCGGCCGGGGATCGGGCCGAACATGTCGGTGGCCGGCAGGACTTCGAAGCCGTGGTTCTCCAACTCGAAGTCAGCAATCACCTTGGGATGCAGCAGGCTCATCAGGTAGGAAAACACGCTGAACCTGAAGCCGGGGATGATCTCCTCCGTTACCGCGGCGCCGCCGATCACATGCCGGCGCTCCAGCACCACGGTGCGCAACCCGGCGCGCGCGAGGTATGCGCCGCAGGTGAGCCCATTGTGGCCGCCACCCAGGATGATTGCGTCGTAACGCTCGGCCATCGAGAATCTCCGCCGCGGGTGTTGCGCGGGCAAGGTGCGCCAACTTATACTGGCTGAAATTTTTCGTCAATATAAAAATAGGCACCAAAATTTTACTCAAAGTAAATGTCTGAATCGAGCACCCGTCTGCGTCCCGCACAGCCCGCGCCAGCGGCGACTTCGCGCAAGCTCGCCGTTGCCGCCGAGCCCCTAGGGAAGTCGAAAGCCAAGCCGGCGGCCACGCCCGCCATCGAGCCCGTGCGCCGCCTCGGGCGCGAGATTCGCGGGCTGCGCAAGGCACGCGGCTACACACTCGCCGTGCTGGGCGACAAGACCGGCCTGTCGGTCGGTTATTTGAGTCTCCTCGAACGCGATCTTTCGACGCCCTCGATCAATGCGCTGCACGCGATCAGCCGCGCGCTGGGTGTGACGATCAGCTGGTTCTTCGACTTGGGCGAGATCCCGCCCGCCGAGCGCGATTTCGTCGTCCGCCGCACGCGGAGGCGCCGGCTGGATTTCTCCGCGGGCATCGTCGATGAACTGCTGAGTCCCTCGCTGACGGGACAGCTCGAGTTGCTGTCGAGCCGCTTTCCGCCGGGTGCGTCGTCGGGCCCCGCGCCTTACACTCACGACGGCGAGGAGGCGGGGGTCGTCATCCGCGGCAAGCTGGAGCTTTGGGTCGACGGCAAGATGTTCCTGCTCGAAGCCGGCGACAGCTTCGGCTTTCCCAGCACGCTCGCGCACCGCTATCTCAATCCGGACACCGAGGAAGCCGAGGTGATCTGGGCCATCACGCCGCCCAGCTATTGAGCGCGATGCGTTCGAGCGTGCTGCCGCCTCCATTGCGTCTCGCCAACGTATGGGAGGAGACGGCGGTCGCCGCGCCGCCGGTGCCGCAGCTCGAAGGCGCGCATGAAGCGAAAGTGCTCGTCGTCGGTGCGGGCTATCTCGGGCTCTCGGCGGCGCTGCATCTCGCGCAAGCCGGCGCGGACGTGGTCGTCGCCGAGGCCGAGGCACCGGGATGGGGCGCCTCGGGCCGCAACGGCGGTCAAGTCATTCCCGGTCTCAAATACGATCCGGGCGAGCTCGAAGCGATGTTTGGCCGCGAGCGCGGCGAGCGTATCTGGCGCTTCGGCGCGGCGACCGCCGACTTCGTGTTCGATTTGATCGGGCGGCACAAGCTTGATTGCGGCGCGCGGCGCGCTCCGTGGGTCCAGGGCATCCATTCGCAGAAGGCGGCGGCGCGTGCGCGGCGACGCGTCGACGATTGGACCAAGCGCGGCGCGCCGGTCGAATACCTCGACGCCGCCGGGACCGCATCGATCGCGGGCACCGACATCTATCTCGGCGCGTTCGTCGATTATCGTGGCGGCGCGCTGCAGCCGCTGTCGTATGCGCGCGAGCTGGCGCGCGCCGCGCAGCAGGTCGGCGCACGCGTGTACCGCGGCGCGCGCATCGTCGCACTCAATCCCGCCCGCGACGGCTGGACCGCGATCACCGCGAACGGCGCGAGCATTCGCGCGGAGACCGTGGTGCTCGCGACCAACGCGTACACGGACGGGCTCGTCCCGAGCCTTGCGCATTCGATCGTCGCGCTCAACTCGCTGCAGATCGCCACTGCGCCGATCCCGGCGTCATTGCGCCCGACATTGCTGCCGCACGGCGAGACGCTCTCCGATACGCGGCGCGTGATCCGCTACTGGCGCCTCGACGATGCCGGCCGCCTGCTGATGGGTGGCCGCGGCCCGATCCGCGATCCCGATCCGGCAAGCGACTGGGCACATCTCGCCGGCGACGTGCGCCGGCATTTCCCCGCGCTCGCCGACATTCCGTTTACGCATGCGTGGGGCGGGCGCGTGGCGATGCATGTGGACTACGTGCCGCGCTTGCACCGGCCACATCCGGGCCTGCTGGTCGCCATCGGCTGTCAGGGTCGCGGCGTCGCATGGCAGAGCGCGATGGGCGCCGAGCTCGCGCGCCTCGCCACCGATCCCGAATACGACCCGGTGCTGCCGTTGTCGCCGGTGCGCCCGATTCCGTTCCACGCCTTCAAGGCATTGGGCATCGCGTCGACGATTGCAGCGTACCGCGCGCTCGACCGGCTCGGACTATCATGAGCCCGCCGGGGCGCCCCAAAGGCGAATATAGGAGTGCGAAGCACGAAGGGAATCCAGTGAACGCGCATTGCCGGAGCATCGAACCGTGAGCTACGAAACGCTGAACGTCGACATCGACGACCGCATCGCCGTGCTGACGTTCAACCGGCCCAAGGTGCTCAATGCATTCGACGGCGTACTGGTCCGGGAGGCGCAGGCGGCGCTCGCCGAGCTTTCGGCCGACGATCGCGTCTGCGTGATCGTCGTGCGCGGCGCCGGGCGCGCGTTCTCGGCGGGCTTCGACTTGAAGGCCGGCGCGGCCACCGCGGGGCAGCGCGGCCTCGTCGAATGGCGCGCGATGCTGGAAGCCGACTTCGATTTCATCATGGGCTTCTGGCATTGCCCCAAGCCGACGATCGCCGTCGTGCACGGCTATTGCATCGGCGGCGCGTTCGAACTGTCGCTCGCCTGCGACGTAACCGTTGCCGCGCAGTCGACGAAGTTCGGCGCGCCAGAGGTGAAGTTCGGCTCGGGCGCCGTCGCGCTGCTGCTGCCGTGGATCGCCGGGCCCAAGGCAGCGAAAGAATTGCTGCTCACCGGCGACGACCAACTCTCGGCCGAGCGCGCGCTGGCGCTCGGCATCGTCAACCACGTCGTGCCCGACGGCGGCGAGATGGAGAAAGCGCTGACGATCGCGCGCGCGATGGCGAGTGCCGCGCCGAACGCCGTGCGACTCACGAAGCTCGCGATCAACCGCAGCTTCGATGCGATGGGGTTGCGCGAAGCGCTCGCCTCCGCGCTGGAGCTCGACATCTACATCGAGGCGGCAGGCGGAACCGAACGTGCGGAGTTCGACCGGATCAGGCGCGAGCAGGGACTGCAGGCGGCGCTCGCGTGGCGCGACAAGCGCGAGTGACGCCCACGTTGGATGTCGGCGCCGCAACGTGAACAGCGAAGCGGAAACGCTTCGTCGGTGCGGGCCAGCAGCGGGGCCCACGCGTAGCGAGCGGCGGCGGCCAACCCCCCGAAGTCTGCTCGCCCGCGTTCGGGCGAGAATGGCTTCAGGTACTCTGCCCGCAGGCGGGCGCCACCATCGGGGGTGGTGCGGTGAACGGCGGCAACGTCACCGCCGCGCGCCGCGTGGTGAAGTCGAGCGCGTCGGCGAGGTTCTTCGCGTAGCGGTCCCGCAGCGTCATCGGCTGCAGACCCCAGCGCCACTCGATCATCTTCAGGATCGAGCAGTGCTCGTACGGCCCGGCCTTCTCGATCTTGCGTGGGGCGAACGGGCCCATCGCAATCGCCGGGACCCGGAACCCCAGGCGCTGCAGATCCGGAAACGGACCGGTGCCTTCCTGTACCGTGTCGTCCTGGCAGGGTGGTGGCGGGACATGGTCGAAGAAACCGCCGTGCTCGTCGAAGTTGAGCACGAACACCATGCGGTCCCATTGCGGGCTGTCCTTCAGCGCGTTGTGCACTTTCGCCACGAACTCCTCGGCGACCAGCACGCTGCCCCGATGGTGATAGTCGTTCGACGTGCCGTTGTCCTCGGCGGCATCGGTGTAGTCGGGGTCGACGAACACGACATTGGCGAGCGAGCCCGCGCGCGCGTCTTCCCAGAACCGGTCGATGGAATACGAGATCCAGTCGTACTTCCTGCTCTTGAAGAGCCCGGTCATCGGCTCGCCGTGGGAGTAATACCTGGCCGTCAGTCCGGCATCGAGCACGCGATCGAAGATGGCGGTCTGGATGGTGCAGGGCCGCTCGGCGTCGGTCCTCGGGAAATGGTCGAGGGACCTGTCCATGCCGACCTGCGTCGTGCCGGTGAGCTGGTAGAGACGGTTCTCCCAGGTCGGCCCCATCATTGACGAGAAGTAGTTGTCGAACGTCGTGTAGCCGGTCGCGAGGGCGGCAAGAATCGGCAGGTCGGCGCGGCCGTAGTAGCCGATCGGAAACGTATCAAAGGGCAGTTCGGGGTCGTCCCTCGTCTTGAGGAAACCGTCGCAGCGGCCGCCGGCGTACTGGATCGCAATGCCCTCCCAATTGTGGTCCGGGTCCTGATACTGGCATCCCTGGAAGTCCGGGGCGAGCGGCCAGGTCGTGTGCAAGTCCCCCGCCTCGTCGGCGTAGGTCAGACCCTGCTGGCGGCCGTTCGCGCCGGGAAGCCAGCCCAGCATGTGATCGAACGAGCGGTTTTCCATCATCAACACGACGACGGTGTCGAAGGGCGCGCATTCCGCGGCGGGCAAAGCGCAGGCCAGCCCGTCTTGATCATTGACGCGACCACTGTTCGAACCCAGGCATCCCTGCAAACCGAGGGTCATCGCGCCGGCCGAGGTTGCGAGAAATTTGCGCCGCGTGAGCTTGTCCGACATGCCAGCACCTTTCCGCCATCAACGAGGAGCGTCGATTGTACCTACGCGGGCAGAACCAAGGCGACGGTGCGCAACGTGAGATCCGCCCGGCTGCGGGGATCGCCAGGCATGATCAACGCGTGCCGAGCGGCCTAAACGACCTCGACCGTCTGCATCATCCCCATGTCTTCATGGGCCAGCATGTGGCAGTGCATCACATACGCGCCCTTGAAGTCGATAAAGCGCGATCGAAATGTGATCGACCCCGGATTCTTCGGCGTTCCGGACGGCAGGGCCATCGTGTCGGCCCAGTAGGGATCGATCGGCTTGTCGTTGATCCTGACCACCCAGCATGGATTGACGTGAATGTGAAACGGATGCTTGATGAAGTTCATGTTGAAGATCGTCCATTCCTCGACGCTGCCGAGTGGCACGATCTGCTTGGTTGCCCGTGTCGACTGAAAGGGAATGATCTCCATCAGCTCGCCCGGCGGGACGGGATTGGGTGATGCCAGCGTGCTCGCGCTGCCGACACCGAGCACGGTGTTGGCAAGTGGTGTGTTGTCCTGCTGATAGATCCAGTCGTTCAGTTCGTCACCGGGGTGCACGATGTCGCTGGCCGGCGGAAGAGTGATCGGCAGCTTGACGGGCAGACCTTGAAAGCTGGCGTTGGAATCCGGATTGTTGACCGCTCGAAATACGATCATGCGCTTGTGTCCACCGGCAGCCGCCAGTTCCTGATCGGTGATCGGCGCCAACGCTGCGGGCACGGGCAGCGGGCCGGGCGGCAGATTCATCGGCCGCGGCTCGTCGATGACGATCACTTCGGCCACGATGTCTTCCAGCAAACCCGCACCGGTGATGAACGTTGGCGGCGCCGGCGGTTTCCCCGAGTCGCCGATCAGGACATTCAATGTACGCAGCAGGTAAGTCCCCGGCGCGCCAGCCTTGACCAGCACACTGGCGCGATTTCCCGGCGCGAGCACGATACCTTCCAGCTTGAAGGATTGGGGGTCGGGCGTAATCGGTCCGACCGGCTTCAACTGGCCGAGCGTATTGCCATCGAGACTGTAGATGTGGAGGGGGTGGCCGTCGAGGCTCAGGTTCAGGAAATTGAAAATCGCGGTGTTGAGGAAATGCCAGTTCTGCACTTCGCCGCGGCGCATGACAAGGCGCGGGCGCCGCACGCCATTGATCAGGAACGGCGGCTCGCCGGTTGGAACCGACGCATTCGGCGCGGCAATCCCACCGTTGTCGGCGACCTGCGAAAAGGATTCGAGCGTGCCCGTGGCGTTGAATATGGGTGCCTGAAAGACGAATACGCGCTCCCGCGCGGCGGCAATTTCCGGAACCTGGTCGATCGCGCCCTTGATCAACAACGCGCCGGCCATCCCGCTGCCGATCTGCATCGCGGTCGAGCCATGCAGGTGCGGGTGATACCAGTACGCACCCGGCGGGTGATCAGGGCGGATCGTGTATTGGTGCTGCCGGGTGGTTCCCGGCTTGATGCCCAACTCCGGGTCGTCCATTACAAAGTCACCGTAGACCTTCGGGTTCTCCGACACCAGACCGGGCGTCACGTGGAGTCCATGCGTATGCAGATTCATGCTGTTGGGAAAGCGCAGGTGCTTGACCGGTCCGGTTCCGGTCTCCTTGTTCGGGGGCAGGCGGTTGTCCACCAGGACCCGGAGCGTATCCCCGACATTCACGCGCAGTGTTGGCGCGGGAATGCTGCCGAACAAGCTGCGTAAATTGACTTCCCTGCCATCGAGCATCGTCTTCAGATACGCGACCGTCATCGTCACGTCGAGCCGGCGGTTGCGCGATGCCAGTACCTGCGGCTCGACAAACGTTTCGGTCGGCACGGGTGTGCCGGAATCGTCACTGCTCAAGCAACCGTAAAGCGCTGGCGGCAATGCGACGCCTGCGGCAACAGTCCAACTGAGCCGCAGAAAATCACGCCGGGAGTAGTCGTTTTTATCGGTGGTCGACATGTTGGTCTCCATCACGCCAGCGCAAAGAATGGTGTCGGCAAAAGTTGCTTGTGCGCGGCCATGCCGATCTGGCCGGTTGAATTGCTGCCCCATCCGATCAACGCGCCCGCAGTCAATGCCGCGGCATGCGTCTCGCCTGCGGCGATCGCCTGCACGCGCGGTAGCCCCGGAACACGCACCGCCGCGCGGCGGTCTGCGCTGTCGTTCAATCCCAATTGGCCGTGGCCATTCCAGCCCCACGCGTAGACGTTCCCGGATTCGGCGAGCGCCAGTGAGAAGTGCATGCCGGCTGCGACGGACTGGATGGTTTCCGGCAACGCCACCGGCATTGGCACCGTTGCGTAAGGGACATCCGTACGTCCGAGTTGACCATGGTGATTGCTGCCCCAGGCCAGCACCTTGCCCTTGGGGGTCACCGCCATGGCGTGCGTGGCACCGGCCGCGATCGATCGAATCGCGTCACGCAGGCGCAAAGGCTCGGGCGTGGCGACCGACTTGAGGTGCCCGACGCCGAGCTGGCCGGCGGCATTGGTGCCCCAGCCGAACAACGTTCCGTCCCGCGTCAGCGCCAGCATGTAGCCCTTGCCCAATGCCAGCCCGCTTGCCGGCGGAAGCTTGGCCACGGGTCCTGGCCCCGCATTGAACTCATCCGTTGGCCTGCCCAGTGCGCCTTCGCTGTTAAGTCCCCATGTATGCACGCGTCCAGCGGTGTCGATGGCGCCGAAAATGAATTCGCCCGCAAGGACGACACGCGCGCCAGGCAGGTCGGCCAGCAATTGCGGCGTCGAGAGCGCAATGGCGTCGTGCCGTCCACCAATGCCCGCGACATTGGCACCCCAGATGGTGACCTCGTTGCGCACGGTAATGCCGAGGCTCACGCCATACCCCGCCGTGACCGCGACGAGCGGCTGCGGCAGAATGACCTCGACTGCACGGGTCGGCGCCTTGAACGTACTGCAATATCCGGGCGTATCCGGCGCAACCCTGCCGCTTCCGTCGCCGCCCCACCCGATGACCTTACCGTTGGCAAGCAATGCAAGCGTGTGGTCCCGTCCGCAACTTAGTGACGTGACGACATAGGTGTCTGCGGCAGATGCATTCATGGCAGCCCTTTGGCAGTGCGATCGACGCGGTGTGCGTAAACCCAAGTGATTACGGCCGGAACTCTAGATGACGAGCCAGGCAACTGCAACAAATGAACGATGCGCCCTGTCGGCAACTGTGAACTGCTCGAATGCGTCTAGCCCCTCAATGCTAGCGTGCCAGCGATGCGGTGATCCTGGTTGATGGCCATCAGGCCGCAAGAGTCCGGCGTCTGAGTTTGCGAGCGGCGAAGGACTCTGGCGATAGCCAAGCGCACATTCAAGGCTGAGGACCGTCGTAGCCCTCGACGATGACCAGATCGGCGGTTGACACGGGTTCACGAAGCCTGATTGCGGCCTGGTACTCGGGGGAATGCCAGCATTGGACCGCTTGTTCGTAGCTCGGAAACTCGATGACCGCGTTGCGCTCCCGGCTTGTCCCTTCGACGTTTTCAAACTTGCCGCCGCGCACGAGAAATTTCGCCCCATACTTTTTCAATGGATCCGCGTTTGCGGCAATATAGGACTTGTATGTCTCCATATCCTTGATGTCGACGCGAACGATCCAGAATCCCGTTGCCATGGTGAAATCCTCCGGTAGTTTCGAATTTCCGTCGCCGCCTGCCAGACTGGCTATTCCGTCTCTGCCCGTTCTTGTTGAACGACGGGTGAGGCCTCAACCAGCAGCGTCATTGAAGATTGATTTCGCCGTCAAAGTTCACGTTCAGCTTCAGTCCGGCGACGTCGAGGGTCACTTTGGCCGGAAGGGACACCCGCCTGATGGCAACAACCACGTCGGTCTGCGGATTCCGGTACGATACCAAGTGTGCGCCAAGTGCCGCACACCGGCCGTACCGCCTCAATTGACAGGAGCGTCTGCACCCATGAACTCCACACGATATTCCCGATTCCTGCGGCGGTTGGTTGCGGCGTTGCCGCTCATTGCGGCGGCGCTGATGGTGGTGACGCCCGTCGCCAATGCCCAACCCGATTGGCCCACGAAGCCGGTGCGCATCATCGTCCCCTTCGCCCCCGGCGGCGCGACGGATGTGGTGGCGCGCCAATTGGGGCAGAAACTTTCCGTGCTGTGGGGCCAGCCTGTTGTCATCGAGAACCGGGCCGGTGCGGGCGGCAACATCGGTGCCGATGCCGCCGCCAAGTCCGCGGCCGACGGCTACACCCTGCTCATGACCTCCGGCAGCATCGTCACGGCCAACCCACATCTCTACAAGG
>Ga0163150_10008612_pt1 | contig 11561 bp, 10 predicted proteins | sample OliLakLV19P2IB_FD_148628 | JGI IMG/M metagenome (GOLD analysis project Ga0163150, IMG submission 148628) | Freshwater microbial mat bacterial communities from Lake Vanda, McMurdo Dry Valleys, Antarctica - Oligotrophic Lake LV.19.P2.IB | ecosystem: Environmental > Aquatic > Freshwater > Lake >...
CCCTCGGGGAGGAGGTGCAAGAAAAATGCACACACACGGTGTCAAGATCAATGCGGGCACGGCGACCAACGCGGTCAAGTACGTCTGCGAGGACCCGCAGGCGGTGACGGGTACCGATCAGGGCGATCACATCGTCGATGGTGCCGTCGGGCACAACCTGCTCGAACTGGCGCTGGGGTCGGAGATCAACATCGAGCATGCCTGCGGCGGGGTGTGCGCGTGTTCGACGTGCCATGTGTATATCGAGGAGGGGATGCACCTGCTCAGCGAATCGACCGAGGCGGAAGAGGACCGGGTGGAGGAAGCCCCGGACATCCGCCGAAACAGCCGGTTGGCCTGCCAATGCGAAATCTTGAAGCCGGGGAAGGTGGTGGTGAGGGTGCCGTCGTGGAACCGGAATGCGGTGAAGGAAATTCCACACTGACGCAGTGGGTGGTGAGTGGTGAGCCATGGGCGCGGCTGGAAAGAACTTTGGGTGGCTTGAAGTCGATCGGATCGCCGAGGAGCTTGTCGATGCGCATCCCGCGATGGACCCGCTGAAGGTGCGTTTCACCGAACTGCGTCGCCTCATCGAGGCACTGCCGGGCTTTGTGGAAGAGCCGGGGCACCCGGTCAACGAGAAGATTCTCGAAGCCATCCAGAGTTCGTGGCGCGGGGAGCGGATGGACCGGGATGAGGACTGAGCGCAACGCGCTCGCATGGCCCCGAATCAGCCCATGATCGCCGGCCCCACCGCCAGCACCAGCACATCGTAGAGCGCGTGCGTGCCCACCACGATGCCGAAGCCGCGCATCATGTAGACCGAGCCCAGGTAAATTCCGCTCAGGATGTAGGTAGCCCACTCGCCCCCGCTGTGCGGATGGTGATAGACCGCAAACGCCACCGCCGACAGGATGACCGCGCCGATGCTCGCCAACCTTGCGGGCACGGCGATGAGGTCGGCGAGGATGAAGTGCAAGAGCGCCAGGCCGATCAGGCGAAAGAGCATCTCTTCGTACAGCCCGGCTCCGACCGCGATGGTGAGTCGGGTGGCGACCGGCTGCTCCATGAGCCGCTTGGTGGACTCCTGAACCAGCGCAACCAGACCGCCATGGCCGCCGGCCGCGAGCGTCGCGGTCGCTTGCTGCACCGTGGCCGAGAGCACGATCAGCGGCAACGTCCACGCGACCGCCTCGGCCAGCATCCCGCCGAGCGTTCGTGCGTCGATCGTCCACGGGTCTCGGCGAAGGATGTGCCAAACCAGCAGCACGCTCGCCATCGCCACGCCGGGCACCAGCGAGCCGGCCACGCCGAAGACGCTGAAGAAATCCCGCATGACCTGCAGCGCTTCGATGGTGCGCCGCACGCCCTCGTGCGGATCGGTTAGGAAGAGGATCGATCCCACCTCGTACGACGCGAGCAGCGGCAGCAGAAAGACCAGCACATGCAGCGGGCGCATCGAGCGCGACCAATAGGTGTCGATCAGCAGCGCGCTCGAGGAGTTCGAGCCGCGTGGCCCGGCGAGGACATCCCGAGTTCTGTTGCGGCGAGACGGCATGCGCGGTGAGCAGCGTACACGAACCGAAACGAAAAAACCCGCCGGCATGGCCGACGGGCTTGGGTGGACTAAAAAAATAAAGACCGCCTCAGGCCTTCTTGAGCGTGCCCAGCTTGGTCTTGAGCCGCTTGGTCAGCCGGCTCTTGCGGCGCGACGCCTGATTCTTGTGGATCACGCCATTGGAGGCGGTGCGGTCGATGAGCTTCGCGGCCTTCTTGTAGGTATCCTGGGCTTCATCGTTCGAGCCGTGGGCGAGCTTATCGAGGAAATCCTTGATCGCCACCTTCATCGAACGCATGCGCCAGCGGTTGCGGGCGGCGTTCTTGGCGTTCTGACGGATGCGCTTGCGGGCTGAGACTGAGTGAGCCATGGTGTCCTAGGTGGGCTGAAGCAGGGGCCTGGGCAGGGGCCGGGGACGGAGGGGCGGAAACGACCCGTCGTCCGGGCCGAGTTCGGGAGGGAAGTATCGCCGCCTGGCGGCCGGAATCAAGTGGAGCCGAACTCCGCGAGCGGGGGGTGGCTCTGGAACCGATGGGCATCTCACCAGGCAGGTTTCGACAAACCGATGCCCCCAAAGCACGTTGCGGCGAATCGCGGCCGCGGCTGCCGGGGGGGGGGGCGGCGGCTTGCCGATGCGACCGACCGCGCTTAGGCTTGTGGCGATCGCGGGCGTAGCTCAATTGGATAGAGCACCTGACTACGGATCAGGAGGTTGATGGTTCGACTCCATCCGCCCGTATTTTTGCCGAAAGAGCCTGGATTTCCAGGCTCTTTTTGCGTTTTGGCGGACCTCCAAATCGCTGTCCTAAATCCGGTATTTCCCATCAGTCCAAAGGGGCAATACCGGATTTTGACGGCTTGAACGCCGCCGCTGGCCTATCTCACCTCGCCACCAGCAGAACCGCGCAAGCCACCTTCCCCGCCGAGGAGGGTGGCAAACTCGCGGTGTACATGCTGCGCTGGGTGGGACCGAGTGGCGCAACCGGGCCGTGGAGCGAAGCGACGATGGCGACGGTGGCGGCGTCATCGTTTTATTTCAGCAGCAGAAACGTCGATGCAGGGACTGCGAGCGCCGAGTTTTCGATTGGCCCTTCGGCAGTCTGCGTAACGATCAAGCCGAACGATGCCGCATAGGCCGGTTTGGCACAGAAGGATTCAATTCCGGCGACTTCGGCCTTGCCGGGCGTGTCGCGCCGGTACTTCACCTCCAAGGGGATTCTGCTCGTGCCGATGGTGAGGACGAAGTCCACCTCCGGCTCCCTGGTGCGCTTGGGGAACCACGACAAGTCAACGCCGGGAACGCCCTTGAGGAAGTAGCCCAACACGCTTTCAATCACAAAGCCAACTTGCGTGGCCACCGCCTCATCGCAGACCTTGAGCGCGGCGGGGTCGAGCGGCACCGTCTCCTGCAAGACGCCGTTGCGGACGAAGTGGTCACAGATGCAGAGCTTGGGCGGGTGCGTTTGTTTCTTGCCCAGCATTTCCAGCGGCTGAACGTGGTAGAGCAGCAAAGAATCCGCAAGGAACGAGAGCGCATCGGTGATCTTGGCGTGCGGCACCGGGCTGCCGAGAACGCTCTGGATCTCCTCCGCGAACCGCTTGGGCAGAACCGACCGTCCCGCGTACCGGCAAGCGATCTTGAACACTTCGGCGATCAGCGCGGAGTCGAGCGCGGGGGCGTGTGGCCGGTGTCCCGGATCGTGCTGGATGGTCTTGGTGATGACCTCGTTGATGACCTGTTGCCGGAGCGTGTTCGCGTCGATACCTGCCTTGTTGTGGCAAAGGGGATAGCCGCCGAACTCTGAAAAGTACCGGAACGCCTCGTCTCGAAGTTTCGCGTGCTTCTTGCCGTGCGCGATCAGGCCGAGCCAGAAATCTTTCTTCTTCCACTCCTCTAGCGGTGCATCGGGCGCATATGCCGGCAGATCGCGCAGACCACGCATGCCCGCCACTTCGGCCAGACGCAGCGGGCCGAGTTCAATCGTGGTCATGCGACCGGCGAGATTGTCCTGACCCGCCGCGATGCGCAGGGCGGAACTGCCCGTCACAACCATCCGAGCGTCGGAGTGATCGGCAAGGATTTTGAGTTGCACCGACCAGTCGGGCAGGTCCTGCACCTCGTCGAAGAACAGGTACGCCGGTTCGCCAGCTATTGACGCTTCATTGAGCGTGCGTTTCAGGATGTTGGCCTCAAACCAGCGGACGATCGACTGGATCGGCATCGAAAGGCCACCAAGCGTTGGGGCGTCGTCGAACTGCACGCTGAGGACGCGGGACGGATCGACCGATCTGTTCGTCGGATCAAACCGACCGAGTAGGAGCAACTCCTCAATGAGCTGTGCCTGAAGGACGCTCTTGCCGACACGACGAGAGCCGCGGACGGCGACGATTGGAGCCAACTTGCTACTCAGTCGTTTGATGATCTCGGGATACGCCCACCGACGATACCGCTCGGTGGGGAGCTTCGGTTTGACACGCCACCAGGGGTTGCGATCTTCAAGAAACGCCACAAGTGTGGCATCGAGATCGCCCAGCGGGGCGGTCTCGTACACAGGCTTTGGCTGGCGTGCGTTCTTCGCGACACGCGACACGCCGCGCCAGAACTCGTGCTTGTCCAGCTTCTTCCCGGTGAGCTTGGCGAAACGCTTGTGCATCTCGTCGAACTTCGCCGTGTAAGGCAAATGATCTCGATTGCCGATGCCGTCCGGCAAGAGCCGCAGGATTTCCAACTGCTCATCATCCGTCAGGGTCGGCGTGGGCGGGGCTTTCTTCTTGCCGCCCTTCTTGCCAAGCCCGCCGCCCTTGCCGACGCTCGACATCATGCGCCAGAAGTCCACATCCTTAATCGTGGTCTTCTGTTTCTTCTCGTAAGCGGTCTTCAGTTTGTTAAACTGGTCCGTGTAGGGCAGAGCATCACGCGGCAACTCGGTGTCCGCGAGCAGCCCGAGAGTTACGGACTTCTCGTCTTCCGAGTACTTGGTTCGTGCGCTGGTGTCGGCGAAGGTGTTGCTCCTTGGCGAAGGCAAATGGTGCGTGAAATGCCGCCGAACGCACTCCGGCGGTAGGGGTCTTTGGTTGGACCGCGAAGAGTATACGCGACATCGGCTCAACTTGAACCGAACGGGCGGAATGGCGGGGCTTTTCGCAAAGGCCGCCGCCCCCTGCACCCCTGCCCAAACTATCCAGACCATTCGACAACCCCGGCGACTTTCGATGCCTTTCGCGGGCAAGGTACCGGAGGTGTCATCGACTCGCGGCCAAGCGCGGGATCGATTACGGAATAATGCCGGCGACCCGTCTCAGATTCCAAGCATGGTTCTCGACCAAATCGTTGGTATTGCGGCCAATCAGAAAGAGCGACGAGTCGATGGCGGCTTCGCCGGTGGCCACAACCTGCGCCGCGTGGCGAAGCTCGGTGACCAAGGTGGTTTCCTCGTCGATGAGCGCCTCGGCATTCTCCGCGTTGCGGACGACCAGATCGACTTCGGTGCGGCCGGGATCATCCCGGTCGTCATCGCTGAAGGCGACTGCCACGGCCACATTCGGCGGTTCATCGTTGCCGTTCGCGCCGCCAGCCGCGGGCGTCGACTTCGTACCGGACGGGATCGCTCCGCAAATCTCAGTTCAGATCGTTCTGTACCCGCGGCCGAGCAGGAACCGTCGTTGGCGATGTCGGCGGCCTCGGCGCGGGATGAATGTGCTTTCTCACCACTATTTCGTGGGCTTGACCGCCGACATCGGCGGCCGGGTGAGCTTCGGGCCTGGCTGCCCGGTCGTCAGGATTCGCCTCGGCCACGATATAGAGCGGCCGCCCTTGTGCGTTCTTGAACGTGTGCCCGATGTACGCGCCGAGCACGCCCAGCACGCACAACTGTCCGCCGCCGACGAACAGGATGAGGGAGGCGAGCAGCGTCAGGCCGCGGGGGAATGCGGGCGCGTTGACGAAGATCATCTCGGCGACAACGAGCAGGGCGATAGCGATCGCCAGCAGGATTGCCCCACCGCCCAGATACGTCCCCAGCCGCAGCGGAAGCAGCGAGAACGAAAAAACCGCGTCGAGCGCCAGCCGCAGCATCCGCGCGGTGCTGTAACCCGTGCGTCCGTCGCGTCGCGGCTGCCGATCGAACGGCACCGGTTCCTGCTTGAAGCCCGCCCAGGGAACCAGCCCGCGGATGAAGCGCGGCATCTCGCGGCAACTCCGCACCACGTCGACCACGCGCCGATCCATGAGCCGGAAGTTGCCGGTGTCGAAGGGAATGTCGACTTCGGCGACTCGCCCGAGCAGACGATAAAAGAGGTAGGCGAATCCTCGCTTGGCCGCGGAATCGCTGGCGCGGCTGCGGCGCTGGGCGTACGCCACCTGCGCACCCTCGCGCCACTTGGCAACAAGTTGCTCGATCAGTTCGGGTGGGTCTTGCAGATCCGCGTCCATGATGATCACGGCATCGCCGCATGCGCGATCGAGGCCGGCCGCGATGGCGATCTCGTGCCCGAACCGGCGTGAAAACGAGAGATAGCCGACGCGGTGATCGTCGCGGACCAGCCCGCGCACCGCGCCCAGCGTGCCGTCGCGCGAACAATCGTCCACAAAGATGATCTCATGGTCGTCGGCGCAACGCTCCAGAACCGCCGTAAGGCGCTCGTACAACGGGCGCACGTTTGGCTGTTCGTCGAATGCGGGGATGACGACGGAGAGTTTCACCGGGGGCGCAAGAATAGCGACGGGGCAAGGCTTCGACCGACGCGGTCAGCGCGGCCCAGCCGACCGCGAATCGACCCGCGTCTCCGTGGTGGCCGAGCGCCGGATGCTTCGTTCGGTGAGCATGCGCGCCACCAGCGGGGGGTCGATGACCAGGTCGGCACCGCCGTCGCGGGCGAACACGATCCGCTTGAGCGCCCTTACGCGACCGCGCTCATCGACGATAAAAGGGATGGTGTTCGCCCACGGAAGCCGCGTGCCCGTCTCGACGAGCCGAATCGCGTTCGGTGCTCGCCGATCCAGCGGAAACGGCGACCACGCGATGAAGTGGTCGTCCAGCCGGATGTGCTCGGGCGTTGCATCGGTCAGCATCGGCGGCCGCCACGGATTGCAGCTCGCGGCCCATATATCGCGCCGGCGCAGCGTTTGCCGCATGAGTGCGGTGGCCGACCAGACCGTCTCGAAGGCGCCGGGGCGCAAGCGGTCGAAACGAAGGACACCGGTTGTCGTCGGCGTGTGATCGATGCGGACCGGTAGGAAGATCGTGTCGGCGGGAGGATTCGGCGCGAGCCGCGCCAGTTGCGCGGCCACGGAGAGGTCGGCGCGCGAGCGGAGTTGATACGCGGCCTGCATCCCGACGAGCGCTATCGCCCCGAGGCACGACGCCGCGACGAGCGCGGGGGCAACCGCGACCCCGATCCATCGCCGGGAGCGTGCCGGCACGCACGCTGATATCGCAGCGAGCAGGGCACCGAACGCGATCGCGATGCCCAGCAGCGCGGTGTAGATCATGCGTGGAACGATCGTGTGTCCGGCGATGAGCGCGCCGGGCAGCATCGAGAGCGCCGCGGCCGCCACGCCGAAACACGCAAGCAACAGCAGACTCTGCAAACGCCGGGTTTCGTGCGAAGGTTGCCGTTCGCCGCCTTCCGCATCCGCCGGTCGCATCGCGTTCACGATCGCCAGTACGCACCACGCCGATCCGGTGAGCGCCAGCGGCACGAGCCATACCCAGAGGTGGCTCGTGGAGATGGTCGTCCACCCCAGATCGAAGCCCGCTCGCGCGAGTTGCCGTGCCTGCGCATCCACGGCAAGGTTGACGCCGGCTTGCCAAACCTCGAGCAGGCGATCGAACAGACGCGACACCTGCACGAGCGACGCGGGCGAACCGCGCCGGCCGGCGGGGGCCGAGAGTGCCAGCAGCGCGACAAACAGCACCTGCGTCATGCCGAGGGCGAACGTGACGGCGACGGCGGCGAGCAACCTTTGTGCGCGGCTGATCTGTACCGGCGCGCACGAAAGCCAAAGCAGCGGAAAGGCCGCGATGGCCGCGCCAGGAACCTCGTAGAAGAATGGAATCGCCAGCGCGATGACCGTCATCGGCGCCAGCCCGCGCCACCACCCGGGCGAGCCCGAGCCAGCGGCGCAGCGGGCGACCGCGATCGCCAGCCAAAGCCAGAGCGCGGTCGATATCGGGCCGGAAATAAACGACGTGAAGCAGATCGCCTCGTAGTGAAACGGCAAAACCATGAAGAGCACTGCCGCCGCAGCCGCTGCGGTGCGTGAGCGCGCTACCCGATTGATGAGCGAATAGAGCAGCAGTGCCACCACCCCGTGAGCACCCGCGCTGAGCAGGTGCAACAGCCGGTCGTACTCGCCGAAGAACGTCTGAAGGCCTTGAATCAGGATGAGGTGTACCGGACGCCAGAAATACATGTATTCCTGAAACGGCCGAAAACCCGCGGGGAGCGTATTTGTAACCGGATCCCGGAGGTTCGTCGAATAGTCGTCGGTCGTCTTACCCAGCCGCCCGCCCAGCGCGAAGGTGGCGACGAGCCAGAGCGCGACCGGAAACGCCCACGCGGCCGCGATCACCAGGTGGTGTCGCCAGGCTTCATGGTCGTGCGGAGGCGGGTGCGGAGCCGTCACGGCGCTTCCTTTCGAGAGTGCTGGTGCGACGCCAGCACAGGTTGGTCGACCGCGCCCGGCAAGGGATGCACCTCGAGGCTCGCGCCTGCTTCGACCGCGTGCTTCGTGGTCTCCCGCGGCACGCGCGCCAGCAAAGCAACGGCAGCTGCTCGCAGCGCGAGCGATCCGACGAATGCCGCGATGTAGCCCGGTCCGTCGGTTCCAAACCCCCGCAGCACTGCGGCCCCGATCAACGACCCCGCGACGATGGCCAGATTGTCGGCGAAGTTGAACTTCGCCAGGATGCTGGTGCGCTCGGCCTCTGGCACGGTGTCGAACATGATGAGGAAAGTGCCCAGCTCATACGCGCCCATCGCGGCACCCGAAAAAAGTTGCACCGCGCAGAACCATCCGATGTCATCGCCCGCCAGCCACAGCGCGGGAATAGGGATGATGAGCAGCCCGCCGATGCGGAGCAGCATTCTCGCACCGTGAGCGTGCGCGAGCAGGCCCCACATAGGCACCGCGACCGCCTTTCCGACCAGCAAGAGGCCCATGACCAGTGCGTAAAGCGCGAAGTCGTTCTGAAGGTCGTGACGTCGCAGTAGGAAAGGCACGATGAACGGAGTCGAGACGTTGAGCGCGAGCTGCACAGCGAGGCGATACGCCAGCACGCGCCCGCCCGGTCCGTGCCGGAAGCGTCCGAACGCTTCGCCCCATGGCACCTGGCGGAATCCCTCGGGAATGCGAATGCCGACGACGTGGCGGTGCAGGTACCACGCCGACATGGCGCGGGCCACCAGCGCGACGATGAGCAGCACTCCCAGCGTCGCGAGCGTGCGCGCGTGCTCGCGCCCGCTCTCCAGCACCCACCCGCCGGCAAAGATCGCGATGAGCTGCGTGATGTTGAGGATGGGGCTGCGCCGCGAGAAGTATCTGGCCCGAGCCCGCGCGGGCACCACCGACGAGATCATCGTGTTCCACGTCGCGCCGCAGCTCAGGTTGGCGAACCAGTAGATGGTTGCGAACGCGAACAGCAGTGCTCCCGCCCCCGGCCATCCGCCTGCAAAGGCCAGAATGGCCATCGGGATGAATGCGCCGGCCTGAATGAGCGCGCCGATCACCATCCAGCGCTGCAACGACGCGAATCGCCGCACCAGCGGCGCGGTGGCCAACTGCGCCGCCGCGCCGCACACCTGCGGAATCGACGAAACCAACCCGAGCGCCGCATCCCCCATCGCCAGCGTCGCGCCCAACACCGGGATGTTCGCCTCGCCGACGCCGAGCATGACGCAACACCAAGCGCCGTCGCGCGTGCTGAAGCGGAGGTTCCGCCGCATCGTTCCGCGATCCGGCGGCGCGGGTGGTGGTGGGGGGGAGGGCGTCATAGCGTCTTCAGAGCGGTCATCGTCGAGGCGAGGGTACCGGCGATGGCATCCATGAGCGCGGACCACCCTTCTCGCCTCCGCCGCACCAGCCGCTGATTCACTTCCAACTCGATCCCGCCGTAGGCCGGATCGGGAAACACCGTCCGCATCGCCGTCGTCAAGCCATCGTCCCTTCCCTCGTACGGCGCATTCCGTCCGATGGCCAGTCGCGGCAGGGCACTGCGCAGATTCCGTTCCCACGCGCGCACCGCGCGCACCTCGAAGTGCCGCCGCGGATCGAACAGCAGTCCGATGTCCACTTTGCGTCGCTCGCCGCGCAGCACCGGCGTGAACGTGTGTACCGAAACGTGTACGAGCGGGCCGCTCGTCGTGCTGCTAGCGATCGCACGTCGCACCTCATTTCGATACGGCAGGTAGTGCGCATCGACGATCCGCCGCCGCTCGTCCTCGCTCAGCGGGCGAGTGATCGGCGAGAAGACTTGCGCATTGTCGAGAGACCGATTGAGATCGACCACCAGCCGCGAAGTGAGCGCGACGCGCAGCGGTGCTTGCAGCCTCGCCGCCAGCCGCCCCGCCAGTTCCAGCGCGCCGCGATCCCAACCGCGATGCGAGTTCAGCATTCGCTCGTGGCCATTGAAGAGCGGCGCATATGCGGCGGGGACCAAGTTGCCGCCGTGTTCGCAGGTGAGAAGCAGCGACCCCAATGCCGCTCGCGCGTGCGAGGCTGAAGGTGCCGCGGCTCTACGCGCCACGGAACATCCTCCCCTCCAAAAGACAATCGCAGAGTTCGCGGTACACCTCGAATACCCGCGAGTGCTGCGGCACGAAAGGCGCTCCATCCCTGCCCGTCTCCGCGCCTCCCGCAATCGCCCGCAGGATCCGCCGCGCCAGCGTCCCATGTTCCAGAATGTGCTCGACCGGCCGCCGCGCTTCGGCATCCTCATCCGAAACCGGGCGCGTGGTCGCAACCAGGTGTCGCCACAGGTCGGCCGCGGTGCATTCCTTCGCGAACATGCCCATCGCGTGCAGATACGCCGGGTCGCGGACGATCGCCTCATCTCCGTGCCGCACACAATCCATAAATATCCGGTGCAGCGGTTCGACGCCCCACGCCTGCTGCAGGTACAGCTCGGTCCACCGCTCGCCCGCGAGCGCCTTCACCACGCCCGCGACGGCCGCGCAGATCGCCGCATCCGCCGCCGGGCACTCCTGCACATCCATCACACGGATCTCGATCGCCCCGCGGTCAAACCGCGCGATCGCGCCGCGCGCGTTGGCCCATTCGTGCCGCAACAACCCGTCGGGATCGTCCGGCTCAAGATCCTTGTAGATCCTCTGGAGAATCACGCGCTCGTACTCCTTGCGCGTATATGCAGGTTCCGGGATCGTCTGTCCCGAAACGCTCGGCACCTTACGGGCGTTGTGCTGATAGACCTCCAGCCGATTGTCGAGTACGCCGGTGATGCGCCCATCCACGATCGGGCTCGATGCGCACAGCGCCGGCAAAATCGGCAGCACCAGCCGGATGGCCGCGTGCAGCCGCGCAAACTCGTCGTCGCCGCAGAAGGGCAGGTTCAGATGCACCGATTGCAGATTCGCCCAGCCGTGGCCGCGACAATCGAAAATCCTGTCGAACGCCGCGTAGTACTCGCCGTTGCTGTGCGGCCAGAGCTTCATCTCCCGATCGGGATTCATCCACGGGTGCATCGCGCCCGGCATGAGCCGCGCGCCCATGGGGCGCAACAGTTCGTCGATCTCGCGCACGCTCGCCTGCATCCGCTCCGGCACATCTCGGAAACCCGCCGTCGGCTCGGTGGTCTTCAGCTCCACGACATGCAGCGTGAGCTCGTTCGACCACGAGATCCCACCCTCGCGCTCGACCTCGTCGGGATACTCATCCTCGCAGCCGCTCGGCCGCACCGCGCGCAGCAGTTTGTCGCTGATGGGGCGCACATCCAGCGTCGCCGCATCGACGATCATGTATTCGAGTTCGACACCGAAGGCTTGGAAGAGGTGGAGGGGCATGTGG
>Ga0163150_10008613_pt1 | contig 11560 bp, 10 predicted proteins | sample OliLakLV19P2IB_FD_148628 | JGI IMG/M metagenome (GOLD analysis project Ga0163150, IMG submission 148628) | Freshwater microbial mat bacterial communities from Lake Vanda, McMurdo Dry Valleys, Antarctica - Oligotrophic Lake LV.19.P2.IB | ecosystem: Environmental > Aquatic > Freshwater > Lake >...
ACGCCGTAGGCGTAGCCGTGTCGGTTGGTGCGTACGTTGGGGTCGCCGTCGGCCCATTGATCGGTGACTTTGCCGAGGATGATGACGCCGGTGGGGCAGCGGTCGACGCAGAGTGCGCATCGGGTGCAGACGTCTTCGTCGACGACGAAGAACACGTGGTCTTTGGGGTCGTCGCCGGGTTGGTCGGCGTTGACGCTGTCGTCGATGGCGTCGACGGCGAGCATGTGGATGCATTTCCACGGGCAGATGTCGACGCAGCCTTCGCAGAGGATGCACTCGGCCTGGTCGATGTGCAGGAACTGCTTGGGCTTGACCGCGGTGCCGAGCCACTTCGGGTCGACTTCTTGCAGCACGTACGAAGTCGAGAACTCCGGCATCGGCGGATTCGCATCGGTCTTCGCCATCGTCATGCCTCCGTCGTGGTGACGGGGCGGCCGTACGCCGACGTGCGACCGCGCAGACGCGACAAGGGACCACCGGTTGCGGGTGCGTCGCCTTCGGCCGCGTCGGTCGCGGGTTCCGCGACCTTGCGTTTCTGCCAGAGCACGAACAGCCTGACGTTGAGCACGAGCATGACCACGTAGATACCGGCGGCGATCGACTCGCCGACGGCGAGGCGCGTCACGTCGGTCGGGATGAGCACGTTGCGCCGCAGCGCGTACGAGTCCTTACCGAAGTTGAGGTACGAAGCCGAGAAGTTCAGCCACTCGTGCGGGATGATCGCGTACGCGAGTGTGATCCAGACCCACACGCTCATCGCGCCGACGATCGTGGCCGCCCACGTCGCGGGTTCGGCCGATTTCTTCGGGGTCCGGATGACCAAAATGGCGCCGACCGTCAGGACCACGAAGATCAGCGTGAACCAGATCAGCCGGCCCGCGGGACGTAGGAAACCAACGTCGGGCAGGATGTTTGGAACTTCTAGCCCGAGCACGTAGGGCAACCCGACGCTCCTCTACGAAAGACGCGATCTAGATACCACGCTAGATCGGCATGCGGCACATTGTGCGGACGAACGGCACCCCTTTTTGCGGAACGCCCCTGAGGGTGCCGCAGAGGGAGCCGTGTGATTGTGCGGACGAACGGCACCCCTTTTTGCGGAACGCCCCTGAGGGTGCCGCAGAGGGAGCCGTGTGATTGTGCGGACGAACGGCACCCCTTTTCTGCGGAACGCCCCTGAGGGTGCCATCGGAGTGTACGGACGCAAGAGCACTGTGTTCGAGATCTCCGCGCTGCTTGTTCGTAAGTGAATTTCCCCGCTTCGGACGAACGGTTCCGAGCGTGTGATCATGTGCATGTGGCCGTGCGGACGCAGCCGCCGTCCAAAACGCCGTAGGCCTCCACGACGGAGGCGAGGGAGCCATGGTTATGCAAGAGCCGTACGACGTCCTCGTCGTTGGTGCCGGACCCTCCGGGGCATCGGCCGCGTACTGGCTCGCGGAGCGTGGCCATCGCGTGATCGTGGTCGACAAGAACCGCTTTCCGCGCGACAAGACGTGCGGTGACGGGCTGACGCCGCGAGCCGTCCGCCAACTGCACGACATGGGTTTGGCGGAGCCCCTCGCGCAGTTCCAGCGCTTCGACGGGCTCCGTTCGATCGGGCACGGGATCACGCTCGAACTGGCGTGGCCCGAGCATCCCGATTTCCCCGATTTCGGCTACGTGGTCCGACGCTCGGAGCTCGACGAGATGGTCGTCGACCAGGCGGTCAAGGCGGGCGCCACCCTGGCCGCCGCGACCGAGGCGCTGGAACCGCTGGTCGAGGGCGGCCTCGTCACCGGGGCCAAGGTGAAGAACAAAGACACCGGCGCCGTCTCCGAGATCCGCGCCCGCTACGTGGTGGTCGCCGACGGCGCCAACTCGCGGTTTGGCCGGGCTCTCGGTACCGCCCGGAACCGCTCGTACCCGCTCGGCATGGCGATCCGGGGCTACTTCGAGAGCCCGCTTCACGACGACCCGTGGATCGAGAGCCACCTCGACATCAGCGACCGAGATGGCAACCATTTGCCCGGGTATGGATGGATATTCCCCGTTGGGGACGGCACCGTGAACGTCGGGGTCGGTCTCCTCTCCACCTTCTCGGGCTGGAAGAACATCAATACGTCGAACCTGATGGACGCCTTTTGCGCCACCGCCCCGCAGCGGTGGGGTATTTCCCCCGAAACCGCCACCTGTGCCCCGACCGGCGGCCGGCTCCCGACGGGCAGCTCGGTGACGCCCCGGGTCGGACCGACCTTTTTGGTCGTCGGCGACGCGGCCGGGTCGGTCAACCCGTTCAACGGCGAGGGCATCTCCGTCGCCTACGAGACGGGCCGACTCGCGGCCGACGCCGTCGACCTCGCGCTCGTCACCGGCGACGGGCTCGCGCTCCAGACCTACGACGCGCGCCTCACCGAGGTATACGACCTGTACTTCAAGGTGGCCCGGGTGTTCGTCCGCGCCATCGGGAACCCGGCGGTCATGCGCGAGCTGACCCGCGTCGGGTTCCAGAGCCGCACGCTCATGGAGTGGGTACTGCGCATCATGGCCAACCTGCTGCGACCCGACGAGATCGGCCCGGCCGAGGTCATCTACCGCACCGTGGCCGCCATGGTGAAGTACGCACCCGAGCCCTAATTCCGGGTCGCTACGGACACCGATGCTCCATCGCCCGTGCGGAGTGTCACCGCCGGCCGCATCGGCGCACCTCCGCTCCTAGAGCATCGAAGTCCGTAGAGACCAATAGGCGTCCTGTAGCGTTCGCGCGCGGTGGCCGACTATCTGCCAATCATCGTGATGGCCGCGCTCGTCGTGGCGTTCGTGTTCTCCTCGTTCGTGGCTTCGCGCCTGCTCGCGCCGCAGCGCCCGAACGCCGCCAAGCAGGCCCCCTACGAGTCGGGCATCGTCCCCGAGTACGAACCGCCCGAGCGCTTCCCGGTGAAGTTCTATCTGGTCGCGATGGCCTTCATCGTGCTCGACGTCGAGATCGTGTTCCTCTACCCGTTCGCGACCGTGTTCCGCGATCTCGGGCTGTTCGGCATCGTCGCGATGGCCGTGTTCATCTTCGTGCTGCTGATTCCGTTCGCGTACCTGCTCTCGGTGGGCGCGCTCGAGTGGGGTCCGGTGCAGAAGGTGCTGTCGCGTGGCGCCGGTCCGTTGCTGCGCACGCGCGACCGGGTGCTCGACCCCGACGCCGTACCCGCCGAGGAGGAAGCGGCCTAGTGGGTCTCGACCAGATCCCGCACAACTTCCTCACCGCGCGCCTCGAAGACGTCGTCCGTTGGGGCCGGCGCAACTCGGTGTTCCCGGCCACGTTCGGTCTCGCGTGCTGCGCGATCGAGATGATGGCGACCGGCGCTCCGCACTACGACCTCGCGCGGTTCGGCATGGAGGTTTTCCGCGCGAGCCCGCGCCAGGCCGACCTCATGATCGTCGCCGGCCGCGTGTCGCAGAAGATGGCCCCGGTGCTGCGCCAGGTCTACGACCAGATGGTCGAGCCGAAGTGGGTCATCTCGATGGGTGTGTGCGCGAGCAGCGGCGGGATGTTCAACAACTACGCCATCGTCCAGGGTGTCGACCAGATCGTTCCGGTCGACGTCTACGTTCCGGGCTGCCCCCCCGGACCCGAAACTCTGATGCACGGCATCCTCACGTTGCACGAGCAGATCCGCACGGGCGAGCTGCTGCGCCGCCGCGAGCCCCTGACCGTTGCGCCCTGACCCACCCCGCCCCGAGGCCACGACCATGTCCGACGACGAGACCCCTCGTGAAAACGATCACGAAGCCGAACCACCCGACGACGAGGTGGCGGCGGCGTTGCTCGACGCGTTCGGCGGCAGCATCTACGACATCAGCCACGGCCAACCCGTCGTCTACGTCGACCGCGCCGTGTTCGCCGATGTCGCGATGTTCCTGCGCGACGAGCAGGCGTTCTCGATGCTGATCGACGTGACCGCGGTCGATCATCTCCTCGACGGTGTGCGCTACACGCCCGGCGGGAGACGACAGCGCAGCCGGACGACCGGGTCGGAGGGTGAAGACACCGGCGATGGCAGGCGGAGCGTGGAGTCGACCCATGGTGGCGCTGTGGCGTTGGAACGGTTCCAGGTTGTCGCCAACTACTTGTCGCACACGCGGAACCGGCGAATCCGCGTCATCTGCGAGGTTCCTGCCGACGACCCGACCGTGCCGTCGGTGACACCCGTGTACCCGGGCGCGAATTTCGCCGAGCGCGAGGTGTTCGACATGTTCGGCATCTCCTTCGCCGGCCATCCCGAACTCATCCGCATCCTCATGCCCGACGACTGGGACGGCCACCCGCTCCGCAAGGACTACCCCGCCGCGCGCGTGCCGGTGACGTTCAAAGGCGACCCGAGCCCGAGATGACTTGCTTGCTTTGTCGCACTCATCCAATGGGCGGCTGCGCCCCGGGCGGGATCCGCCGCTCCGGCGAGCTCGCTTCGCTCGCCGCGGCGTGTGACTCGAGTCCGTATGACTGACGTTTCGAACGGCGCGCAGGAGAAGCGGCTCGAGCGCCAGACCGACGAGGGCGCGCAAGAGATGCGTCCGCGCGCCAAGGAGCCTCGTACTGGGGAACTCGTCCTCACCGGCGGGCTGTGGCCGGAGGACGAATCCGGCGACACGATGATCATCAACATGGGCCCGCAGCACCCGTCGACCCACGGCGTGCTGCGCCTCATGATGGAGCTCGACGGCGAAGAGGTGCTGCGCATCAAGCCCGTCATCGGTTACCTCCACACGGGCATGGAGAAGACCGGCGAAGAGCTCACCTACGTGCAGGGCGGCACCAACGTCACGCGCATGGACTACGCGGCGCCGTTGTCGAACGAGCTCACGTACAGCCTCGCGGTCGAACGGCTGCTCGACATCGAGGTGCCGGTGCGGGCGCAGTGGATCCGCATGATGATGGCGGAACTCAACCGCATCTCGTCGCACCTGTTGTTCCAGGCGACGAACGGCATGGACCTCGGCGCGGTCTCGATGATGCTCTACGGCTGGCGCGAGCGCGAAGAGGTCTTGCGCCTCTTCGAACGCTTCACCGGGCTGCGGATGAACCACAACTACATTCGCCCCGGCGGCGTTGCCGTCGATCTCCCGCCCGGCTGGCGCGAAGATGTGCTTGCCGTCTGCGACACGGTGGAAGCGGGCGTGGCCGAGTACGACACGCTGCTCACCGAGAACCCCATCTGGGTCGAGCGCACGGTCGGTGTGGGCGTCATCAGCACCGAGGACTGTCTCGCGAACAGCATCACGGGCCCGATCCTCCGCTCGACCGGCTTTGCGTGGGACTTGCGCAAGGCGCAGCCGTACCTGCCCTACGACGAAGTCGAGTGGGACGTCATCTACACGGCGAACGGCGACGTGTTCGACCGCTACCGGATCCGCCTCTACGAAATCCTCGAATCGGCCAAGATCGTGCGCCAGTGCGTCGCGCAGATGCCCACCGGCGACTTCCGAGTGCAGGACAAGAAGGTCACGCCGCCGCCGCGGGCGCGCATCAACGAGTCGATGGAAGCGCTCATTCACCACTTCAAACTCTTCACCGAAGGGTTCAAGGTCCCGCCGGGCGAAACGTACGTTGCCGTCGAGTCGCCCCGGGGTGAGATCGGGTGCTACCTGGTGAGCGACGGTTCGGGGAAGCCCGTGCGTGTGCACGTGCGCGGCCCGTCGTTCTACAACCTGCAGTCGATCACGCCGATGGCGGGCGGCAGCCTGGTCGCCGACGCGGTCGCGATCGTGTCGAGCATCGACCCCATCATGGGCGAGGTGGACCGGTAACGTGTTCTCTGAGGCGAACCTCACCAAGGCCAAGGCGATCGTGGCGCAGTACCCGCGCCCGAAGTCGGCGATCCTGCCGCTCGCGCACCTCGCGCAAGATCAGGACGGGTGGCTCACCGAAGACGCGATGGCCGAGATCGCGGAGCTCGTGGGAGAGACACCTGCGATCGTGCAGGGAACGTGTTCCTTCTACACGATGTTCAAGCGCCGCCCCTGCGGCAAGCTCCTGGTGTCGGTGTGCACCAACGTGACGTGCCTCGTGCTCGGCGGTCCCGAAGTCCTCGACCACCTCGAGACGCTCTACACGGGCGACCCCGACATCACGATCGAAGAAGTCGAGTGTCTCGCCGCGTGCGCCGGCGCGCCCGCGCTCCAGGTGAACTACGAGTTCCACGAGCACATGACGCCCGCGATCGCGGAAGACGTCGTCGACGGCTACAAGCGCGGCACCGTGCGCGCCCGCACGATCTCGGGGAGCCTGCAATGACGTTGAGCGAACGCAGGATCGTCTCGCAGCGGTTGTACGACCGGCCGAACGACTCGTGGACGATCGACGGCGCGCTCGCGGCGGGCGCGTACGAGTCGCTGCGCACGGTGCTCGCGGCCGGCAACCCGGCCGACGTGCAGGCGCAGGTCGCGGCCTCGGGCCTGCGCGGTCGTGGCGGCGCGAACTTCTCGACCGGCCAGAAGTGGTCGTTCCTGCCCGCGGGCAGCTATCCGCGCTACCTCGTGGTGAACGGCGACGAGGGCGAACCCTCGACGTTCAAGGACCGCATGCTCGTCGAGCGCGATCCGCACCAACTCCTCGAGGGCATCATCATCTCGGCGTACGCGATCGAGTGCAACCTCGCGTTCGTCTACCTGCGGGGTGAGTTCGCGCTCGGCTACGACCGTCTGACCCGGGCGATTACCGACGCCCGCGCCAAAGGGTTCCTCGGCAAGAACGTGCTCGGTTCAGGCTTCGACATCGACATCGTCGTGCACCGCGGCGCGGGTGCGTACATCTGCGGCGAGGAGACCGCGCTCATCGAGTCGCTCGAAGGCGAGCGCGGCATGCCGCGGTTGAAGCCGCCGTTCCCCGCGATCGAAGGCCTCTACGCGAAGCCCACGGTGGTGAACAACGTCGAGACGTTGTCGACCGTGCCGCACATCATGCGTATGGGCGGCGAGGAGTACGCCAAGATCGGCGTCAACAAGTCGACCGGCACCCGCCTCGTCGCGCTGTCCGGCCACGTGAACAAGCCCGGGAACTACGAGGTCGAGTTCGGCTGCACGTTCCGCGACATCATCTTCGGGCTCGGCGAAGGCATCCGCGACGGCAACGAGCTGAAGTTCTTCCTGCCCGGCGGCGCGTCGTTCCAGTGGCTGGTCAACATCGACGAGCACCTCGACGCGATCTACGACATCGACTTCGTGCAGCAGAACCTCGGTACCACGCTCGGTTCCGGAGCGATCATGGTGTTCGACGAGACCACCGACCCGCTTGCGGTCGCGTGGCGCCTCGCCAAGTTCTACGCGCACGAATCGTGCGGCAAGTGCACGCCGTGCCGCGAAGGAACGGGCTGGATCGAGAAGGTGCTCTACCGCATGGCGAACGGACTCGGGCGCAAGCAGGACTTCGACCTGCTGATCGACGTCGGCTCCGGCATCTCGCCGAACGTCGCGACGGCACCGTTCACGCAGACAACCTTGTGCCCGCTCGGGCCGAGTGTGGTGTCGCCGATCGCCAGCCTCGACAAGTACTTCCGCGCCGAGATCATGGCGCGCATCGAGGCGGGATTGTGACCGGCGTCCCTCCCGAGAAGGTCACCATCACGATCGACGGCGTCGAGATCGAGGCCGACAAGGGGGAACTCCTCATCAAGGTCGCGCAGGAGAACGGGGTCTACATCCCGCGCTTCTGCTGGCACGAGCGCATGAAGCCGGTCGGCATGTGCCGCATGTGCCTCGTCGAAGTCGACGGCGTGCGCGGGTATCCGCCCGCGTGCACCACTCCGGTCGTCGAAGGCATGAACGTGCACGCCGCCTCCGACACCGTCAAGAAGATTCAGGACGGCGTGCTCGAGTTCCTGCTCATTAACCACCCGCTCGACTGCCCGGTCTGCGACCGAGGCGGCGAATGCCCGCTGCAGGACCAGACGCTGGCGTTCGGCCCGGGCGAGTCGCGGTTCGTCGAGGAGAAGCGCCACTTCGAGAAGCCGATTCCGCTCAGCCCGCTCGTGCTGCTCGACCGCGAGCGCTGCATCCAGTGTGCGCGCTGCACGCGGTTCGCCGACGAGATCGCGGGCGACCCGCTGATCGATTTCGTCGACCGCAGCGACCGCATGCAGGTCCTCAACTTCGCGGGCGAGCCGTTCAACTCGTACTTCTCGGGCAACACGGTGCAGATTTGCCCGGTCGGCGCGCTGACCGCTTCGCAGTACCGGTTCAAGGCGCGGCCGTGGGACCTCGCGACGGCCGAGACGTCGTGCAACGCGTGCGCGGTGCAGTGCCGGGGCGCGCTTCAGTCGTCGTCGAACCGTCTCGTGCGTTTGCTCGGCGTCGACTCCGAACCGGTGAACCACGGTTGGTTGTGCGACAAGGGTCGCTACGGCATCGAGTGGGTGCATTCGGACGACCGCGTCCTCGACCCGCACGTGCGGGTCTCGGGCGAACTGCACGAGGCGTCGTGGCCCGAAGCACTCGACATCGTCACCGAGGAAATCCAGCGGGTCCTCAATGCGCACGGGCCGACCGCAGTCGCGGTGCTCGGTGGCGCACGTGGTACCAACGAAGACGCCTACGCGTGGGCGCGGTTGGCGAAGGGCGTGATCGGCACCGACAGCGTCGACTGCCAGCTCGGCGACGGCCTTCCCGCCGAAGTCGTGCTCGGCTTGCCGCGAGCGGAGATCGCCGACATCGACACCGCGGTGGCCGTGGTGCTCCTGGCCGACGTCGAAGATTCGCTGCCGGTATTGCACCTGCGCATCCGGCGCGCCGTCGTCGAACTCGGCGTGCCCCTTGTCGACCTCGCGCCGGTAGCGCACAAGCTCACCGAGTTCGCGGCCCTGAGCGAGCGGCTCGTGCCGGGCGAACAACACCAGGCCGCCGAGTTCCTCCGCACGCGCCTCGCCGAGGTCGCGTCCGGCCGTGAAGGCTCGGTCGTCGTCGTCCTCGGGCGGGGGTCGGTCGGCGAGTCGTCGGCCGGAGTCGTGCGCTGCGCCGCCGCGCTGGCCGAGCTGCCGAACGTGCGGTTCCTGTCGGGCCTGCGGCGCGGCAACGTGCACGGTGCGCTCGACGCCGGGCTCGCGCCCGGATTTCTGCCCGGACGCGTCGCGGCCGCCGCGGCCGGCGAGTGGTTCTCGAACCGCTGGGGCTCGGTTCCCGCGACAACCGGGTCGGACGCGACCGCAATTCTCCAGGCCGCCGCCGACGGCAATGTCCACGTCCTGGTGCTCCTCGGCGCCGACCCGGTCAACGACTTCCCCGACGCGGCGCTCGCCCAGCGCGCGATCGACGGCGTCCCGTTCGTCGTCGCGGTCGACGCGTTCCACACCGCGTCGACCCAGCGCGCCGACGTGTTCCTGCCCTGCACCCTGTGGGGCGAGAAGGCCGGGCACACCACCAACATCGAAGGGCGCGTGCAGCGCGTCAGCCGCCGCGTCGCACCCGAAGGCACCGCGATGGACGACTGGCGGATCGCCACCGAACTCGCGCTGCGGCTCGGCTCCGACTTCGATTTTGCAACGGTCGACGAAGTCACCGACGAGATCGCGTCGTTGTCACCGGCGCATATCGGGGTGACCGCCGCCCTGCTGCGGCGGGCGCGCGACGGCGTTGTCTTGCCGCTGCGCGACCACGCGGGCGAGATCATCGTGCGTGCGGGCGAACTCTCGATCCTCGCCGACGACGGCGCGACCTTGTCGTGGGATCCGATCAGGGTCGAGGGGGCCGAGCCGGACGCCGGTGAAGTGGAGCCCGCGGAAGCGCCGCCTGAAGCGCCCGCGCCGTACGTGTGGGACCGCGCGACGCCGGCCGCGGGCGCCCCCGGGCGCGACGGTTACGCGCTACGGCTCGTCGTCGGTCGGACGCTCTACGACAACGGCGTCGCGGCGTCGCACACCGACGTGTTCGCGCCGTTGCGGCGCACCGCCGACCTGCGCGTGAGCCCGTCGGACTTTGCCCGGCTCGGTGTCGAGCGGGGCGCGCACGTGCGTATCACGTCGGCGCAGTCGACGATCTCGCTGCCGGTCCACGCGGACACGGCGGTGCCCGTCGGCGTCGCCGTTATCCCGTTCACTGCCGATACTGACGGTGCAGCCATGCTGATCGACGCGACGGCACCCGTCACCGACGTGCGCGTGGAGACGCGATCATGATCGGGCAGCTTGATCCCCTCTACAACAGCGGCGACATCACGTGGTCGGTGTTCGGCGTGGTGGCCATCAAGGTCGTTGCCGCGTTCGTGATCCTGCTCGTGTCGGTGATGCTCTACATCTGGGGCATGCGCAAAGTCATCGCCGACATGCAGAACCGCATCGGTCCCAACCGGGCCGGACCCTACGGCGTCCTTCAGACCCTCGCCGACGGCATCAAGCTGTTCTTCAAAGAACAGTCGATCCCGTCCAGCGCCGATCGCTCGGTGTTCCGGCTCGCGCCCTACCTTTCGATCCTTCCGGCGTTCTTGATGTTCTGCATCATCCCGATCGGTGGGCAGGTGTCGATCCTCGGCCACCAGACGTACCTGCAGGTGATGGAACTTCCGGTCGGCGCGTTGTGGATCCTCGCGATGTCGGGCGTCGGCGTGTACGGCATCATGCTCGCCGGGTGGTCGTCGGGCTCGAAGTACCCGCTGCTCGGCTCCGTGCGCGCGACCGCGCAGCTGCTGTCGTACGAAGCCGCGTTCGGGCTCGCGATCCTCGGCGTGCTCATCCAGGCCGGAACCCTCTCGACGAGGGCGATCGTGAACGAGCAGTACGACACGTCGTGGCACGCGATGTTCACCGATGCCTATTGGCTGCCCGCGCTCCTGCCGTTCGTCATCTTCCTGATCGCGGCGCTGGCGGAAACGAACCACCCGCCGTTCGACCTCGTCGAAGCCGAGCAGGAACTCGTCGGCGGATTCAACACCGAGTACACGGGCATCCGCTTCGCGATCTTCTTCCTCGCCGAGTTCATGAACGTGATCACGATGTCGGCGGTCGCCGTCACACTGTTTCTCGGCGGTCCGTCCGGGCCACTGCTCGGCTTCCTCGACGCCGACAACTGGATCAATACGTGGATCATGCCGATGTTCTGGTTCACGGTGAAGGTGCTGGCGCTGCTCTTCGCGACGGTCTGGGTGCGCGCGTCGATGCCGCGCATGCGCTACGACAAGTTGATGGCGCTCGGCTGGAAATGGCTCATCGAGACGGCGCTGATCTGGGCCATCGTCTCGGCCGCGTTCATCTACGTGAACGAGCAGGACTACAGCACGACCAAGACCATCGGCATCGACCTCGGCATCGTGGCCGGCGCGGGGCTGGCCGCGCTGGTGCTGTACCTCGCGGTGCCGAAGCCGGGCGAGAAGATCGAGGAGTTCCGCTGATGGGTCGCCTCTCCGGATTCGGCGTGACGTTCAAGCAGATGTTCAAGCCGCGCGTCACGACGCAGTACCCGAAAGAGAAAGTCGACGGTCCCGAGCGCCGCCACGGCCGCCATGTCCTCAATCGTTACGAGGACGGCATGGAGAAGTGCATCGGCTGCGAGTTGTGCGCGGGCGTATGCCCGGCCCGCTGTATCTACGTGCGCGGCGCCGACAACC
>Ga0163150_10008614_pt1 | contig 11559 bp, 10 predicted proteins | sample OliLakLV19P2IB_FD_148628 | JGI IMG/M metagenome (GOLD analysis project Ga0163150, IMG submission 148628) | Freshwater microbial mat bacterial communities from Lake Vanda, McMurdo Dry Valleys, Antarctica - Oligotrophic Lake LV.19.P2.IB | ecosystem: Environmental > Aquatic > Freshwater > Lake >...
GGCAAGCTGGGGCAAGCCCTTAAATAATGATTCCGCTGCAAAACCCCCTGTTTCGAAATCGGTGAGAATCCGCCTGGGGAGCGATTTTTCAGTGGCTGGAGCTTCTTTTTTCGATTACGGCGGCTTTGCGTTCATGATTCCGATTGCTGGACTCTTCCCAAGCGTTTTTTCTCGCCTCAGGCTGCTCCCAGGGCTGTTCAACTGGCTTGCGGGACGCATTGCTCCCGCTGCATCTCCTGCTTCATCTCCCATTGCAGGCGTCGGATCCAGCGTTTGACATTACAAGCGGCGCCAATCAGATAGTTCTGGAGCGTGACTTTCTTCAGCCCCCGGTAGCGGGCGCGCCGCAAGCCATGCAGGGGGGGCAAGTTGGGGTCAGCCCTTAAATATTAAATATTGCTTGCGGTCGTGCGAGAGCAGGCGGGGCTGACGCAACGGGAGGCGGCCGGGGTAATGGGGCTGAGGACAGGTGCGGCCGTGAGCATTCAGTTGCGGAGATTGCAGGAGGCCCTGCCCCAGGATGCGCACGTGAGAAGACAGGTGCGTGAGATCGAATCTCAACTGGTAAATTTACTTTTTAAGGGCTGACCCCTAATCTCCCTAATCTCGCGAAGAGTACGCCGCCACTGTGAACGACCGCGACAAGTTCGCCACCTACTCCCGCGACTCCTCCACCGGCCTCGATTACGCCATGAATCGCTCCTACGGAAACTCCATGGGCCGGTTCTTGACGCCCGATCCTTACCAGCCCAGCGCGAAGCTTGGCAACCCGCAGAGCTGGAACCGCTACGCGTATGTTACCAACGACCCCATCAACAAGAATGACCCGAACGGACTGGACCCAGAGGATGGTCTTGGACTGGAGGGTTTCTACGACTTCTTCGCTCGGAGGGGCACATTCTACTCTTCAGAACCTGGTCCTCCGCGCCCGCGCTGGGATCGGAGTAATTGCTGGTTTCCTTCTTTTGATGGTCTTAGCGCCAAGCAAAAAGGCTTGTTCACTGGGAGCGGTGAATACGACAACCTGTCGCCTAGTAAGAAGGCGAGCTTTCTGAACATTACGTATAAACTCAGTCAGTACGGTGTCAGTCTTTCCGGGCTCTCCTTTTTTGGAGACGGCGGCGCAGCAACTGGGATTCTCACGGATCAGCTGAAGTTTAGACCGAATGATGCCGCCACCAGGCTGAGTGATGAACTTCTAAGCAGAGTTTCGACTGGTGCATTTATTTCGGACAAGCCGAAGGCAGGTGAGCATCCAGGCATGGCAGACGGGGGGGTGCGAGAGTTCGCCACATTCAATTCACTTCAGGTAGGCTGGGGACGTGATGGCGTTTTCGCTGACATCGATCCCTACGGTCCGATTGACGCCGTCGGAGTTTTTGGACACATCTTCCTCCAGTATTTTCCTAACAAGATCGGTAACAAAACAACGGATCCATTTCGAGTCGGTAAAGGCCTTTACGACAATGATCCAGGAAATGTTTCTTACAATTGTTACCGCTAAGGAATCATGACGCACAAACCTCTCGACGTCATCCACCTGAGGCTGACCATCAAGACATCGGTGGCGGCGCTGCTGTTGTTGACTGTAGTGTCTCCCTCTTGCGGAAGGCAAGTCTCACATCTGCTGGGCTCCGAGTTGGAGATCAAGCTGACACTCGATCGCGACTACAAGCAGAAGAAACTCGAAGACGTGTCGCGGGATGGTCGTTGGCTGCTCTTTTACCATGCCGAGAATCCCATGGGGCTGGTTCGCTTTCCAAGGGACGGGAAACCCAAACTGATTCAAGAGGTGACTGGGCAAAGTCTGCAGGTCGTGGAGATGAGTACGGGCAAGGAAGCAGCCAGGATTGAAGAGCGCCTGTCCTTTTTCCCGGCCAGATTTCTACCAGGTACTCACCAGGTTTTGTATGCGGTGGTAGAAAAAGGTATGTCACAACATCAGTTGTGGGATTTCACGTCAGGGCAAGTCCGGCCATGCCCCGCGCCTCATTTTGACACTCCGTTAGTTGTGGATGCAGAGACAGTTTACGGAACCGTTCGCCAAATCTCGGGTGATGTTGCCGGTGACCTCTTGATGAGTTTGTCGGTCAAAGACTGTAGATTGGAGACGATTTCGCTGGTTGACCCCGAGAATGCAAGGAACAAACTTTACCCGAATTCGTTTACTGCCTCTCCCGACAGACGATTCTTAGCTTACACAGCGTACAAGAAGGCGGTTGTTTGGGACATCGGACCGAAGAAGATAGCCGCTGAAATCTCTCCACCGGATGCCCTGGATTTCGCCGATGATGCCGCATACACCCCTGATGGCAAGCTCCTGATCGTCGCCGCCCGTTCTGAGAAGGGTGAGGACAGACCGAACGACGAATCGTACTACAAGCAATACCTGCTGGTTTATGAGACGAACGGGTACAAGCTGGTGCGTCGCATCGAGTCTCCCAGCGAATTCTGGACAAGGTATCGCTTGGCCGTCTCGCCGGACAGCCGCCTACTGGCTGTGGGTTACTGGACCGAGGAAAACAAGTTCCTGCAATCTTACCAGCAGGCTCATATTGTGCTTTACGATATTACGACCGGGCGTGAAGTTGGGCGAGCGTTGCACAGCCGGGTGAAGGCCAAAAGGACAAACCCGTTCGCAGCGATGCTTAGCCGCCTTGTGTTTACGCCTGACGGCAAGTACCTGCTTTCAAGCACCGCGGATACACGAATCTGGAAGATCGAGAATCAAGCAGGCAGTGTGACAAGGTAGGTTGTTTCGAACCGGGGAAGTCCGAGAGGAATAGAATAGGGTCACATCTTTCCTCTTTCGAAAAGTGAAGGGCTTTTTCTTTTAGCCGCTGGGGCTCCGGATTCGTCATTGCTGGAGCGCACAGGTGCAGCAGGTCTCTGTCGGGGGGGGGCAAGTTGGGGTCAGCCCTTAAATAATAAATATTGCGTTGTCGATCCCGAGGACGCGCGCTTGAGAAGTTACCTGAGGAAGGTCGCCCAATTATCTCCCCTAAAAAGGAGACATCTTCTTTCAGCTGCTGGCACCTCAGCCATGTGGGTCCTCCACGAGATCCAGGAATTGGCGGCCGATGACGTTCCAGTCGTATTGTTCTTGAATCATCCGCCGTGCATTGGCTCCCAAACTCGAGCGAAGCTCCGGATTCCGCAGCAGCTCCGCCGTTTGTTCGGCAAAGCCCTCAGCAGTTCCAGCCGTCAACATCACCTGACCGTGCGTTGAGCGAAACCCTTGCGCTGCCAAAGGTGTGGCTACGACGGCCATTCCCATCGACAGAGCTTCGAGCAGTTTCACCCGCATGCCCGTGCCGGTGAGAATCGGCGCCACAAACAGGGCAGCGCTCCGGTAACACGATCGAATATCCGGAACGTATCCAGCCACTCGAACGCCTTCGGCTTCCCCCACAATCTGCGGGTTCAGCAGGTGGGCATTGTTGCCGGCAATGCAGAACTCGGCATCAGGAACTTCCCGCCGGATGAGTGGAAGAACCTCGCGCACAAAAAAATAGACGGCCTCTCCATTCGGGGGATGGCGGTAGTTCCCTACGAAGAGCATCTGCCGCGAATATTCTCCGCCTGCCACTTGCCGGGGATCAAAATAGGCGCTGTCGACGCCGATGGGCACCGTCCGCAACCGCGAGGGCTCAACGAAACGGCTCAGAACCGCACGGTCTTCGTCGGTCATGCAAGCGATGCGGTGGAAGTTTCGGCAAACACGCGCCTCATGGTTGAGCTGCACCAACCAGTCGTAGCCCTTGACACATTTGCGCCACAAATGTGTTTCGCGTTCGAAGGCCGAGCGATAGTTGGAAAAGATGATCTCATGCTCGGTGAGCACCCGCAGAACAGGCAGATCAGGAGGCACGTGCTGCGCCATCTGAAAAAACTCCGCCTGGACCACGTCGAAGTGCTTTTCGCGCAGAGTCTGTTGGACCAGCGCACGAAACTCCGCCGATGCAAATTCGTCATACTCGCGTGGCTTCGGCACCCAGAGATGGCGAGCGGGTTCAGCTCGACGCAGTACCGTTTTCAAGTCAATGCCGAGCGAAACCAGGCCGGCCAGGCAATGCCGCTCAGCGTCCTGCTCAATAAATGAAATCAGCGAGACGTGATGTCTTGACGCCAGGATCTTGAGGTTGTAGTACATCCGGGCAGCGCCGCCGCTGGCGCCAAGGATGGGCGGGTGGGCGGTCAGGACCAGGATGTTGAGTGCAGGCATGAAGGGCCGGTGAGACGGGCGAACTCATTGCGACAGACGGATACCAGCGGGTGCGGAGCGCAACTGAGTTAATGACGCATTGGGCGCGGTACTATCCCAAGCTAAGCTCCGAAATTGTCATCCCCAATTTACGGATATCGTTACTGGTGCCGATTTCGATCGGACAAAACGTCGAGCTGAGGCGAACCGTAAACCGGTGCGGTTGAAAGGGCGCCAGCGTTACCCGCACTCTCAGAAAGAGCGACTGTGGACGGTCGACCCATTGGGAGTAGATCAGGTCCCCATCCTGGAATATCTCGATGCCCACCTCCTGACGGCGGGAAAGCTCGATCCCCGGAATGGCGCCACGGAGTTGCAGGAACTCTTCCTGGCCGTGGGGATACAGCAACACCGAGCATTCTCGTCCTGTCCAGCGATACACGCTGTCGGGATTGGCTTCAACCGGGAACCAACCCTCTTCCAGTTGCTCTTCAAACCCACCCTGAGAAAAATCGATCGAAGGCACACCCACCCAGCGCCGAACATAGGAGGTGCGATCGAGCACTTCCTGTGCGCTCCATCCCGCCGCCAGATGGCTGCGAAACCTCTTCCGCAGGACTTCGGGGTACTTTCCAAGCGCGCGACAAAATGCCCGGATTTCAGGCTTGAACTCGCCTTCACGGGCAGCATCGTGAAGGCGCGCAGGCAAACCCCAGGCATGGAAGAACAACCAGGACATCGTCTCAATGTTCTTCCACACGAAAAGAGTCTGGTTTCTTCGAATCGTATTCTCGATGAATTCGTGAGAATGCTTGGCCCCGCTCGTCCCTCGATGCTTGTGGATCACTGTGCTCGCTGGAGCCATCCACACCGTCCATCCCCTCCGCCAGGCTTCCCACGAGAGGTCCGTGTCTTCCAGGTAAAAAGGGTAGTACAGTGTGTCAAAGCCGCCCAGGGCCTGGAACTTCCGACGGTCAACCGCGCAGGAGCCTCCGCCAGCCCACAACACCGGCACTGTTTTGCGTTGCAGGTCACCCGCGGTGACTTCACCATGAAACAACTCGAGTGTGCCGCGTTGCCACTCTCCGCCGGTCTTGCCAGTCTCTTCGCGCCGGCGCTCGCGATCTTGAAAAAAGATCTGGCTCGAAACTGCAAAGACACGCTCGCCAGTAAAGCCCTCAAGCAGCGGCCGCAGAAAGCCCGGATCGACAAACATGTCGTTGTTGAGGAGCACAACAATGTCGTTCCTGGCCGCGCCAACCCCAACATTGTTCCCGTGCGCAAAATGGTAGTTGCGATCCAGAGAAACGACCCGGACCTCGGGAAACTCCTCGCGCAGGAATTCAACACTATCGTCCCGGCTGCCATTGTCGACCACGATCACTTCGTGGTTTCGGCCATCCTGTCGAACGGCTGCCAGCACCGATGGCAGGCACTCCTGAAGCAGGTGACGGCCATCGTAGTTCAGCACCACGATGCTGGCCTGTTCCCGGTTCGGCAGCGTTGCCGGGTAACCGGCCTTACGGAAGCGGCGAGCCAGCCACGCCATCGCGTCGCCAATCCAAAGCGGCGGCAAGGCAAGAAGCGCCAGAAATCCGACGATCCAGAACAGCACCCCTCGGATGACTCTGGCATGCCAGGCCGGCGGCATCGGTTTGGTGTCTGGTTGGGTGAATGCAACTTCCGGGGTTGAAAGCGCCATCGGTTTAAACCGTTATACCCGACGTTAAGAGAATTTGGTTCTTCATGTTCATTGGCAGCCACGGTCAGCGCCATGTGCTGGCCGTGGGCTCTTCGTTACCAACGACCTGGGACCACCGCAGACTGCGCGGTGATGGCGGCTACCACAACCGGGATATCAAGGGCGTGCAGCCGTTGGCTAGTTCGTTTCAGTCGCGAAACTCGCGAGGCCACCTGGCGCAATTCTTGCGCGCTCTTCAGCGCTTCGGCTCTCCTCGCCCCAGCGGGGCGAGGGGTTAGGGGGCAGGGCACGCCGCAGCGATTCCCGAACCGAGACCGAAGAGCCTCGCCAGATGCGGAAAGACAAACGCATTCTTTCACAGCGTGGCAATCCCCCTCACCCCCCGGCCCCTCTCCCTGGAGCTGTGAAAAAATTCAATGGTAGGGACGCGCTGCTGCGCGTCCGCAACCGGAAACCCAAGCCGGACGCGGGGCACCGCGTCCCTACCGGATCAGGTTCATGCGGCAAACCGAATTTTTTCACAGCTCCCCTCGTTGGGGCGAGGGGAGCCGACATTGTTAGAGAGGTCGGCTCAAAGCCCCACACCGCAAGACTTTCTGAGTTTCGCGACAGAAACTAGTTAAGCCAGATCAGTTTGCAGGTTCTCCAGTTCTCTCAAAGATGTCTGGATCTCGCACCTCGTATTCGTTTCTTCTTCGGTAGCGCTTCAGCAGCGCTTCCGGAAACTGTCTTAGCGCCCTGAAAAACGCCTTGGTTTCAAACTGCCAACTGGTCTGCACCAAGAAGCCCGCTTGGATGATTGGCAGATAGAAGCCATGAGAGAGGGTCCAGGGAAAGAAGCTGATGTTTTTCCAGATGAAGAGATACTGGTTTTTCCGAATCGTGTTATCTACAAAATTGTCTCCGAACTTTTGTTTGTTGGTCCCGCGATGCTTATGGACGACCACGCTATCAACCGCCAGCAGGCTCTTCCAGCCTCGCTTCCAGGCTTGATACGAAAGATCGGTGTCTTCGAGATAGAACGGATCGTACAACGTGTCGAGCCCGCCGATGGCCAGAAACTTGTTTCGGTCGAAAGCGCAAGAACCGCCCCCACCCCAGAAAATGGGAAGGTAGCGCTGTCCCGCGGTTCCCTTCTCTGGAACTTCTCCGTGGTAGGGTTCGATGAAGCCCAGCCTCCAGCGGGCCTTGGTGTTTCCCGTTTCCTCACGGCGGCGTGTTTTGTCCTGAAAGAACACCTGGCAGGAGACAGCAAACACCGTTTCATCCTGAAACCCATCCAAGAGGGGCTTAAGGAAATCCCGGTCCACCTCCATGTCATTGTTGAGAAAAACAGCGATATCGTTCTTTGCGGCCGCTACTCCGGCGTTATTCCCTCCGGTAAATCTTCGGTTACGGTCCAGCGCAACCACCCGGACCGATGGGAAGTGAGCCTTCAAGAACTCGACGCTTCCATCCCGGCTGCCATTGTCAACAACCAGAATCTCATGATCGCGTCCATCGTGTTTGACCGCTTCCACAACCGACGGCAGGAACTCTTCCAGCAAGTGACGCCCTTCCCAGGTGAGCACGATGATGCTGGCACGACTGAGGTCAGGCTTGGTAAGCGGCATTTTCTTAGCCGGGAACAGCAGCAGCGGCCAGCTCGCGACGTCTGCGAGGACAAGAATGAGTGCGACCAGAAAATCGAAAGGGAGGAACAGCAGGAGAATCCAGTGGCGATCGCTCAGCCCGGAGCCAAGCCTTTCCAGGAGCCTTTTCATCGAACTGCTATCAGATCCTTTGCGGCCAAGCCGCGTTGACGCCTTGACAGGTCAAAACACTCGTCAAGTCCGTGATTCGCGCTTTCGCGCAAACAAAGATGCAGACATACTCTTACTCGGTGAATCGGTACTTGATCAAAGTCCACACCGCTGAAAAGCCGTCCCGCCAGGTGATCTTCTTGCCCTCAGAGAAGCTTCGCCCGGAGTAGGAAATCGGAACTTCAACAATCCGCAGTCCGCGTTTGAGGAGCTTGGCCGTAACTTCCGGTTCGAAGTTAAACCGATTGCATTCAATCCGGATTCCCTGAATCGTCTCCCGCCTAAAGAGCTTGTAGCAGGTCTCCATGTCGGTGATGGAGGTCCGGTAGAAAAGATTGGTGACCCCGGTTAAGAACAGGTTCCCTAACGTGTGAAGCGAGGTCATGTTACTGCGGTGACCGGAGAAACGGGAGCCATAAACAACATCAGCCCTGCCATCCAAAATCGGCTGAAGCAGCTTGAGGTACTCACTTGGATCGTACTCCAGGTCGGCGTCCTGAACGATGACAAACTCCCCGGTGGCATGCTGAAAGCCTGTTCGCAGCGCAGCGCCTTTCCCCTGATTCTTTTCGTGATACCAAACCTTGATCTCTTGTTTCTCAAGGTCGTGCAGGAGATCGCGCGTGCCATCCGTCGAGCAGTCGTCCACCAGGATGATTTCCTTTTCGATCGGCACCGACTGGACCCTTCGAATTATTTCCAGAAGCGACTTTTTCTCGTTATAGACCGGAATGATGACGCTTAGCGTGGGCGGATTCAAAGAGACAACAAGTCCTTTCGGCAGGGTATAAAGCCTGAGGCGAACACAACGGCTCCCGCGGGGCGGCCACAGTGGTCCGCATGGGTTCTTGGCACGAAGACAGGGTTGCCTGGCTATCGGCTTTGCGTCCGGTTCTGCAAATACTCCTGCAAGGCAACCCGCCAGTCCTTCAGGTCGTCCAGACCCAGTGCCCTCAATCGGGCATTGTCTAGTACAGAATAAGCCGGGCGCCTTGCTGGGGACTTAAAGGCCTCGGAGGTTGTCGGCGACAGGTCAGCCTGAATGTTTGACATGGAAAAGATTTCGCGCGCAAACTCAAACCAGGAACAATCCCCGCTGGCAGTGACATGAAACAGGCCGAAGCTGCCGGCTGACAACAGCTCGGCTACCTTCCGAGCCAGCTCGCGCGTGCTGGTCGGTGTGAGACGCTGATCGTGCACCACTTTGATCCCGTCTCCGTTAGCTGCTTTCTTCAGCATCATCTCAACAAAGTTGCCACCCTTGCCGCTGCTCCCAGCGTGACCATAGAGCCCGCAGGTACGGATGACAACGCTCTTCGGCCAGAGGTAGTTCGCAAACTTTTCTCCAGCCAGCTTCGAAACTCCATAGGCACTGATCGGGTTGGCCGGGTCAGATTCGTTGCGCGGAACAGGCACATTGCCCTCAAAGACATAGTCTGTGCTGAAATGAACCAACCTGGCGTCCACTTCCCGCGCTGCCAGAGCGAGGTTCCTAACCCCGTAAGCGTTCACCTGAAAAGACGAAAGGATCTCCGTTTCGCAGACATCGACTTTGTGAAAGGCCGAGGTGTTGATGATGGCTTGCGGCTGGCACTGCCGCACGGTCCGCTGAACCTGCTCGAAATCCACGACGTCAAGGGTTTCGTGGGTGGTCTTCACCAACTCATGCCCGCGAAGCGCGTCAACGAGGTCGCACCCGAGCTGGCCGTTGGCGCCAATCAGAAGAATCTTCAACGGTCAGCCCCCTGGCTCTTGCGCTGGCCGCCGATGACCGTCGGCTGAAATCCGGAGGAAGAGGTCGCTTCAAACACCGAACCCGTCACTTTAATGATTCGGTCCGCCTCCTCCAGCAGCTTCATCCAGGCAATGTTGTAGTAGCGGGGATTGTCAAAATCGCTGTACCGGTAGCGAGCGATGCTCTCCACCATATCCTTCACGGCTTCCTCGACCGAAACGGCCGGCGTGAAATCGAGAGCGCGCTCTAGTTTTTTGCCCGAAACGCGATAGCTGCGAACACCGTGGTAGCGGTAGTCGGGCCGAATCTCCACCTTCACATCCACTTCTTTCAGCGCTTCAACAACTCGCAAGGCCAGTTCAGAAATCCTGAAATTGCCATAGACCACGTTGAAGATCTCACCCTTCACCTTGTGCTCGTCCGCTTCGAGACAGGTGATATAGGCTCTGGCGGCGTCACGAACATCCACCAGGGGACGCCACATCTCGCCGCCGTAGTGAATCGTCAGCTGCCGTTTCGATAGGGCGTCTTTCAAGAAAGTGTTCACCACCAGGTCATACCGCATCCGCGGGGAGAATCCGTAAATCGTGCCCTTGCGCAGAATAACCGGTGAGAAATCACTGCCATTCATGGCCAGCAGAATTCGTTCGGCCTGATACTTCGAACTGGAATAGGCCGCCTTCGGATTCACGGGCGACTCTTCGTCCAGGACGATGTCCTTTTCGTCATTGCCGATACCCACGTCATAGATCGAGCAGGAAGAAGCAAAAATAAAGCGCCGAATTCCCTTCTTCTTGCAGAGCCCAGCCAAAAACTCGGTGGCCTGGGTGTTCATCTCAAAATTGGCTTTGGGATTGTATTCTGCGGTGGGATCGTTGGAGAGACCGCTCAAATTGATCACTGCGTCCACACCGTCGAGCACCGAGAGATCCATGGTGCGAACATCTCCCGGCTCCAGTTTGATTCTTTCCGCAACGTCCCGGATTCCCTGATCGCCATAGTAGAGACGATCGAACACCTTCACGGCGTAGCCGCGTTCCAACAATTCCCTCACCAGGACCGAACCCACATAACCCGCTCCACCGACCACCAGAATCATGAGTGCCTCCTCTCAAAAAGACTGGAATTATAAGGGATAGGGCTGAAATCGTTCACTAATTAATTCACTTTATTGTGGCGCAGGAATTTGAATCGGAGCGTGGTGCGCTTCACAAGCAGCACACCCTACTTCCCCTGGTGGCGGCATTTGATAGACTCTGCCCACGAGCCCGGGGGTCACCGAACCTGCCTATTTGCCCGCCGCAGGAACCTCCCTGACCGGACCGTTGAAGCGATGGGCATCGTCCCAGGCGAACGGAAGACGGCGCCGCCTTCTGAACAGCGTCTTCGCCCTGTCCAGCATCAGATCGAAAAGGAATCTCAGACCTTTGAGCAGGCGTTTGCTCAGCCAAAGCATTCCCAATCCGGCCGCCGCGACCGCCATGAAGATGAACACCAGGAGCCCGCCCTGGGCTGCCGGTGAGAGCAGATCAAAAAACTGGCCGATACGCCCATGAACTTGAATGAAACCCTGCGCCACCAGGTGGTCCCAAAGGTCTGGATTGAGCATCCTAAGTAATCCCAATCCCATGCCCATGACGCCAGTGACCAGCAGCAAGGTCGCCGTCGCGAAAAATGCGGCGACCAGTCCCAGCAGGGCCCCGAGCCCGCCCAGGAGCATTGCCACACCCGCAAAGCCTAGAGGCAAACCGAACATACCGACCACAATCCCACCCAGCACAGACAGGGGGACCTTTTTGAGCTTCCCCACGTTCAGCCAAGATTCCTCCAGCTTTTCAGCCACCACATCCGCAGGCTCGCCCAATTTTCTCAACACCTCCAGAATGCGACCCACGGGTTCCGAATCACTTCCGGAACAGTAGGATTCGTAGATGTGCGATCCCAGTTCCTTGACTACCTCCTCCTGGTCAGAGTTCGGAAATCTCTTCAGTTGGATTCCTACCCTATGCAGATAGTCTTGTAATGCGTTAGTTACGGGGGGAAGCTGAAGATTTAGCTGGACAAGAGGCGGTTGCTTGGGTAGTGTGGAGTAGCAGCACACTGCCAAGCGAGCGAG
>Ga0163150_10008616_pt1 | contig 11557 bp, 5 predicted proteins | sample OliLakLV19P2IB_FD_148628 | JGI IMG/M metagenome (GOLD analysis project Ga0163150, IMG submission 148628) | Freshwater microbial mat bacterial communities from Lake Vanda, McMurdo Dry Valleys, Antarctica - Oligotrophic Lake LV.19.P2.IB | ecosystem: Environmental > Aquatic > Freshwater > Lake >...
GGCCGGGACGTCAACGGGAAATCGGGTTGCACAGCGACAACCATCAGACGATTGCGCTTGCGCCCTACTTTGGATCGCTGGATACCTGGAACAACGATGATGAGATATTTCCGCCGCTCATGGCGAAGGCTTTTTATGAAACAGAAGCGGGGAATATGCGCCGCAGCAAGACGGAATTGGACAGCACGGGGCAAAACACGCGCATGGCGATTTACGAGATCAACTTTCACACAACAGGGGGCGACGCGCCGCTGGATATCCGGAACGACTTTGTCACCAGCATGGCGGGCGGGGTCGCGATGCCGCTGATCATGTTGCAATACCAAAAAGTTTTTGGCGCGCGCGAGCAGTGCGCCTTCCAGGCGCTGCAACATTCGTATAACCACGGTGGGGGAGAGCACGTCAAAATCTGGGGGTGCCTGCGGGACCTGAACGTCACGGGACGGAAACGTCCGGCGTGGCTGGGAATGGAAATTGTTAACAAGGCGATTCAAGGGGACATGGTTGAGACGGTGCATACGGGAATCCGCTCCAGTTGGAACCAGCCGGCATTGAACGGCGTGCATGGCGCGACGACTGTTGAACACGTTCAGTCTTATGGTTTCCGTGATGGCAAATCGCATGGAATCGTTGTGTTCAACCTCGATCTTGACGTGGCGCAACGTGTGCGCATTGGGATACCATCGAAAGCGATTGGCGGCGCCAAAGAGTACGTATTGGCGGCGGCGAGCCTGCATGCGGACAACGAGAGTGCCGAAGACGTTGCAATTACGGCGCGCACGCTGAATAAGTTGCCAGGTTTTCATTATGCGACGTTAGAGCCGTGCTCAGTTTATGTGTTGACCTGGAACGCGAAGAGCTGAGATGGGGGATAATTTAGGGCTTGTGTCATGAGGCGCAGGCTTTGATAGAGCCAAAGCGGTAGTGGCGCCCGAAGCTTGCCTCCGTTACCGGAGTTCATGTTGGCGCTTGGATGGGGCCAGTTTCGCGGTGCGTTGTTTCTCTCTTTTTGATGGACGAAATCTGCGGCTGGCCGTGTTTAACCTTGAACACATGCCGTTTGATTTTGATACGGCGCCATGCGCGCAGGTGTTGCAAGTCAAGGAAATAGACTGATATATCCTTGGCACGAGTGTTGCCCTGCATGGGTGAGAATCGCGGAAAGGACTCCATCAATGCGTTTAGACAAATTGACCATTAAGGCACAGGAAGCGCTCGCGGAAGCGCAGGACGTGGCGTCGCAAAAGGGCAATCCGGAGATCGCTCCGGTGCATCTGTTTCACGCGTTGCTGGCGCAGGAGAAGGGCGTTGCCGGCTCCATTCTCCAACGGCTTGGCGTGCCATTGGAAAACGTGCGCGCGGAGGTCCAACAACGGTTGGGGCAATTTCCGAGTGTGAGTGGCGCGACAGGAATGCCGGGATTGAGCAGCGTCACGCAACGTGTGCTCGATGCTGGTTGGAAAGTCGCGCAGCAACTCAAAGATGAATACCTGAGCACCGAGCATATGTTGATTGGTATGCTGGAAGTGCGCGGGGATGCGGCCAGCGACATTCTAAAAAATGCGGGCGTGACGCACGATGCCGTGATGCACGCGTTGAAAGACGTCCGTGGGACGCAGCGTGTTACCGATCCGAATGCGGAGGAAACCTATGAAGCCCTCGCGAAATACAGCCGCGATTTGACCCAGCTTGCGCGCGCGGGAAAGCTCGACCCTGTAATTGGACGTGACGAGGAAATTCGCCGCGTGATCCAGGTGCTGTCACGGCGTACCAAGAACAATCCTGTGCTGATTGGCGAGCCGGGCGTTGGCAAAACGGCGATTGTTGAAGGGCTCGCGCAACGTATCGTTGCGGGTGACGTGCCCGAAAGCCTCAAGAACAAGCGGATCGCTGCGCTGGATTTGGGGGCACTGATCGCCGGCGCAAAATTTCGCGGCGAGTTTGAAGACCGGTTAAAGGCTGTGCTCCGCGAGGTGCAGGAAGCCGAAGGCAATGTTGTGCTGTTTATTGACGAGTTGCACACGCTTGTTGGCGCGGGGGCCGCGGAAGGCGCGATGGACGCGTCGAACATGCTGAAACCTGCGCTTGCGCGCGGCGAATTGCATTGCATCGGCGCTACGACGCTGGATGAATACCGCAAGCACGTCGAGAAGGATGCCGCGCTGGAACGGCGTTTCCAGCCCGTGTTCGCAGGTGAGCCGGACGTGGAAAATACGATTGCAATACTGCGTGGACTAAAGGAACGTTATGAAGTGCATCACGGCGTGCGTATTCAGGACAGCGCGCTGGTCGCGGCGGCGGTATTGAGTAACCGGTACATTAGTGACCGGTTTTTGCCGGACAAGGCCATTGATTTGATTGACGAAGCGGCTTCGCGCTTACGCATTGAAATTGACAGCATGCCGTATGAGATTGACGTGTTGGACCGGAAAATCCGTCAGCTCGAGATCGAGCACCTAGCCCTGAAAAAGGAAACAGAAAAGGCGGGACTTGAACAGCGCGAAGGCATCGAGCGGGAGCTTGCGAATTTGCGCGAGGAAATGAACGCGAAGAAGGCGCAGTGGCAGGCGGAAAAAGATGTCATAGAAGCGGGCCGAAAGATCAAAAACGAGATCGACGAAGCGAAGCGACAGGAAGAAATCGCCGAACGCGCGGGCCAACTCGACAAAGTAGCGCAGTTGCGCTATGGCACGATTGCGGACTTGCAAAAGAAACTCGAAGCGGAGAACGCCCACCTTGCGGAAGTCCAACAGAAGGGCAGCTACCTCAAGGAAGAAGTGACCGAGGAAAACGTAGCAGAGATCGTTGCGAACTGGACCGGCATCCCCGTGACCAAAATGATGGAAGGGGAGATGCAGAAGCTGCTCAAAATGGAAGAGCGGCTTTCCGAACGCGTGATTGGCCAGAAAGACGGCATCCGCGTGGTGTCCGACGCAGTCCGGCGCGCGCGGGCGGGATTGAAAGAACCTAACCGACCAATCGGTTCCTTCATATTTCTTGGGCCGACGGGCGTGGGAAAAACCGAGCTTGCGCGGGCGTTGGCCGAGCTGATGTTTGACGACGAGAACGCCATGGTCCGCATCGATATGAGTGAGTACATGGAGAAGTTTTCCGTGTCGCGCCTGATCGGCGCGCCTCCGGGATATGTTGGCTATGAAGAAGGCGGTCAACTGACCGAGGCCGTGCGGCGGCGTCCGTATAGCGTCGTGCTGTTCGACGAAATCGAAAAGGCGCACCACGATGTGTTCAACGTGCTGTTGCAACTGCTCGATGATGGCCGCGTCACCGACAGCCAAGGCCGCACGGTGGACTTCAAGAACACCGTGATTATTATGACTTCCAATATCGGGAGCGAGGTGTTTCAGGAAGCGGACGGGACGTATGACGAGAAAGTTGAAGCAGTTCTCGGCGTGCTGAAGCATCATTTCCGCCCGGAGTTTATAAACCGGATCGACGACATTGTGGTGTTCCACCCGCTCGAACGCGAACATATTCGCAAGATCGTGGACGTGCAGATTCACCGGTTGCTGAAACGTGTCGAAGAGAAAAAGATCAGCATCGAACTGACAGACGCGGCGCGCGACGTGTTGGCTGAGCAGGGATACGATCCGGCATTTGGGGCACGGCCATTGAAACGTGCGATTCAACGCATGGTCCTTGATCCGTTGGCCATCGAAATTCTCGAAGGGAATGTGACGGAAGGATCGCGGGTCAAAGTGGATGCGGGTGGAAAGGGCCTGACCCTAACGCCAATGGCGGCGTAGCGCGCTAACCATGTCTTGAAAGAGGCGGCCGATGCAGACCAAGGCGTCGTCCTCCGGTTTCACTTTTTGCCGTGCGCGCGTGGTATCGTTTTTCCCGGCAGGGGAAAGCGTATGCTCGAAGGCAACATTCTTGGTGGACATGAAGCACGCACCAGTGACGGCGCGCGACAGACAGTTATCGTGATCCTGCTGATCACTGCGCTCGTTGGTTTCTGGTTTAACTACGTGCTATTCGAGCGGCCACCTCTACTCAACGATGCTGCCGGTGATATTCTGCGAATTCATTTGCCAAATGTTTTCTATTCCGTGGAGACGTTAAAAACTGGCGCGTTGCCGTTGTGGAACCCCAACGAATTTTGTGGAATGCCGATGTTCGCGGGATTGGAGTTTGGGCCGTTATACCCGCCAAATTGGACCTTTTTATTCTTGCCGCTCGACATTGGGCACTTGCTAGGCGCGTTGTTGCATCAGGTGTTGTTGAGTGTAGGTACGTTTTTGTTTCTTCGGCATGCGTTGCGGATCAGCATCGGCGGCGCGGCGTTCGGGGCGCTGTGCATCGCATTTTCGGGATGGAGCACGTTCAGAATGCTCACGGAATTTGACGCATACCGATCGTCGGCATATATCCCATTGATCCTTTTATTTTCGGATCGCGTGATCGCGCGCGTGACACCCGCGCGATGTGTTGCGCTCGCGGTTGCAGTTGCGTTGCAATTGTTGGCCGGCGAGACCGAGGTTTGGGTGCGCACCTTGATGCTGGTGGCGGCGTATTCCGCATACCGGTTACTTCAACTGCTTCGCAACACTGGCCCGCGGGCAGTAACGCTTCTACCGGTGATCGGCCTTTTCGCAGCCGTGCTGCTCGCTGTAGGAATTGTCGCGGTTCAATTGTTGCCGGCGCTCGAAGCGTCGTGGCTGAGCCTTCGTTCGACCAGTGGGCTTACGTTTGATCACGCGTTTCGCGGCGGGATTGAGGATGCGCCTACACTGTTATCCATGATGACCGTGTACAGCTACCCCGCGCATGGCCAGTTCATTGGATTCCTTCCAATAGTGATTGCCGCGTACGCGCTTACGCGGCACCGAGGTGATGTCTTGTTCTTTTTGGCCCTCGCAACAGTCTCGTTTGCGCTCATTCTCGGCGACAACACTTTTGTTGCGAAGTTCTACTACGCCTTGCCGACGGGAAACTGGTTCCGCGCGCCAATACGGTTTTTGCCATACCTGGTCTTTGCGGTGGCGGCGCTGGCGGGAATCGGCGCGCACCAGTTTATCGAAGATTTGTTCCGGCCCACTGGAAAACGGCGATGGTTTGCGATGACAGCAGTGCTTGTGCTCGTAGCGCCATTGCTGAGCCCAATCGCTTCGTCGAAAGTGGAATTTACGTCGGCGGCGATTGGCGCGATTCTGTTGGCTGTGGTGGTGATCGTTGCAGTGAGAAGCAAAGTAGAGGTGTGGGGCGGGGTCGCGGCATTCACGGTACTTTGTATTTCATATCTTGCGTTGCCGGCTACGCTGTACGACCTGCGCGAATTCAACATACCCAGGCCGCTGGACTTTGTGGGTCCCGCCGCGGAGGCATTGCCAGCGCTTCGGCAGGGATTGAAACCCGGAGAACGCGTGTATGTGGATTATGCGTTTGAGACGGGACGCCGGCAACCGAAGTTTGGCACGCTTACGGGCATTCCGGCGATTAACGGCATCTCCGCGTTCATGCCGCGATCGTTCTGGGATTTTATCTATCCCTATTCCTCGACCCGGATACGCGCGATGCATGAGCAAGCGGGGTACGGCGGCATGTCTGCGCAGTCGGGTTTGTGGGGCGGACTCGCCGTCGAGCATGGCGCATTGCAGGCGCTGAACGTGTTGGGAGTGCGGCGGATCGGGTTGGGATTGGGCAACGAATTCGCCGACGGAGATCAGGATGCGCCTCCAGCGTTGCGCGCGATTTATGACAATGGTGACGCGCCGTTGTTTGACAGGTTCGCTGCATATGACAATCCGGCGGCATGGCCTCGGGCGTTTGTCGTAGACGCGGCAACAGTTGATTCCATCGATTCACTGTTACATCACGTCGAAGTTGGGATGACTGCCGCCACTATTAAGGAGTATGGCGCGAACGATGTCCAGATCGGTCTGCCGGGGGAAAGCGGCCTTCTGATTCTGACTGATCAAGTGTACCCAGGATGGCAGGCACGCGTGGATGGGAAGGCAACGCCAATTCTGCCGGTCGCGGGTATATTTCGCGGCGTGCGCGTGGATGCGGATGACGAGGTTATCGAGTTCTATTACCGGCCCAAATCGTTGGTGTATGGATCGGCAATCAGCGCGGTTGCGATTGCGATTGCATCGGTGTTCTTACTTTGGCATCGCATCCGGGGTCTCACTTTTTCACGTTGATCCCTAAATGCGCTACGAGCGGAACGTGGTCCGAGGCGACGAGCGCGCGCAAAGGTTTGTGCGTGCGCGATTCACGAATCTCCATGCCTTCGTTGACGAGGATAAAATCGATAGTCCGCATGCCCAACCAGGTGGGAACATGACGCGCGTTGATCGACTGCACATCGCGAAGGCGGCCAAGTAGAGAGCGATAGAGCGGATCGCGCCGGCCCAGATTGAAATCGCCGCAGAGAATGGACGGACCGGAGAACACGTCGTGTCCAAACCAGTCCGGTCCCAGGAGGGTTTCGATCTGCGCGTGGCGTTCGCGCGGATGCAACCCGAGATGTGTGTTCACAATATGGATCGGCGATTTGCTGTGGCCGATCTCCGCCCACAGCGCGCCGCGGGGCTCGCGACCTTTCATGGCTGGAAGATTAGCGGATCGAACGTGCTTCATCGGGAAGCGGCTGAAGATGGCTGTGCCGTATCGGCCGTCGGTCCAACCTTCGCAGGAATGAAACAGGACGTCCATGTCCAGCGCATCGGCGATGCGCCGGGGTTGATCGATAAACCTGGACCTGGAACGTCCCGCGTCCAGTTCCTGCAGCGCAATGACATCCGCGTCGCACTCGCGAAGGATCGCGGCGATTCGGTCCGTGCAGATTTTACCATCAAGCCCGCGACAACCGCGTACATTGTATGTAACAACTTTAAGAGACATGTCTGCTCCTTCCGGAACCGCGCTTTCCTCGGTATACGCCGCGCTAAAGCGCTCCGTTCAGCGAATGCTCTTGAATAGAAGCTCACGAGGTGACGAAAGCCGGGCTGGCTTGCACGATAACCCGATCGCGGGTGTGTCTAATTTTGGCTTAGTCAATAACTATAGACTTCCCACTTCCGGCTTGAATAGTAATATCGTGCGGCGTAGTTTTCTTTACTGGTTTTAAGGTAGTTGTTCACCCAGTTGATTCTCGTATCGTGCCGGGCTGTTCCGTGCTTTTCGTTCGTATTGAATCTATTCCACCACACTGACCGTCCGCCAACCTCGCCGTTCATGGCGCCGCCAGCGTTACGATAGAGACCTAAAACTGTGTACCAATCGGAAATAGTTGCGTAATCGTGATTATATATCTCGATCGAGATATAACGGTCCAACCCCGGCCTGTCCTTAACAAGTACTGTGGTCAGTTCAATGATCGTAAGAAGGTTGTTGGGATTGTTCACCTTAAGGTCATATTTTTTAGAAATTGCCGGATGTAATAGCCAATGAATAGCTGACATGTTCCAATTTGAAAGCGCGATGGACAGGCAGTCCGCCGTCGGTTTTGCGCCACGTTTATGCAACCATTCGAGCACGTCAAACACATCCTTGTTCCGTGTAGAGCCGCATGCAGAGTGGAGCAAGCTATAATTTGATGGAAATTCATCGCGTCCTTCGTAATGAATGAGAGCGGCGACCGATCCCTCCTCAGCCGCACCGTAAGCGCTTCTATATGTTTTATCGAACCAGGCATTAGTGAGCTTCTCAATTTTGGTGAGCAGTTCCAAGGCCTCGCGGTAAGCAGGCGCTTCGCGACCGGTAGCGTTAATGTACTTCGTAAGATATTTCGTCCCTTTTGTTCCAAATTCCAGCGAAGCCGAGGCATCGGGTTTTGCCGAATATGCGCGCGCATATGCGGAGCCTAGACGAAGATAGTATTCGACCGGAAGCGACCCAGACAATTGCGATTCCAATTTCTCGACCTTACTTAATGCCTCGGCAGATTTCGTCCATTCGCCATTCTTTGCGTATCCTTCGGCTTCAATAATATGCTTGTCAGCCAGAATTCCCGGATCGGTAATTCCTTGAGAATATGCGACGCAAATTGCCACGTGAAAGAGCAACCACTTTCGCCCAGCCCAGACGCGTTGATCAATCAGCCTCATCGAAATCGCACCTCCTACTTGATTAAACCGAATAAATTTCCGATTCCGATGGCGTCAACCGCCGCTCCAAACACATCTGCCAATTGGGAATGGTTTTCGGCGTAATGGTATTGGCCGCCAGTTTCATTGGCGATACGGCGTAAGTCGCCGGCCGCGGCAGAACCTGGCGAAATGCCAAGGCCGACAGTCTCGTGACGAAAGGCAAGGCCCTTCTGCTTTAATTCCGCCAACACTTGCGCAACATTTCCGCAGGTATCGTCACCATCGGCCAGAAGTATGATCGCGCGCGCATTGGGTTTTGACGACGCGTTCTTCTGCATGAAATTGGCTGCTATGGATAAAGCGGACCCAAGAGGAGTACCACCATCGGCTCGCATTCCCCCTATGAATTGAGTGAGCGCGGCTTTGTTTGTCGAAAATCCGACAGTAGCAATTGTTGGACTACTGCACTCACCGGTAAACGTGAGAACAGCAACCTCGGTGCTGCCAAGCCCGACGCGGTCCAGCGCGGCGGTTGCGGATCGTTTGGCGGCTGCAAGCTTTTCGCCCTGCATACTTCCGGAAACATCAATGACCAAGAGGAGCGACGTTTGATAGGAAGCGTTCTTGTTTGCCCCCGATTCAGGTTGCGAACCGCCCGTTTTCCCTGTGGATGTGCCCACTTTAGGACTGTCGAAACCAATCAAATCGGCAATTCTACCGTCGGCCGCTTTTGGAGACGTCGAAACCGTGCCGCTTTTCGACATTTTTGATTCTACTTGATCCGGTGCCCCTTGCGACTTTGTTTTCGTAACTGTTTCTTTTGAGCTTTTTTTAACACCTTCTTCCGTCTGTCCGCCTTTGGTCGGCGACGATTGCTGGTCGGGTTGCTTTGTCATCGACTCCGGATTTGTCGAGGTAGGCTTCGCGTTCTTGCCTGCACTGGGGGAAAGGATTTGGTCCCACGCGATTGTTCTGCTGTCTCTGCTCAGGCGAAAAGTAACAGTCGGCGGTTCAACAGTTACGTCTTTGAAATGGCTCGCCTTTCCGAAACTGTCCCAGGACGTGTTGGACGCTTCGCCCGGTTTCAAGGTGGATCTAATAAAAGCTTCCGCCGGACCGGTACGCGTTGCGCCGTTTACCAACGTATAAGTCTTCTTCTTTATGGCAACATCGTAAAGCGTTAAGTCACTCTTGTTTTCAATACGCCACGTCGCCGAAACTGCATTAGGTTGTTTATAATAAAGAATAAGGATTTCTTTTCCGATTCCATCCTTAATACTGTCGTATTTGGCCCATGGGACATCTTGTGCGGCGGCATTCACAGAAATTACGCCCATAGACGCAATAAATAAGAAACGAGTTACGCGATTCATTCGCGACGGGCCTCCTGCTTCAGTTTTCCATTTCCGGTTAATAAATCTACAAAACTTGGGCACACCGACGATCACACGCGAACGAATAGGGTTCTAGAAGGTCTCCGTTCAGACCTCACTCAATGATAAACGAGCGAGGAGTATTCCATATATAGTACACTGCGCTTACAGCATGACCGGTCTCGAATCGAAGAATATCACTCAATGTTGCCCGCGTCAAGGTAGAGACAGAGAACCGAAAATCCGCGAAGAAATTGCGTCCGTAAAATTCCAGTCGAGATCTGCACCTCGTACTGTCTCGGGGAAGTGAATCAAAACGTGAAGCAACTTCCCCGTAAATACTTTTCTCTTTGATAAATTTCGATCGCAAACGCCCCGCATCTAGCTCTTGCAACGCGATGTCGTCTGCGTCGCACTCACGAAGAATCGCGGTGATACGGTCCCGTGCAAATCCTTCCATTCAGACCGCGACAACCGCGTACATTGTACGTAACGACCTTAAGAGACATGTCTCGTACCTTCGGATATTATTTTTTCGTTTGTATACGCGTTGCGTAACCGTTCTTGAAGATCGTGCAGGCGCAGGCGACGGGCCTTGTCGTCGGTCAGCTCCTTCCACATCTCCGCGCAATGTTGAGGAACGATAATGAATGGCGTCATCTCCGAGGAGGACGGTCCTGTGTGGCCGCCGCGTTCATAACTGTAAGATATGGACGGCACATGCTTCCCGCGATAGCCAAACAGAATCACGTCGCCCGCGGACGGCATGGCGGCCCAGCGCTTGAACTCCGCAAGGTTCTCGTGAATCACGTCCGCGATATCGGGGGCGACATTTCGAAAGCTTGCATGATTGCTAATGTCGTACCAGAGTCCCGCTACGCCGACCTTTGCGTTGTTCGGCTTCGATCGTGCGAGTGCAAACCCAATTCCGGGATGGTCCGCGAGCGCATTGACGAATTCTGGACAACACTCAAGCCAGTCTTCCAAAAACAGCCGTTCTTTCCGATCCAACAAATATAGATGCGCGACTGGTCCGGTTGAAATGAGGTGAACGAGCCGATCCTTGTCCGCGCCATTTTGGGAGGTCCGCTGATTTCGCGCAGGCTTCAGGAACCAGCGGTAAATGGACTTCAGCACGCCCGGAAATACGCCGCTGATATTCTCCGCGTGTTCCGCTTGCCATTGAATACGGCTCCGCGCATAGCGGCCATGTTGACCGCGCAAAAATCGGCCGCGCCGGATTCTTTCAGTCTTATGGCGCGAATGGGCATGCGCGCGAAGTTCTTCAGTCTCGGCGTACATCGACTGGAACAACGAATCGAAATGGCGGTCCGGGTCCTGGTTGAAGACTTCCTGAAACGGGAGCGTGTCGGTTTGGCCGTGATCGCTCCACACATAGAAATCATAGTCGCGGATGCCGAGTTGTTTTGCATGTTCAATCGTGCGCCATACGCGTTCGATAGATGCGTCAATACCGCGCAGGGTCCAGAATGCGTACGCACTGGTGGGGCCACGATGATGGGCATGCTCATCATAGGCGATATGATTCAGGTATATCGGTCCCGTGCCGCGATAAATATCGAGAATCGCCGCTAATGTGGCGATCTCGCGGCAAAGCACCACCGTGGCGATGCGGGCCACGACAAAGCGGAACTCAAGGTATTTGTTCTTTTCCGTGAACAGGGCGCACACGAGATCATAAATCGCGACCATGAGTTCCATGAGCGCGTAAAACATGATGCGCGCGATGAGCACAAACTGAAAGACCGCGAATAGCGCCAGCGAAAGCCAGGTGGTCGCGATGTTCACGCTGGGATGAAAAAGTTTTGCAAACGTGAGAATGGTATTCGTGGCGCCGCCGCAAAATAGCGCGCAATACGCCGATCCGCCCGATAACAGCCCCGGATACGGCGCGACGGTGCGTTTGACCCGGTCTTCCAGATCGGCCGAACAACGCACCGTATTCAAACTAACGGCGCTATCCGTCCGTTTGTCGTACCAGAAGAAGCCGGGGACGTCATCATTGTTTCCGTAAAACAGTCCTGTTTGGAATGCGCCGGTAGACGTTGGCAGCATTGATTGCCAGGAACCCTTGATGCCGTGTCCCGCGCGGAGGTAGCGCCGGAGAAA
>Ga0163150_10008618_pt1 | contig 11554 bp, 6 predicted proteins | sample OliLakLV19P2IB_FD_148628 | JGI IMG/M metagenome (GOLD analysis project Ga0163150, IMG submission 148628) | Freshwater microbial mat bacterial communities from Lake Vanda, McMurdo Dry Valleys, Antarctica - Oligotrophic Lake LV.19.P2.IB | ecosystem: Environmental > Aquatic > Freshwater > Lake >...
GGCCATAGTCGCCGCCAAATTGCACGCCGACCACCAAGTCGTAGGCGCCATCCCCATCGTAATCGGTGTACCGCCATTGCTGCGAACGAACGCTCCCTGGCCCTCCCTTGATTTCCGGGTTGGCCACGAACTTCACTCCTTGGGCAAAACCCACCGTTTTGAAATCAGGGTGAACGAAGCCCGGCGTAGTGACGACGGGTTGGCCGTTCACATAGGAGACCTGCGGATCGAGCCGCGGTCGTCCGGTTGCTGGTCCAAGGTACGTCGCCGCGGCGAAAAGCGGCAGCCGCGTGGCGGACTCGACCTGCCCGGTGTTTTGGAAATACCAGATCCCATTCGCCGGAACGCCCGTGGAAACCACCACGAGATCCATCAGTCCGTCGCCATTGTAGTCCATCGGCAGCGGCCAGCTCCACAACCCCACCCCCAAGTCGGTGACAAGTGAAGGGTTGTTGAAGCTGAGTCTCGGCAGCTCTTCCGGCAGTGTCAGATTGGCCGCGCTGGCCTGCAATCCCAGCACCGCTCCCAGCAGGATAGACGTGGCGCGCATGATTCGTTAGAAGCGGCCGCTGACGCCGAACGTCATTGCTGGATCGTTGCTGAGAACCTGGCTCGGCCGCGACGGACCGCCCCGGTAGAGGCGCTGGGGCTCGCTGAACACATTCATGACGTCACAGAAGAACGTAAGGTAGGGGCGAAACTGATACGAGAGGCCAGCATTTACGATCGTGCGTGACGCTCGGAAGCTCAGGCGCGAGGCGTTATCGGAAAACGAGTCGAGATAACGCCCGGTGTAGTTGAGGAGGATATTCGCGCCAAACTTGCCGCGGGCATACGAGAGGCTCGCGTTGCCGCTCTCCGGCACGAAATCGACAATCTCGCTCGTCGAGCGCTCGCGCGGCCCGCCATAATTGCCCGAGGCCGAGAGGAGCGTGAAGTTGGTACTGACGGCGAATCCCTGCAGTGGCCCCGGCAGGAATGTCAGCTGTTGCCGGTAGTCGAATTCAAAGCCCGATATCTTCGCCGAGCCCGAATTGCTCTGGGACTGCAGGGTGAAGCCCTCGTAGTCACCATCGAATCCATTGTTCACTCCAATGGGCACGATGCCGATGTCGCGCGTCACGATATAGTCGCCGATGTCTTTGCGAAAGTAACCCACGGAGAACATACCGGCAGGTTTGAAGTAATATTCCAATGAGAGATCGATGTTCTTGGCATACTGCGGCTCGAGGCTCGGGTTGTTGATCCGAACCGTGCGCGCGGCCTCAGAAATCGCCGCCGCTGGAACCAAGCTACCAAAGGACGGGCGACCGAAGCTCGTTGACCAACTCGCCCGCGCTTTGACGGCAGGCAAGACATCATAGGTAAAATGCACGCTCGGAAACCACTTCGTGTTGCTGCCGTTATTGGTGACCGGGTTGTCCCAGTCATGCCGGGCGCGCGCCACCGGATCCGGAATCTGTGCCGCCGTGGCGGGCGCGACGCGAACGTAGCCGAAGCCGCTGACTTCGGTGTGTTCGCCCCGCACCCCAGCGACGACACTGAGGCGACGAATTTTCGCGTCCGCCATCAGATAACCGGCCGTGATCTCCTCGGTGGCATTGCGAGTGCCCGAAAATCGATTGGTCTCCCGATTGAAGATATCCTCGGACCAGAGCTGTGAATTGGACAATTGGCTGGTCAGCGCGGACGTTTCCACAAACGGGATCACTTTGCCCGTGCGTACCGCATCGAACATCTCGTCGTTGGTCAGCGGCGAGAGCGGTTGATTGCCGATATAATTCCAGCGCACCTGACCGCTCACCTCTCCGACTTCATGCGAACGAAATGCGACGCCACTTTTCAGTCGCATTGGCACCGCAAGTTCAGGCCGATAAAGCACGTTCGCTTTGGCATTGTAGATATCGACGTCACGCGAGTTGTTTCGCCTGGTCAGCACCACACCGGTACGGTAATTGGCAATGTCGTAGATGCTCGGACCTGCCGTCTGCGTGAAGACGGGGTTTTCTGGATCCGAAGCATCAACCCGCCAGCCGATCGTGGAGATCGTGGCCGACAGCGATCCGCCGGGTCCGTTCAATCCCGCCGCGAGGTTGTTGTGGGTCCGACTGAAGTTGGCGTCGTAATCGAATTCCCACCGTGCGTAACGGTGCTCGGCGCCGAGTCCGATCATTCGGGTACGATTGAAGAACGAGTTCAGCACCGAGGTCGTTTGCAGATTCGATCCGGCGACCGCGCGCACGTCCGTGATGCGATCCGTGTACCCGGGCAGAATCGCGCCGGTGCCCGTGGGCGTGCCGTTGACCACGGTCGCCACTATCTGGTTGGAAAAGAAGCGCGCGGTGTAGCGACGGTCAAACGCCTCCAAGGCGTCATTATAGATACCGCTGAGAATGAACTTCGTATTCTCGGTCAACCGATACTCCGCTTTCAGGTTCACTGCCGACTGCTTGCGGTTGTTGTATTGACTATAGGACCGGTAGTCCCAGATGAAGGCCGGCGAAGCCGTGGTGGCCTGATAGTCATACGAGTAGAAATGGGGCGCGTTAACATTCTCGCTATAGAACGTGGTCAGCGAAATGCCGAGATTTCGTGAACCTCCGGCAACGTCGAAAACTTCCTGATAGCCGAGATTCAACTGGGGGTGGATCGGATGTTTCTCGCGCATCGGCGCCTGGTCGAAGAACGACGGTGCCCAACGCGCGCCGAAGCTGTAGTTGATTCGTCGCCTCTCGGAGATGCTGAGGGGCGACCGCGTTTTCAGATTCACGCTACCACCCACGGAATCAGCACTCTGATCCGGCAGATGGCCCTTTACGAGTTCGACCTGTTCGAACATCGCGCCGGTGAGACTGTGTGTCTGGAAATTACGGCCGAAGCCACCGACGTTCGAGACCAGGTTGCCATCAACGTTAACGCGATTGAGGCCCGGATCGGTGCCGCGGATCATCACTGCAACCACGTTGCCTTCCTGATCGAGCTGCCCCGTCACGCCAGGCAGGCGCACGACCAACTCCCCAGCGCTCATGTTAGGAAGATTGCCGTACGCATCGAGCGCCACGACGTTCTTGACGTTTGCGGCGTTACGCCGCGCGGTGATCGCCGCGGCATTCCCTTCGCGCTCCCCTGAAATCCGAAACTCGCTGAGCTGGTAGATCTCCGCCATCAGCTTGAAGTCGCGGGTCGGCCGCTGGCCCGCGTTCACTGTCACCGTCTCACGCACGGTGTCCAATCCCGTGTAGGCCACCACGATTTCGTGGAGGCCAGCGGGCAGGCCACCCAAGACGAAGCGACCCGAAGAATCCGTGATCGCGCTCCGATTCAGCGCGGGGATTTCAACTGTCGCGCCCTCGAGCAAGTTGCCCGTGGCGCGATTGCCTACCGTGCCGCTGAGCGTCGCGGTCGTTGAACTGGAGTCGGCTGCCAGCAGACCCGTGACCAAGCAAAACCCAGCCAGGAGGCTTAGGAGTGAGCGCAGGGCTGCGCCGGCACAAGGGGAAGGGTACATGGCGCTGAGATCATGGGAACGCGACCCCGAGTCAACGACGTTTAGATGAATCGATATCATATAATAGATGAATGATGTGATCGATGCGGGAGCGTTGAAATGTTTCGAGATGGGCGTCGGAAAACCAAGCCTTACACGAGTAGCCCGTGATTTTTAGACTGTCATTGCGAGGAGCGAAGCGGCGAAGCAATCCAGCTGGATCGCCACGGTGCGCTTCGCGTACCTAATGAACACCTACAGCTTGTCGTTGCGAAGGAGCCTAAGCGACTGCGGCAATCCACGTGTCCCGATGGATTGCCACGCTCGGCCAGCCTCGTTCGCAATGACAATCTTGGGTGTTCATTGGCGATTCCACCCAACGTCGGGTTGGTCTAGCTCTCGCGATGACAATTGTCTATATTATACGGGCGATTAGTATGACAAGTTCATTGCCTTTTGGCCGCCACCAATTCCAGCGCAGCCCCTGACGCTCCTGCCGGGCAACTTCAACCGGCTGAGCTGCCGCGAGCCGGGGCTGCGTGCGCGTGCCGATATTCCGGTACCACCCCACCCGACCCCACACGCCATTCAGAATCCAAATAGCGATCGAACCGATGGATTGCCGCAGTCGGCAAACCTCCTTCGCAATCACAATTCAGACTCCGGCGGAAGCCAGGAATCCTCCGTCGACCGGTAATGTCACCCCCGTCACGAACGCGGCGCGATCGTCATCGAGGAGCCAGGCAACCGCGCCCAGCAACTCCTTGGCTTCGCCGAAGCGCTTCAACGGCGTGTGGCCCATCACGTTTTGTCCGCGCGGGCTGAGTCCGCCCTCGGGCGTCATCAGGATCTTGCGGCTGCGTTCGTTGACAAAGAACCCGGGCGCCACGGCGTTCACCCGAATATTCGCCGGTGCCAGGTAGACCGAGAGCCACTCGGTGAAACTCACGATTCCCGCCTTCGCCATCGCATACGCCGCCACGCGCGTCAGGGGACGATAGCTATTCATCGATGCAAAATTCAAAATCGAACCCCGGTTGAGCCGCGCCATTTCGCGACCAAATACCTGGCAGGGAATAACCGTGCCGAGCGTGTTGACCCGCACGACGTCGTCAAAACGCTTCAGATCGAGATCGAAGAATCCGCGCGTGCCGGCCGGTTTATCGGCGGCCAGCTCAAGCGGAGAAAACTCCGTCACCGTCGTGATGGCATCCGCATGATTTCCGCCCGCACCATTAAGCAGCATATGGCAAACCCCGAGTTCGCGGGTGACGGCCTCGCGGGCGCGCTCGACCGACGCGACATCCACGACATCGCACGCGAGAGGAAGGGCAACCCCTCCCGCCGCGCGAATTTCCTCCGCAACCGTTTCAAGCGAAGCGACGGTGCGACCCAGCAAAGCGACCTTCGCCCCCTGCCGGGCAAGATCCTTCGCGATGACGGAACACAGGGTGCCACCGGCGCCCGTGATAACCGCCGTTTTTTGGTCGAAGCTGGGATAAGTCATGAATGAAAGAAGTTAGCTAGCCGGAATATTTCACACTCTGGCGTGAACGCTCTACACGCTGTGTACGTCTATTATTACCTTGTCATGGCGAGAAGCGCAGCGACGAAGCAATCCATCTAGCGGGATCGCCACGCCCTCGTTCCTCGGGTTCGCGATGACAAATCTGAGGGTGATATATTCGGGCTAGCGACGAGTCGCCGGGCATTTTCGTGGCACGTCGCGCGCACGAGTTCACCGAGCAAAGCAGGATCGTCCGGAAATGTCCCGCGTTCCACGTGCTCCCCGATCCAGTCGCACAACACGCGGCGAAAATATTCGTGCCGCGTCATTGAAAGGACGCTACGCGAGTCGGTCGTCATGCCGATGAACCCCATGAGCAGGCTGTGATTCGCCACGGCATCGAGTTGCGACCGCATGCCGCTCGCGTGATCGTTAAACCACCACGCGGGCCCGAGCTGAAGTTTGCCGGCAACATCGTCGGCCGCGAATGATCCCGTGAGCACCGCGAGCGGGACGTAATCCGCGGGATTCAGCGGATAGAGAACCACGCGGGGCAACGCCTCAGCCCACTCGAGCTCGTCGAACCAACGACAGAGACTCGGCACGTCGCAGGGCCGCCCAATCGCCGCGTATCCGCCCGCCGGGCCCGCCAAGCGCCGCAGCCGCGAACTTGTCTGCCGCTGAGCGCCAATATGCAGCTGCATCACCCACTTCCTTTGCGCGTAGGCGGTGCCCAGAAATCGCAGCAACGCCGAACGCAACCGGATCAGCTCAACGTCGCTCAACGCTTCGGCCCGCAATCGCCGCGCAAAGAGGATGGCTGCGTCAGCGTCGTTTGTTTCGAGATAAACGAAATCGTCGAGCGCGTGATCCGCCAGGCGACATCCGGCGGCGGCAAACTCATCCAGCTGGCGCGAGATCGCTCCGTAAAACGCATCCAAGTTGTCGATCGCAACACCCGTGGCGACGCCGAGTTCCTGCACCCAGGACGCGAACTCGGATCCACCCACGGCAACAATCTCGTCCGCCCGCAAGGACGGCAGCACGCGCAAGCCCTCCCCTGCCCGCGCCACGGCTGCGTGCGGAGCCAGATCAGCCAGCAGGCGATCGCTGGTGCAGACGCAGGCGACGTTGCGTTGCCGCAACAACCCGCGCGCGGTGAAGCCGGGTTCGGCGAGACGCGCGTTGCACGCGGCCCAAATGCGTTTCGCTGATGCCGCTGTGAGTGGCTCGTCGATTCCGAAATAGCGCTTCAGCTCAAGGGCCGACCATGGATGCAAGGGATTCCCAAGCGTGAGCGGCACCGTCGCCGCCCATCGTTCAAACTTTTCCTGGTCGCTCGCGTTTCCGGTAATCGCATGTTCGGGAACTCCGGCGAGTCTCATCGCGCGGTGCTTGTACGGATCACTCGTCACCCAGAGTTGGGCGAGATTGTCGAAGCGCCGATCCGTGGCGAGATCGAGCGGATCGAGGTGACAGTGATAATCAATAATCGGCAGCGGCTCCGCGACGCCATGATAGAGCTCCCGCGCGATTTTGCTGCGCAATAAAAAATCCTCGCGGATAAAGACGTTCACGGTGGGTGTCAGACTTCGCGGATTCGCTCCACGCGGCCAATCCCGAAAAACAGCGCGAGACACGCGGCGAGCGGCAGTAGTCCCACAATCCAAAACACCGCCGAGTAGCCCGCGCGGTCCACCATCTGCCCGACGAGGAAGGTGAAGGCCGCGCCACTGAGACTGGCCGCCATCAGCGTCGAGCCCATCGCCGACCCCATGGTCTCGGCGGGGAAGATGTCAGCATGCAGCGCCAGGATATTTGCGCTCCACATGCCGAAGCCGAATGTTGCGAGGCACACCCACATGATGGCCGCGGCCGCGGTGGGCGCGTTCACCACCTGGAGACCGCCGAGCATCGCCAGTGCGCCCAACACCATCACCGTCTTGCGAGCGAACGTCGCGCTGCGACCGCGGGCGAGCAGCGCGTCGGACGCCGCTCCTCCGAGCATCTTTCCAAAGTCGACCGTGAGATACGGAATCCAGCCGTAGAATCCGATATCCTGCAGCGAGAAGCCGCGTCCTTTGCTGAGATAATCCGGCAGCCAGAAAACATAAAACCACCACACGGGCGTCGCCATCAGCCGCGTTGCCATCAAACCCCACAATTGCCGCTCGCCGAGGATCCGCCGTAACGCCGCTCCGAATACGGGCGGCTTCGGCCTCCCTACTCCGAGTTCGCGCAGCACGTCGTCGCGCTGTTGAGCGGTGAGCTTGGGATGCTCATGCGGAGCGTGGTAAATCCACAGCCAACCCACGAGCCAGACGAAGCCAAGAACGCCGGTCACCACAAACGCTGAACGCCAGCCATATTTCAGTGCGAGAAATGCCACCAATGGCGGCGCAATGACCGCGCCGATCGCCGACCCACTGTCGAACACCGCCATCGCGAAGGCCCGGCGCTTTTGCGGAAACCAGCTCGCCACCGCTTTCGTACCCGCCGGCCAGTTTCCGGCTTCGGTGACTCCGAGGAACGCGCGCGCCACGGCGAGACTGATCGGACCCGTCACGAAGGCATGCATCACCGCGGCGATGGACCACCCCACAACCGAATAGGTGAAACCGATTCGCGTGCCGACTTTGTCGATCCACATGCCAACCGGCACCTGGGCGAACGTGTAGGCCAGCAGGAAAACGGTGGTGATCGTGCCATACGACGCACTCGAGAGGGACAACTCGGAGCGCAGCGTTGGGAGCAACACGGACAGCGCCTGCCGGTCGATGTAGTTGATAACCGTCGACAGGAACAGCAGTCCGAGAATCAGCCAGCGCAGTCGCGAAATCGTCATGACGTCAGCGCCCGCTTGGGACGATGCGCAGCGCCGACCTCTCGGCGATCAACATCGGCGAATCGTAGAGCGGCACCGCGCGAAACGTGACGCCCGCTGCGGCGGGCAACAAGTTTGCTTTCGGCAGGGCGTAAACCGTGCTCGTGCGCACATCGACCAGAACGGGCTCCGTGAATTTGCCCGCGCGCAATGTGACATCCGCGAACGTCACACCGTTCGCCTCCGCCGGCGGCGCGTCGTTGAACCAGAGCGTCACGATCTGCGCGCCGGCTTCGTTCCGGTATCCCGCCACGGCGAGGGCACGCAATGCGGTGCTCGAGAACGGGAACTCGGAAATGCGTTTAACCCTGTCGTCGAAAATGGCGAAGACCGTTTGCGCGGCGTAATAAGCCGGCTTCACGTGCGCGATGGTCTGGTCGGGATTCGACGCGAGCAGGCCCTTGTAGTTCATTCTCACCGTGCCATCGACCGTCACCTGGTTGGTCGCTTGGGTGTAGTGCATGTCGGCGATCGTAAAGAGATTCATCGGCACATCCTTGGCGTGGTGCGACAGGAGCCGGCGCAGATCCCACTTGGCTTGCGTGGTTTCGGTCCACGTGATTTTCGAGAGCGCGAAATTCTCCTGATATTTAGAGGGCGCGCCGGTTTCACCCTGACGGATGGGGATCTTCGCTCCGTGCCTGGCGATGATGGCGCGGAGGCGGTCGGCGAGTGACGTGTCGTCGGGATTCCGCGGGTAGCCGTGGAAAGTGATCGCGTCGATGAGGTCGAGTTTGCCCCGCGCCTTCATCCCCGCGACAAACTTGTCCGCGTAGTCGGAGTTGTGCGCCAGCGCGAGCGCCCACAACTGGCTCTTGGGCTGAGCTTCGCGGACCAGGTTAGCCGTGCGAATATAGAGATTGATATACTCGTCCACGGGAGCCGTGCCGCGATCGTTGATGTCCGGCTCGTTCCAGATTTCCCATTCGTGCACGCGGTCGCGGTAGCGCTCGACCAGCGCCCGCGCCCACTTGTCCCACGCCGCCAGCGCTTCGGGTGAAGTCGGAAATCCGCCGCCCAGGCCCGTGTCGCCGCCGCCGGAATAGATCGGGTTGCCGTAATTGAACTCCAACCAAGGCCGGAGGCCCTGCGAAATGGCGTCGTTCACAATGGCGTCGAGCCATGCCCAAGAATAAACGCCCGGCTGTTTTTCGCATTTCGCCCAACCGGCCTGGAGACGAAGACCTTTCGCGCCGAGCGGGCCGAGAAACTTCTTGTAGTTGTCGTAGACAGTGAAATCGCGATCCACGGTCTCGCCGCCAATTGACCAGGACGATGAGACGATGTCTTTCGCCGCGCGCGGCGCAACCTTCCCCAGCACGGGAAACACAATGCCCGTGGTGGGGAGAACCTCCTGCGCCAGGCCACGGCCACAGGTCGCAGCGAACAGGAGCAGAAAACACAGAACGCGTGGCAGTGGTGAAAAGAGGGGCATGGGTAAATAAGTGTGCTCCGTTTTGGCTGTAGTGGATGAACGAAAGACGGTTACGGCCGGATTTCAATTACCGGCCGATGAGGGCAGATAGATCGGCCACAAATACCCGGCGTGTACCTCCGACAAAACCGTTGAACGCCACGAAGCGGCCGCTGCGATCCCAAGCCGGATGGGGATCCACCCGGAATTCCCCCGCAGTCATCGCAACGAAGATGGCGACAACGTTCTGCTCCGTCTGTTGCGCGAGATCGATGAGCCGCAGCGGCGACGTGCCGTCTTTAGCGGCGACGGGTTCATCGGGATACGCGTCGGTGATCACGAATGGCTCCCCGAGTGGGTGCAGCGTGGGGTGCCCGCTACCAGGTTTATAGAGTACCTTCAGATCAGTCCCGTCGGCGCGAACCGAAACGAACTCGAGGCCGGGCTGGTCGTCCACATCGAGATTCATCGAAAGATGCTCCCCGTCGGGCATCCAATTCACATGATGCCCGCCCCGCCCCCACTGCTCAGGCGTGATCGCGGTGCGAAGTTCGGAACCATCAGGCCGCATCGTGATCACGGCGCGACGGCGACCGGTGCCCAGCGCCGCGCGCACGGCACTCCGGTCGCTGCGTGGACTCCATTGCACTGTCGTGAGCAGGCGCGTGCCCTGTGGATTCCATTTTACCTGGAAGCAGTAGTATTCGAAGTCGTCGGGATTCGCGATGGCGATGGTCGGCTGGGACCATTCGTAGATCTGCCGAATCGTTACGATCCGCCGACTCTTACCCGACTCGACCTCCGTCAGCTCGACCCCCTCCGTCTCAACCGGCCCCCCATTGCGCGGCGGTCTGACGCTCTCGGGTACAACCACGCCATACCCCACCTGGGCGCGCGGCGATGCGATCAGATTGTAGGACGCGAGCTGCTTTCCGTCGGGCGAAACCATGAATACCGTGCCCTCGAGGCGACGCGACGTTCCGGTAAGTGGATTTAGGTGCACGGCAAACGCACGCCACGTTTGCGGGTCAACATCGTTGAAGAATATGTCCGCGTCCGTCGCGCCCCACTGCACATTTGCGCCGAGCTGCATCTCGTAGCCGCGCGATCGCGCGACGACCTTCTCCTCACCCGTGACGAGATCGACCAGCACGACCTCGCCGGTTTCGCCCGGTTGCGGCGAACGTTTCTCCTGCGGAAATCGGAAAACCGCGAGGTATCGGCCCGACGGACTGAACGGCGGCGTGTCGAAGAAACGGTGAATCGTTCGCCCCGACGTTGCCTGGATGATGCGCACCCCTTTGGTCGCGGTGTCGTGGGCCGGAAATTTGCTCCAGTCGGGCTGCGCGCGCTCCGGCGCGGCGACCGCGACGTTGAAGGCGGCAGCGAGGGTCACCACTAAGCGACGAGCGTTCATCGCGTCCTCAGAACGAAAGCTTCATGGTCAACGTATACTTCCGCCCCTCCGCGATCGACCACACTGGGATCGTGCCATCGGGATTGATGACCGCCGGGACCAGCTCGTCGTTCGTGAACAGATTTCTCACGTTGAGCTGCACCTTGAATCCATATTTGCCGCGCATGATCTTCGTCGAATACCCGAGCCAACTATCGTAGCGGGTTTCAGTGGGTCCGTAATAGGGATTGCGGACATCCGAGATCCGAATGTCGCTGGGCAGAGTTGGCCCGCCGGCCGGCACCGGCGTGAGATCGGCGCGGAAGCTCGCGACGGGATAGCCGAGCGCCGCTTGGTCAAGCCAGCGCACACCGGCACCGAGGTTGAAGCCCTTGAGGCCTTCGCGTTGAAACTCATAATTGCCGACAAAATTTGCGCGCCACCGCCGCAGTTCGTGCACCGCTGCGCCATCGCCGGAGACGGCTGTGTTGAAGGGATTCAGGACAAGGCGCTGGAAACTGGCTCCGATAAGATTCGGTTCGGTGCGGCTGCCGATGAGCGGAATGGCAGCCTGCGACGTCGGAATTTGATACGCCCAATCCTTGAGCCATTCGGTCGCGAGCGGAGTCCCGCTGGCGGTGGGCGTGTTGAAGATCAGCTGGCGGGTGGCGGCGCCCGTGTTGCTGCGGGCTGACTTTTGCTCGGAGACGTTGACGAGAAACGAGAGCCCGCGCGTGGGCCGGAACATCACCTCGAGCTCCTTGCCTTTGCTCACGAAGTCGCTCGTGTCCTGCACTCCGGGGTTCGAAGAAGTCGGAGTCCCATTCTGCAGCCGCCAGTTGAACAGGTCGAGAAGCTCGGAAGGC
>Ga0163150_10008620_pt1 | contig 11553 bp, 11 predicted proteins | sample OliLakLV19P2IB_FD_148628 | JGI IMG/M metagenome (GOLD analysis project Ga0163150, IMG submission 148628) | Freshwater microbial mat bacterial communities from Lake Vanda, McMurdo Dry Valleys, Antarctica - Oligotrophic Lake LV.19.P2.IB | ecosystem: Environmental > Aquatic > Freshwater > Lake >...
TGTTCGGGCTCTCGGCGATCCAGACGAGGTGGCACCCAGGCTAACGCACGGGCTCGAGGCCCAAAGGCCGATCGGGTTACCACCCTAGCTAGAATCTACGACTCAGCGTAAATCAGAGATACAAGGCAGCAACGGACTTACCTGGAGCCGGCCTGGAGCCGTGATACTGCGGAGGCCAGCGCTGTGCGGAGTTGTGGAACAGATTCAGTCGCCGTCGACCAGACGACCTCGTTATCGGTGGTCCAGTAATGGTGGATGACCCTATCTCGCATCCTGGCAATCGGGGACCACTCGATCCCTGGCGTCGCTTCCTCGATAGATGGGTCCGCAGCTAGAGCAGCCTTCGCGGCTTCGCCTAGCACTGTAATCTGGTAGAGAATTGCGTCGCGCACTTCCGGATCTTCATCAAAGTGCGTACGACCCTTAGCCGAGTATCGAATGATCGCATCGGCTGCCTCTAGCATATGATTCAGTCGGTCTATGGCGGTCGCCCTTCCCTTAGACACGAACTGCCTCCCTAAGCGCGACCGAGCGTATTGGCTCCCTGAGCCCATTCTCCGTCATGACATCTACGGGAGCGCGAAGGAGTTTTTCCAACTCAATCTCAAGCCTCGCCAAATCAAAGAGCGTTCGGCCTTTGTCTAGTACCACCAGGAAATCAACATCGCTGTCGGGTCTCTCCTCGCCTCGGGCGACCGATCCGAAAACGCGAATGTTCTTGGCACCATAAGCCAGCGCCAAGGCGTTGATTGCCTCCCTTTGACTCAGCAACTGTTCGCGAAGTCTCATAGTACCAACATGATAGCTACTTTCCCCCCCAAGGGATAGTGGAGCGCCATTTGACTGCCCGCCCCTGGACTAAGCGACCTCGCCCTGTTGCTGCCTAACCAACGCAGAGGCCGTGTGAAAACTCGGCGGTGAGGTGCCGACTGTGGGCGGGTGTCGCTCGGCGTCGAGCCACGAGCGCTCCGGGCCGGTGGCGGCGCGTGGCGGCGCGTGGCGGGGGTCTGGTAAGGCCTCGGCGATCGATCTGGGGCGTCGGCAGCCCGCCCTACGCTGAGGCGACCGCTTCGAGCAGCCGAGGCACGCCGAGGAGGTGGATCACCCGCTTGAGATTGTAGGCCAGCGTGGTGAGGCTGAACTCGCCCCGCACCTTGGCCAGGCCCTTGAGCAGGAAGTAGCCCTGGTCCATGCCCCGCTTCATGGTGCCGAAGGGGTGCTCGGCCAGCGCCTTCCGCTGGCGGAAGAGGGCCGGCTGGACTCGGAGCCGTTGCGCCATCTCGTCCAGGAGATCCTCGTGCACCCAGCGGGTCAGCTTGCGACCGTCTTTATTCCGGGTGCAGCGGGGCCGGAGGACGCAGCGGCCGCAGGCGCGGGTCCGGTAGCTCTTGATCGTCCGCCCTCACTCGATGGTGGTGGTGCGGTAGGTCAGCGTCTCGTTGGCGGGGCAGCGATAGGCGTCGCGAACCGGATCGTAGACGAAGTCGTCCTTGGTGTAGAGGCCGTGGGCGGCATTGGCCGAGGTGAGCGGCCGCGGCACCAGCGGGGTGATGCCCTGGTCGAGGCAGACCTTGATCTCGGCCCCGTGGTAGTAGCCCTGGTCGGCCACCACCACCGGCGTCGCGCCGCCCAGCACCTCTTGGGCAGCCGTGGCCATCGGACTGAGCTGATCGCGATCGGCGGCGGCGTTGGTGACCGTCTCGGCCACGATCAGCTTGTGCTTGGCGTCGACGGCGGTCTGGACGTTGTAGCAGATCTCGATGCGTCCCCCGCTCAGCATCGGGCGACTGTCGGGATCAGTGAGCGACCGCGCCGTCTCCCCGCTCGCCGCCAGCTCCTGCTGGAGGGTCTCGTAGCGCTCCCGGCTCTGCTGCAACGTGGCGATCTTCGCGCGCAAGCCGTCGGTGCTCGGCCCCTCGGTGCCCGCCTCGGCCTCATCCTGGCGCTCCAGCTCGTGGAGATAGCGGGCGAGCGGTCGATGTCCCGCTGCAGCGTGGCCAGTCGGGCGGGGGTGTAGCTCCGGTCGCGCGCGTTGACTGCCCGGAACTTGCTGCCGTCGATGGCGAGCAACTCGCCCCCGAAGAGATCCAGCCGCCGGCAGAGCAGGATGAACTCGCGGCCCACCCCTTTGAGGGCCTGGGGGTGATCCCGGCGGAAGTCGGCGATGGTCTTGAAGTCCGGGGCGAGCCGCCGGAGCAGCCACATGAGCTCGACGTTGCGGTGCGTTTCCTGTTCCAGCCGGCGGCTGGAACGGATCCGGTGGAGGTAGCCGTAGAGATAGAGCCGCAGCAGGTCACCGGGGTCGTAGCCCGGCCGGCCGGTCTCGGCCGGCACCGCGCGCTGGAAGCCCAAGCCAGCCAGATCGAGGTGGGCCACGAAGGCGTCGAGGAACCGGACGGGATGGTCCGGGCCGACGTAGTCGTCGAGGACCTCGGGCAGGAGCACCGCCTGGGTGCGGTCGACGCCGGGGATGTAGGTCATGGGCTGCGCTCAGGGGGCGGGGGCGAGGGCCAGCCAACCGGCGTACAATATAGGAAACAGAACCGAGTTGTCACACAGGCTCCGCATGCAGCAGTCGGGCGCGCGGTCACCTGGCCCCCCGGCCCCCACAGCCCGGAGTCTGGACAGGGAACGTTCATTCGTGTCCCTTTGAGCCTGCGCCCGCAGCTGATGCGCAGGTCGTTAGCCCGCACCCGTCAGATCGCTGTCCGGCTTCCACTGCCGCCTTGCTACCGCGCAGTGCTCGCGGGGCACCGGCAAACCGGCCCGGCAGGCATTAGCTTTCCCCTATGAGTCCGACCGTCTTGCGGGTAAAGGGGTACCGGTTCTACTTCTTCTCCCGCGAGGAGGCTCGACCTCATGTGCATGTTCAGCACACCACGGGGGAAGCGAAGTTCTGGCTCGATCCAACGGTCGAGGTGGCCCAGAACTGGGGATTATCCAAGCAGCGCCTGACCGCCGCGTTGCGCCTTGCTCGGGAGCACGCCGATGAGATCCGCCGCGCTTGGGAAACGCACTTTGGCGGTTGAGGTCACGAATGTGTCGCCGAATGGATTCTGGCTCTTGCTCGACGGCCGGGAGGTGTTCGCGTCGTTTCGCGAGTTCCCTTGGTTCGCAGAGGCCACCATCCAGCAGATTGCCGAGGTGCGGCGCCCCAGCCAGCACCATCTTCATTGGCCAGCACTGGATGTCGACCTGGCTGTCGAGTCGCTCGATCACCCCGACCACTTCCCCATGGTGAGTCGGGTGCGGTCTAACAAGCGCTTGCAGCTGCCGCGGCCGCGCTCAGCCCCCAAGAAGGTGCAGCGCCGACGCACGCGGCCGCGCAGCCGTTAGCCCGCACGCGATCGGGTCCCAGACCATCATGCATCTTCTTGACCTGACGCTCGCGACTCTAGGGGTTGCCACCATCGCCTGTGCGGGCCAGCAGACGTGGAAGCAGGGACAGCCCGTTCCCACCTCGGATTCCATCCAGACGCTTCAAAGCGACCGTATGCCTCCACGTGGCCCAGGAGCGCGGGTGGTTCTAACCTTCCGGCGTACAGGAGTCGCGACCTACGAGGTCAACGGCATTGAGCGGCGACACCGCTCCAACGCCATGATCTCGCCGGCAGACTTTGATGCCCCAGCCGCCGCAACACACCGAGGGTATATCTTTCGTCTGCGGTGATCTGTGAGTACATGGGGGCCTTCGTTCTCTTCGAGGAGATCGGAAGGTTACCCGACTGGCAGGTCACCGTGCCCTTTCCCTTTTCTGTTGCACTTAGTTTATGAATCCGCGCCGCTGGCCTACGAACTCATCTGAGGCGGCCGGCTGTCCGGGCCGGGTGGCGAGGGGCGCCGGCGACTCGCGGCTTAGGATGCAGGACGCACCGTCGCCGGCAGGAGCGGGTGGCCGGCAGCGGACAGGATGACCGGAGCCGCCGGCTGGAGCAGCGCGGCGAACTCCGCCGGCCCGACCGGCCGGCTGAAGAGATAGCCCTGCATCGTGTGGCAGCCGATGCTCTCGAGGAAGGCCTTCTGCTCCACGGTCTCCACCCCCTCGGCCAGCGGCTCGATGTCGAGGCTTCGGGCCAGGCCGACCATCGCCTGCACGATGGCCGCATCCCGCGGCTCGGTGGTCACGCCGCTGATGAAACTCCGGTCGATCTTGAGCGTGTCGACGGGGAAGTTCTTGAGGTATCCGAAGGAGGAGTACCCGGTCCCGAAGTCGTCCACCGCCAGCCGGAACCCCCGCGCCTTCAGTTCCCGGAGAATCCCGACCGACCTCCCGGCGTGCGCCAGCAGGATCGACTCCGTCAACTCCAGCTCCACATCCTCCGGTTCCACGCCGGCCGACCGTACCACGCGCTCGATGGACGCGGCGATGGCCGGCTGGCCGAACTGCTGGGCAGAGATGTTGATCGCCAGCCGGAGCGGGCCCAGGCCCTGGGCCCGCCATGCCGCCAGCGCACACCCCGCCTGGTACATCACCCACTCGCTCAGCGGCTGGATCAGGCCGATCTGCTCCAGCAGGGGAATGAACTGGGCCGGTCCGACCACAGGGGGGCCTGAGGCGGGCCACCGGGCCAACGCTTCCGCGCCCAGCACGGCACCGGTGCGCCCGTCCACCAGCGGTTGGTAGGCCACCGAGAACTCCTCGCGCTGCAAGGCCCGGCGCACCTGCCCCTCCAGCTCGAACCGCTCGATGGTGTTCTGGTTCATCGTGGTACTGTAAAAGTGGAAGGCGTTCCGGCCGCTGGCCTTGGCATGGTAGAGCGCCACATCGGCATGCTTGAGCAGAGTCTCGAGGTCCGTGCCGTCGTCCGGGAAGAGGCTGATGCCCAGGCTGGCGGAGACAAACACTTCGGTCCCGTCCACCTGGATTGGATCGCGGAGCGCCTCGAGGATCCTGAGGGCGATGCGTCCGGCGTCCTGCGGCTGGTTCAGGTCACAGAAGGCGAGCAGGAACTCGTCGCCGCCCTGCCGGCCGAGGGTGCAGCTGCCGCCTTCTTCGGAGTCGCGGGCCACCGCATCCTCGGTGCGCCCCACCTCCCGCAGCCGCTGTCCCACGCACGCCAGCACCTTGTCGCCGGCGCCATGGCCGAGGGTATCGTTGATCCGCTTGAAGTTGTCCAGGTCGAGGAACATCACCGCCACCAGCTGCCGGCGCCGCCGCGCGCTGGCGAGCACCAGCCGCATCTGCTCGCCGAAGGAGAGCCGGTTGGGAAGCTCCGTGAGCGTGTCGAAGTAGGCCAGCTGGCGAATCTGCCGGTCCGCCTGCACCCGCTCGGTCACGTCCTGCACCGTCCCTACCAGCAGCGCCGGCTGGGCGCCATCGTCGGGCCGCAGTTCGACCTGGGCAATCAGGTGGCGCTCCGTACCGTCCAGCCTGGCAATCCGGCACTCCACCTGGTAGACGCGATGGCTCGCAAACGGCTCGCGCAGTGTTTCGATGACCCGAGAGCGGTCCTCGGGGTGGATCCGCGCGAGCAGGTCGCGGGGCCGTAGCGGCCGATCGAGCGACAGGCCGAAGACCTCCGAGATGCCAATCGAGGCGTGGAAGGTCCGTTGCGCATTGTCCCATTCCCAGCTGCCGAGCCCGCTCAACCGCTGCGCCGTCTCGAGGTTGGTGCGGCTGCGCTCGAGGTCCCCCCGGGCCGCTTCCGCGCGCAGCAGAAACCGCACCCGGTGCCGCAGGATGGCGGGGTTCACGGGCTTGGTGGCGAAGTCCGAGGCGCCGGCGTCGAACGCCTCGGTAATGACGTCGTTGTCCTCGCGGCCGGTGAGCATCATGACGAGCGCGTGCCGTGTGGCTGGTGCCTGTCTCAGCGCCCGGCAGGTGGCAAAGCCGTCCATCCCCGGCATCACGACATCGAGGATCACCAGCCGGGGCCGCAACTCGGCGGCCCGGACCAGGGCCTCGGCGCCATCGGCGGCTTCCTCGACGCAGTAGCCGTCGGCCTTGAGGATTCCCCCGATGGCCATGCGGATGATGGCATCGTCATCCACGATCAGGAGCGGGCGCTGACTGGCCGCCAACGGGCGCTCAGACATCGGCTGTCGCCGCCGTCAGGGTCGCCTTCAGGGCGGGAAGCGTACGGGCGTATTCCGCCTGGATGCGGGCCAGCGCCTCCGGCCAGCCATCGCGGATGTCACTCCTGGCCGTGGCCTCGAGCGTGGCGAAGTCAGCCGAGAGGACCCGGGCGCCGAGGAGCGCCGAGGACGACTTGAGCGCATGAGCGATGAGGCGCACCTCGGCCGAGTCGCCGCGAGCGATCGCCGATGCGAGGGCCGCCAGGCGCTTCGGCACGTCGGTCATGAAGATCGCGACGACCTTGGACAGGAGGCTCACGCCGTCGGCCTCGACGATGCGCAGCTGGTCCAGCGCCTGCTCGTCCAGGGTGACGCCGGAAGGGTCGGCGGCGGTCGGCTCGGGAACCACCGGCGCCTCGTCGTGGTCGGGCGGGGTGATGTCGCTGGTCCGGCCCTCGAGCCACCGCCCCAGCATCGTCTCCAGCTTCTGGCGGCTGATGGGTTTGCTGATGTAGTCGTCCATCCCGGCGGCGAGGCAGCGGTCCCGGTCGCCCTGCATGGCGTTCGCCGTCATGGCGATGATCGGCAGGGTCCCCTTGTTCAGGTCCAGGCGCCGGATCTCGGCGGTGGCCTCGAAGCCGTCCATCTCCGGCATCTGGCAGTCCATCAACACGATGTCATAGGGGAATCGCCGCACCGCCTCCACGGCCTCGCGGCCGTTGGCGGCGATGTCCGCATGATGGCCGAGATGTTCCAGCAGTCCGGAGGCGACCTGCTGATTGACCTGATTGTCCTCCGCCACCAGGATCCGCGCCCGCCGGATCGCCCGGGCCTCCACTCCGCTGTGCCGCGTCACCAGGGGTGCGGCGCCGTCGGCGGTCGCATCCTCCGGGCGCCCCATGACCATGGCCAGGCAATCGTACAGGACCGACTGCCGGATCGGCTTGGTCAGGTAGCCCGCGAAGCCCATTTCGCGGGCTTCCTTGGCCTGGCCCCGCAGGCCACCCGAGGTCAGCAGCACCATCCGGGTGCCGGCGAGCCGGAGATCCTCCTTGACCGCCTTGGCCAGCTCGAACCCGTTCATCCCCGGCATCCGCATGTCGATGATCGCCATATCATACGGGCGCCCCTCCAGCGCCGCGCGCCGCAGCCGCTCGAGGGCGCGGACGCCGTCTTCGACCAGGTCGTGGCGCATCTCCCAGTTGGTGAACAGCTGCCCCAGCACCTGGCGCGAGGCGCGGTGGTCATCCACCGCCAGCACGCTGATGCCGGCCAGCGACCCGACTCGCGGCACCACCGGTGCGGGCGTGGAGACGACCTGGAACCGGGCGTTCATCCAGAAGGTGCTGCCTTCCCCCTGCTCGCTCCTGACGCCGATCTCGCCGCCCATCAGGGTGGCCAGCTGGCGACAGATGGCGAGCCCCAGCCCGGTACCCCCGAAGCGCCGCGTCGTGGAGGTGTCGGCCTGCGAGAACGCCGCGAACAGCCGGGTCTGGGCCTCTTCCGGGATGCCGATGCCGGTGTCGGAGACTTCGAACCGGAGGAGGACTCCCTCGGCATCGGCCTCGACCAGGCGCGCCCGGACAAGGACCTCGCCGTCGGCGGTGAACTTGATGGCGTTGCCCACCAGATTGGTGAGGACCTGCCGGACCCGGCCGGGGTCGCCGCGCAGCATGCGGGGGACCTTCTGGTGGACGATGCAGGCGAGCTCGAGACCCTTGGCCGAGGCCCGCTCGCCCAGCAGGGAGGTGACGTCCTCCAGCGTGGACCGGACGTCGAAGTCGATCTCCTCGAGATCCATCTTGCCGGCTTCACTCTTGGAGAAATCGAGGATGTCGTTGATGATGGTCAGCAGGGACTCGCCCGACCGGTGGGCGATCAGGGCGCGGTCGCGCTGCTCGGCGGTGAGCTCGCTGTCGAGCAGCAATCCCAGCATCCCGAGGACGCCGTTCATCGGGGTGCGGATCTCGTGGCTCATGGTGGCCAGGAACTCCGCCTTGGCCCGCTCCGAGGCCTGGGCATCGTCCCGGGCGGTGGCCAGGTCGTGGACCATGACCTGGACGCGGTCCGTGGTCTCCTTCAGGTGGCTGACCATGGTCCCGAACGCGCCCGCCAGGGCGCCGACCTCATCGCTGTCCCCGCTGGGGATCGAGATGTCATAATTGCCTCGCGCCACCGCCTCGGCGGCCCGCCGCAGCTCGATGATCGGCCGGGTGATCCGGTAGGCAAAGAACCGGGATACCGCGACGCCCAGCAGGAAGACGACCAGACTGATCCCCAGGGCCAGCCGCCGCTCACGGGCGATCTGCGCGTGGACATGCTTCAGCGACGTGCCCAAGAGCAGGGTGCCTTGCAGCTCCCCATGGAACATGATAGGCACGGCGGCCTGCAGCAGACTGTCGCTGGCCTGGAGCGCCGGGCTTCCGGCGGCCGCCGCGGGATCGAGCACCACCTGCCCGGGGTTGTAGGCGGCGTAGACCTCTCCCTGCGCGTCGACCACGACCACGTAGGCCAGGGAGGCGTCCCGCTTGACCCATTTCACCGCCGAGGTCACGTCGGAGAAATCGTTGAGACGCATGCCGCGCCCCACACCCAAGGCCACCAGCTCCGCCATGTTGGTGGTCCGGCTCTGCATCGCCGCGAGGGCGATGCTCTCCTCCCGGTGCGGGAAGTAGAAATAGATAAACAGCGAGATCGGCAGCAGCACGATCATGGCGCTGCTGAGGAGCTTGAGCCGGATGGGAAACCGATGAAACCGGGCTTTCATCCTAGAACCCCACCGCCACCTGGGCGGTCAGCTCGGTGGCCGAACCCGCGGAGGCGCTCTTGCGCCGGGCGGCCTCGATCTTGAGGCCCACCGTGGCGGCGAAGTCATAGCGCAGTCCCACGAGGCCCTGCCGGAAGTCATCGGTGACGTAATAGGGGTCGGCGGCCGGGAAGCGGACCTCGTCGTAGCGGACGTAGGGCACCACCCGCCCGAGCCGGTAGCCGCCGTAGAGGAAGAAGGCGTCCGTGCCGCTGGTCACGCCGGTGGGGCGGATCCGGTTGCTGGAGTGCTGATACTCGCCGATCAGCTCGAGCGCCGGCCCCAGGTAGGTCACGAACCCGCCGTACAGCCGGAGATCCATGGCCTGGGCCAGCGGGGTGCCGCCGAGATTGGTGGTACCGGCGGCGAGCCGGTCGAGGTACACCGAGCCGCCGACCCGCAGCGCGCTGGTGACGTTGGAGTGCACCCCGACGGTCAGCGACTTGGCCCGGTTGTTGTCGGCCGTGGGGGTCGACCCGATGCCGTTGCCCACCATGACGTCGTAGCCGAGATGCAGCCGGGAGATGTCCCGGCCGGAGACCAGCACGCCGGTGGTGTGGATCGGCAGCACGCCGCCCTCGTCCTCGAAGCGGAACATCTGGGGGCGCCCGATGGTCGGTTGCAGGAGGGCGCCGTGATGGTAGGCATTATTCCAGTAGCCGATCGGGGTGTGATGCTTTCCCACCGCCACGTGGAGGTAGCTCTTCGGTGTGAAGGTGACGATGGCCCGCTCGAGGTCCACGATGAACCCATCGTCGTACTCGAAGACGGTCTCGCCCAGGAACTGGATCCGGTCCGCCAGCCGCGAGGTCAGGAACAGATCGTACTGGCCCAGCCCGAAGGCGGAGGACACCCCCGGCTCGTTGGAGGTGGCCGCGGTGAAGTCCACGAAGCCCCGGAGCCGGGTCTCCTGGGCAGCCGCCGGTCCGGCGGCGAGGAGCAGGGCAACCATCAGGAGGGCGGGTCGGGGCACGAGCTGCATGGGACGCCTCATCGCAACGGGTAGCCGGGGTCGCCGGGGCGCAGGCCCTCGACCGCGAGGACCTTCACCGCGTCGGTGCTGCTACCCGCCGGAATGAACGCGATCCCGCCCGGGTGCGTGGCGACGAACTGCAGCACGCCTCCGGTCCACCGACCTCCCTGGGCGGGGTGTCGGATTCGCCCGCGAACACCACCCCAATCCAGTGCCGCTTGACCCGGTCCGGGCTCATCTTGAGCGCGGAGGTATAGAAGCGCTCCCGCACCGCCGGGGACTCCAGCAGGATGACCGCCTCCCGATTGGGGAGCGTGGTCCGACTCCCGAGGTACAGGCGGCGGAGTTCGTCGAGCGAGATGGAGGTGAGCGGATTGCCGGGATGGACGATGACGGCGATCGGCTCCTGGGCGTGGACCGCCCGGACCGGGGCCAGCCCCAGCCAGAGTCCCATGAGCGTGAAAACGGATCCGGAATGGATCAGCGTTGCGATCACCATGCCCCCGTTGCCCGTGGCAGAAGCCTGAAACCGTCGCCAGGCGGCCCCCCTGGACGGCCCCGGTCATGGGTCAGCCGGGGTGACTGTCGTCAGTGGGGAGTATCGGCAGGGGGCGGGACGACTGAAGGAATGAATCGGGGTGGGGTTCCAGGGAGGAATCCGCGGGTAGGGCGCTCCCCGGGTGGGGCGACGAGACCGGGAGCGCCCTGGCAACGAGGGAGCACCGCTACCCCCTTGAGCCCCCGCTCCTGCTGAGGTCCAGCCAGTAACTCGTCCCGGTCATCAGGACACCCAGGCCCACCACGCCGAGCACCACCAGGAAGAGCGGGTCACGAGTGTGCAGGTAGAAGCCGAGGAATCCCGCCAGGAACACCGATCTGAGGACTAGCGTGCTGGGGTAGAGCGCCGCCCAGAATTTCTGGAGGCACGAGGGGTTCTCTGGAGGCGGCTTCGCCCCGGGGGCTTCGACAACCTCCCGTACTGTCCTTCCTGCCGCCTGGCATTGTCCGCGTTTCCTCCAGGGTCGAATGAGATGCTGATTTTGCACGAAGTGCAACTGGCAGGCGCCATTTCTCCCACGTGACACCGCGGCCATTCACAAGACCTTGACCTGAGACCCCAATGACCGCCATCTCCTTTTCGAGAGGGGATATTCTCTGGGTCGACTTTGGGCCGGTGGCAGGTTTGAACCGCCCCGGGATTGCCGGAGACTCCATTCCTTGAGAGGCTGGAGTCATGCCACGATCATCACGGTATTCGCCGGAGGTGCAGGAGCGGGCGGTCCGGCTGGTGCAGGAGCACTTGGCCGAGCACGCGTCGCAGTGGGCCGCGATCACCTCCATCGCGGGCAAGTTGGGCTGTACGGCCGAAACCTTGCGCCGGTGGGTGCGGCAGCGTGAGCGGGATGCCGGCCAGCGCCCGGGTCTGACCACGGAGGAGCAGCAGCGGCTGAAGGTCCTGGAGCGGGAAAACCGGGAGCTGCGCCGCGCCAACGAGATCCTGCGCAAGGCGTCGGTAGACTCAAGTGGTCAACGCAACAGTCTTGCCAGCCGTTCGGCCGGGGTCTCGAAATCCAGGGTCTTGCGCGGTCGGCTGTTCAGCTTGGCCGCAATGGCATCCAGATCGTCCTGGGGCAGCGCTCCCATGCTCGTGCCCTTCGGGAAATACTGACGCAGGAGTCGGTTGGTGTTCTCGTTCGTGCCGCGCTGCCAGGGACTGCGCGGGTCAGCAAAATAGACGTCGAGTCCGGTGTTGGCCGTC
>Ga0163150_10008626_pt1 | contig 11549 bp, 11 predicted proteins | sample OliLakLV19P2IB_FD_148628 | JGI IMG/M metagenome (GOLD analysis project Ga0163150, IMG submission 148628) | Freshwater microbial mat bacterial communities from Lake Vanda, McMurdo Dry Valleys, Antarctica - Oligotrophic Lake LV.19.P2.IB | ecosystem: Environmental > Aquatic > Freshwater > Lake >...
TCTAGCCATGCGTCCAACTTCCTGTTCAACTCGCTGGATGATTTGATGGCCAACGTACAACAAGGGATCGACGAATTGAACCAATTGGCCAATAATCATTAAGAGCAGTATTTCTTGTTGTATACTTAGTTTCCAGAGCGCTTCTGACAGAGTGCCAACCGGACAGAGCCAGCTGCAGAACGATTTGGTCCAGAGCCAGGAGATGGTCAGGAATGCGATCAGCAGGAACAAGGTGGCGGCATGAATCTTCGGAATGAGGCCGGTCAGGAGAAAGTATTTCAGATTCATCAACGCCGCGATGGGCAGCCAGCCTTCCACACCGGCTGGCCGAGAGACGAAGAGAGTCTGCCCTTGGGTTTCGTAATAGCGAACGAAGAAGTAGAACTCGCACCCAATCCAGATGTTCAGTAGCAGAAAAACGGCCTGGCTGACATGCCGATAGAGCTGCGAACGGTCGGGCATCCGGCGGCGTTGCCAGTTCCGGTGCGAACTTGTCGATCCCAAGGGCTTATCCTCCGGGAAGCACAACATTCGATGAGCGACCGTCCCTCTTGGACAAGGGGAGCTATGAAAAGAGGTGAGATTCATCAAACAAAGCCGGCTCCCCTCTCCCCCCACGCGGGAGACGACTCACTGCTTCAGGGGGACGGCACGGCGGTGCTGAAGCCGAACTACTTCCCGCAGCAGCCGGAACCGCACTGCTGTCCGCAGCAAGCCTTTCCGCAGGCTTCGCCGCACTTCTTGCAGCCGGCTTTGCAGCACTCTTTGCCACAGCAGGACTCAGCCGCTTTGCCGCAGCATTTTTCGGCACACGCTGCCGATGGTTTCGCGGCAGCGGTCGAGGCGCCGGCTTGGCTGGGGCTGGCCTGACAATGCTGGCAAGCCACCGCGCCTGTTTTTGAAACACAGCAGTTCTTGCCTGCGGCGTTGTTCTCGTCTGGCCAGAGAACCAACAGAAGCGTCAGGATCGGGATGATCCAGACCGTCTTAAGGATGACTTTCATAATTCCTCCCAGAGATTTTGAAAGATGAACGACTCAACCACTCAAATCAAATGATTACTTCATGGGTGTTTCACTCTGCTCTGGCCCATCGTTGTCGGCAGCTTCCAGGTTCTTAGTGGTTGATTCGAGCCAGCCACACAAACAGATTTCAAGTTTGTCGATGTCGCCGGACCGCACCAGTGAATCAATGGTGTCGCCCTCGGCATTCAGCGGGATGAAGTGACAGGGTAGCTCGACATCGCGGTATGCCGGATGAACATACTGGTTCAGAAAGCAATCGGTACAAGGATGGACCTTTTCCGCCTCGCCATGGTTCGGGCAGGTGATCGAATCCCGAAAATAGATGTTGGGCTTGCGAGGCGTTCGCACGGAATGCCCATAACCTCCATCTTCGAGGATGCTTTTCTCCAGTTTGAGCTGCTGGATGATCTCTTCCTTTCTTGTTGTTTCCATAACAGCGCCCCTCCCAGCATCTGCCGCAGCTATTGGTGCTTCATCTGTCGCTGAAGCAGCCAGTGTTCCATTTGCCGGGCTGGCAAGTCGCTGAATTGTTGAAGACTTGCAGGCAACCGATGCGAGTTTGGGGCAACCCAGCAGCCGAAATCACCCAGACGTGGGTGAAATCACGCGCCATGAAGCAGGCGAACGACGCCGTTCTGGAGGTGCGGGAACAACGTTGGCTCAGCCCGTTGGCACGGAGCCGACCGTGGGTGATTTGGCTAATCTGCTCAGTCCACGTTGGCTGCTTCCTATAATTCAAGGTGAATCAGTGAACGACCGGGTGCGCTTCAGTTGAACTGACTCGCCACTGACAGGTGATTGAGCTTGAACTCGGAAGTCGGCCAGCGACTCTGCAAGGATGCCTATGTGGGGCAGACATTCTTGTCTGCCAGTTGGGGCGACGACTTTCCAGTCGCCCCGAGGCCGGACTGGAAAGTCCGGCGAACCGGCAGGCTGGAAAGCCTGCCCCACATTGTTCGGGGATGAATCGCAAGTCTTGAGTAGACGATAGGCTTCCTTCTCCCGGACTGAAGTGCTTTGGAATCCCAACTGCACCGGCACGTCAAGGTTTCCTTCCGCTGACGCTTGGGCAATGGGTTCGACGGCTGGGACACCCGGAGAAAAGGAGTCGCTGAGTGATCGACCGACACGCCTTGCAGCGTCTGCTGAGTTTGATGGTTCTGTTGAGCGCCGGCTCAACGCTTCTCGCGCAGGCGACAAAGCCTCTCAAGATCGGAGGTCTGACGGTAACGGGAAGCTTGCGCGTGCGCTGGGAAGGTTGGGATTGGTTCCACACGCCAGCGGCGAACGGCGACTACAATTTCTGGGGCTCTTTGCTGCGGGTATCTGCCGGGCAGGAACGCTCGCGCTGGGACTGGCAAGTTGAAGGAGCGGTGCCTCTGCTGCTGAATCTGCCTGGCGATGCCGTGGCACCGCCGCCGCAGGGGCAGTTGGGTCTTGGAGCAACTTACTTTGCCTCCAATGGGAGGCAGAATGGCAGCCTGTTTCTCAAACAGGCGTTTGTCCGATTCAAGAGAATTGGCAGCGAAGCTAACAGTTTTCGGCTCGGGAGGATCGAGTTCATTGAAGGTCTGGAATCCGTGCCCAGAAACCCGTCGCTCGCCGCATTGAAAAGATCGCGCATCGCGCACCGTTTGATTGGCAACTTCGGCTTCACCCATGTGGGTCGCAGCTTTGACGCACTGCAATTTGTCCGCAACACATCCACAAGCAATGTTACGCTCCTGGCCGGCAGGCCCACCGAGGGAGTTTTCAAGCTGAACGGCAACCGGGAACTCAGTGTGAATGTCTATTACGGCGCGTACAGCCGAGCGTTGCACAGAGGGCCCGGGCAGGAATCTCGGGGGGAATTGCGTCTGTTTGCGTTGCATTACGACGATCGCCGAAATGTGCTGAAAACCGATAACCGTCCGCAAGTGTTGCGGGCAGCGGACACCTCAAAACTGCAGATCGCGACTGTGGGGAGTCACTATCTGCGGACTCTGGAAGTGGGAGCTGGGACCGCGGATCTCCTGGTTTGGGGCGCGTGGCAAACCGGACGTTGGGGCCGGCTCGATCATCTTGCGGGTGCTGTGGCCCTGGAGGGCGGCTATCAACCCAACTGGCCGCACCTCAAGCCGTGGTTTCGATTGGGCTACTTCCGGAGCACTGGCGATGGCAATCCCCTGGACGGCAAGCATCACACCTTCTTTCAGGTGTTGCCGACGCCCCGCATCTACGCCCGCTTTCCATTCTTCAATCTGATGAACAGCGAAGACCGTTCTGCGCAGTTGACGCTACGGCCGCACAAACGCTGGTCATTTCAAAGCGAGCTGCGTCAGCTTGGCCTAAGCCAGAGGTCCGACCTCTGGTACCAGGGGGGCGGCGCTTATCAGGACAATCTCTTCGGCTACTCCGGCAGGCCTAGTGGCGGGAGCCGTTCGCTGGGAATGCTCTGGGATCTGAATGCCGACTGGCAGGTCTCCGCCAGAACCACATTGTCGTTTTACTATGGCCGTGCGATGGGGCGCGGCGTGATCGCGGGGATCTACCCCGAGGGGAAGAGCGCCAGCTTCGCGTTTTTGGAGATCAACCAACGCTTCTGATGGAAGGTAATCTCAGGTCTGCTTCGAGGTTTGGGCCGGCGTGCAAGTGAGCGGCTTGGACTGCGGACGTCCAAGCCCGCTTGGAGACTCTCCTACACCTGGATAATCTTCAAGTCCTTATCCACCCTTAGTCCAGCCTCGGAGTCCCGGCAGACGTCTTCCACGGAAACTTCGGCCGCAACTTCACGTAGCACCAAGCCCTGAAGGGTTACATCAATAACGGCCACTTCCGTAATAATCCGATGGACGACAGCCAGTCCAGTTAGGGGCAGTGTGCAATTTCTCAGAATTTTTGGCTTCTTGCCTGGCGTCGTGTGTTCCATCGCCACCACCACCCGCTTGGCACCACAGGCGAGGTCCATAGCGCCTCCCATTCCATGCACCATCTTTCCCGGTAGCATCCAGTTGGCCAGGTTGCCTCGCTCGTCAACCTGGAAGGCTCCCAAAATACAGAGATCCAGATGTCCGCCGCGAATCATAGCGTAGGCGTCGACACTCGAAAACAGGCTGGCGCCGGAGATCAGCGCTACGGGTTCCTTGGCTGCATTGATGAGGTCCGCATCACCTTGGTGGTTTGGTGGCAGCGCGCCGAAACCCTGGACGCCGCTTTCTGAGACTAGAACAGCGTTTACACCTTCAGGGAGAAACTTTGCCGCTAGAGCCGGTATGCCCAGCCCGAGGTTTACGTAAAAGCCGTCCTCGATTTCCCGGGCGGCACGCCGGGCGATGAACTCGCGCTTATGCTTCCTCACGCTCAGACCTCAGTCTTTTGGTTTGCAGACGTTTCTCGTAGTGCGATCCCTGAAGTATCCTCTGAACGTAGATTCCCGGCGTATCGACGTGGTCCGAATTCAAACTGCCGGTCTCGACCAGTTCCTCCACTTCCGCAATCGTCACGTCAGCCGCCGTGGCCATGACCGGATTGAAGTTTCGGGCCGTGGCCCTGTAAACCAAATTGCCCAGCGCGTCTCCCCTCCAGGCCTTTACCAAAGCAAACTGCGCGCGCAGCGGCATTTCCAGGACGTAGTGCCGCCCATTCCAGGTTCGCGTTTCCTTGTTCTCTGCCGCGATGGTGCCGTAACCGGTCGGGGTGTAAAAGCCGCCGATTCCCGCGCCCCCTGCCCGAATGCGTTCCGCCAGAGTTCCCTGAGGGCTTAGCTCTATCTGCAATTTTCCGTTCCGCACCAGCTCTTCAAAAGTTCGGTTTTCGCCGACGTAGCTCGCGATCATCTTCTTCACTTGCTGATTGCGCAGGAGGAGTCCGATGCCAAAGTCTTCCGTGCCGGCGTTGTTACTGATCACCGTCAGGTTCCGGACTCCCTTGTCACAGAGCGCTTGAATCAGATTTTCCGGAATGCCACACAATCCAAAGCCACCAATCATGATGGTTGCGCCGTCTTGAATGTCGGCAAGCGCTCGCTGTAGGTCAGGGCTGACTTTGTTCATCCTAAAACCGGCAGTTCAGACAACCGCTGAGACGGGGAGACGCATAAAGAAAAGCGATAAGGCACGACGTCCTTCGATCTTCGCTCACCAAAAGGTTGAACGAATATTGGGCTACACCGTGTTCAAACGCTGACAGCCAGATGTCCTGAAGTGCTGGCGGCGGGCTGTTCTCATGAGAAGCTCTCCGCATCCCCGCATCTCAGTGTCTCTGCGGAGTCTTTCACCGCTGTTTTCAGGTTCATGCAGTGTTGTGAATTCGCGAAATCGAACTGGACCCGAGCCGCTGTCTGCATTTGATCAGCCTGCTGTGCGTCCTATGTTTCTCCCGGGTCTCCACCGTCTTAGATTCTTCTTCCCAGCACAGGGGCTATCTGTCCGAGCTCTATCATCAGTTTCTCGAACTGGTCTGGAAACAGTGTCTGGGCGCCATCGCTGACCGCTTTTTCCGGATTTGGATGAACTTCAATCAGCAAGCCGTCCGCTCCGGCTGCGACAGCAGCCCGTGCCATCGGAGGAACCTTGTTGCGGCGGCCCGTGCCATGCGAGGGGTCAACTACAATGGGGAGGTGGGAGAGCTTCTTAACCACCGGGATCGCCGAAATGTCCAGCGTGTTGCGGGTGTAGTTCTCAAAGGTTCGAATGCCACGCTCGCATAGGATGACCTCATGGTTTCCGCCGGCCAGAATGTATTCGGCCGAAAGCAGCCACTCTTCGATGGTTGCGGCAATGCCACGTTTAAGCAGCACCGGCTTGCGCACTTTTCCCAGCTCGCGAAGCAGATTGAAGTTCTGCATGTTGCGCGCACCCACTTGCAGAATGTCGGCGTGCTCGAGAAGCAGAGGAATCTGGGTTTGGTCCATCACCTCGCTGACAACAAACAATCCATAGCGATCGGCTGCCCGGCGCATCAACTGCAGCCCTTCTGCTCCCATTCCCTGAAAGCTATACGGCGAGGAACGGGGTTTGAAAGCGCCGCCGCGCAGGATCGGAGCGCCGCAGCGCGCGACAATCTCGCTGACAGCTTCCATCTGCTCCTCGCTCTCAACACTGCAGGGTCCGGCCATCATGACGACTTGATCGCTGCCGATCTCGACTTCGCGCTGCGCATTCTTTAGCCGAATGCGAGTCCCCTCCGGATTGAACTGGCGGCTGGCCAGCTTGTAAGGCGCCGTGATGCGAACCACTTCACCCACGCCGTCGATCAGCTCAATCTCTCGGGTGTCGACAATTTTGCCGCCGACTACGCCCAAAACCGTCCGGCTGACGCCCGTGGAACGGTGAATGTCGAACCCAAGCGCCACCAGTTTTTCCATCACGTGCTGAATCTGCGCCTCGCTGGCGCCTTCCTGCATGACAACAACCATTTGAACTCCCTAGTGAATCGTCCTCGTCGTCGTACTTGTTCTCGTCCTCGAATAAGTGCCGATAGCGGCGAGATCGAGGACATTCTTCACCAGCATCAGGTCGCGCTGCCCACGAAACACACGAAAGGACACGAAAAAAGATTGCGCTGCTTGCGATCCTGCGATCCTCAACGACAGGGCCTCGATATCGGAGCGTTGTCCTCTTTCGTGTGTGTCGTGGGCTCGTCTCACAAGCAATTTCTGACCGCCCAGTTGACCCGCCTCGACGCTGACTTTAGACGCTTCTACGATTGCTCCTCCAGAACCACTCTCTCCACGCGGCGCGACTCGTCGAGAATCCTTTCAAACAACCGTCGCAGTGCTTCGTTTTCCAGCGGCCCGCGATTGTTGCGCGCGAGGCGTTCGAAAATTTCCTTCTCCCGCTGAGGGTCGTAGACCGGCAGTTGCCGTTGCCGCTTGATCATTCCGATCTCGATGACACAGCGGGAACGTTCGCTCAACAACTCTGCCAGTTGGCCATCAATCTCATCGATCCGCTTTCGCCAGTCGTCGATATCCATGGGCTAAATTCCTCCTCTGAGCCAGCGGGTGAACTCTCCCACCTTCTCAGCCAGGCGGGGGTTCGTCAGGTTTTCTTCAATGCAGCGTACCAGGGCACTGCCGACCACGGCGCCATCGGCGTGGCGGCAAATGTCCGTCACCTGTGAAGGTTCTGAAATGCCAAATCCAACCGCCACCGGCAAGTCGGAATGCCGGCGAATCCGCTCGATTAACGGCCGAACATCGTCGGAGATGGATTTCTGCGCTCCGGTGACGCCCGTCCGGGACACCGCGTAGATGAAGCCCGTGGAGAAGCGCGCAATCTTTTCAATTCGATCGTCCGTGCTGGTAGGTGCGGCCAGAAAAACGCTGTCGAGGGCGGCCTGCCTCAGCAGGCTCACCGGCCCGTCTGCTTCCTCCACCGACAGGTCGGTGATCAACACGCCGTCAATGCCGCTGGCCTTGGCGTCTTGAGCCAGACGTTCCAATCCGTAAGCGAACAGCGGATTGTAGTAGCTGAAGAGGAGAAAAGGCACCTCGGTCTGCTTGCGCAATTCGGCAACAGTTCTCAATCCCGCCCACAGCGTGAAACCACGCTGCAGCGCCCGCTCAGTGGCCCGCTGGATGACCGGGCCGTCTGCCAGTGGATCAGAGAAGGGAATCCCCAACTCGATGACGTCGGCACCTGCGCTGCATAGCTCCAGGATGATTTCGAATGATGCCTCCAGGCTGGGGTCCCCGAGCGTGACAAACGGAATGAATGCCTTCTTGCCTTGACGTTTGAGTTGGTCGAACTTTTGTTGGATTCGGGTCATGAGATGGAACTGGGTTGGGGGTCAGTAGGGCGCACCGCTCCTGAAGCGCGCCACAGCGAATGTCGATGTGAAAGTTAGAGAAGGCAGCGGACCCTACCCTGAACTTGCCGCCACGGTCTGCACGTCTTTGTCCCCGCGGCCGGAAAGATTCACGATCATCACGTGGTCGCGCCCGAGTTTCGGGGCCTGCCGGACAACTTCGGCGACGGCGTGAGCGCTCTCCAGTGCTGGAATGATTCCCTCGGTGCGGCTCAGCAAATGAAATGCCGCCAAGGCTTCGCGGTCATCCACCGAACCGTAGCGAATCCTTCCCACATCGTGCAGGTAGGCATGCTCCGGCCCGACCGACGCGTAATCCAGGCCAGCTGAGACCGAGTGAGTGTTGGCAATCTGGCCTTCCTCGGTTTGCAAGACATAGGAGTAGGTGCCTTGCAAGATGCCTGGCTTGCCGCCACTGAAGCGGGCTGCATGGTTGCCGAGTGACGGACCTCGGCCACCGGCCTCAACGCCGATCATTGCCACCGTAGGATCATTGAGAAAGGCATAGAAGAGGCCGATGGCATTGCTGCCTCCTCCCACACAGGCCACCAGCGAGTCTGGCAGGCGGCCCTCTTTTTTCAGGATTTGCTCGCGGGCTTCGCGGCCAATGACCGACTGAAAATCACGAACCATCATGGGATAGGGATGCGAACTCAACACTGAGCCCAGCAGGTAATAGGTATCCCGAACGTTGGTCACCCAATCGCGGATCGCCTCGTTGATGGCGTCCTTCAGCGTTTTGCTGCCGCTGGCCACGCCGTGCACCTTGGCACCCAGCAGACGCATGCGGAACACATTCAGCTCCTGGCGGCGCATGTCTTCTTCACCCATGTAAACTTCGCAATCGAGGTTGAGCAGCGCGCAAGCCGTTGCGGTGGCCACGCCGTGCTGGCCGGCGCCGGTTTCGGCGATGATGCGCCGTTTCCCCATGCGCTGCGCCAACAGTGCCTGTCCCAGGCAATTGTTGATCTTGTGAGCGCCAGTGTGGTTCAGGTCTTCCCGTTTCAGATAGATCCTGGCGCCGCCGAGATGCCGCGTCAGCCGTTCAGCGCAAAACAACGGCGTCGGACGCCCGGAGTATTCATGGAGCAGCCGGTTGAGCTCAGCTTGAAACGCCACATCGTGCTTCACCTCCAGATACGCCTGTTCCAATTCCTCCAGCGGATGCATCAGGGTCTCGGGCGCAAACTTGCCTCCGTAGGGTCCAAAATGCCCCTGTGCATCCGGCCACTGGTCAAAGTGAAGAGGTTCCATAGATCTCCTGCGAAAATAGCTGATGAATGTGGGAGGCGCTGTCCCAGCGGCGACCCGGAAGATCTGAACACTGAAGAAGATCGCCGTTCGGAGAGCGCCTCCCACATTTTCATCGAACGTGGCGCGGGTCTGCGGCTCGGCATTCGTCAAAGAGCACGATCATCGAGAAAGCCGGCCGGGAACTAGCCTAGCTGGCTTGGCTGGCCAGCAATGAGCGTGCCCGGTGAACCTCTCGAAAGAGGGCTTCCATCTTCTGATAGTCCTTCTTGCCCGGCTCGCTTTCAATGGCACTGCAAACATCGACGGCATAAGGCCGCACCTCGAGGATGGCTTCGGCGACGTTGTCAGAAGAGAGCCCACCCGCCAGAATTACCCGGCCATGTTGCTTGGCTTGCACCGCAACATCCCAATTGAAGGTCTTCCCGGTTCCGCCCAATTGTCTTGGGTCGTACGCATCCAGAAGATAGGCGCCGACCCGAAACGCTGCCAACTGCGTCAAATCAAAATTCTCACTCACCCGAAATGCCTTGATGATGCGCACTTCACCGATCTTTTTGGCATACTCGGGAGACTCTGAGCCGTGGAGTTGAATGGTTCCCAAGCCAATCGCATGGGCAATGCTCCGGATGCGTTCGGGGCTGAACTCGTCTGCAAAGATGCCCACCAGCGAGATGAGTGGAGGCAGGGCTTCGATAATCGGCTTGGCCTTCGCCGGCTCGATGTAACGCGGGCTGCGCTTGTAAAAGTTAAAGCCCAGCGCGTCGGCGCCCAGGTTGATTGCCTCGTGCGCATCCTCCAGATTTGTTATGCCGCAGATCTTGACTCGAACCATATCAGTTCAATGAGGGCGACTTGAAGCTTCGCCTTCTCGTTAGTTCAGGCTCCGAATGATCAGCTCTCGCAAAGCGCGCCCCGGCTTTTCGGACTTCATGAAAGCCTCACCGATCAAGAAGGCATCGCATCCGGCATCCCGCAACATGCGGATGTCGTCAGCAGTTTGTATTCCGCTTTCGCTGACGAGGATGGCGGCATCGGGAACGTGCGGCGCAAGCTGCAGCGTGGTATGCAGGTCGACTCTAAAGGTTTTCAGGTCACGGTTGTTAATGCCGATGATCTTTGCGCCCGCGCCCAATGCGGTGTTCAACTCCTGGCGGTCATGCACCTCGACCAGCGCATCCAGACCCACCTGTCCGGCCAGCTGAATCAGGCTGGCGAGCGTGGCCGCATCCAGAATCGCTACTATCAGGAGGATGGCATCGGCACCCGCACCGGCGGCTTCGTAAACCTGATAGGGATCGAAAATGAAATCCTTCCGCAACAGCGGACGGGAAACGTTGGGACGAACTCGCTGCAGATGCGCCAGCGAACCCAGGAAGTGATCTTCTTCGGTTAGAATCGAAATCGCGGCGGCACCGTGCGATTCATAGTCGATCGCAATCTCCACAGGATCATACTCTTCCCGCAACAGACCTTTTGAGGGGGATGCCTTCTTGATTTCGGCGATGAGGTTGAGCCGGTCGTCGCGAGCCAGGGCATCGTAAAATGACCGCGTCCTGATGAACGTGGTTCGTGCCGGAGAGCTCTGCATGGCGCCTTCAGGGATCAGCTTCTTCAGCCGCTCGAGTCGTGCCTTCTTGCTTTCGACAATTCGTGCCAGTCGATTATCGTCCAAGTGTCACCTGTGGTCTCACCACGACCAGCAAAAAGCGCTGATCGTGGCGACCCTGCGTCTAATTTGATCTCACAACGCCGTCTCTGTCAGCGAGTGATTGCTGAGCTTCACCAACAGCTCCAGCTTCTTCAGCGCCCGCCCGCTGGAGAGTGACGTCTGGGCCAGCGCCAGGCCTTCCGCGACAGACTGGGCCGCCCCGGCGACATAAATGCCCGCAGCCGCGTTCAGCAAGACAATGTCTCGCTGCGCTTCGCTGCTTCGATTCTCCAGAACGTCGCGCAAAATGCGGGCATTTTGCGCCGCATCGCCACCCTGAAACTCGGCCCGGTTTCGTCGCGTCAGCCCGAAATCTTCCGGAACAACCCATTCTGTCTTGAGCGTCCCGCCACGCAACTCGGTAACCTGGGTCCGGCCCTCAAGGCTCATTTCGTCCAAGCCATCTTCTCCTGAAAAGACCAGCGCTTGTTCGCAATGCAACTGGCGCAGCGCTTCGGCAAGCTTCTCGGTTAGCGCCAGGGAGAACACTCCGATGATTTGTCGCCGGGCGCCAGCCGGATTCAGCAGCGGACCGAGGAGGTTGAAAACGGTGCGAACCCCCAGCTCCCGGCGCACTTTGCCGACCGCTTTCATCGCCGGATGAAACAGCGGTGCGAACAAAAACGTGATGCCGCCCCTTGCCAGGCAATCCTCGAGCACGCTTGGAGGCGCTTCGAGGTTGACGCCAAGGTGGCTCAGGACATCAGCGCTGCCGCACTTACCCGACATGGCGCGATTCCCGTGTTTCGCGACCGGCACCCCGGCCCCCGCGA
>Ga0163150_10008628_pt1 | contig 11548 bp, 9 predicted proteins | sample OliLakLV19P2IB_FD_148628 | JGI IMG/M metagenome (GOLD analysis project Ga0163150, IMG submission 148628) | Freshwater microbial mat bacterial communities from Lake Vanda, McMurdo Dry Valleys, Antarctica - Oligotrophic Lake LV.19.P2.IB | ecosystem: Environmental > Aquatic > Freshwater > Lake >...
GCGACGTTGGCGTAGGTGGGGCTGTTGTACTCCGCGAAGCTGCCGGTCCGGTCCACTTCCGCGCCAAAGCGCTTCAGCCGGTCGGCCGCATAAGCGAACAGGGGCTCATCGCCGAGCAGTTCGGCGGCGGTCAGCGTAACGAACGTGCCCTGAATCGCGATGTTCGTATAGCTCATGGCGACGTTGCGCTTCCGCACCGCCGAGGCGGCGCGCCGGATGCCTTCGCGCAGCCTCGTCTGCAGCGACGCGCCGAGCTTTGCCCGGTGCCTGAAGTCGATCAGCAGCAGCGCCGAGCCGTTGAAGTCCGCCCAGTTGAAATCGACCGCATCCATCTCTGCAAGCGACTCCTCAAGGTGGTAGCTCCACACGCCGAACCACTTGCTCGCCGGATCGGAATCCTGCAGTGTGAGCAGCCGGTCGAGGATGGCGGACGCACGCTCGACATTGCCCGCTTCCAGCAGGTACAGCGCGTACTGGAGGCTTTCGCGGGTGGGATGAACGTCCCGGGCGCGCAGGTTGGTGTGATAGTGATACTCCGGTCCGATGCGGGTCCGGATCATGCTTTCCTTCGGATCGAAGGCGCGGTGGCCACGCTCGACCGCGGCGTCCAGCAGAGCGCGGTCCCATTCGGGAGTCCAGTTTCCGGATGCGGGCGCACCGGAAGCACCGGGACAGACAACAGCTGTCGCAGTCAGCAGAGATGCGGCTGTTCGACGGGTAATGTCAGGCACACCGCTATTCTATCGATGCTTCTCGGTGTGCGCCGGGCGGAGTTGCGCGTCCTCCAGCCGTTTGGCTTCCTGAAACGTGAACACCATGCGATGCACCACGGTCAGGTTGCCCATGACGGCAAGTATCCAGAGTACCGGGGCCATGCGGTCGAACAGAGCGCCGATGATCAGCAAAACCACGCGCTCCGGCCGCTCCATGAATCCGACTTTGCAGGTTGGAATGATATTTTCAGCGCGGGACCGCGTATAGCTGATCATTACTGAGGCCATCATCACGACAGCGGTGAGGACCACATACGGCGAGCGGTTGATCTTGCCGTAATAGACCAGAAGCCCAATGAGCAGAATCAGGTCCGAGTATCGGTCGAGCACCGAATCGAAGAACCCGCCGAACCGGGTGACCTGGTTGGTCTCGCGAGCGACGCGCCCGTCGACCATATCGAAGATCCCGGCACCGATGATCACCAGTCCCGCCGTCAGGAAAGCTCCCTGTGACAGGTACCAGGCGGCCACCACGTTGATCAACAGCCCGATGAACGTCAGGACGTTGGGGTGAATTTTGGAAAGCGCCAGTCCCCGCACAATAAGGCGGATGATTACGTTGCAACTGGAGCCGATGGCTCTCGTTAAGGTCATGCGACTACCTCAACTGACCTGCTCGTCGTGAATTGTCGTGAACTTCAGGATCTCCATGGAGCGCATGCCGCCCGGGATCGAGATTTTCACTTCGTCGCCGACCTGTTTACCAAGCAGACCGCGGCCAATAGGTGAACTGGTCGAGATCTTACCCTTGGTGACATCGGCTTCTTCACTGGTGACCAGCTTGTACTGGATTTCTTCGTCTCTCTCGGTGTCCATCACAAGCACGGTGGACCCGAGCCCCACTCGGTCCCTGGGGATCTTGGTGACATCGACCATCGAAAGCGTCTGCAGACGCACCTTAAGTTGCGCCAGCTGGGCATCGACAAAGCGCTGACGCTCCTTGGCGGCGTGAAACTCCGCGTTCTCGCGGAGGTCGCCGTGGGCGCGAGCCTTGAGGATTTCCTTTGGCAATTCGTTGCGCAGCTCGTAGTCGAGTGCCGCAATCTGCTCCTGCAGCTTTCTTTTCAGCTCTTCCATGTGTTGGGCCAAACGGCCTCAGACATTCATTATAGGGTGTCCGACGCTTTGCAGGAGGCGCGCGTTTTTTACGGAAGCGAAAACCAACAGGGAAGCCGTGGAGAAGGTGAGTGCGGCTTCCCTGTTCAAGGGGTGTACGAAATCTCAGCCGGGAAGAAGCTTCGAGATGTCGTTGTACAAAACGAAGACGACAACAACCATCAAAAAGACCATTCCGACCTTGAAAACGGCCTCTTTCAGTTGCAGACTCATATCCCGGCGCATCAGGATCTCTATCAGCAGCATCAGGATAAGGCCGCCGTCGAGGATCGGAATCGGGAGCAGATTGAAAACCGCCAGGTTCAGGCTGACCATCGCCATCAGCCCAACAAACGCCGTCGGACCTTCACGGGCCGCATCGCCAGACAGGCGTGCAATGCCAATCGGTCCCTCCAGCGATTTCGCGGACATCCGGCGTTCCAGCAGTCCCTCGAGGAACTGGTAAATCAACGAAGCGCCCTTCACGTTCTGGCGGACCGATTCACGCATCGCCTCGGGAAACGAGAGCCGGGTGATGATTACAGGCCTTTCCAGCTGCACACCAATCATCCAGCGCTTGTCTTCCTCCGACCACGCCGGCTTGATGTCACTGGAATATTCCTGCCCGCTGCGAAGCCACGTCAGGCGGACGGGATTGCCTTCGCTGTGCCGGATAGCGTCATGCAAGGTTGCCAGTGAGTGGATCGAAGTCCCGTTCACGCCGGTTAGCACGTCGCCACGCTGGACGCCCTTCCTCTCAGCGTCGGTTTTGCCCAGAACGCCGGCGACCTGCACTTCATTCCGCTCTTCCCAACCCGCGTTGCCCACGCCGGATTTGTTGTCGAGCACCGGAGTCACGTTGGCGATGCGGCGATCCGTGCCGCGCATGTAGTGCACCTGCATGGTTTTCCGCGCGCTGGCCACTTCATGAAGAAGCACGTCTTCCCACTTCGGGTCGACAATGCCGTCAATCTGAACGATCACGTCGCCGTCCTGCATTCCGGCTTCGGCGGCAGCGCTGCCTTTCTGAACGAACCCAATTGTTGCCGGGGCATCCGCGTTCTTCAGCCTGGGATAGCGGTACATGAACAGTCCGCCAAGCAGCCCAACGGCAAGGATGATGTTCATCGCCGGCCCGGCGAACGCAATGATCAGGCGCTGCCAGCGAGGTTTGGAGACAAAAGCCCGGGGATCGCTGGTCTCTTCGCCCGGCTGCTCGCCAGCCATCTTGACGTAACCACCGAACAGAATCGCGGAAAAGCGGAAATCCGTCTCGCCCCGAACAAAACCGAACAGTCTTGGACCGAAGCCGAAGCTGAACACGTCGACGCGCACATCAAAAAAGCGCGCCGCCCAGAAATGGCCAAGTTCGTGGATCAGGATCATGACCCCAATAAGGACGAGCAGCCACCAGATATTTTGAATTACGAGCATATGGGCACTCTCAAGCCTGAACCGCCGCGCGCTGCCGTACAAACTGACGGGCGACCTCGCGGGACGTCTGATCGATTTCGAGCAATTCGCCAACCGTTTGCGGCACACGGCCCGGAATCCGGGAGAGTGTTTCGGCAACCACTTCGGCTATGCCCGTAAAGGGAATCTGCTCCCTGAGGAACGCCTCAACCGCAACCTCATCGGCCGCGTTAAGGGTACATCCGGACGAATCGCGTGCTTCCTGCGCCTGGTAAGCGAGTTTCAGCAGCGGAAATTTGTTCCAGTCGGGAGGGTAGAACTCCCAGTGACGTGCCTGACTCCAGTCGAGTTTCGGCACAGGAGCACTGGCTCGTTCAGGCCATGTGAGCGCATACTGAATCGGCATGCGCATATCGGTGGCGCAAACCTGGGCGATCACGCTGCCGTCGTTGTACTCCACCATCGCATGCACCTGAGACTGGGGGTGAATCACGACCTCCACGTCCTTCGGTGCGAAATCGAACAACCAGCAGGCTTCAATGACCTCGAAGCCCTTATTCATCAAAGTCGCCGAGTCGATTGTGATCCGCGGGCCCATCTTCCAGGTTGGATGATTCAACGCCTCAGCCGGAGTTACAGAAGCGAGACGCTCCGCAGGCGTGTTGCGGAACGGTCCGCCCGAGGCCGTCAGGATCAGCTTGACAGCGTCGCGCCGGTCGCCAGCCCGAAGACACTGGTGCGCCCCGTTATGTTCGCTGTCGACCGGAAGCAGTTCGGTGCCGCAGGCTCGCGCCGCGGCCATCACCAGGCTTCCACCGGCAACCAGCGTTTCTTTGTTGGCGAGGGCGATCAATTTCTTCCGTCGAACGGCTTCGTACGTTGCCTCAAGGCCGGCAATTCCAACAATTGCCGAAAGCACGATGTCCACACTGTCAGACGTGGCCGCAGCGACTATCGCTTCAGGTCCGTGGAGAAGTTCAGGCCACGAGGCACGCGGCAAGGCGAGCAACGCCAGTTCCTGCGTCAGTCGCTCCCGTTCGGCGGGCCCGGGGACCACCGCCACTTCAGGCCGAAACTCGACGATTTGCCGGGCCAGAAGCGATGTGTTTCTCCCGGCAACCAGGGCGAACGCATGAAACCTCTCCGGCCATTGCCGGAGGACGTCGAGCGTCGAGGTGCCAATGGACCCGGTGGAACCGAGAAGAGAAATCGCTTTCAACAATGCCGATTCTAGCATTTTGTTGACAGCACAGGGCTTCTTACCCAGTATCAGCAGGCACACGTATGGCAGGCTGGTCGACGGAGCAGACTCTGCCTGCAAGGGCGAGCGCGCACCAGGTGAGGTTACAAGGCGTTCGCGCCGCTTCTAACGGTAAGGTTTTTACCTTATTGCTGGACGCTCACCGGGACTGTAATCTTCTTCCAAGGGTATTCCGCCACATCGGCGGAAGGGTAGACAAATTGGGACGGATTGCTGCTGGCCAGAAATGGCGGGCGGTAGCCATTGGCGTGGGCCTCGCGGCACTTGTGTGCCTTGCGTATGGCCCTGCTCAGGCATTGCCGCTGATTTCAGACGACTATCTGCATATCTGGCTGGCCCGTCAATACGGTCCACCGGAGGGCTGGGCTCGGCTGTTTGCCGATCCGCTCTACCGCTGCCGCGCCGTGTCTCTGGTGCACGCCTGGCTGATTGATCTGTGGTTTGGGCCGACGCCCATTCCCTTCAATCTGAGCAGCCTGTTTCTGCACTGGGGGAACTGCGTGCTGGTGGCAGCACTCGGTTGCTGGCGACTGGTTGGCTGGCGAGTTTCGGTGCCGGCCGCGGCCTTCTTTGCCGTACATCAGGGCCATCAGGAGGCGGTCATCTGGTTCGCTGCGAGTCCCGAGCTGGAAGTGTTCGCGTTCCTTCTGGGCGGGATTCTTTGCTGGATCATGTGGCTTCGCCCCGGGTCCCGCAAGTGGCCCTGGTATGTCGGTTGCTTCGCTGCCTTCCTGCTGGCACTCATTTCGAAGGAGTCCGGTGCGATTCTGCCTGCCCTGCTCGCGCTGATTCTGGCGGTGGAACGCGAGCGGGACTGGCGCAGGTGGGCTGCGATTCTGCCCTTCCTGGTGGTGTCGGGGCTGTATTTCTGGGCCGGATACGTCAACCGCGGGCAGCATCTGCATTACAACGACGGCACCTTCGCCATCGGCGCACCATTCTGGACGACCATGCCACTCAGCATCTTCCGAATGTTGTGGGGAGTGGGTCTGGCGAGCATCGCCGTTTTGGCGTTGTGGCGCCGCAAGGCTCTGGCCTGGCTCCTGGCACTGACAATCGGGTGGATGGCGATCTCGCTGCTCCCGTACAGCTTCCTGACTTATATGTCGCGAGTTCCCAGCCGCCACACTTACATCGCGGCAGCAGGGCTCGCGCTTTTGGTCGGCTGGGCAGCGGCGGTGACCTGGGAGAAAGCAGCCAGGCGCCATCGTTCTCTGGCAGTGGCGGCAGCCATCCTGATTGTGCTGGCTAACACTGCTTACCTGTGGACCCGCAAACACCAGCAGTATGTGGAGCGTGCTCGGCCGACCGAGGAGATCCGCAGAAAACTCGCCGCCGGCGACGGTCCTGTGCGAGTCTGCGGCTTTCCCTACTCCCCCGGGATCGCAGAAAGCGTGGTCGTTCTCAGCGGATCCCCACGCGACCGACTCCAGCTGGTTTCCGGGCCAGACTGCACCGCGGAATAGTTTTCGCGAGAATAGTTCCATGAGGAAGTCCGTTGTTTTGTTGTGGGCCGTTTGCGCCCTCGCGCTCCCGTCTTTTTGCGGAACGAAGCCAATTACCCATGAGGAACTCTGGGCGATGCGCCGCCTGGACGCCCCGATGCCGAGCCCGGACGGCAAATGGGTGATTGTCAGCGTCACCGAGCCTTCGTACGATGAAACCGCCTCGGTCAGCGACCTGTGGATTGTACCGGGCGACGGTTCGGCCCCGCCGCGGCGGCTGACCAACACGAAGGGCGGCGAGAGCGGCGTTACCTGGAGTGCGGACGGTAAGCGCATCGCGTTCTCGGCAAAGCGCGACAACGATGAAGTCGCTCAGATCTACACGCTCGACATGACGGCCGCGGGTGGCGAAGCGGTGCGGGTCACGTCGCTCTCAACAGGCGCTTTCTCGCCAAAATTTAGTCCTGACGGGCGCTGGATCCTGTTCCAGAGCTCCGTGTTTCCGGGTGCGGCCGATGATGACGCCAATAAGAATATGGCTGCTGAACGTAAGGCCCGCAAGTACAAGGCTCGAGTGTACGAGAGTTTCCCGATTCGCAACTGGGACAAGTGGCTCGACGACACACAGCGGCACGTGTTTGTACAGGCCGCGACCCCCGGGTCGGTAGCACGGGACCTGCTGGCGGGCACCGGGCTGGGAGCGATGCCGGGCTTTTCGGGGGTCGGTGGAAATGCGGGACAGGATCTGCAGCCGGTCTGGACACCCGATGGGCGCGCTGTGGTATTCACGGCGTCGACGAACCGGAATGAGGCGGCGTTTCGCGAGACTCGCTATGACCTCTGGCAGGTGGCGGTGCAGGGCGGCCAGCCAGTGGCGTTGACCAAAGGCCCGCACAGCTACGCCAAACCGCAGTTTCGCCCCGACGGAAAGGCCCTGTACGCCGGCCAGGAACGCTCAGAGAACAAGATATACAGCCTGGAGCGGCTGGCGATGTGGCCGTGGCCTGCCCAGCCCGGGGCCGCGCCTGTGGTGGTTACGGAGTCGTTCGACCGGTCGGTTGGCACCTACGGGTTTAGCAAAGACGGCAGCAAGCTGTTCCTGACGGCCGAGGAAGCGACGAACGAAAAGCTCTACACCACCGCATCATCGGGAGGCTCGGTCAAAGCAGTTGGCGATCTGCGTGTCGGGTGCTACTCCAGTTTGACCGTGGCTGGCGGCCAGCTTTATGCCAACTTCGACAGTGCCACGCATCCGCCTGAGGTGGTCCGGATAGAGCCGTCGACCGGCGAGTGGAAGCGACTGACGATGTTCAATGTGGAACGGGCGGCTGCGCTCGATCTGGCGCCGGTCCGGCACTTCGAGACCACTTCCCGCGGGAAGAAGATCCACAGCATGATCGCGCTGCCACCCGCGTTCGACGAAAAGAAGAAGTACCCACTCTTCGTGGTGATCCATGGCGGGCCTCATTCCATGTGGCGCGACCAGTGGGTTACCCGCTGGAATTACCACCTGCTGGCGAAGCCCGGCTATATCGTGCTGCTGACCGACTATACGGGTTCCACCGGATATGGCGAGAAGTTCGCCATCGACATTACGGGCGACCCTCTGCGCGGACCTGCACAGGAGATTCTGGATGCGGCCGACGACGCGATTCGCCGCTTCCCATTCATCGACAGCACGCGTCAGGCTGCCGGCGGAGCCAGCTATGGCGGACATCTCGCGAACTGGCTCCAGGCCACGACTACCCGCTTTAAGTGCCTGGTCAGCCATGCCGGGCTGGTCGATCTTGGTTCGCAGTGGGGCACCAGCGATTCCATCTACCACCGCGAACTGAACGCAGGGGGACCGCTCTGGGAAGGCGGAAAGATCTGGACCGACCAGAGCCCGATCCACTACGCGGCAAAATTCAAAACACCCATGCTGGTGACCGTCGGCGAGAACGATTTCCGCGTGCCGATTAATCAGTCGCTGGAAAACTGGGCGGTGTTGCAGCGCATGAAAGTGCCGTCGAAGCTGATTGTGTTTCCGGACGCAAACCACTGGATTCTGAAGGGCGAGGACAGCCGGTTCTTCTACTCCGAGGTTCAGGCGTGGCTGGCGAAGTGGCTGGGTAAAGCCTAGCTCGCCAGGCTGGCGCAGCCTCGGTGGAATTTAGTCCGTGCTCCACTTCCAGATACCGGACCAGGGCGGTGGTAGAGAGCCGCAGCGCCTCGCCCGGCAGAGCGACTTCTACATAGAACGGTCCCGTCAGAGGGTTGCCGCCCAGCGACCGACGCTTGCTGGAAGAATCGGTACCGCCCGCATCGACACTCCAGGTCCGCACCGTGTCACCGGCCGAGATGCGAAGCGCCGGCGGAGTGGCGCCAGTGAAGTATCGGTGGAACTCGGTCGGCGTAAACTCTTGCGTTCGCGGCTGGTGCCGGCCACCCCGACTCCCGGTATGCAAACCACGTGCAGGTGAGGCCGTCGCGGGTGCTGGAGGTACCCACAAGCCGCGGGCCTTCCACTGCCCCTTTGAAGGCCGCGGCGTCGCTGTTGCCCTCCACCATGTCGAATGTTACGCCGTGGCCATCCGCTGCGAAGCACAGTAGCAGGGTGAGAAGCGTGAAATGCATCGTGTTTCAAGACACTGCGTAGCGACCAGGAGAAGATTCCGCGCTGTCACGTTCCGACACTCGATATACTGCGAAGCGCATGAACAAACTCAGCCGACGCGAGTGGCTCGGAGTCACCGCCGCCGCCGGTGCGGTCTCCTGCGTCCGAAAGGTAGAACGCCCGAACATCTTGTTCGTACTGGCAGACGATCAGTCCTGGCCGCATGCCGGAGCTTATGGCGCGAAGCAGGTGGCGACGCCCGCATTCGACTTGGTAGCTCGCGACGGCATACTGTTCCGCAACTCGTTCGCGGCCTGTCCGTCGTGTACGCCGTCGCGCAGCGCGGTGCTTTCGGGACGTAACATCTGGCAGCAGCGGGAGGCAGGCGTACTGTATGGATCGATGCCGGTGGAACTGCCTCTGTACACGCATTTGCTGGAGGACGCCGGATACTTCGTTGGCTATACCGGGAAGGGATGGGCGCCTGGTGACTGGTCGGCGCTCGGGCTGAAGCGCAATCCTTGTGGCCGGGAATTCAACTCGCGTAAACATGCCGAAGCCGTGCCGCCAGGCATCGACCTGCGCGACTACGCGGCCAACTTCACGGACTTCCTTGCGGCGAAGCCCGCGGATGCGCCGTTCTGCTTCTGGTTCGGGTCCACGGAACCGCACCGGCTGTATGACAAAGGGCGTGGCGCGCGGCTGGGCAAGAAGATCGCCGACGTGAATGTGCCCGCGTTCCTGCCCGACACGCCCGAGGTGCGGTCGGACATTCTCGACTACTATTCGGAGATCGACTGGTTCGATGCGCAACTGGCGAGGGTGTTGAAGGCCCTCGACGCGGCGGGACTCGCGGGCAACACGCTGGTAGTGGTTACCAGCGATAACGGCATGCCGTTTCCGCACGCCAAGGTCAATCTGTACGACTGGGGCACGCACATGCCGCTCGCGATGCGGTGGCCGGGCAGGATCGCACCCGGCCAGGTGCGTGACGATCTGGTCAGCCATGTCGACTTCGCGCCCACCTTCCTGGAAGCCGCGGGTTTAACGGCCGATACCGGGATGTCGGGCCGCAGTCTGCTTCGGCCCGACGCGTCGCGCGAAGCCATTTTCACGGGTATGGAGAGGCACACCATGTGCCGGCCGGATGGCGGTACCTATCCCATGCGCGCGATCAGAATGAAGCGCTTCCTGTACATTCGCAACTTCGCGCCGGATCGCTGGCCGACGGGCGGCCCCGACTTCATTTCGTCAAACAAGCAGCCCCACGGCGACATCGATGACGGGCCTGTGAAGGCCGTGATCACGCAGCCCGACGCGGAGTTGAAGTACCCGGCGGCGTATCGAGCCTGCATCGCGAAGCGACCTGCTGAGGAGTTGTACGACGTAGTGACCGATCCGGCCCAGATCAACAACCTCGCCGCCGACCCGGCACAGGCGGTCAACGTGTCGAGGCTCCGCTCACGGCTGGAAGAGTACCTGCGAGAGACACGGGATCCGCGCATCGAAGGACTCGACCCATGGCAGGGCTACACGTATCACCAAACCGTCGGATATGGCGCTTCGTTCAACAACAGCCTGTCCCAGCCGAAGCGGGACGAGGCCGCGGGTAAGGCGACACACAAGCCGGAATAGTGCCACCTCCTCTCGCCGGTCACGAAGCGAGGCGTCGAAGCACGCCCAGATCCACCAGTCCGTTGATCACGAACTGCACGGCGATAGCGGCAAGCACAAGCCCCATCAGGCGCATCAGTACCTTGATGCCCGTTTCGCCGAGGCGGTGCCGAACGCGGTCAGCGCTGGCGAGGATGATGTACGAGGCAAGGGCAGTCACGGCGATTGCGATGAACACCGGGACGGCCTGCCACCAGTAACGCGACTGGCCCATCAGCACCATTGCCGTTGATATCGCACCCGGTCCGGCGAGCATCGGAACGCCCAGCGGCGCTATGCCAATCTCGTCCTTGGCCTCGCCTTCCCTGCGCTCGCCCTCCGATTCCTGTGTACCCGACCGGCGCGCCTCCAGCATCTCAATCGCGACCAGGAACAGCAGCAGACCGCCGGCGATTTTGAGCGCGGGCAGCGTGATCCCGAACACCTTAAAGATCAGACTGCCCGCGAGAGCAAAACTCGCCAGGACACCGAACAGCGTCCATGAGGCCTGTTTCGCCATGCGACGCCGGTGCGCCGAGCTGTGTCGCGCGGTCATCGCCAGGAACGACGGCACGGCCGCGATTGGATCCACGATAAAGAAGATCGACGTCAGTGCGACCAGGGAGAACTGTAGCCACGCCTGCAACTCAGGATGCATACGGTACTTCCAGTTTGAACGATACTCCCTGAAGTTGCGCGACGAATGCAGGCTCGCAAAACGCACCGGGCCTGATCGGCGCCCTGCCGGGTACCTATAATGAAGCATCAGGATGATCCCAGATTCCGTCCGCCAGGAAAGACTGTGGAAGGCCCTCGACGGCTTCCGCATTGAACTGCCGAGCTGGGGTTTCGCCAATACCGGAACCCGCTTCGGCAAGTTCACCCAGGCCAACGCCGCCACCAGCACCGCCGAGAAGCTGGCCGACGCCGCTCAGGTCCACTCTTTTACGGGGTGTTGCCCCACTGTCGCCGTCCACGTCCTGTGGGATTTCCCCAATGGCGTGGCCGACGTGCCCGCGCTGCGGGATTACGCGGCCGGACTGGGCGTGGCTATCGGGTCCATAAACCCGAATGTGTTCCAGGACCAGATCTACAAGCACGGCTCGTTTGGCAGCCCCGATCCGCAGGCGCGCGCCGCCGCACTGAAGCATGTTCTCGACTCGGTGGAAATCGCGACTGCCGCCCGGAGCCGCGACGTCTCACTGTGGTTCGCCGACGGCTCGAATTTCCCAGGCACGTCGAACATCCGCCACCGCCGCCAGTGGTTCATCGACAATCTGAAAACCGCGCACGACGCGCTCACCGGCGATCA
>Ga0163150_10008632_pt1 | contig 11544 bp, 11 predicted proteins | sample OliLakLV19P2IB_FD_148628 | JGI IMG/M metagenome (GOLD analysis project Ga0163150, IMG submission 148628) | Freshwater microbial mat bacterial communities from Lake Vanda, McMurdo Dry Valleys, Antarctica - Oligotrophic Lake LV.19.P2.IB | ecosystem: Environmental > Aquatic > Freshwater > Lake >...
CCGCCTTGCGATTGACGCAAGCAACTTGAAACTTCAACAGCTTGCTCAGACTGAACCGGCTCCGCAGGAAGTTGCGGCAGTGCAACAGCAGTTTGCCGGGCTCGTGCAAGAAGCGGTTGGTTTTGGTCAACAGGCACTCGCATTCAACAACAAAGACTACCGCTCCCAGTTAGCGCTCGGCCGTGTGTATGAGTTCCTCTCCTCGCTCAATGTTGAAGGCGCCTACGAAAGTGCCAAGGCGTCATATCAATCCAGTGCCGCACTGAACCCAACCAACCCAACCATTCCGCTTATTCTGGCCCGTCTCGAAAGTTCAAAAAATAACTTAGTTCTCGCGCAGGAACAAGTGTCAAAATCGCTCACACTTAAGCCTAACTACACCGACGCAATTCTCTTTGTAGTGCAGCTCAATGTTGCAAACAATGACCTTCCTAAGGCTATTGAGGCAGCGATCGCTGCCGCGCAGACAGCCCCAGGCGTAGCGCCGATCTGGTTCCAGCTTGGTCTCCTATATTACGCCTCTGGTGATGCGGCGAAGGCTATACAAGCGCTTGAGCAGGCTATCCGTATCGTGCCGGAGTATGCTAACGCTAAATACTTCCTCGGTCTCTCGTACAATGCACAAAATCGCATGCCAGACGCTATTCTGGTGTTTGAGGATCTTGCCCGCACTAATCCAGACAATGCAGAGATCTCGCTCATACTCGGCAACTTGAGGGGCGGCAAGCCACCGTTTGAAGGAGCTACACCACCAGTCACTCCTCCAGAAGATCGCCCCGTAGCACCTGTAGCTGAATAAATTGGGTAAAAAAGGCCTAGTAAAGCCCTGCAATCAGGAGTAAAGTAGTAGGAATGCATCGCTTATTTGCTGTCGTGGGCTTAGAGGTTAAGGGCATGCACCACGCAGCATATGTGCTCGCAGGCTTCGCACTCGGCTCGCAACTTCTTGCACTTGTGCGCGACCGTTTGCTCGCGTCATCTTTTGGTGCCGGGCAGACGCTCGACCTCTACTACGCAGCCTTCCGTATCCCGGACCTTCTGTTTGTAGGTGTTGCTTCGCTTCTTTCGCTCTATGCGCTTCTGCCAGTTCTCTCTAAACTGGAGAGTGAAAATCCTGGGCTGGTTATTGCATTCATGCGTAAAATGCTCGCCCTCTTTTTTGCGGGGATGGGTGTGGTTTGTGCTATTGCGTATGTGTTTGTGCCACATCTTGTCTCGTTTGCGGTGCCAGGGTTGGCAGACGAGCCGGCGCGCCTTGCAGAACTTGTGTTTCTGACGCGGATTCTCTTACTGCAGCCGATTCTACTCGGGTTTTCCAACTTGCTCGCTAATCTTACGCAACTACGACATCGTTTTGTGCTCTACTCGATATCGCCTCTGCTCTATAACCTTGGCATTATCGGGGGCATTCTCTTCCTGTATCCAAAAATGGGGCTTCCGGGTTTGGCGTGGGGTGTCGTTATTGGCGCTCTTCTGCATGCACTTGTTCAATTACCGTTCTTTACTCTGGAGCGCGAGACCGCGCGCCTTCCGTGGCAACGTACCTGGAAGCATTTTAAAGAAGTGCTTATTCTTTCGGTGCCGCGCACGTTTTCCCTTGCTGCAGGACAGATTGCGCTCCTTTGTGTGATAGCCGTAGCCTCGCTTCTCCCGGCGGGGTCGATCTCTGTATTTACCTTTGCGTGGAACTTGCAGGCAGTACCGCTTACTATCATCGGTGTTTCGTACTCGGTCGCGGCGTTTCCAACGCTTGCACGCTTTTTTGCAGGGCAAAAAAGCGTTGAGTTTGTCCGCCACGTCGAGGCAGCGCTTCGCCACATCATATTTTGGTCGCTCCCGGCTATCGTGCTTATTGTCGTGCTTCGCGCCCACATTGTGCGCGTAATTCTTGGCTTCGGCGCGTTTGACTGGTCGGCAACTAGGCTCGTAGCAGCTGCCTTGGCGCTCCTCGTCCTTTCTCTTGCGGCACAGAGTATCTCGCTCCTTATTGCTAGGGCCTACTATGCTGCAGGAAATACGGTAAAGCCGCTTGTTCTCGCAATTATAGAAGTGGCGGTTTCAGTCGTTGCAGCATTGTCGCTGGTGGTTGCCTTCGATCACTATCCGATCTTGCGCAACACGGTTGAAATGCTGCTCCGTGTGCAGGATGTGCCAGGCACGGCAGTTTTGATGCTGGCCCTCGGGCTTACCTTGGGCGCCATAGCTCGTTTTGCTATAGGCCTTACTATGGTTGCGCGCGACTTTAGTATCCCTCTTGGGGCTGTACGCCGCCTATTTTTTGAAAGCCTCTCGGCCTCTATAATGGGCGGTGTGGCCGCCTATGCCACTCTGCAGTTATTTAACCCACTCCTCGACAACACCCGGGTGCCCGGTATCCTGGCCCAAGGCTTTGCCGCAGGCGCTGTAGGCCTTTTTGCCGCCGCTGCGGTGCTCTACCTCTTTAAGAGCAAAGAGCTTGCAGAAATTTTGAGCGCAGCCCGGCAAAAGCTCGTAGGGGCAGAAAAAATTGCGGTTGAGCCCTCTGATGTGGCGCAAGTTCCTAAATAACGGTACAGTCTCTTTGTGCAACAGATACGAAATTTTTCAATCATCGCTCACATCGACCACGGTAAAAGCACCTTGGCCGACCGATTTTTAGAGGTTACAAGGACCATTGAAAAGCGCAAAATGCGCGACCAGGTTTTAGACTCAATGGAGCTTGAGCGCGAGCGCGGCATCACCATTAAGATGCAGCCGGTTCGGATGGAGTGGGAGCACGATGCAAAAAAGTACGAGCTTAACCTGATCGACACGCCAGGCCATATCGACTTTTCATACGAGGTTTCGCGCGCGCTGTCTGCCGTAGAAGGTGCGGTACTTCTTGTTGATGCAACGCAGGGCGTGCAAGCGCAAACATTAACAACGCTTCGTTCCGCACAAGCGCTCGAGCTTGCTATAGTCCCAGCCATTTCAAAAATAGATTCGCCGCTTGCACGCGTTAGTGACGTTATGTCGCAAGTCTCGCACCTGCTCGGTATAGAAGAAGACCAAATTCTTTTATGTTCTGGCAGAACAGGAGAGGGTGTTGATGTATTGCTCGACGCTATTATCGCTCGCGTGCCGCCACCAGCGCAGTCGAACGTTTTGCAAGAAAATGGTCTGGCCTCGCCTGCGCGTCACGAAGGAGCAGCGCAGGACGAGGAGAACCGAGGACCTTTTCGCGTAAAACGTTCGGCAGAGCCTCGTGCGCTCATTTTTGATTTTCAATATTCAGACCACCAGGGTGTGATTGTGTATCTGCGCGTGGTTGAGGGGAGTATACAAAAAGGCGACTCGCTCGAATTTACCGCAAGCGGAAAAACATTTACCTGTCTAGACGTTGGCACTTTTTCTCCGCAGCCAAAATCGACCGGCGTCTTGAATGAAGGTTCAATCGGCTACATTGTAACGGGCATTAAAGAGCCAGGTTTTGCACGCGTCGGTGACACGATACGCGCGCGTCTTTCTCGCGTGCCAGGACTGTCCGGATATGCAGAACCAAAGCCGGTTGTGTGGGCGAGCGTGTACCCGGAGTCGCAAGATGATTTTACCGCGCTGCGCCAGGCACTCACGCGGCTTCGTTTAAGCGACTCATCACTTTCATTTGAGGAAGAGTCTTCCGGCATGCTGGGGCGCGGGTATCGCTGTGGCCTCCTTGGCATGCTCCACTTAGAAATTGTGACCGAGCGTCTTAAGCGCGAATTTAATTTATCGCTTGTTGTTACCACGCCAACCATTACGTACGAAGTCGAAACGCGTGATGGCAAACGTCACACTGTATACTCGCCGTCGATGTTCCCGCCGTTTGGAGAGATTGTACAGGTGTGGGAGCCAATGGTAGTGGCAGAAATTATTGTGCCAGCAGAGTATCTTGGCGCAACAACATCGCTCCTCTACGACCATGAGGCCCGTGTTGAGGCAACAGAAAACTTTTCCGAGGGCCGCATGATGGTGCGCGTTGGTATGCCGCTGCGAGAACTCATGCGCGGTTTCTTCGACAAGCTTAAAAGTATTTCTCAAGGCTACGCATCAATCTCTTACGAGCTGCGGGAGTTGCAGGTAGCCGACGTGGTGCGCCTTGATGTATTGGTTGCCGAAGAGATAGTGCCTGCATTTACGCGCATTGTGGCGCGGGCGCGTGTATATGACGAGGCCGTTGCCGCAGTAGAAAAACTGTACACTATTTTGCCGCGCCAAATGTTTGCGGCAAAAATCCAAGGCGAAGCGCTCGGCCGCGTTATGGCCTCGCGTACATTGCCCGCCATGAGCAAGAACGTCACCCAGCACATGTACGGCGGCGACCGCACCCGCAAGATGAAGCTCTGGAAGAAACAAAAAGAAGGTAAAGCAAAGATGAAGGAGCGCGGGACGGTCAATATCCCAAGCGAAGTCTTCTTAAAGATGGTCCGGGGCGAGTAGGGGAGAGATATCCCCAGGCCCGTTTTTGACAGGCCTGACTGGGCTCGTTAGTATAGCTAAGCAGGGCCGGTTCGCGCATGATGCGCGAACCGGCTTTTCTCGTCCCCGTTTTGATTAGAAGAGAAGCGCAAAGGAGCCTGCAATCATACTCACTATGACTACGGTGCCGATTACGGTGCCGTAAATACGATTGTTTCGCTCCCGGTTGTTCCCAAACATTCCAAACATATAAAAAATATCCTAACACATATGAACGATTATAGAAAGCCACAAACAAACCATGATATAGCCCGATTTTTTGCGGGGTTTTGTGTGGTGTTGGTGCTTTTTGCAATCTCTACGGTTGCCGTCAAAGCGGCATACGGGATGTATCAGACCTTTAGTGTTGCGGCAGGAAAGGCAGAAAGTGTCGCAACTGAACTCGATACCTTGCAGATTCAATATGTAAAGGTAAATGAGACGCTCGCGTCGCTCGGTACATCGCGCGGTGTAGAAAAAGCGGTACGTGAACGCTTTGGTGTAGTGCGCCCCGGAGAAGGGGAGATACGCATTGTGCGCGATGATGGCGTAACAGAGACCGACACCGGTGAAGAAGAAAACAATATGTTCTTGCAGTTCTTCCAGTCGCTCTTGGTTTGGTAGCGTTTGCGAGATATATGTTTAAATAGAAACCGCAGGCAAGATTGCCCGCGGTAGTTTGCTCATCGATGTTCCATGTGCCTGAGCACCTCAAGGTACATATCCTCGACGATTTTTTGTTGAGCCTTGCCGGTCTTAACGTAGTGGTCGAGCCCCGGGGCAGAGTTTATCTCGAGCACCCAGTATTTCTTGGGCGATTGGATAATGTTGCCATCCACCATAAGATCCACACCGCACAGACGCAAACCCATATCCCGCGTTAAGTTGATAGCCAGTGCGCGAAACTCTGGGTGTATAGTTTCAGTCACATCCACTGCGTCGCCCCCGGAAGAAAGATTCGCGTTGTCAAGAAGATATACACGCTGATCTCGTACCGGAATCGATTCAAGAGTAAGCTGTTCTCTCGCGAGCTTCGCTTTTATACGAGGATCTTCCATACGAAGTCGCGTATCCCGGCTACTCCCTAAGAAGCGCCGCTGTTTTTTCTCCAACAGTCTCCGTATGCTTGATTTGCCATCACCTACAACGCTGAGAGGAATTCGCTCATACGCCGAGATAATTTTGTCATCAAGTACCACTATGCGGTAATCCCTTCCATTCACAGGTGTTTGCACCAGTGCAACGCGATCAAGTTGGAAGATTCGTCGTATAGCGGCATAGAACTCGCGCCGTGTATAAACACGTGCCACCCCCTTGCCTTGACTGCCACTGTTCGGCTTAACGATAACTGGGAAGCCAATGTTCTTAGCGTAGCGATAGGCGGCGTCAATTCCACGTGGAGAGCTCATTGCCTCCGCCCACTTGGGAGAAAAAAAGGTTTGTCCCGGTATTGTCCGGTAGCCCATCTTCTTCATAAAGAAGTTTGCGTAATCCTTGTCCTTAGATATTTCCGAAGCCCCCAGTGTATTAAGATCGAGACTCGAATAGCGGAAGTAGCGCTTTTGCCCGCTCGGATAGATAATCTGACCTGCGATATTCCACGCACGTTCCATGACTACCCTCGCTCCTATTCTTGGGGCGATTTTGCGAAATAACCTACCCATCAAGGGGTCGGGATAGTTCTGCTTTTTCATGATGTCGTTCCTTTTATTTGGGATTGCATCCTGCAGAATACTACAATCTAAAAATGACCTTGTCAATTTTACGAGTCCTTTTTCTTACGTGTTTTACTCGTAATCTTTCCAAAGAGGGGTAGATACAGATCATCAGCTACAGGAATAATGAGTTCTTGACGATTAACGCGGTTACGAAATTCAACAGGGGCGTCTTCTATTATTGCCAGAGGTCTCCGCTCACGACCTTCCCCCATAAGCAACACCGCAGATGTTGCCAAGCTGTCAGCGATGTCAACCCTAGTCATTTTTAACTTTCGGCCAAATAGGTCTGGAGATCCTCTATAATCTTTTATACCGCTAAAACCTGCGTATCCTAGTGCAACACCAACCACTCCAGCACGTAACGGAAGAACCCTGCTGTCTGTAATAAGAACACCAAGACATTTAATTTTATAGTGTTTAAGTAAAGATTTATGTAATCGTGCGGCTGCTCTAAAACTATCCTTAGGTAGTAAAATTATCTTTCCCTGTGCGTTTGATTCATCAATGCCTGCAGCAGCCATAAACATGCCGTCTTTTATGGTGAGCCAAACATACTTCGTCGGCATAGCCCACGCACTTTCTTTGAGTATTATCCTCTCCTTTTCCAAAGGGGATGCAGTACGACTTTCAGCGAGTGCAACTATTTTTGAGGTAACGGCCAATATACTGCCTTCCTTGAGTTTGGGAATGTGTTCAAATATGAACCGTTCAATGATTTCTCCTTCTGCAAACAATCGTGTTTTTATCGCTCGAGTTTTCATAAATCAATTTTTGTGTGTAATGAAGATTTTATTTTGCTCCCAGCAAAACCTGTCTTTTAGAGAAACTGCCGCTCAAGAGCGGCAGTAGGATTCTTCGGGAACACGACGCACTCCAAGACATCCACGATATACAAAATAGGATAAGGGTTCTTCAATAACGCCGTTCTTCCATTTTGTTGCGTGAATAACGGTAGACGCTCCTGTTGCAACACCTACATGGCCAAAGTCGTCTTCTGTTACTGTATATTTCAATCGGGGTATAAAGACCAGATCCGCTGTATCAATGTTGTCAAAAGATACAGCCACCACTTGAGGGCATGATAGTTGATGGTCGGGTAGCTGCACTCCACGCGAACTCCATAGCCACTGTATAAATCTGAAACAATTGAATATGAGGGGGGCCTCTTCAAGGGCGGCCTTTCTTCGGTAGATAGAAGTGCCAATACAGGTACGTGCCTGTTGGATCAAAGCTTCTCTTGCCATTGAGCCATCTTTAATAGTCATGGGGGAGTGCTCCATATCAGGGATATTTTGGTAGCAGGTAGAAGAACCAACTCACTAGAGTCTAGCGCAATGGGAGTAAGTAGCAACATCTTGTAGATTGTGTGCGAGTGGGGGGAATCGAACCCCCGCCCGATGCTTGGGAAGCATCTGTTCTACCACTAAACCACACTCGCATATTACTAATCCCGCCTCGCCCATTTTTATGGGGACTTGACATCTATGTTATACTAAAGAAAAGCTAAATAAACAAAAAGATATGAACAAACACGTCACTATTTACTCAACACCGACCTGTCACTTTTGCCATATGGCAAAAGAATTTTTTACTGAAAAAGGAGTAGAATTTACTGCCTACGATGTTGCAAGCGATGCGGCCAAGCGCCAGGAGATGATTCAGATGACAGGCCAGCTCGGCGTACCGGTTATCGTAATAGGTGATGATGTGATGGTGGGTTTTGACCGCAACCGTCTTGCGCAGAAGCTCGGCGTCGAAGCATAATTTTTAGTGCCCCCGCCAGGAATCGAACCCAAATCTTTCCCTTAGGACGGGATTGCTCTATCCATTGAGCTACGGGGGCAATGCAAGCAATGTATCACGTTCTGTTATATCTTGGCGATATATCCGTCGCTCGTTCGGAAACAAAATGACTTTTTGTTTCGCTCACTTCGCTAGGTTATACTTTATAAATGGAACGTGAAGTAGAAGAGTTAAAACAACTGGTACGTCGCAACATCGAACTCACCAAAGAGACACACGACATGGTAGAGCGTATGCATCGCTCAAACCGTCGTAGCACTATGCTGCGCTGGGCCTGGCGCATCGGTCTGTTTGTAGTGCTCGGATACAGCTACTACACATTTGTCTGGCCGTATGTACAAAGGGTCCAAGATGCGGCAGCCAAGGTGCAAGGCACGGGTAGTCAGTTTATGGACCTCTTTAAAATTTTCGGGCAATAAAACAGGTGCTTGGGAGCCTGGGCACTGGGAAACCCACGGTTTTCCCAAACCTTCCTCCGCGGGGAGGCGCATACACTCCTCCCCGACCCCCTCCCGTCCAGCCCCAAGTACAATGCTTCGTTTTGCCGTTTGTGCTTGGGGCCGGGCTCGAACCGGCGACATCTTCCTCTTCAGGGAAGCGCTCTACCAACTGAGCTACCCAAGCGTAGCCCCGATTCTACTTTAATTTGACCTAACTTTCAATTTAGCGGCGCGGCCTTTGTCGAGCTTCGGCAAACGGATTATAAGGAGGCCATGCTTCTCACTTGCCTCGGCTTCTTCGAGGTCAATTTCCTGTGGGAGCACGATCGTGCGGCTAAATGAGCCCCAATAGAGTTCTTGGAAGAAAAACTCGCCGCTCGAGCCCTCTGCATGCTGTTCGCGCTTGCCGCGGATGGTTACCATGTCGCGGGTTATAGAAACATCTAGGTCTTCTGGGCGCACGCCCGCGATCATCGCTTTAATGATGATGTGGGTGGAGGTTTGGTAGACATCTATCGAAAGTTCGCCGTCTACAGGCTCTTCTGGCACGAGTTCGGGCATAGCCTGCTGCTGTATAGGAACGCGTTTTGAGGTTGAGCGGGTAGGAATCATCCCCGAGCCGGTCTCAAGGTCGTCAAAAGAATAGTCTTGCTCTGCGCCTGCGCCGCCGGTTAGCCAATCAAATAGGGATCTTTTATTGCGTGCCATGAGATAAAAACGAAAATAAATTAGCAGTAATCACGCGACGGTTGCTTAATGCGCTCTATTAAAAGAAGCGCCCCTACAATGCCAAGCCAGAGAATGAGGAAAATCCAGAATATCGAACTGCCGCCTTGGCCTAGTATAGACAAGTTAAAACCCGCATGCAACAACGAAGCGAGGATAACTCCGCCTATTGCAGCTATTCGGCGTACGGTGGCGCTTTGGTAGTAGGTAAAAGCGATAGCAAGACCTATGGTGGCCGAACAGAGTGTATGCAAGAGCGTGGCGCCTACAAAACGCAGGTTGCCGGTAACGATAGTCTGGAGCCAGTTGCCGCTTTCAAGCGGCGTCATGATAAAAAGTACGTTTTCAAGCGCGGCAAAGCCAAGCGCTGCAGTTACCATATAAATAACGGCGTCGAGTGGCTCGTCAAACACACCCCAGCGCAGTGCGGCTAGGTAGGCAGCACCAAACTTAAACACTTCTTCTATTACCGCCCACGAAACAAGGAGGAGCGGCCCTGTAAAATAGCCAGCCGCAAAGCGCTCGGCCTCAAGTACAAAGGGTATGGTAAGCATGCCAAGGACAAAGCAAAAAAAGATATAGCGCTTAGGCTCGGGCTCACAGCGGTCCTCAAGCAGCCAAAAGGTAAGCCACAACAGAGCCGGCAAAACGCCGCCCAAAAAGGCTATTAACAACACTGGCTCAAACATATGTACCAGTATAAGGCTTTATTTAACCGGCCACTCTTCGACCATTAACAGGTTTTTTGTAGGCAGGGGGAGTGATTGCCAGATTTCTTCTGTAATGTAAGGCATAAATGGGTGGAGGAGCCTAAGTAAAGTCAGCAAGTTTCCGAAGAGCATCTTTTTCCTAGAAGCTTTTTCTTCGTCAGTTCCTTCTCGAAATACTCTTTTTGAGTCTTCAATGAGGAATGCGGCAAATTTATCCCATATGTAGTGGTAGAGTTCGTCGGCAGCAAGATCAGGTCGAAAATCATCAAGATGAATTGTAATTTTTTTTGCAAGTTCCTCAACCTCGGCAATTGAAGCCTTATCTTCCTCAACTAATTCACTCGATTCAGACTCCGGTCCGGAATTTTCTAGGACAAACCGCGTAATGTTCCACAGTTTGTTGGCAAAATTTTTGTAGCCTTTAATGCGGTCTTCGGCGAGTTTAGTGTCGTTGCCAGGCGCGGCACCCAAAATTAACGAGAGGCGCAGCGCATCGGCGCCATACTTAGCAATCATGTCGAGTGGGTCGATAATGTTGCCCAAGCTCTTACTCATCTTGCGGCCTTGTGCGTCGCGCACAAGGCCGTGGAGGTACACCTGTTTAAACGGCACTTCACCAAGGAGGAATCCGCTCATAAGCACCATGCGCGCAATCCAGAAGAACAAAATATCGTAGCCGGTTTCAAGTACAGAAGTAGGGTGGTAGGTCTTTAAATCTGCAGTCTCTTCTGGCCAGCCAAGCGTAGAGAACGTCCACAAGCCAGAGCTAAACCACGTGTCGAGCGTGTCTGGGTCCTGCTCCCAGCCATCTTTTTGCCAATTTGCACTTGGCGGCTCGGCACCTACGTGGATGTTTTCGCCCTTATACCACACCGGTATCCGGTGGCCGAACCATATTTGGCGGCTGATACACCAGTCTCGCAGGTTGTCGACCCAGTGATAATACGTTTTTTCGAAATGGTCGGGTGTGATCTTAACTTGGCCGTTCTCGACGGCATCATGCATAAGTTTTCTGAGGGTGGTTTTTTTGCCTACCTGCGCAGGCAGGCCGATTTGCTCAAACTCTTGGTTTACGGCGACAAACCACTGCATTTTTATCTGCGGCTCGATAGTGCCCCCGCCGCGGCTGTTTGTGGCAACGTTGTGCGTATATGCCTCGTCTATTTTTTCTATAAGGCCGTTCTTCTGGAGTTTTTCGACAATCATTGGCCGTGCTTTTTTAATATGCTGGCCCGCAAACTCGCCTGCAATGGGGAGGAGTATCCCGCGCTCGTCGATAACAGGTTCTTTGTCGAGACCGTGGCGCTCGGCTATTTCAAAGTCGGTGGTGTCGTGCCACGGCGTAATAGTCATGACACCCGTGCCAAACTCCATGTCGATAGCCGGGTCTTTGATAACCGTGGCGGTAATAGGCCCGTTAATCCACTCGAGTTCTATTTTTTGATTGTGGGTATACTGTGCATACCGTTTGTCGTCCGGATGCATCACGACGTATTTGTCGCCAAACTTAGTTTCCGGCCGCGCGGTCGCAATGGTAAAGGGCCCGTACTTCAAGTAATAAAACGGCGAAGTCTCTTCCTTCCATTCAATTTCGTCGTCAGACACCGTTGTCTGCATTTTTGGGTCCCAGTTAACGATCCGCATGCCGCGGTAAATAAGCCCCGCCTTGTACATACGCACAAAGGCCTCCAT
>Ga0163150_10008635_pt1 | contig 11541 bp, 7 predicted proteins | sample OliLakLV19P2IB_FD_148628 | JGI IMG/M metagenome (GOLD analysis project Ga0163150, IMG submission 148628) | Freshwater microbial mat bacterial communities from Lake Vanda, McMurdo Dry Valleys, Antarctica - Oligotrophic Lake LV.19.P2.IB | ecosystem: Environmental > Aquatic > Freshwater > Lake >...
CTCCAGAAACCATCGCAACGTTTCAGGCTTGTATTTCTGCATTCCAAAGTAAAACCAGCAAGACCGGGAGGGCATCAAGATGAGTGATCGCATATCGACGCAACAAGCCCGGCGTTTTGAATGCAGCGCTTTTGTCGAACTAAAACGTCTTACGTCGCGATTTCGAATCCCGAATCTGACACTAAATATCCTGAAAGAAGATTTTTCGAACCGTACGCTCCATTACCTAAAATGTTTTTCGCTTGCGTAAAAATCCATCTGCTATCCAAACTGATGCACACAAAACAAGTGCGCCTGCACACAAATATCGCTGCTCACTCCCAATGACAAATCGATTTATGCGCACGGACACGCCATTCGCATCGGTTAAATTGACAAACGGATCACTCGGTAAATCAATCATTACCGACAATGTCAAACAAACGATCGCTCCCAGTAGAAGACTACGCATCCACCATGTCATATAAGCGTCCCACTAAAAACTTCTTGCGCAACATGCCGTGCAGCTCTCTCGAAACCAACTTATTACGAACCCGCATGCTGCGTATTGTTCGATGTAACCCGTGCAAGTTGAGTTTGCACCGATATCCGATAGACTATCCCAGAAATCTCCGTGTCCACCATTACACAGTGCACTTGTCGGATTCCCGATGCAGTATAAAGCAATTGCTCGATCCCGTGCTTCTTTGCCCATACCTGCAATCATTGTTAATTGCGTACCGCAGGTCTTCGACGCTTGGCACGAAACCCAACAGTGGCGGAATTTATCGGATTCTCCGCCGTAATTCCTATTGGCATATTCCGCATACGGATACGCACATGCAAACGCTGCAACGACTGAAGCGGCACCGACATATCCAACCAACTTTCCGTCCGGGTCTAAATTCTTGATGGGATTCGATTCAAGAAACTCGTAAAGATTCCACTCGCTACCCTTGTACTCAATGGGGTCTCTGGAGAGAAAAGCTACGACGCTAATCGTAGGTGGAGATGCTGCGGGGTATTTAAGGAGGGGGTGACTGAAGCCTGTGTTGCTTGGGGCGAAGTGCGATTCAGTTTTGAAATCGTAGGTGTAGGTGGGGTTTGTCGATGGTGGAGTTAGAGGAGCGGCACGAGGAGCATCGATTCGAAATCGAAGCAGGTCGGCGAAAGGGGGCGGCTTCGCGGTTTTGATGGAGGCGTTCGAGTGATTCAGTGCGACCATGGCTTGGCTAATTGCTTAAAAGAAGACGCCTGCGGTATCGACTACCGTGCGCGCTTGGAAGCGGTGAGTCCAATTCGGGCTAGATGGCTATGTTAGCATGTTTTTGGAGCGATCGCGAGCAAGATAAATCATCAAAAAAGCCGGCACTTCTTGCTGTATGCCTCCGCGATCGGGTTATGTTAGCGGGGAAAGAACAATGCTCAGCCGCCTGAAGGCGGAACGACGATCGACGGCATGAAAGCGGACCTATGAGCGAGATAGGGCGGTCGAAATTCTTATAGAATCGGCTGACGCGGTGAGCGTCAAGAGAGTATAGTTATTGGATCGTCTGTCTTGGATGACCGATCTGGCACTTTAGCTGGATTTGGACATTCTGCGATCGACCTATTTTTGCCTGCTTGTATTTCCGTTTGAAGTGATGGTTTTCTCGTCAAAAGAAGCAGCGTTTTCCATGAAGCGAACCCGCTTTTCCCCTAATTGTCCATGCTCCAGAAAGCATTTTTTGCGACGGGCTCTTCGCCTCGAGGCTTTGGAAACACGAAAGTTGATGTGCTCGGATTTGAGTTCGATCGCGCACATTTTTGGTGTGACGCAGCAACTTGCCGTTGGCGACGACGTTGCGGCTCAATTCGATGTTGACACTGAAATCGACGTTGACGCTGAAGGTCACATCGACGACAGCCAACAAGAAGTGAACGAATCTCACGATCTATCGATTCAGAATTCGCTGCAAGTCGATTACGGCACAATGCAAACGGTGCTTGCGGCGGCGGCGCAAGCCGGTTTGGGGGTCTTTAGTCAAACAGCAGCAGCCTTTTCGACGTTGGCGAACGGTATGCCGATTCTGAATAGCCTAATCGATGCCCCGACGGCGATCTTCCTCGATTTTGACGGCGACGCTACGACGACGACGCAAGCTTACGACGAAGATGGGGATCCAACGACCTTTAATACTACCGAGCAAAACAATATTGCTGAAGCTTGGCGGCAGATTTCGACTTACTTCGCCATGTTCGATACGAACGTTACGACAGTTGCGACGACAAAACCCAAAGCGTGGCTAGTATCGGGCAATGACATCAGCGGCGGTTACAGTTATGTCAACGTTTTTCCTAATAGCAAACCGCAATCATTTAATCAGAGCAGCAACGTAAGAACGCGAGTTTCGGGGCTTGCTCATGAGCTTGGTCATAATTTTGGATTAAGCCATCAAGGCGACTACGACTTGTTGGGCAATCGAACGAAAGAGTATTCGTCGGGTTACGATTCGTTTCATGGTCCGATCATGGGCGTTGACTATGCGCAGTCGATACACAAATGGTTTATTGGGCACGCTGGCTCGGCCAGCACGCTGCAAAATGATCTGAGTGTCATTGCCGGGAAGATCAAACCGTATCAGCCTACCGGCGGTGATGGTTACCGCGCAGATGACTATGGCAATACGATCGCGACTGCGACGGCACTGAATGTCTCCGGAGGAAGCCAAACCATCTCGGGAATCATCGAGCGTCTCAATGACGTCGACGCGTTTTCATTTGAGTCGCTTGGCGGGGGTGTCGATATTGCCGCGTTAGCCGATGATCCTTCCGGCGTTGATCTCAAACTTGACGTTTTCGACGCGGCAGGAATCTTGCTGGCCTCCCAAGATAGCAATACGTCGAACGATCAGAGTATCACGCTCACGTTGCCTATCGGCACTTTTTATGTTTTGGTTTCAAGTCACAAAAATTATGGCGATGTTGGGACGTATAATTTAACGCTCCGGTCGCTGCCGATCGACTGGACGGCTCGCGACATTGGGAGTGTCGGACTGGAAGGGTACGCCGAATATAATCCGACGGACAGCAGTTACACGATTGCTGGCTCGGGGACGGATATTGGGGGGACAGCCGACCAGATGCAGTTCGCCATGCAGACTTTGGTTGGCGATGGCGAGATTGTTGCCAGACTCACTTCGATGTCAAATACGAATGCGGCAGCCAAAGCCGGGGTCGAAATTCGTGAGGCAACCGGAACGGGGGCTAAACATGTTGCATTGATTCAGTCGTGGGCCAGCGGACAGCAATTGATATCGCGCGCAACTGCAAACGGTGCCACGACGACGGTCGGTGCCAGCACCCAAGCGTTCACTGCCAAATGGTTAAAACTTACGCGTGTCGGAAATGTCTTTACCGGATACGTTTCGGATGATGGTGTCGTATGGACGCTCAAAGGAACCAGCACCGTCGCGATGAATAGCAACGTGCTCGTTGGTCTCATTTCTACCGCCAAAGATAATACCAAACGAAATGTGGCGAAATTTAAGAATGTTTCGCTCACAGGTAACCTTGGGACGCCTCCGCCGACAGTCAATAGTTTACCCGCGCCAGGCAATGTCATTTTGACGCGGAGCACTGGCTCGGATCTTGCTATTGCCTGGAATGATGTGAGTGGCGAAACGGGATTCCGTGTTGAACGTTCTACCGATGGCGTGAATTTTTCGACTGTCACGACGACTGCAGCAAATGTAACGAACTATGACGATAGCGGTCTCTTTGGAACGCTTCGATATTTTTATCGCGTTAAAGCGATCGATGCTTCCGGAGCGTCTGCTCCTTCGGCGGTAAAAACCTTGATCAACCGTCCCAACGCGGTAACGAATCTCACCGTTACATCGCTCAACCTCTCGACCACCGTTTTGAATTGGCGAGATACGCATGGCGAGAGCGGCTATCGGATCGAGAGTTCAACCGACGGTGTGACTTTTACGGTATTAGGAACTGTCGGTCAGAACGTTCCGAGCTATACCGATAGTGGGCTGACCACGGCGACAACATTTACTTATAGAGTTACGCCAACGAGCACCAACGGCGATGGCGAGAGTGCGGACGTCGTTGGAAGTACTCGACTGAGTAAAGTTGGAGGTGTGGTATTTACGAATGTTGCGAGTAATTCGATCTCCATAAAATGGAACAACATTACGGCGGAAACGAATTTTCGGGTTGAACGATCGACCGATGGCACAACTTTTACGACGCTCGCGACGGTTGCGGCGAATGTCTTGACCTATACCGACGCGACGGTAACGCAAACCAATGATTACTACTATCGGATTACTGGAACGAACTCGCTGACGGAGAGTGTTTCGGAAAGCAATGTGATTTTCACGGCGACTCCAGCGACCAATGCGCTTCCATCGCCTTGGACTGCGACCGATATCGGAGCGGTCAACGGATCGGGTGCGACCAGCTATTCCGGCGGAATTTTTAAAGTCGTCAGTAGTGGTGCGGAAATCGGAAGTGCCATCGATGCTTTCCGATTTACATCGCAGCCGCTTCAAGGTGATGGATCGATCACAGCGCGTGTCGACACACTTCAGAACACGGCCGATGAGGCGAAACTGGGAGTAATGATTCGCGAAACATTGGCAGCCAATGCCAAGCATGTGATGGTATCCGTTCGACCGACCAACGGAATCATTATGCAGTCGCGAAGTGTGATTGGTGGAACAACGTCGAGCAACGGTACCGACGCTCAAGTTGCACCTTATTGGGTGCGGCTGACTCGGGCCGGTAATTTGTTTACGAGTTTTTCATCGAGTGACGGTGTTACCTGGACGCAGATTGGAACGAAAACGCTTTCGATGACGTCGTCGGTCTTCGTAGGCCTCGTCGGGACCGCCAATTCAACGACCCTAATGAATACAGGAACCTTTTCTAACGTTGTCGTGGCCGGGAATGCACGAGTCGTCAATCGACGGGTGTTTTACAATCATTCGAGCAGCACCGTGTTTGGCAATGGTTCGGACAATCCGGCGACAGCAATCGATACAACGAAAATCGCATTGCTCCCCGGACAAACAAGCAAAACGTCGACGTACACCAACTATGTTAAGGGATTAAATGGTCTGATCGTCGATGTCGATGGCCTAGTGAACGCGACAGCCGCCGATTTTCAGTTCGCGGTTTGGAATGGCAGCGACGTCATGGGCTTTGTCGCGTCGTCGATTGCACCCATCATCTCCGTCTATCCAGGCGTTGGCATAACGGGTTCGACACGCGTGAAAATCGAACTGCCAGATAACGCGATTCGCAATAGTTGGTTGCGAGTGACTGTCCGTGCGACGGCTAATACCAACCTGCCGACCAACGACGTGTTCTATTTCGGGAACGCCGTTGGCGATATGAATCTTGGAAACGTGGGAACGCCCATCGTGGTGCAGTCTGACAACATAGATTCGAATGCGGTTCGCTCGCACCAAACGCTGGGACCTAATTCGGCGAGCATTACTAACATTTATGATTTGAACAAAGATGGTCGTGTCGACATGCTCGACTATGCGTTGACGCAACAGAACCAAAACGGCCGAATCCTTCAATTCTTTACCGCCCCGGTCAGCGTGCAGCTTGTTGGATTGGTACTTTCAACCACCAGTGCGTCGAGCAGCGGAATTCAAGCGTTGAATGGCGACACGATTAGATTTGGAAATGCGACACGCGGCCAAAATGAATACGTGGTTGAATACCCGCGACGTCGAATCAGCAAATCGGTTTCGCTAGACGTCGGCAGCCTCGTCGAGCCCATCAACGTCCGTCCAAGCGACGCAATGGCAAGCCTTAGAACGACGCCAGACGCTCAAGCTGCTCCATCTTCCGATCGCTTTGCAAGTATCGACGAGTTTTTCAGTCGTCTTGTCGCCAAAAATTCTGGTTAAAATGAGTTCAGCCTTGGGACGCCACAAGTCTTCTGACAGGGTTCACATGATCGAACTGGCGACGAGGACCTTCCCTGGTGACGATGGGTGAGGGATCATGTCGAGAATTCTCGACATCGCTGAACAAAGTGCTGGTTTTTCTAGCATTTCTCGAATTACTAGCAACAAATTGGTTGGTTGGTTGCGAATTCCCCCCTAGGTTTGCTAGGATGGTAGCCGTGTAATTTGATTTTGTTTACCTGAAACGCGATAGGCTGCTCCGAGGCGAGGCAATGTCTTGCATTGGTCCTTTCGATTCGTTTTCCTAGGTCGACTCGATCCACTCTTGCAAAGCTTTTGAATCGATGTTTTTTGTATTATTTGCTCTCTTCCTTGGGATGTTGATGGCCTGCCACCTGCTTTATAAGCAGTTTGTAAGCCGGTCGACGCATCTTGCGAAGGGTGAGGTTGTCGTGCCGAAGCAGAAATGCCTGCAGGCCGCGACCGTGCCAACAGCCGTTCAAACCTCTTGTGCTTTGGGTCCGTTGCATTCGGACTTTTTATTTGGAATGGTGAGATTTGATCTTCGAGAACCTGAATCGCTTCGTGCTGATCGTGTTGCGTTGCGTGAAGGAACTGCTTCGTGCTTATATACTCGTCCGAATTGTTTTCGTATCGCTCTATTCCGTCGAATCTTCATGCCCTTCCGGTCTTTGTTCCGCTAGTCGCCGCTGATTCTCCCAACACTTCTTCGACCGCGATTGTTGCCGTTGTTGCATTGTTGGTCGGTGGATTGCTTGTCTATGCCATCGATCGCATGATGGGACGCGATGCAAAAACGCAATCGAAGCGTTTGCTCGAACAAGCCAAAATTGATGCGGAAAACTCGGTCAAAACAGCCGAGCTCGAGAAAAAGGAGAAAATCCTGCAATTGCAGTCAAGCTTCGAATCCGAGGTTCAAAAACAGCGCGAGGATTTGCGTAAGCGAGAACAGACGCTCGATCGCCGCGATGAAACGCTCCAGCAGAGTTCGGCCGAATTTCGAAAGCAAGAAAAACTCGTCGAGAACAATCAACGAAAACTTTCTGAACGGCTCGAAGAAACCAATAAAAAGAACGAAGAGTATACGCGATTGCTGAAACAGCAGACTTCGGAACTTCAACGCATCACGGGGCTTTCGAAAGAAGAAGCCACGTCGCAGCTTCTTCGGAATCTCGAACACGAACTGCAAAGTGAAGTCGGAAGTGTAATCCTCAAGCACGAGAAACAAATTCAGGAAACGGCTGATCAGAAAGCCAAAGACATTTTATTGACAGCCATGCAGCGATACGCTTCGGCGCACACCGCCGAAACGACGACCAGCACCGTCGATATCCCCAACGACGACATGAAAGGCCGAATTATTGGTCGCGAAGGTCGCAACATTCGAGCCTTCGAAAAAGCGACTGGTACCGATGTTATTATCGATGACACGCCGGGCGTTGTTATCGTCAGCGGCTTTGATCCTGTTCGCCGCGAAATCGCGCGACAATCGCTGGCGAAATTGATCGTCGATGGCCGAATTCATCCGACTCGAATTGAAGAGATAGTTGCGGCAACCGAAAAAGAGATCGCTCAGTTTATCCTTCGCAAAGGCGAAGAAGCAGCGAGCGAAGTCAATGTTGGCAGATTGCATGAACGCGTTATCGAGATGCTCGGTCGTTTACATTTCCGAACAAGCTATTCTCAGAACGTCTTGCGTCATAGCGTAGAAGTAGCCTTCTTGTCAGGGTTGATGGCCGAAATGATTGGACTGAATGCGACTTTGGCTCGACGCTGCGGGTTGCTGCACGATATTGGAAAGGCTGCCGATCATGAGCTTGAAGGGGGACATCCTAAGATCGGTGCCGATATACTCAAACGAAGTGGCGAAAATGAATCGGTAGTACATGCAGCTTTAGGGCATCATGACCAACTGACGACCGAATTTCCCTATACGCTACTCGTTGCAACCGCCGATGCCTGCAGTGCCTCGCGACCAGGCGCACGGCGGGAATCGCTCGAACGGTATATTAAACGGATGGAAGAGCTAGAAACGATTGCAAGAGCATTTCCTGGTGTCGAACAAGCCTTTGCGATTCAAGCTGGTCGTGAGTTGCGAGTCATTGCCAGCGCGAAAGATACCGACGATTCTTCGGCGGCAAAAATATGTCGCGACATTGCTCAGGCATTCGAACAGCAGTTGACGTATCCTGGTGAAATCAAAGTCACGGTAGTCCGCGAATCTCGCTTTACGGAACTTGCACGATAATGACGAGCCAGGCATATCCAATTCCCAATGCTCCTCCGCCCGGATTGATTCGCATCGTTTTGGTCGGTGACACCGTTGGTAAGCCTGGCATGAATGTAGTATGTCTTGCGACGCGTTGGCTCAAGCAGCGTCTCAAGGCACACTTGGTTATCGTCAATGCCGAGAATGCAGCCGATGGAACCGGGTTGCGGCAACGAGAGTACCGCCGGTTGATCGAAGCGGGTGTGGATGCCATCACCTTGGGTGATCATATCTATAAAAAACGCGAGATTATCGAAACACTTCAATCAGCCGACAACATTGTTAAACCGGCCAATTTTCCGGCCGAAGCACCGGGGAAAACATGGTGTGTAGTACAGACGGCGGATGGCGTTCAAGTTGCCGTGATCAGCATCATGGGACGAGTTTTCATGCGACCGGTCGATTGTCCGTTCTCAGCGCTCAAAAAAGTTCTCGAAGAAATCCCGAAAGAGGTCGCGCTGAAGATTGTCGACGTTCATGCTGAAGCGACCAGCGACAAGCAAACGCTGGGGCGCTACTTTGATGGACACGTTACGGCAATGCTTGGAACCCATACTCATGTAACGACCGCCGACGAGCAAATCTTCCCTCAAGGAACCGGTTTCCAATGCGACATTGGAATGACAGGTTCTTATGAAAGTATTCTAGGTCGAGAAATAGCCCCTGTCACGCTGACGACTCTTACGTTCGAACCCGCAGCGTTCGATGTGGCAAGTGGCGATGTGCGACTGGCTGCGACTTGGATCGACGCCGATCCAGCGACCGGTAAATGTGTCGCTATCGGTCGTGTTCAGTGGCCACTCGAACTCATTCGCATGTGGGATCAAGAACAAGCTGAACTGATGAAACGACTCTAACGTTTTCAGTGCGGCAACTCTTCCGAGGAAGAAGCCATTTCAATTTCGATTGCGTTTTCGCTGTAGAATGCGCGAACTAAGCTTTCGATAGCGATCCATTTTTTAAGTGAAGTCTCGGTGGCCTTGGTTTGTCGTTGTATCTCGTCCAGCCCCGCCATCGCCATCGATCGCGTCTTTTTGTTGCTCCGCATCGATTCGCCAAGCTGGCGGTTCTGATCGAGAAATCGCAAGTAATTTTGAAGTCGCTTGCAAACCTGAGTTGGATCGTGCGGATCGATCGGGAACTCGACATTGGGACTCATTTTCAATCGCACGGCGGTAGCGAGATACCATGACCGAGCTGGTTTTGATCGAAGGTAGATCGCTAGGCTGGCGTTGTCGTCCTGTAAGGCGACATTCCAAACGGTATCTTGCGGGCCGACGAGCTCGACAGCTTCGACCGGTTTTTGCAACAAGTCGGCCGCCAATTTAAGCTGAACTCGACAAACGGCTTTTCGGTCGTTCGGCTTAAATGGAAGTTTTAGTGTCGTCTTATATAGAGCTTGCTTGATCGATAGCGACTGAGTCAAAAAACCTACGTCGCTTTTGATGTCGTTCGATGGCTCGGTTCCAGTTGCGTTCGTCGACGCAGAGGAATCGGCGGCTTCGGGTGCCATCGGAGCATCGAGCGGTTCGCCGAATGGAGCGGTGGTAGCTTGCATTTCGATCGATTTGCCATCCGCCGATTGGCCGAGCGACTGTTCGATAATCTTGGCTTCGTCGGTGTTCTTGAGGATCGCTTCGACCGATTCAAATGAAATCGATTCAATCGCGTCTGAATTGGAACTGCCGCCGAACCCGCTTAGTATCTTGCTGAGCGAATCGTTGGCTTTTTCAGACAGCGATTCGCCGATTGGATCTGGTTCACGAGGTGACAACTGCAACTTTACATCGGAGTCAAACTCGGCTTCGAGCGATTCGCTTGGCAATTCTGCAATGGGTGTTGAAGGTTCTGTCGATTCGGTGCCGTTGTTTTGAGCGACTGGTTTGGGCCGCGATAACGAAAGCATAGTCCAAACGCCAACCAGCAAAACTCCGAACGCCGCCACTGCTCCCCATCGTATTTTGCGGGATCGAGGTTTTGAGGTTGTCGCGACCTTAGATGATTTTTTGACTTCGTTCGGATCGAGCAAACTTTGCTTTATGTTCTTCGATGGTTTTGCATCTGCCTTGGCAGTCGACGGCGATGAAACTCTTAAAAGTTCGTCGATGGTCTTTTGAAAATACCCGTCGGTTCGAGTTGCAAGTCCTTGTAGTCGTTCTTCAAGAGCTGGCAATGGGAATTCCATGGGAATGCAAGCGACGGAAGACGAATCCAATCGAGTCAGGAATGCTTCGATAGCGAGCAACGAAATCAATCGACCATCCGTCATGGCGATGACATGGCTGAGCTGGTTCGATCCAAAAACCATTTTGCCAGACAATGCTCGCGACTGCCGCGTCCAGTCTTGTTGAACTTCGACAGGAGGTTGTCCGAATCGTTCGATTAGCTGATCGAGAGTGGATATCGATACAAGCTGAACAGCCAACCAAGTGGCCTTCGAAAGATTAGCTGACGATGCCAAGTACGCAATCGGAAGCCCACCAAGTTCGCCGGCGATCGTTTCCGCTGAAATACGATGCCAAGACGGAATCGAAGATCGATCGTCGGACATAGCAGAAATAGCCTGATACCGATTGGATTGCCACACAATCCAGAGAGCATCGGATCCGACAAGCCGAAAAACTTGTCGAGCGTCTAAGTCGGGACACTGTTCCCATTGAAAGCCGTTAACGGCTGGAGGAACAGTAAGCCCCGATGTATTCATGATGAGTTAACTACTTCTTGCGATGGCGAATGCGCGCTCGCATCCGTCGCTTCTTGCGGCCAATTTTACGCCTGCCTCGTCCAGTTTTCTTAACTCCCACGTGTTCCTCCGAAAATAAAGGTCTTACGAATCGGTATTGGTTTTAAAAAACCCGCCTACCGGGACGTAACGACACGTGCTCTCGGACTGACGGAAGCCCCGTAGCATAACCTATCTAGGGGCATTTTGGCAAGTAGCTCGGTTGTTTTCACTAAATCCAAATTGTACGGGGGCACGGCAGTGGCTAGGACGAAACATTCGCTGGGTATTGGTAAATTAGTCGTTGAGCGATAGCTCCAGCTTTTTAAAGGGAACCGGGCCTAACGGCCATCGGCTAATTTATGCAGTTTGAACGCAGGAATGCGGGCGGGACGCCCACATACCGAGTAAACCGCACACCGCGTAATAACTTTTCGGCTCTTCCGCAGAATCTGTGGGGCAAAATTGACTATTTATCGTTACGAATAGAAAACCGAAGTTTCAACGGACACCCGTTTCGCATTGGATTTTTGAGGCATCACTCCGATGTCCAAAGTTGAAGAAAAACAACCCACCAGACGATCAGTCCGGCGGGTTGCCGAGCGCCTTTGGCGCATCGGAGACCGAGATAT
>Ga0163150_10008636_pt1 | contig 11541 bp, 9 predicted proteins | sample OliLakLV19P2IB_FD_148628 | JGI IMG/M metagenome (GOLD analysis project Ga0163150, IMG submission 148628) | Freshwater microbial mat bacterial communities from Lake Vanda, McMurdo Dry Valleys, Antarctica - Oligotrophic Lake LV.19.P2.IB | ecosystem: Environmental > Aquatic > Freshwater > Lake >...
AGACGTGGAACGGCATCGTGACGGCGACACTCTGAAAGAGCATGCCCGCCCAGAGCGGCCCGACGACGCGGCCGAGCCCCCCGATGAGCTGGCTGCCACCCATGATGGAGCCCTGGGAGTCGGCGTCGGTTGCGAAGGAAGTCATCGTTGCGAGTGCGGGAAAGAGCGTGCCTGCGCCAAACGCGTAGAATGGTACGATCATGAGCGCCCACGAAAAGCTCGGCAGCAGCGGCAGCAGGATGAACGCCAGCGTGAGCGAAACCGCGCCCATCCGCACCGTGAAAATTTCGCCAAACCGTTTCACGAGACGGCCGAGGAAGACGCCGCGAACGATGACCGTGACGCCGCCTGAGATCGCGAAGAGGTAGCCCATCTGCGTCGGGCCGATATCGAACCGCTTCTGGAAGTAGAGCGCGAGCAGCGCCGTCATTGCTGCGAACGATGTGATGCCCAGGAAGTAGATGGTGAGCAGGAGCGAGAGCGGATAGCGCGTCATCGCGCGCGCCCAGCCGCGCAGTGTCGCAGCCTCGCCGCGCGTGTGGCCATCCCGCGTGATCACGCGTTTGGATTCGGGCAGCAGGTATATCGCCGCGATCGCGTTCACGGTGCACAGTCCGGCGGCCACGAATCCGGGCGCACCGAGTCCGAACTTGCTGAAGAACGCGCCGATCATCGGACCGAGCATCACACCCAACCCGGAGGCGGCGCCGATCAGGCCCATGCCGTGCGCGCGCTCCTCGGCCTTCGTGTTGTCTGCGACGTATGCGTGCGCCACCGCTATCGTTCCGCCTGCCGCGCCCGCGGCGAGCCGCGATATCAGCAGCAGCATGATCGAGTTGGCGAAGCCGAAGATCAGGTAGGACACGGCCGATGCGAATAGCCCGGCGATGAGCAGGGGACGTCGTCCGGTGCGGTCGGAGAGACGCCCCCACAGAGGCGTCGCGGCCATCTGCATCGCGGAGAAAGAGGCGATGAGGATCGTGATCTGAACCGGCGTCGCGCCCAGTTCGAGCGCGTAGAAGGGCAGCACGGGAATGACGATGCCGAACCCCATCATATCGACAAGCACGGCCCCGATCAGGACCGCCATGGGCGACCCTTTCATGCCAGCCGCTTTCGCTTCTGCCAACCCGCCTCCCAACCTGCGCCCTGTGAATGGCGACCGTGCGAGCGCCTAAGCTATGCCGCTCCGGAGTGGCGGCAAGCAGAACCCCATGAAGGCCGGCTGAGCGGGGCGAAACTGTCCTTTCCAGCCATGTTGTGCGCTGGCTGCCTCCACCATCTTCCGTCAGCAACCAGGCACGAGGTGAGGAGGAGAACATGGAAGAGAACAGGATCAGCTGGCGGCTCCGCGAGCAGCCGCCCGTGTGGCCGCGCAGGAACGCAGACGAGGATGAGTGGCCGAAGCCGCAGCGCTGGCTGCGTGAGCCGGAACGGTATGAGGCCAACGGCCTGACGGAAATCTATCCGGGCGCGGTCGTGATGGAGGACCTCGCCGATTCCGATGATGCGACGTCCAATCTCAGGATTCTTGGCAGGTATACCGTCATCCGCGTGCTGCTGCTCAGTCGCGCCGGTGTGCTGCTCGGTCCGCAGCTCGCGTCGGAACGGCGGATCGCGCTCGAGCACCTTTCGCTGCTGCCCAACCATGACTGGGAGCGACGTGTTCTCGAGCGCGTCGCCGGGCTGTGCCGCGAGACTCCCCTCGAGTCGTTGCTCGATGCGGTCCTGACGGCGGGCGAGGCATCGGCCAAGCGCGGGCACTTCATGGGAGCGTTCGGCTTCTTCCGCGAGGGCTTCGAACTGGCTGTCGATCGCGGCTGGTGGCGTGCCGCCGAGCGCGCGGCCCGCGGAATCGCCCGGCTCGCGCGCATCGACGAGGCGCCCATGTCCGCCCGGCTGTGGGACAAGCGCGCGTTTGTGGTGGCGCGGCGGTCGGAGGGGCGCGGCGGCTGGGACATTGCGCCGGATGACGCACCGGCATGACTGGAGGTGGCTTCGATGCGGCGGCGCGGCGCACCTTCGAGGCCGCGCTGCGGACGGGTGAAGTGCCGCGCTGCCCGTTCTGCGATGTTGAGCTGAGCCGTCAGGAGGTGGCGCGCACGCAGGAAGTCGCCTACGTGCGTCACCGTGTCTGGCTACTCTGCCCGACCTGCCGCCGGTCCGCGAGCGTGGACCTGAAGGCGTAGCGATCAGCGCGGCTGCGGCTGCTGCGGCCGCGCCACCATGATGCCGTCCTGCGCCTTGATGTCGAGGATGCGGTCCGCGAGCGGCTTTTCGCTGATCTCCACGGACTTCCCGACGAGCGGCGCGTGCATCAGGTGAAGCTTGCCGTCGACCCAGAGCGCGATCCCCGTGTGTGCGACATCGAGACCCTCGAGCGTGCTCGTCGCGCCGATGATGTCGCCATCCTGAATACGGTCGGCCACCTGCCCGATCCGGTCTTTGGGGATGTTGTAACGGACGCGGCCGGCCAGGCTGCCTTCCATCGCGCCGATCGCCGCGAATGTCGCATTGTCGGCCAGCTGCCGGTACGAGCCGCGGTGCGCGGTCATGAACGTGAGCGACGTCGAGTCCGCCACGCCCCCGATATCCGCCGTGATGTCCTGTACGATCCCCTTCGTCGTGTTGTTCGAGATCCACTCGCTGAAATAGTGCAGGCGGCTCGGGTAGCCGTTGAGCTGCCCGTCGCGGTAGCGGATACGCGCGAGCTCCCCCTTGAAGCTCTGGAAGTCGGGTGTTCTTGCGACGATGATGCGTGACATCGCGAGCATGTTCTCGACGAACGTGACGCAATCGAGCTCGCGCAGGTTCACGATCAGCCGTTCCGCGCCTTCCGCTTCGAGCGTGCCCGGTGTATAGGGCGTGCCGACGAACGTGCGGCCGAGCGTCGCAATGACGCGTCCGACAGGCAGGGTGTCGAGCCGCAGTTCGCGCGCCCAGGCCATCTTCTGCTCGAAGATGCTCGAGTCCTGCGGGTCGCTGGAAACCTCGAACGACAGTTCGGCGGGTGCGGCGCTGGTGGCTGCGGGCTCAGTCTCCGCATCGGCCGGACGCTCACAGCCAGCGATCAGGAACAGTACAGCCAGACCTGCTTTTGCCAGTCGAATCATCAGTGCTCCAGGGTTTGGTATCTTTCCGCACTGCTGCAAGGCGTGCACCGCGTTACACGAAAGTCTTGCGGCGTCCGCCCCGCACCGCGACAGTATCCTATTCCACAGCGAATTCTGAACGATACTGCGATGGCAGCCGGTGAGAACAGCCGGCCGCGGACTCGAGGGATATGACGGAAGGATCGTCACGCCGTTTTGCCGGACGCCTCGCACTCATGTGCGGCGGCGCTGCGGCCATCGCCGCATTCGCGCCGGTCGGGCTCGACATGCGTGAGGCGCCACCGCCTGCCTACACCGGCGGGTTTGGCGAGCCGACCTGTCAGGCGTGCCACTTCGATGCGGATGTCAACAGCGGCGCGGGCAAGGCAGTGCTGCACGGCGTGCCCGTGACGTATGCGCCGGGCGGCGTGTATCGCATTACCGTCGCGGTGACTCAGGCGCAGATCAAGGCGGGCGGCTTCGAGCTGACCGCCCGCTATGAAGATGGCACACAGGCAGGCTCGCTTGCCACAGCGCCCGCCGATCGCGGACGCGCAGGCGTCACGCCCGCTGACGGCGTGCAGTACGTCCATCACGTGCTCGCGGGAATCGAACCCATCACGCACGACACGGTCCGCTGGGCGCTGCTCTGGACGGCGCCGCAGAGGCCGGGCACAGTTGTGTTCCATCTTGCGGGCAATGCGGGCAACAATGACGAGTCGCCAATCGGCGACTTCATCTACACGGCGTCAGCGCGCACGACGGCGGGCAAGTGACTTCGGCCGCCAATATCATCAGCGAGCTGGATGCGCATGAGCAGCGGTACACGGAGCTGTTCGGCCGTAACCCCGATGCCCTTTTTGCCCTCGACGTCGAGGGTGACATCCTCGCGTGCAACGCCGCGCTCGAGATCATCACCGCGGTGCCGCAGGGCGAGCTGACCGGCCGTTCCTTCTTCACGTTCATGATGCCCGAAGACCGCGATCGCGCGCGCCGCCATTTCGCGCGTGCGCTTCAGGGCGAGGCGCAAAGCCTCGAAGTCGCCTGCATCAGTGACGAGGGCCGTGAGTTCGCGCTCAACATCACCATGCAGCCGATGCACGATGATGGCATCATTGAGGGCGTGCACGGCATTGCGCGCGATATCGGACGTCAGAAGGAGACGGAGCGTGCGCTTCGTGAAGTCGACGAGCGTTACCGCCTGCTGGCGAACCATGTCGACGACCTGATCTCGCTGCACGATCCCGACGGTGTCTTCATCTACGCTTCTCCCTCCGCAGTAAAGATGCTCGGCTTTCACCCGGTCGAGCTGATTGGCCGTTCGGTGTACGATCTCGTCAATCGCGAAGACATTGATCCACTGCGCAACGCGCACGACGACATCCTCGAGCACGATGGGAAGCGACCGGTTGTGTATCGCGCGGCGCGTGCCGACGGTTCCATCGGCTGGTTTGAGACAGCAGCGACGATGGTGCATCACGAAGAGACAAACGCGCCGTGGCGCATCATTGCGGTCACGCGCGACATCACCGAACGCCGCACCGTCGAGCAGCACCTGCTGCACTCGCAGAAGATGGAAGCGCTCGGTCGCCTTGCGAGCGGCATTGCGCACGACTTCAACAACATCCTGACGGTCATTACAGGGCATGCAGAGCTGCTCACGAGTCAGCTCGAGGACGGAACGGCGGAGCGCAACAATGCGGAGCACATCCGCGAGTCTGCGCATCGCGCAACGGCGCTGACGCGCCAGCTACTGACGTTCGGGCGCATGCCCGAGAAGGACGAGCGTCTCGTCGACCTGAACGCGACCCTGCTCGAGTTGCAGCCGATGCTCGCGCGCCTGCTCGGCGAGGATGTCGCGTTGTCGCTGGAACTGGAGGCGAAGCTGCGGACGATACGGTGCGAGCCGGCGTCGATCGAGCAGGTCGTCATGAATCTGGCCGTGAATGCTCGCGAAGCCATGCCCAACGGCGGCAAGCTCGTTATCAGCACCGAGAACATCGAGGTGGGCAACAACGAACAGTCCGCACGCACGGAAGGTGAATACGTGCGGCTGACTGTGACGGACACCGGATCCGGCATGGACGAGGCTGTTGCCGCGCGCGTCTTCGAGCCGTTCTTCTCCACCAAATCGGGCGACCAGGGCACAGGCCTCGGGCTCAGCACGGTATACAGCATCGTCACGCAGGTGGGCGGCGACGTTTCGCTCGAGACGGAGCCCGGCACCGGCACGTCGTTCCGTCTCTGCTTCCCCGGCCTCGAACTTCCCGCCGCCGAAGCAGGGTCTTCGCGTGCGCACCCGCTCAAGGGCACCGAGACGGTGCTCGTCGCAGAGGACGATCCGGGCGTGCGCTCGCTGGTCGTCGCGACGCTTCAGCGTTATGGCTATCGCGTGATGGCCGCCGTCGATGGCCTGCAGGCGCTCGAGGTGTTCCGAACCTACGGCCATCTCATCAACCTCGTCGTCACGGATGTGAACATGCCCGAGCTGAAGGGAACCGAGCTCGTGCGCATTCTCGCTGACAACGGACTCGCGATTCCGGTGCTGTTCATATCCGGCTTCACGTCTGAATCGCTGTCACTGAACGACAAGGGCCCACGCCGCAGCTTTCTCGGCAAGCCGTTCACGCCGGTCGAGCTCGTACAGGCGGTGCGCAGAATGCTCGACGCCGAGCCATCGTCAGATTGACGGGCTGCTGAAACGGTGTCTGCCGGAACGTCCGCCGCCGCGTGAGCGCAATCTCGTTGTCGGGCGTGACCGTCGACTATGGCGGTGGTCCTGTCCTCGACAATGTCACGTTCACGGTCGGGCGCGGCGAGCGCTGGGGCGTGGTAGGGCGCAACGGCTCCGGCAAGACCTCCCTGTTCAACATCATCACCGGTACAGTCGAGCCAACGCGCGGAAGTGTTGTGCGCGAATCCGGACTGCGTGTCACCCTCCTCGACCAGCATCGTGACTTCGGCGACGCGGTTACCGTCTGGGACGCCGCGGCAAGCCCGTTTGCTGCACTGCATGCGCTCGAGCAATCACTACACGAGCAGGCCACCGCGCTCGGCGCACTGAGTGGCGACGGGGCAACGCTCGCGCTCGCGCGCTACGATCGTGACCTCGAGCGGTTCTCCCGCGAGGGCGGATATACGATGGAGGCGCAGGTCGCTGCGGTGCTTCAGGGTCTGGGTTTCGATGCTGTGGCCGCGCGCTCGCAGTTGCTCGCCAACCTGAGCGGCGGTGAGCGCGGCCGGGTTGGACTGGCGCGACAACTCATCACGCCCGCCGATGTGCTGCTCCTCGATGAACCGACCAACCACCTCGATCTCGATACGACGCGCTGGCTCGAGGGTTACCTGACCACGATCTCTGCGACCGTCATCCTGATCAGCCACGACCGCGCGTTCATCGAGGCGGTCGTCGATCACGTGCTGCACATCGAGCACACCACGGCCACGCCGTACAACGGGAAGTACAGCGCGTTCGTACAGCAGCGGAGTGACCGCATGTACGCCCAGGAGCGTGCGTTCACATCGCAACAGAAGGTGATCGCCGCGGAGGAGGACTACATCCGCCGCAACATTGCGGGCGGCAACAGCCGCCAGGCCAAGGGCAGGCGCACGCGGCTCGCGCGGCTGCCGCGGCTGACGGCCCAGCAGGGCGAGCAGCGTGCGATGTCGCTCGACCTGGAGACTTCGGCGCGCGGCGGTGACCAGGTGCTCGTTGCGCGCGACGTCTCCGTCGCGGTTGAGACGCGTGTGCTGCTGAGGGGATTCAGCACACTCGTCCGGCGCAACGAAGTCATCGGCATGGTCGGCGCGAACGGCACGGGCAAGTCCACACTCCTGCACGCGATCATCGGCGAGCACGCACCTGCTGCGGGTACGATGCGGATCGGTGAATCGATCTCCGTTGCGTACTACCGCCAGGACATGACGCAGGTGCCCGGTGATGCGACGATCTTCAGCATCATCCACGATCTGCGTCCGCTCTGGAACCGCGGCCAGGTACAGTCGCACCTCGGACGGTTCGGCTTTTCGGGCGACTCCGTGCAGCGGATTACCGACACCCTGTCCGGCGGTGAACGCGCGCGCGTTGCGCTCGCCATGCTGATGCTGAGCAAGGCGGGATTCCTGCTGCTCGATGAGCCGACGAACCACCTCGATGTCGAGTCGATCGAGGCGCTCGAGGATGCGCTCGAGTCCTTCGAAGGCACCATCCTGCTCGTCAGCCATGACCGTGAGCTGTTGCGCGGCCTCGTGCAGCGCGTGTGGTCGCTCGAGGACGAGCGCATCACCGACTTCGACGGCTCGTTTGCGGAATGGGAGCAGGCGCGCGAAATACAGCGTTCCGAACGCGCGCGTGAGGATTCGGCACTCGATCAGGCACGGCGTGATGAACGGAAGCGTGCGGAAAAGCGCGCGGCCGAGCCCGAGAAGGCGCGTCGCGCCAGCAGGCAGACGCTGCGCCGAGCGGTCACTGCTGCTGAAGTGCGGGTCGCAAAGCTCGAGCAGGATGCCGCCGAGCTGCGGAGTAAACTGGCCGACCCCGCGCTCTACAACGATGCCGCCGGCGTTCAGCAGTCCGTGGCGCTGAAGCGCGAGCTGGACACGCTCGATGCCGAGCTGGCTGCCGCGTTCGACGACTGGAGCAATGCTACGAGCGAGTTCGAAGCAGCCACATGAACGTGCAACGGCCATCGTTCCCGGAGGCGCTGCCCGTATGGACACGCATTGCGCTCTCGAGCTTTGGCGGACCGGCAGGCCAGATAGCGGTCATGCAGCGCGTCCTCGTCGACGAGAAGAAGTGGATCGGGCAACAGCGTTTCCTGCATGCACTCAACTTCTGCATGCTGCTGCCGGGCCCGGAAGCGCAGCAGCTTGCCACCTACATCGGCTGGCTGCTGCACAGGTGGCGCGGCGCTGTCGCTGCCGGCGGACTGTTTGTATTGCCCGGCTTCATCTCGATTCTGGGACTCAGCTACATCTACGTGATCTTCGACGACAGCCATGTCGTCGATGCGATCTTTTTCGGCATCAAGCCCGCGGTACTCGCAATCGTCGTGCATGCGCTCATCCGGATCGGGCGACGCGCGCTCCGTACGCGGCTGCTCGTCGCCATCGCCCTGATTGCATTCATCGCCATCTTCGTGTTCGCCCTGCCATTCCCATGGATCGTCATCGGCGCCGCTGCCACCGGGCTGATCGCACATCGCTTCCAGCCTGCCGCGGTGCCGAGCACGCTGCACGACGAATCGCGCACGCGCTACGTGATCGACGACATCGCGGCAGACATAGAGCCGCCGCGCCTGTCGCACCTGTTCGGTACGATTGTGCTCTGGCTCACAATCTGGTGGGCGCCGGTGCTGCTGCTCTTGCTCCTGCTCGGCACGAGCAATGTGCTCGTGCAGGAAGCGCTCTTCTTCAGCCGCGCCGCCGTCGTCACCTTCGGCGGCGCCTATGCCGTCCTCGCCTACATCGCACAGCAGGCGGTGCACGTGTACGGCTGGCTGCAGCCGGGCGAGATGCTCGATGGACTAGGCATGGCGGAGACGACACCCGGCCCACTCATTCAGGTCGTGCAGTTCGTCGGATTCATGGGTGCGTATCGCGATCCGGGAATGCTGCACCCGCTGCTCGCCGCAACGATCGGGGCCATCGTCACGACATGGGTCACGTTCGTGCCGTGCTTCCTCTGGATCATGGCGGGCGCGCCCTACGTCGAGATGCTGCGCGGAAAGCCCGCGCTCGCCGCCGGCCTGTCGGCGATCACCGCCGCCGTCACAGGCGTAATCCTGAACCTGTCACTGTGGTTTGCGATTCACACGCTCTTCCACGCGACGACGACGTACTCACGCTTCGGGATGAGCCTCGAGTTACCGGTGCTGTCGTCGATCGACGCCGGCGCTGCACTGATTGCGTTGATCTCGTTCGGCGTTGTGTTTGTCTTAAAGCGCGGGCTGTTCGCGACGATCGGTATCGCCGCTCTGGCGGGACTGCTGTGGAAGCTGCTGCTCAACTCGTACTTCGGGCCCTGATGGCTTTCAAAACCATGTTCGTCTTCGTGAGGTAGCGCTCGATCTCGTCCAGCTTCAGCTGATCGCGCTGCGTCCAGGCATGAACGTGCAGCAGTACGATGGTGAGTGCCAGAGCGACAAACCCCACACCATAAATGGCGAACAGCGAATTGATGCTGTCATACCCCGTGTTGAAGCCGAGATCGACCGTGGCACGCTCCGTGACGCGCTCATCAGGAAGACGGGTACAAGCTGTACCATCTTCATTATGTCGGCCATCGTCGACAGCGGATCATTGCTGATGACGAGGAGGGTAAGCGCAAACGCGAACGCCGCATCGGTGAACGTCTCGATGCGCGTCATGTCCGCGCCTCGGAGGCGAAAGCCGTGCTTGTCCTGCTTCAGGCTATCGAGTTCAGCCGGAGTCATGCGTTCCCAAGCAGTGCGTGGATCTTGCCGCATTGTGTATGATGGATTACGGGACATCGCGGTAGTCGAGGGCTCTTTCCCATTCGGCGCTGAGATCCTGACGCGCGATCCAGTCGTCGAGAGTGAGACGGTTCACGCCCGCTTCGCTGACCTCGAGCATACGCGCAATGTCGCGAAGATGCCGGTCAGATCCGCCCATCCGATAATACCTGAGGTTGTTGACAATGACGTACTCAACTGGCGCGAAGAACACAGACATGCACTCCACCTCAAAAACGACGCGGTTCTTGAGCGCCCATTCCGTGAGTTCGTCCGCACCGGCGAAATAGACATCGGGCCGCATCATCGAAGAGTCCGATGAGGCTAGGGGCCGGCGTCACGCATCAGCTCCCGTACCCGACCGGCAATCTGTTCGTCGGACCAATCGGGATGCCGCGCCCGAACGCCGGCTGTCATAACGTTTCGTGCCTCGATCCACAGAACGTGCGACAGGCGAAGCTTCTGATCCGCAGTCATCGCTCGCAGTCGTTCGGTCAGAGAGTCGGTCATATCGGAATATCCGCGTTACTACCGCCGGCGAGCAAGGGTACCGTCATGCTTGCGCTCGCGGAGCGCAAGTAGCTCGTGATGACGGTGATGCGCGCGGACTGACTTCCTACCACCCGCCGCCGCCACCGCCGCCGGAGGATCCGCCGCCGCCACCGCCGCCGCTGCTGCTGTCGGAGCCCGGCGCAGCAACACCTGCGGATAGCGACGTCGCGGCTGACGCCCACGTCCTGCCGACGCCGCCGCCACCGAATCCGCCACCACCACCGAACTGCACGCCGCCACCGGTCCATCCGCCGGACGATCCCGCCGCGATGATCGCGCCGGATGTCATGCTCGTGTCGTGCGCAGCCGCGCCGAATGCATTGAACCATCTGTCGATATGCGGACCGAGTCCGAACGCGAGCAGGTACGGATACCACTCGTCCGCGATGGCGGGCTGCGGTCGGCCGAGCTCGCGCATCAGGAATGCGCGGCCCGCGGCAAGCGTGCGCCGCAATTCGAGACGCTCCTGAGCGATAAGCGTGCGCGCGAAGCGCAGTACGAGGAATACGATGCCGAGCAGGAGCACCGTCGCAACGGCGAGAAAAAGCATGTTCGGAGGAACAGTGATGAACGGAACGATGACCAGCGCCGTGCCTGCTTCCACCAGTCCGAGCACTATCACGAGCGCCACGGTCATTGCAACAACCAGGGACGCAAGCATGCGCCGCGCCTTCGCCTTCGTGTTCACGACTGTGTTGCGATACGCGCCGGCCAGCAGCAGGGCGATGAATCCCGGCACGACGATCCCGATAGGAGTCAGGACCAGCCGCGGCTCGGGCGCGAGGAAAAGCATGGCGATTCCGGTGGCCGCTACGAAGATGGCGATGATCGTGCTCCGTATCGAGTCGCGCCGGTCCACTGGCGCGGCATCGTGCGGCGAGAATGCGCGCACCTGTTTGTCGATACCCTCGCTGATCAATGCTGCTGGATCGAAGCCGGTTTTCTCATAGCGCTTGCGGATCTCCTCGGTGTCCGTCGTCATGCTGCTACTGCCGAACAATGCGGTAACCAGGCGCCGCTCCTGGGCAGGCAGGTCAGCGCGCGTCACCTTCAGTTCCAGGTGCAGGATGGTCTTGCGTTCCTTCTGTTCCACGCGGCTTGCGAGCGTGCCCTCGAGCACCATGCGCGCGAGCATCGCGGCGACTTCCGGCCCCGCCGTCTTGTCGTCCCATACCGCGCCGACGACTTCCGGTGGCATGCTGAACACGTGCGCGCCGAGCCACGCCTCATCGATCGATTCGAGTGGTGTGAGTGGCTCGAAACAGCCGCGCGCGTGCTCGTGGGCGAGGAAACGTCGACGCATCACGGCGCACGCCGCGATGATGATGAGTGCGAGCGCGAGCCGAACGGTGAGCGGGACACTACGCGGCACGTCCGATGGGGCGTTTGCACCCGTGAACGTGAGCGGGACGGTAACGACGACG